>ENA-UEQK01000345-UEQK01000345.1-human-gut-metagenome-genome-assembly--contig:-NODE-345-length-34080-cov-7.944270_pt1 | contig 34080 bp, 36 predicted proteins | sample MGYA00242939_ERZ507942 | MGnify/ENA primary metagenome ERZ507942 (study PRJEB26167, sample SAMN06115485) | human gut metagenome | host: Homo sapiens | place: China:Chongqing | collected 2015-03-30... | reverse complement strand
TCGGTGATGCCCTGCACGATTTCCATGTTATTCACGTTGAATGCGCCGATAGCATAGCCGCCATCGTAAGCTTTCTTGAACATTTCGGTGGAAGTTACCAGTGGCATACGATCATCCTCCTAATAAAATCAAACATTTTCCGGCGGGGCGCGCCGGACGCTCTCCTGCCGCAGATCAAATGTTAGCAAATCGTCATTTCTAACATTTCCGAGGAGGAAAACGTTTTTCTTATTTCATAATATCACAAAAAAATTAAATTGCAAGTATTTACTTTCCAAAATTTCAATGATATGATACGAGTATCTTATTTTGATTCGTCAGGAGGATTTCTCACATGAGCGAACTGAAAGGTGCATGTATTTTCGGTCAGTCCGGCGGCCCCACGTCCGTCATCAACGCCAGCGCCTACGGCGTCATTGAAACGGCTCTGAAAAACCCCAATATCACACGGGTTCTGGGTGCGGAGCACGGCATCAAGGGCGTGCTGAATGACCGGCTGTTCGATATGGGTCAGGAAGACCCCGCCGAGCTGGAGCTGCTGAAGTATACCCCCTCTTCCGCCCTTGGTTCCTGCCGCTATAAGATGGCCGATCCCGATGTGGACGATACCGACTACAAGCGGATTCTGGAAATCTTCAAAAAATATGACGTCCGTTACTTCTTCTACAACGGCGGCAACGACTCCATGGACACCTGCAATAAAATTTCCAAGTATATGCAGAAGGTCGGTTATGACTGCCGGGTCATGGGTGTACCCAAGACCATTGACAACGACCTCTACGGCACGGATCACTGCCCCGGCTTCGCCTCTGCGGCCAAGTACATCGCCACCTCCTGCATGGAAGTTTATCAGGACGCACGGGTTTACGATACCGGCATGATCTGCATTATCGAGATCATGGGCCGCCATGCCGGCTGGCTGGCCGGTGCTGCTGCTCTGGCCACTGCTTACGGCGCAGGCCCTGATCTGGTGTACCTTCCCGAAGTGGACTTCGATATGGACAAGTTCCTGACCGACGTGGAGCGGATCTACAAGGAAAAGGGCAACTGCATGGTCGCCGTGTCTGAGGGAATCCACTATGCAGACGGCACCTTTGTATCGGAAGCCAAGACCTCTGCCACCGATGGCTTCGGCCATGCCCAGTTGGGCGGCTTAGCGGCGCATCTGGCCGCTGTGGTGAAGGAAAAGACCGGCGCCAAGGTGCGCGGCATTGAGCTGAGCCTGCTTCAGCGCTGCGGCGCACATCTGGCCTCCGAGACCGATATTGAGGAAGCCGTCATGAGCGGCAAGGCCGCCGTGGAGAATGCCGTCAACGGCATCACCGACAAGATGGTTGGCTTCCAGTGTACCCGTGACAACGGTAAGTACGTCTGCAAGACAGAACTGCTGCCCCTGACGGAAGTAGCCAACACCGAAAAAAAGGTTCCCATCGAGTGGATCAACAAGGAGCATAACGGCGTAGAACAGCCCTTTATCGACTATGTGCTGCCTCTGATTCAAGGAGAACCCAAGCTGCCCAAAGTGGCTTCCCTCCCCCGCTTCGCCAAGCTGAAAAAGGTACTGGTAAAGTAAGCCCGCGCAAACCGATCCTGTACCGATGAAAGCCGCCTGAAGAAAATCTTCAGGCGGCTTGTTTTTTACTGATTTCGCTTATAAATGGCCCACAGACCTTTCATCAGCAGGGTTTTATCATAGAGGATCTGATTGCGGCAGAATTTCACAATGAACGGCGCATTGCCGCCAGTGGCTACGATGCTCACGGTTTTCCCCGGAAACTCTTCCCGGATGCGGTCAATGATGCCGTCCAGCATACCGGCCGTACCGTAAACGATGCCGGAACGCATACAGTCCTCGGTGGTCTTGCCGATCAATGTTTTGGGCGGCTGGAGGGAAATGGCCGGCAGCTGAGCGGTCTGGCGGCTCAGCGCTTCCAGCGAAACATTGACACCCGGCAGCAGCATACCGCCCTCATAAGTCCGGCCCTCGGAGATCACGCCGATGGTGGTGGCCGTCCCCATGTCAATGGTGATGATCGGCGCCGTAAAGCTCTCCAAAGCCGCCACCGCATCCGCCACGATATCTGCTCCCATCTGAGTCTGCACTGCCAGACGGATGTTCAGCCCGGTTTTTACGCCGGGGCCGACTATCATGGGCGGCTTTCCCAGCAGCCGGGTCAACGCCTTTTCCGTCATGAAATTCAGCGGCGGGACTACGCTGCACAGAATGGAATCCGAAACATCCTGATAACGATAGTGATACAACTGGAACAGGTTCATCAGATCCACGCAGATCTGATCGGCCGTCTTGCGGCGGTCTGTGTCCAGAGATGCCAGAAACCGCAGCGCTCCCTCCCGGTCAAACAGGCCGATGGAAATATTGGAGTTTCCGATATCCACTGCCAGCAGCATAGCAGCCGCCCCCTTTCAAGGACATTTTTATTTGTTTTCATCTTACCACGGCTGATTCCTTCTTGCAAGTGCCGGCGATATGGTTTATAATAGAAATCGAACATTTGTACAAGGAGTACTGTTATGTATATCACCAGACTTTCTTCGCCGGTAGGCGTCCTGCTGCTGGCAGCTGACGGGATCGCTCTGACCGGCCTGTGGATGGAGGGACAGAAATACTTCGCGGCAACGCTGAGTAAAGACGCGGTGGAGCAGCCCGATCTGCCGGTATTCCGACAGACCGCCCAGTGGCTGAGCGCTTATTTTGATGGCGCACCGCTCCCTGCCATGCCGCCGTTAGCGCCGCAGGGCAGTACATTCCGTCAGGCCGTCTGGAACCAGCTGCGGAAGATCCCCTATGGTCAGGTGACTACTTATGGCGTCCTCACCCGGACTCTGCGGGAGCAGGGTATTTCCGCCGCGCCGCAGGCAGTCGGCGGCGCTGTGGGGCATAACCCGATTTCCATTCTCATTCCCTGCCACCGGGTCGTGGGGGCGGACGGCAGCCTTACCGGCTATGCAGGCGGCGTGGATAAGAAGCGATTCCTGCTGGAATTGGAGGGAGCTGACATGACCGGGCTTTCTATTCCCCGCCGCGCTACTGCCCGGTAAGCTTCGCGGATCCGATGTATCTTTCAGCGTTGTATGGGGCGCATTGCGGTACGACTGATTCATTCTGCAAAGGCCGCAGTCAATTCCTGACTGCGGCCTTGCCCGGTACGTCTTGAGGCGGAAAACAGGAAAAATCTGGTCAAATCTGCGTTTAGCGCAACAAATTCCCGGCCAAAAAACTTTTTTCAATATTTTTCAATTTTTCCCTTGACAAAACGATTTATTTTGCTATAATAATACCTGTTCGTGACGCGAACAAGTTCAAATAGCGGGATTGTGTAAGGGTAGCACAGCAGACTCTGACTCTGTATGTGAGGGTTCGAATCCTTCTCCCGCTGCCAGAAGAAAGAGCTGAAAGCTTTCGCTTTCAGCTCTTCTTTTTCGTGTCAAGAAACCCACCGGCTATGCCGGTGGGTTTTATTTTCCGTTGAAAAAGTTCTGAACTGCATATCCGCAGCCTATTTGCGCTGCACGGCCTATTGTGCCGGGGTTCGGGCCGCCGATTGGGTTCAGATTCGCCGCTTTCCGGGCAGGCAGGTAGCCGAACGCAATGCCGATCCCCGCCGAAACCCCGAAGGCCACCGCCACCGCTGCGGCGCTGGGGCTGACGGTAATCGGGGTATCCGGCATCAGCGCGGCAATCACGCGGGTGGCCGCCGACGAGAGCGCGTAGCCCAGCCCGATGCCCAGCAGGCCGCCCAGCGCCGAGGTGGTGGCCGCCTCCATGACGAACTGCCGCAGAATGGCCCCCTCTTTGGCGCCCAGCGCCTTGCGGATCCCGATTTCCCGCGTCCGTTCCGTGACGGATACCAGTATGATATTCATAATGCCGATGCCGCCCACCACCAGTGAAATGGCGGCAATGCCCGCCAGAATGCAGATAATCATGTTTACCATGGAATTCATGCTGTCCAGCATCTCTGCCATGGAGATGACGGTATAGGCGTCATCGTCGGAGAAGATGTCGTACAGCCTGTTTTCCAGAAAGGTTTTGGCTTCGGAAATATTGTCCGTATCCTGTACGGTGATGGTGTAGCTGCTGATGGTGCTGGTAAAGCTGAGGCGGGCAGCTGTGGAGTACGGCAGGAAGATACAGTCGTCGGTGCCGCCTTCTTCCAGCTCGCTGCCCTTCTGCGCCATGACGCCGACAACGGTAAAGGCAGTTCCGTTTACGTGGATGGTCTGTCCTACGGCGTTCCTGCCGAAATAGGCCATGTTCAGGTACTGCCCCACCACGCAGACCTTTTTCCGGCCTGCAATGTCCACGTAGTCCAGATTCCGGCCCTGGGCGATGGTGTAGCCCTTCATGTCGAAGTAGTCCTCGCTGACGCCGATGACGGTGGAGGTGGAAATGCTGTCGCTGCCGATTTTCACCGCGCCCATCATGGTCACCGTGGGCGAGATCTGCCTGTAGAGATCCTGATTTTCGCTGACCAGCGCGTACATCTGCTCTTCCGATACACTGCAGGAGGAGCCGCGGCCCAGAATCTGCACCGTCAGGGAATCGGTGCCCATGTCGGCAAAGCTGTCTTCGATGTAGCCCTGCATCCCGTTGCCGAGGCCCACAATGACGATGACAGCGCACACGCCGATGATGATGCCCAGCATGGTGAGAAGAGTCCGCACCTTGCTGCTGAGAATGTTTTTAATGGCCATCTGGAAGGTTTCCAGCAGGTTCATGATCCCGCCCCCTCTCCGGTGCGCGTGGGCGACACCACGGCTCTGGGGTCGTGGGCGCCGCCGTCGTAGATCACATGGCCGTCCTCCAGCCGGATGATTCGCTGGGCCTGCACGGCGATGGAGTTGTCATGGGTGATGAGTACCACGGTGTTTCCGGCGTCGTGGAGCTTTTTCAGCAGTTCCAGCACCTCCCGGCCGGTGTGGGAATCCAGGGCGCCGATGGGTTCGTCCGCCAGAATCACGGCGGGGTCCCCGGCCAGCGCCCGGGCGATGGACACCCGCTGCTGCTGGCCGCCGGAGAGCTGCATGGGCCTGTGCTTCAGCTTATCCCCCAGTCCCACCATTTCCAGCGCCAGCTTTGCCCGCTCATGGCGCTCCGCCTTGGGAACCCCGGCGTACATCAAGGGGACTTCGACATTTTCCTGCAAGTTCAGCTTGGGCAGGAGGTTGTACTGCTGGAAAATGAAGCCCAGCATTTTGTTGCGGATCTCCGCCAGCCGGTTCCGGTTCATCCGGCCCACGTCCTGCCCGTCCAGCAGGTAGGTGCCGGAGGTGGGGACGTCCAGACAGCCGATGATGTTCATACAGGTGGATTTGCCGCTGCCGGACTGGCCCACGATGGCCACAAATTCCCCCTTCCGGATCTGAAAGGAGATGTTGTCCGCCGCCTTCACCGTGGTGTCCCCCATCTGGTAATACTTACAGACGGACTGAAATTCAATGAGGGCGCTCATCTCAGAACCCTCCCCGGCCGCCGCCACCGGGGCCGCCGGAGGCCATTCCTCCGCCTCCGGGCATACCGCCTCCCTGACCGCCCATGTCGCCGCCGGGCATGCCGCCCATCATGAAGTCGGAGCTGCCGGAAGCGGTTCGCAGGTAGGCCACGGTGTCCCCATCCTGCAGGCCGGAGGTGATCTCAATATAGCTGTCGTCGCTGACGCCGGTTTCCACGGAGACGTATACATATCCCTCCGGGGCCTCCTGATCCAGCGCGTTGACGGCGCTTGGGGAATCGGCGGTAATGAGAACCGTATTGCCCCGGTTCACCGCAAGGCTGGGAACGGCCAGCACATCATCTGCCGAGGAGAGGACGATTTCCGCATCCACGTTCATGCCGGGCCGGAGGCCCTCGGTGTCGTCGATGCGGACGGTGACGGGGTAGGTGGTGGTGCCGCCGGAGGTCGTGCCCACCACGGAAACCCTGGTCACCACGCCGGTGAAGGTCTGGCCCTCCTTGACGTCGGAGGTGATGTTCACCACCTGCCCCACCGCCACATTGTCAATGTCCAGCTCATCGATGTTCAGGGTCATCTGCAGATAGCTCAGGTCATAGATCGTGCAGAGGGCATTGCTGGCATTGCTGCCGGTTCCCACTTTTACAGCGGTCTGCCCGTAGCTGGTGTAATTGCCGATGGTGGCGCTGTCGGTGCAGTCACCGCTGACAAGGCCGGGGTTGGCAGCCTTGACCCGGACGGTGGTCATCTTCATACCGGTGCCGTTGGCAATGGAGCTGCCGCCCACCTGAGCCACCGTGCCGTCCAGATAGCCGGCGTAGCCGTTGATGTAGATTCTGGCAGGCTGCCCCACATAAAAGCCCCCGTCATTGGCATAGGAAAACTGGAAGTCAATGGACAGGTCGTCGCTGGAAGAAATTTTCAGGATCTCCGCTCCGGCATTCACCGTGTCGCCGTTGCTGACGTACACCTCGCTGACGGTGCCGCTGATATCCGCGGTGGGATATCGGACGGATGAAGCCCACAGTCAACGGGGCAGCTACGGACTGGGGCTTTCCATCGCCGCCAACATTGCCGCCATGCACCACGGAAAAATCTGGGTGGAAAGCAAAGACGGGCGCAACACGTTCATTCTGGAGCTGCCGGTAAAATCCGGCACAAGCCGATCATTATGACAGGCAAGGAGCGGTACGGTTCAAGCCGTACCGCTCCCTTTTGCCGGAGAACGCATGGAAAACGGCAGCCTCCCTGCTACAGAATGATGCAGATCAATCCGCCGCTGCCTTCGTTGATGATCCGGGTCAACGTCTCCTGAAGCTTTTTCCGGGCGTCCTCCGGCATCCGCTTCAGCTTGGTTTGCAGGTCGTCGCTGACCACCTCATGGAAACTGCGCCCGAAAATGTTGGACTGCCAGATCTTGCTGGTATCGCCCTCAAATTCCTGAAGCAGATAATTCACCATATCCTCCGATTGCTTTTCGTTGCCCACAATGGGGCTGACCGCCGTCTCGATATCCGCCCGGATCATGTGGATACTGGGTGCGCTGGCTTTCAGGCGGACGCCGTACCGCCCCCCCTGCTTCATGATCTCCGGCTCCTCCAGCTTCAGCTCGTCGATCCCCGGCACCACGATGCCGTATCCCGTCTCCCGGACGTCCTTCAGCGCCCCGGCCACCTTGTCGTACTCCGCTTTCACCCCAGCCAGCTTCGTCAGCAGGCTCATCAGGTCGCCGTCATCCGCCACCTCAAAGCCGGACTGCTCCGACAGCGTCTGATAGAACATCTCTCTGGGCAGGCTGATCCGTGCGGAAGCCACGCCGGTTCCAAGATCGATGGCGGTAATGACCGCCTCGCTGACATTTTCATTTTCCTCCAGCTGTCTGATGGCGGCGTCGATCTCCCGGATGTGGTGCAGCTCCGCCGTGCTCTGGCGGATGGCCTCATAGATCCCCGCTTTCATCGGGTGCTCTCCCGGCAGGGCGTCCACCCACGGCGGCAGGAAAATATCCAGCTCCCGCATGGGGAATTCATAAAGCACCGCTTTGAGGATCTCCCCCACGTCGTCCTCTTCCAGCTGCAGGCAGTTTACCGGCACGCACTTTACCCCGTACCGGCCTGCAATATCCCCCGCGATGGCGATGGCCCGATCCGATTTCGGGTCCTGAGAGTTCAGCAGGACGATGAAGGGCTTCCCGATCTCCTGCAATTCCCGGATGACCCGCTCCTCCGGCTCCAGATAGTCCTCCCGCGGGATTTCGGAGATGCTGCCGTCCGTCGTGATGACGATCCCGATGGTGGAATGTTCCGTGATGACTTTTCGCGTGCCGATCTCAGCCGCTTCCGTCATGGGAATGGGATGGTCGTACCAAGGGGTGGTGACCATCCGGGGCTGATCGTCCTCCATCTGCCCCAGCGCACCCCGCACCATGTACCCCACGCAGTCAATGAGCCGGACGGAAAACGCCGCGCCGCCCTCCAGCTGGATCTGGGCAGCCTCCTCCGGCACGAATTTGGGTTCCGCCGTCATGATCGTGCGGCCGGAGCCGCTCTGGGGCAGTTCGTCGCGGGCGCGCTCCTTGCGGTAGACATTTTCAATATTGGGAATGATCTGCGTCTCCATAAACCGCTTGATAAAGGTGGACTTCCCTGTCCGTACCGGCCCCACCACGCCAATGTAAATATCTCCGGCGGTGCGGGTGGCAATATTCTGATAGATCGAGGTATTCATAGCATCCCGTCCTTTTTTCCTCCATTTTATAATTCATTTCTATGTGACCGGCTGAAAAAGTATGACGGCCCGTCTGCGTTTGTTGATCCCATACAAATCACAGCGGCGTCACGCTGCACAATTTGTCATTTTCTCTTCTTTACATTATCAATTTACCATGGTAAACTACTACCATAGTAAACAAGCAACCGCGACATAATTGGGAGGAATATTCAGATGAAAAAATTGACTGCTTTTGTACTTTCTGCTATGATGATCCTGTCTCTGGCCGCCTGCGGCAGCAAGGCCGAGACGCCTGCCGGGGACACCAGCACCCCCGCTGAGGATGCCGCCCCTGCCGAGGACGCCAAGCTGACCTACGCAGTGGAAGCCGGTTCCGCCGGTGAGGAAGTGGCGCTGGCCAACGGCTACGACATCGTTTCCGTGGACTCTCAGGCCAAGGCGCTGATGGAAGTGGAAGCCGGTACGGCTGACGCCGCCATCATCGACTCCCTGATGGCCGGCGCCATGGTGGGCGAAGGCACCAGCTATCCCAACCTCACCGTGACCGATCAGAAGCTCACCGAGGAGCTGTACGGCGTTGGCTGCCGCAAGGGCAGCGATCTCGCCTCTTTCATCAACAGTGTGCTGGCCGACGCCTATGCTGACGGTACGCTGGAAACCACCGCTGAAACCTACGGCGTGCAGGCCGCTCTGGTGGAGCAGGCTGCTTCCGAGTTCACCGCTTCCGAGGCCGACAGCGATGTGCAGTACATCAAGGACAAGGGCAATCTGGTGATCGGCATCACCGAGTTTGAGCCGATGGACTATCAGGACGCTGACGGCAACTGGATCGGCTTCGACGCCGACATGGCCAAGCTGGTGGCTGAGAAGCTGGGCGTGACCCCTGAGTTTGTCGTCATCGACTGGGACAACAAGGTCTTTGAGCTGGACGGCAAGGCCATTGACATGGTCTGGAACGGCATGACCCTGACGGACGCCGTGCAGGAGGCCATGGAATGCACCAACGCCTACTGCAACAACGCGCAGGTGGTTGTGACCAAGTAATTCCCGCACCGAATACAGCAAAGGCAGAGAGTTTGCGCTCTCTGCCTTTGAGCGGCTTACTCCCTGTATATTCCCCCGGCAAAAGCGCCCCCCTTCCCTGCTTATCACATTACATAGAGGAGAATTTTTTCATGTTCTGGACTGTTACCCTCTCCATTCTGCAAGGCTGCGGTCAGGCGGCAAAGCTGTTCTTCCTGACGCTGCTGTTTGCCCTCCCTCTGGGGCTGGTGGTGGCCTTTGGCTCCATGAGCAAGTGGGCGCCCTTTCGGTATCTTGCCTACCGGCAGTCGGAAAAGGGCCGCTTTACCCGCTGGCTTTCAGAGTTCCGCCCCGTTTCGGCCATTACCAATGTCATCGTCTGGATCATCCGGGGTACCCCGCTGATGCTCCAGCTCATCATTATCTTCTACGGCCCCGGTATGTGGTTTGATACAAACCCGTGGAACGCCTTTCACGATGGCCGGATGGCCGCCTGCGCCATTGCCTTCATCATCAACTACGCCTGCTACTTCTCCGTGATCTACCGGGGCGGCATTGAGGGCGTCCCCGCCGGACAGCGGGAGGCCGGTGAGGTACTGGGCATGACCAAACGCCAGATCTTCTTCAAGATCACGCTGTTGCAGATGGTCAAGCGGGTCGTCCCCCCCATGTCCAACGAGATCATCACGCTGGTGAAGGACACCTCCCTCGCCCGGATCATCGCCATTACGGAGATCATCAAAGCCGGCGAAGCCTTCATGAAATCCGCTGGTATTACATGGCCCCTGTTCTATACCGCTGTATTCTATCTGGTGTTCGTGGGCATTCTGACGATCCTGTTCAACTTCATTGAGCGCAAGCTCAGCTACTTCAAGTAAGGGAGGGACTCTGACATGGCAATTCTGACAGTACAGCATCTGGAAAAGCACTTTGGCAAGACCAAGGTTCTCAACGATATCAGTTTCTCTCTGGAACAGGGGCAGGCATTGTCCATCATCGGCTCCTCCGGCAGCGGCAAAACCACCCTGCTGCGGTGCCTGAATTTTCTGGAAACGCCGGATGCGGGAACCATCACCGTACAGAACGAGGTGCTGTTTGACGCTGCGAAGCGCGCAGCCCAGTCCGAAGCGGAAATTCGGAAGAAGCGTCTCCACTTCGGTATGGTGTTCCAGTCTTTCAATCTGTTCCCCCAGTATACGGCGCTGGAAAACGTGACGCTGGCACGGGAGCTGATGGCCAAGGACACCGGCGAAAGCAAGGAAGCCATCCGCTCCGCCGGTATGGATCTTCTGGCGCAGATGGGGCTTGCCGACCGGGCGGATCACTATCCCCACCAGCTCTCCGGCGGTCAGCAGCAGCGGGTAGCCATTGCCCGTGCGCTGGCGCTGCATCCTGACATTCTCTGCTTTGACGAGCCTACCTCCGCACTGGACCCGGAGCTGACCGGCGAGGTTCTGAAGGTCATCCGCGGCCTTGCCGAGCAGAAAACCACCATGATTATCGTAACCCATGAGATGGCGTTTGCCCGTGACGTAGCCGATCAGGTGATCTTCATGGACGGCGGCTTCATTGTGGAGCAGGGCGATCCCAAGCAGGTCATCGACCATCCGCAGGAGGAACGTACCCGTCAGTTCCTGTCCCGCTTTGCGGAGAACGACTGAAGTCAAGTCCCCCGGCGCTGAAAAGCGCCGGGGGACTTCTGATTCATGCCCGCTTTTTGGGGATCAGCAGGAGTTTTTCGCAGGGGATCTCCGATTCCCGTTCGATCTGGTTGGCTGCCAGAATATCCGGGATGGTGGTGTTGTACCGCTTCGCCACCTCCCATGCGGATTCCTGCTTTCCCCAATACCGCAGGATCAGGGACGGCGCGCCGGAAAGCTCTTTGGGATGCTCCTCCTCCAGTTCTGCCGACGCCACGCACAGCTTCCGGCTTCGGACACAGACCTCCACCTGAAAATCCACCGGGAACCGCACCTCGATCCCCCGGTCCCCCAGCGTTCCCTGAACCTCCTCGCCGCAGGCCGCTCCGGCCGTAACCGTGCAGTCTCCGGGCAGCTCCATGGGGCAGCAGACGTCAAAGCACCGCTCCGCAGACAGGCACGCGCCGCCTTCGTCCAGATACAGCGCCCGTACCGTGACCGCTGTCCGCAGCTGGGTGGTCTCCCCCTCCCGGCTGACGGAAACCGCCCCGCAGTCCGCACACAGAGACAGCACCGATTCTGCCGCCACGCCGATTTCCAGTACCTCCCGCACGGTCTGCCGTCTTGTCATGGTATCGTACAGGCTGCACAGATCCAGCTGGTTCGGCTCGTAACGGGTTTCATAGGCCGTGGAATAGAGATCCGTCAGCAGCGTAATTTCCCGGCTCTCCCGCAGGAGCGCCATGGCGCGGTAATAAATGGTCACAGCCAGCTGGCGGCCCTCATCGTCAGAGCCGTCGATCTGGATATCCGCCCCGGTGATCTGCAAGTGCATGGATATCTGAACGCTTTCCGAAGCGCTGTCAATTTCCATGATCTGCGAAAACGGCAGCTCCGATGAGGCGGAAGCTAGCTGCCCTCCGGTGGTGCGGTACAGTACAGACACCAGAAACACGCCCTTGAAGATCAGCTTGTTTCCGATGACCTTCGTCTCCGTCACCGTCCCGGATGTGCGGCAGTGAAGCAGTTCTGCCGCGCCTTCCCGGCCCAGAGACAGGGATATGGTTTCGGAGAAGGTCAGATCCTTTTCCGCGATCTGCCGCAGCAGGGTCGCTGCCTGTCCGCAGCAGCGCTTTTCCACCCGCTGTTCCGGCAATGTCTCCACGTCGGACGAGAGCGACAGGCATACCTTCCGATACCCTGTCAGATGCGTCACCAGCTTGCAGCGGGTAAAAATCTTCCGCGGATTCAGCATCCGGCTTTCCAGCAGTTCAATTTCCGTTTCCGCGGCGACATGGGTACAGTCTGACAGCCCCTCCCCCTGCGCGGTAAACGGCAGGGCAAATTCCAGCGCCCGGACGCCGGTCTCATTTTCCGGGGTGTATAACACCGTGACCCTGACCGTGCCGGAAAGTCCCTCCTGCTCCGCTCCGCCATGGAGATAAACCGCGCCCTCCGCAGAGATGATCCGGGCAATATCCGGGCAGTAATCCGGAACGATGGTTTCGGTGGTCTCTTCCTGCGTCAGCGTCTGGGGTTCTCCCGGCTCGTATGTATCCAGACACTCCTTTTTCAGTTCCAGCTCCATGTTGGCACCCATCCTTTCTGTTCTTTGCACTTCATTGTACTTTATGAACAGCAGATTTCCGTTATGCCTGAATTCGGAACAGCTTTCTCAGAATCCCCCGCAGGGCCTTCGGTGATTTCCATACCACGATATTCATAAGCGCCTCCTCTCTACCGTCTCCAGCAGGCGCAGCCGCTGGCGATCAGCAGCGTGGCCACCAGAAACATCAGCATCCCCGTTGGGAAAATGGCTGCGATCAGGATCCCCGCTCCCATGGCGATGGCAAACATCCCGATGATGCAATTCCGCCCTCCCCGAAACATCAGCTCCGCCTCCTTTCCGATAGGCCAGTATATGGATTTTCCCTGTCCGTGGTTCCGAATGGCTGAAAAGAGAAACCGGACGCATAAAATGCGTCCAGCTTCTCAGCGTGTCAAAAGCTTTTCGACACGCTGCTTCAAGTTTTTCTGTATCAGAAAAACTTATGATTGAAAACGAAAGACACCCTTCCTGGGTTTCTTTCGCAGCTATCTTCCTTCCCGCCGTGCAGCATTTTCGCGTTGATCGGCAGTCTCGGAAGCCGGACGCATAAAATGCGCCCGGCTTCTCTCATTTTGTCCGTTTTTCCTGCCATTCCTGCAAAGGCTTCAATTCTTCATACAGCCGCAGATAGCTCTGGTGGCGGCTGGGCTGGATTGTTCCGGCCTTCAGGGCCGCCAACACAGCGCACCCCTTTTCCTTGGTATGGCTGCAATCCAGAAACCGGCACTGCCCCAGGTAGGGCTGAAACTCCCGGAAGGTCTCCGGCAGGCGGCGCTTCAGTTCCAGATTCAGCTCCTCCGTTTCAAAGGAGGAAAAGCCCGGCGAATCCACCACTTCCGCCCCGCAGCTGAGACGGAACAGCTCCACATGGCGGGTGGTATGGCGTCCCCGTCCCAGCGCAGTGCTGACCTCGCCGGTTTTCAGGTGAAATTCCGGGTCCAGCGCATTCAGAATACTGGATTTCCCAACACCGGAGTTGCCTGTAAAGGCAGATACCTTTCCAGCAATCAGAGGCTTCAGCTCTTCCAGCCCCTCCCCGGTTTCCGCGCTGATCCGCAGGGTTTGGAACCCGGCGGCGGTGTAAATGTTGTACAGCTCGTCTGCCGGGTCCAGATCGCACTTGTTCAGCAGGATGATAACCTGACAGTCCTTCAACGCCGCAATAGCTGCCACCCGGTCAATGAGAAAGGGATCGGTTTGGGGAATCGCCGCCGAACCAATGACCACCAGCTGGTCGATATTGGCAACGGCCGGCCGGGTAAAGGCGTTCTTCCGGGGCAGAATTGCCTCCACGAAGCCCTCGCCGTTTCCAAGCTCCCGCACTGCCACCCGATCCCCCACCAGCGGGGACTGGCCGTCCTTTCGGAACTTGCCTCTGGCCCGGCAGGTCAGGATTTCCGCGCCGGTATCCACATAATAGAACCCGCTGAGGGCCTTTTGAATTCTTCCTTCCGACATACGTTCAGTTAAAGCTCCGTTCGTAAGACTGATCCTGATCCAGAACGCCGTCGAAATAGACCTTCACCATTTTCTTCCCGGTGCCGGAGATGGTGGTATTCACCGTACCGTCCGAAGTGTGAACCAGTTCGCTGTACTGGGGCGTCGGCTCATCGCCCACATAGATCTCCACCTGCACCGTATCGCTGCCGTTCTGTGGCAGATCCACGGTGATGGGGACGGTGCTGTTGGCCAGTCCGGCGCTGACGCGGAACTGGATAACGCTTCCTTCGTCCACTTCCGTGCCTGCTTCCAGACTCTGCCAGACGATGGTGCCGCCCTCCTTGTCGCTTTCCACCAGCTCAACGTCCGCAGCATCGCAGGTAAGGCCATAGCTGCTGATCTGGGCCAGCACCTTGTCGATATTCATCCCCTCAAAGGGCGGAACGATGATGGGTTTCGTCTCCGGCCCCTTGCTGACGATCAGCGTCACCGTGTCGCCTTTTTTCAGGGTCTCCCCCGCTTCCGGCTTCGTGTTGATCACATGATCCGCCTCGATCTCATCTGAATACTGCTGCTGATTCTCCGGCGCTTCCACCGTCAGTTCCAGATTATACTCCTTGTTCAGCTTTTCCAGCAGGATCCGGGCATCCTGCAAGGACTGGTCTTTCAGATCCGGCATCTCGCCGGTTTCTTCCCCGGCGCTGACCCACACCTGAATCACCAGCTGGCTGCCCTTTCGGGTCTCGCCGCCCTGCGGATCCTGCCGCAGGATGTGGCCTTCCTGCACGTCTGCGCTGAATTCCGAACCTGCCTTCTGGATCTCAAAAATGTCCTTGACTCTGGGATTATTCTCCGCTTCCTCAATGGTCATGTCGTACAGATCCGGCACCTGATACTGATCCGTCACCGGCGCACTGAACGAGCCGAGAATCGTTTTGAACAGCACCACCACCAAGGCGATGGCCGCCACAGCGACCGCACCGATAAGAACCCCCCGCTTGCCGTTTCCGCTGCTGCGGGGTTCTTCCGGCTCCTCCTGCTCCCGGCGGGGATAACTCCGCTCCGGCTGGTAAACCGGCTGAGCCGCCACATGGCCTCCTACAGTTCGGATGGGCCGGGTGGGTTCATCACTCTCATCCGGCCGGAGATCCGAGAGGTCAAATTTCATTTCCACATTTGGATTTTTCCGGAAAGTCTCCAGATCTGCGATCATGGCGTCTGCGGACTGATAGCGATGCTCCAGATCCGGCGCCATGGCCTTCATACAGATCAGCTCCAGCTGTTCCGGAATGTCGGGATTGATCTCCCGCGGCGCCAGCGGAATGGAGCTGAGATGCTGGATGGCCACGGCCACGGCGGACTCGCCCTCAAAGGGCAGCCGCCCCGTCAGCATTTCATAGAATACAACACCGGAGGAATAGATATCGCTGCGGGCGTCAGGCCGGTCGCCCCGCGCCTGCTCCGGCGAAATGTAGTGGACAGACCCCAGAGCCTCCTGCGTCAGCGTCTGGGCAGAATCCGCAAGACACGCAATGCCAAAATCAGCCACCTTCACGCTGCCGTCCCGCAGAACCATGATATTCTGGGGCTTGATGTCCCGGTGGATGATGCCGCGGCTGTGGGCGTGGCTGAGCCCCCGCATGATCTGGGTGATAAAGTGCAGGGACTCCCGCCAGTTCAGCTGACCCCGCTTTTCCATATACTGCTTCAGGGTGATACCGTCGATCAGCTCCATGACGATATACTCTGTGTCGCCGCCGCGGGACACATCGTAAACGGATACGATGTTGGGGTGGGACAGCTGCGCGACCGCCTGCGATTCGGCGTTGAACCGGCGGCGGAACTCCTCGTTCTGAGCCAGATCACTCTTGAGGATTTTAATGGCCACCAGACGGTTGAGGCGATGGCACTTAGCCTTATAGACCACCGCCATGCCGCCTGTGCCGATGCGCTCCAGAATCTCATAGCGGTTGTCCAGCATTTTTCCAATGTATTGATCCATTCGTCTCCCCCCTCTCTTACAGCATCCGCATCAGGACGGCCGTCACATTGTCCGGCGCGCCCTGAGACTTTGCAATTTCCATCAGTCGGTGCAGGCAGCTGTCCTCGTCCTGCCCATGCAGGACTTCAAACAGCATTTCCTGATCCGTGACCGTATTCACCAGCCCGTCCGTACAAAGCAGCAGATAGTCGCCCTTTTCCATGGGGCGGATATAGCCGTCGCAGGAGGCGTTGGTATCCCGTCCCAAAGCGCGGGTAATCAGATTCCGGCTTGGGTGGTGTCTGGCTTCATCCGCCGTGATGTCGCCGTGATCCACCATGGATTCCACCAGAGAATGATCCTTGGTAATGCGGGTGATCCCCGCTCTGGTGATGTAATAGGCACGGCTGTCCCCGACATTGGTGACAACTGCGCCGCCCTCATAAGCAATGGCGGACACCAGCGTTGTTCCCATATTGGAAAGCTCGTCATCCTCGGTGGCCCGGTTCTCCACCGCCTGATTGGCCATGGCCACTGCATAGGAGGAAGCCTCCCGCAGCTGCTCCGGGGTCATATCCGGCTTCAGGATCTTTTCCAGCTCCGCCGCATAGGTCTCCGCCGCCAGTGTGCTGGCGATCTGACCGCCGGCAGCGCCGCCCATACCGTCGCACACGACGCAGACATCGCCGCCGCGGGCGATTCGATAGGCGTCCTGATTCTCTTTCCGCACAAGGCCGACATCAGTAATGGCCCATGTTTTCATCATGCTTCCGTCCCTCCTTTTTCCCGTTCTTCCATTTCCTTCCGCCGCAGCTGGCCGCAGGAGGCGTCAATGTCGCCGCCCAAACTCCGCCGCACGGTGGCGGTGAGGCCGTGGGATTCCAGCCGCTTCTGGAAGGCCGCGATCCGGCGGGAAGGCTTCAGCGGACTCTCTACCACATCGTTCAGGGGAATCAGGTTCACATGACCCGGCATCCCCTTCAGCTTTTTTGCAATGAGATCCGCCTGCCAGTCGTGGTCATTGACCCCGTCGATCATGGCATATTCAAAAGAGATCCGCCGCCCGGTTTTCTCAAAATACAGATGGCAGGCGTCAAACAGCTTTTCCACATCGTAAGCCCGGTTCACAGGCATGATTTTGGAGCGGGTCTCGCTGTCCGGCGCATGAAGGGAAACCGACAGCGTCAGCTGCAATTCCAGCTCCGCCAGCCGCTCAATTCCCGGAATCACGCCGCAGGTGGAAAGCGAGATATGCCGCATCCCGATATTCAGCCCGTCCGGGTGGTTCACCAGTTCCAGAAAGCGCAGCACATTGTCCAGATTGTCCAGCGGCTCGCCGATCCCCATCAGAACGATGTTGGAAATGGGCAGCCCGGAGTCCTTCTGGGCAAAAATCACCTGATCCAGTATCTCGGAAGCTGTCAGGTTTCTCACCTTGCCAGCGATTGTGGAAGCGCAGAAAGCGCATCCCATCCGGCAGCCAACCTGAGAGGAAACGCAGACGGTGTTGCCGTGGTGATACTGCATGACCACCGTTTCAATGCAGTTGCCGTCCATCAGCTCCCACAGGTATTTGATGGTGCCGTCCAGCCTGGAAACCTGCTTCCGGGCCACAACAGGCGCCGTGATGTAACACTGCTCCTTCAGCTTTTCCCGCAGGGGCTTGGACAGGTTGCTCATCTCGTCAAAGGAAGTGACTCCCTTATGGAGCCATGTAAAAATCTGCTTGCCCCGGAAGGACGGTTCCCCCATATTTTTCAGGGTCGCCGTCATCTCCTCCAGAGTCTGGGATTTCAAATCAATCATAGTTCCTCGTTATGTCCGCTTCATGCGGCAAATGTAGAATCCGTCGGTATGGTGACACTGGGGCCACAATGTCAGCTGCCCCTCCGTCTCCCCCACCGGCTCAGGCAAAGAGAATCCGTCCCGACGGAAGTCACTGTGCTCCGTTAGGAACGCGTCCGTCACCTGCTCGTTTTCCTCCGGCAGAATCGTACAGGTGGAGTACACCAGCACGCCGCCGGGCGCCACATACTTGGCGGCATTGTCCAGCAGCGCCGTCTGGATGACCGGCAGGGTAAACAGGTCGTCCGCCCTCTTATAGCGCACATCCGGCTTTTTTCGGATGATGCCGAGGCCGGAGCAGGGCGCATCCACCAGCACCACGTCAAACCGTTCCGCCCATTCCGGCCGGAAGACCCGGCCATCCCCGGCGGAGGTGGTAATGGAGGTCAGCCCCAGCCGGGCCGCCCCCTCCTGAATCCGCTTCAACTTGTTTTCGTGGAGGTCGCAGGAGACGATCTCCCCCTGATCCTCCATGGCAAACGCGGCGCTGAAGGACTTGCCGCCGGGGGCGGCGCAGAGATCCAGCACCTTCTGCCCCGGCTTTACTCCGGCAATCAGGGATACCAACCGGGCGGCGGGGTCCTGCACCAGCATCTTCCCGTTTCGGAACGGTTCCAGTGTAGTCAGATCTCCGGCCCCTGTCAGCTCCAGACAGCCGGGAACCCATGGATGGGGAACCGCCGCAACGCTCCAGTCGCTCAGTTTCCGGATCAGGCTCTCCGGGTCTGTTTTCAGCGTGTTCACCTGTACCGTCAGCGGCGGCGTGCTGTTATCGGCCTTCAAAAACGCTTCCGCCTCGTCCTGGCCCAGAATGGCCAGCAGCCGCTTCACCAGCCACTTGGGATGGCTGTACCGAATGGAGAGATACTTCACCTCGTCCCGCTCCGGGATGGGCGGCAGGTTGTTTTTATTCTGAGAAACCTTGCGAAGCACCGCGTTGACAAGGCCCGCGGCCTGTCCCCTGCCGGAGATCTTCGCCAGCTCCACGGAGGTGTTCACCGCGGCGCTGTCCGGCACCCGATCCAGATACAGGATCTGGTAAGCGCCCAGACGCAGGATTTCCAGCAGCGGCGGCTGGAGATGATCCGGCTTCTGGGAGCAGTACGCGCTGAGGTAAAAGTCCAGCAGCAGCTGGTTCTGAACCACGCCGTAAACAAGGCGGCTGCACAGCGCCGCCTCCGGCCCAACCAGACCATCCCGGCTCAGCTGGGCTTTCAGGGCAGCGTCTGCCCATGCGTGGTTATTCCGGCAGGCCGTCAAAACCCGCAGGGCTGTTTCCCGTGCGCCCATCAGTCACGCCTCCTGCCCCGGTTGCTGCGGCCCAGAAAGATCAGCACATACCGCAGCAACTGCAATGCGGACATCAGCAGGGCTGCCACATAGGTCAGCGCCGCTGCCTTCAGCACTTTTCTGGCGCCGGGCAGCTCGTCATCATACAAAAGCTGCTGGTTTTCCAGCGTTTGCAGCGCCCGGTGGGATGCGTTGAACTCCACCGGCAGCGTAATCAGCTGGAACAGGGTCGTCAGGGAAAACAGCAGGATGCCGATCAGAAACAGGGACTGGCTGTAGAGAACCATCCCCACCAGCAGCAGGATAAAGGAAAATTTGGAACCGATCTGGGTGGCGGGAATGATGGCCGTCCGCAGCCGGACGGGGCCGTAATTTTCAGCATACTGCACGGCATGGCCCGCCTCATGAGCCGCTACGCCCACTGCCGCAATAGAAGCGGAGTTGTAGACATTCTCCGACAGGGAAATGCTGTTGTCTCTGGGATCGTAATGATCCGTCAGGTTTCCGGCGCAGGGCCGGATGGCCACATCATAAATTCCGTGGGCGCGAAGCACGGCTTCCGCAGCCTGTGCGCCGGTAAGACGCCGCCGGTTGGCCACGCCGCTGTACCGTTTGAAATTTCCGCTGACCTGCGCCTGCGCCCAGACGGACAGGATCAGAATGGGAATCAGCAGGATGCAGTAGATGTTATTGGCCAGAAAATCACCGTAACCGCCGTAATAACCGTAATAAGGCATGGAGTTCCTCCCGTCAGATATTCATAGGATGGCCCAGCAGATACGCCGCCGCGCTCATGCGCTTGCCGCCTTCTGCCTGAAGTTCCGTGATCCAAAGGCTCTGCCCATCGCCGCAGGCCACCTCAATGCCCTTCTTTCCTGCATTCAGCAGCGTACCTGGGGCCTTTTCCGTGGCAGCGCCGGGCGCGGTCTTATAGATTTTAAACCGCTGCCCTGCCAGCTCCGCCGCAGCGCAGGGCCACGGAATCAGCCCCCGCACCTGATTGCGGATGACAGTCATGGGCTTTGTCCAGTCAATGGGAGACAGTTCCCGCGACAGCATAGGCGCAAAGGTCGCCTGACTGCCGTCCTGAGGCGTCCGGGCGGCAGTGCCGTCCGCCAGCGTGGGAATCGCCGCGGACAGGGCGTCCGCCCCCAGCTCTGCCAGCCGGTTCCACAGAGTGGGCAGATCCTCTTCCGGGTCAATGGGCGTTTTCGCCACCCGGATCACATCACCGGCGTCCAGCTCTTCCGCCATATACATAATGGAGACGCCGGTTTCGGCATCGCCGTTGAGCATGGCCCAGTTGATGGGGGCCGCTCCCCGGTATTTCGGCAGCAGGGACGCATGGACATTCACGCAGCCAAGGGGCGGCACATCCAGAATATCTTTGGGCAGGATGCGGCCGTAGGCCACCACCACGATCAGCTCCGGAGCCAGCGATTTCACGATGTCCAGCGCCGTTCCATCCCGCATTTTCACCGGCTGATACACAGTCAGGCCGCACGACAAGGCATATTCCTTCACAGGAGAAAAGGTCACTTTGTTCCGATTCCGGGGCTTGTCCGGCTGGGTGAATACGCCGCAGATCTCATGGCCGTCCTCTACCAGACGCTTCAGGGACACTGCCGCAAAGTCCGGCGTCCCCATAAAGAGAATCCGCATTACTCCTCGTCCTCCAGATATTCTTTCAGTTCCTCATCCGTCAGGAAGTGGTCGATATGCTCAATAAAGAGGTGGCCGTCCAGATGCTCGATCTCATGGCAGAAAGCCCGTGCCGTGAGGCCCTCAGCCTCCGCCTCGAACCATTCGCCGTCCCGGTCCTGTGCCCGCACCCGCACCCGGTTGGGCCGGGTGACAATGCCCCACTTGCCGGGCAGGCTCAGGCAGCCCTCCAGACCGGTCTGCTCGCCGCTCTGGGCGATGATCTCCGGGTTGATCAGCTCCAGATACTCCTCGCTCTCCTCGTCCAGCACCAGGCACACCCGGCGCAGGATGCCCACCTGCGGGGCTGCCAGACCGGCGCCGTTGGCGTCCGCCAGCGTTTCGGCCATATCGTCCAGCAGGTCATGCAGCCGCCGGTCAAACTTTTCCACCGGGCGGCAGATCTTCGTCAGACACTCATCGCCCTGTTCCACAATCTTTCGTAATGCCATGATGGCACCTCCTTGATTTGATCGCGGCGGTCAATCCGCCGCGTTATGATCCACAAATAGATTCAGTCCCCGGTTTGCGCTGTCTCTTGCAAACTTCTTTTGCAGCCACGCCAGCATCTCCCGTGTTGCCTTGTCATTCCGGCCAATCAGCGTACAGCGGTAGCGATAGCGGTTATTTACCTTCACCACCGGCGCAGGGGCAGGGCCTAAAACCTCCGGCTCTCCCACTGCCAGTTCCGGCCTCCGGCACAGCTGCCGCAGCGTATCCCGGACAGCAGCGGAGGCCCGGAGCACCCGTCCCTCCTCCGTCCCGGAAACCGTGACGGTGAAGAAGTCCGCAAAGGGCGGGTAACGCCGCAGGCGGCGCATCCGGATCTCGCTTTCATAGAACGCGTCATAATCCTGCCGGGCCGCGCACTGAATCACGTCGTTTCCCGGCGTATAGGTCTGAATCACAGCCCGTCCGCTTTTCGCGCCGCGGCCTGCCCGGCCCACCACCTGCGTCAGCAGGCTGAAGGTCCGCTCCGCCGCCCGGTAATTGTCCACATACAAAGAAAGATCCGCCGACAGAACGCCCACCAGCGTCACGTTTTCAAAATCCAGCCCCTTGGCCACCATCTGTGTCCCCAATAAAATGGGGACCCGTTCCTTTTCAAAGGTTTGCAGGATTGCCTCATGTCCGCCGGCGGTGGTGTCCGCGTCCATCCGCAGGATGCCCGTCTCCGGGAACAGCTCCCGCAGCTCCTCTTCCACCCGTTGGGTTCCGGCGCCGATGTGCTTCATCCGGCCGCCGCACTCCGGGCAGGTTTCCCCTGCCGGCTGAGAATGGCCGCAGTAGTGGCACATCAGCCGCCCATTGGCGGAATGATAAGTCATGGCCACGCTGCACCGGGGACACTGAGGGACATAGCCACACTCTCCGCATTGCAGGTACCGGCTGCTGCCCCGGCGGTTCAGAAACAGAATACTCTGCTCCCCGGCCGCCAGATTCCGCTCCAGCTCCTGACGCAGCGGCGCGCTGATGAGACCGGGATTTCCGGCCCGCACCTCCTCCCGCATATCCGCGATCAGAACCTGCGGCAGTGTGCCTTCGTTATAACGCCGCCGCAGAAGCGCTTTCTGATAGGTTCCCTGCTCTGCCGCCCAGGCGGATTCCACCGTAGGCGTGGCGGACCCCAGTACCAGCGCCGCGCCTTCTCTGGCGCAGAGGTATTTGGCAACCTCACGGGTATCGTAACGGGGGGCATTTTCGGATTGGTAGCTCCCCTCCTGCTCCTCGTCCATCACGATCAGCCCCAGATTTTTCAAAGGCGCGAATATGGCGGAACGGGTTCCCAGCACGACGCTGACCTCTCCCCGGCGGATGCGCTTCCACTGGTCATAGCGCTCCGTCATCTTCAGAGAGCTGTGAAGCATCGCCGCTTTACTGCCGAAGTACGAGCTGAACTTCCGCATCATCTGGGGGGTCAGAACGATCTCCGGCACCAGAACGACAGCGGTTTTTCCCAAAGCCAGCGTCTCCTGCACCAGACGCAGGTAAACCTGCGTCTTTCCGCTGCCGGTAACGCCCCGCAGCAGCGTCACAGAGGGCCTGTCGCTCCGGATCCGCTCCAAAATTTCTTCATAAGCCGCCTGCTGTTCGTCGTTCAGCAGAATCTCTGGCCCCGGCTCCACCTCGTCAAAGGACGGCACCCGCAACTCTTCCTCGGCGGAAAAGGCAATCAGTCCCGCTTTCTCCATGGATTTCAGGGTGCGGGTGGACGCGCCGGTATAGTAGCAGACCTCTGCCGCCGGGCTTCGGCCCGCCGCGGCCAGAAAGTTCACCACTTCAAACCGCGCCGGAGCGGAGCGGCGCTTCGGCTCCGTCAGGGCAAATGCGTCCTCCGCGTCAACAGCCAGCTCCACCATACGGTGAAATTTGTCGCTGATCTTCCGGCGGGCATTGGTCTCGCAGGCCAGGATCCCGGCCTTTTTCATTGCTTTCAGCGTTTTTTCGGCTTCCGTTCCCAGTGCGTCCCGCAGCAGGGAGCCTTCTGCCCGTCCCCCCTGCTGTTCCAGAAATTCCAGCGCCTGAACAGCGCCGGGAATCCCTGCCGCAGCGGTGCGGGCCGTCTCCGCGTCCATGGCGGCAGACCACTCCTCCCGGAGTCCGTACCAGAGGCCGGTGGGGAGAATGGTTTTCACTGCCTCAAATACGGTGCAGAAATACCGCCCCCGCATCCAGAGAGCCAGATCGATCCCGGCCTTGTCCAGCACCGGCTCCGCATCCAGCACGCTGCGAATGGCTTTCACACCGGGGGCCTTTGGCTCTGGGGATCGGGCCAGTATGATGCCTTCGCTTTCCTTGTTCCCCCGTCCGAAGGGGACAATGACCCGGACGCCCGGCACCGCCGTTTCCGACAACGCTTCCGGCACCAGATAGCTGTAAGGCTTATCAATGGAATAGGGCGCGGCGCTGACCGCAACCTTTACCATGTCTGCGGTCTCCATGCCACGCCCTCCTCCAGTGCTGCTTTCTGATTAGTTATCGACAGAAATGGTCAGATCCATACCGCTGGCGTCGATTTTGCCGTCGGCCACCTCGTGAATTGCCAGCGTGACCGGCTTTTCGTCCAGCTGGACGCCGGCTTCTTCCGCGTCGTCGGCGATCTGGCGGGCGCGCATTGCCACCACGTTCACCAGCATATAACGGTTGGGGATATGACTGTTGAGTTTGCTCATAGCGGGATACAGCATCATAATGATCTACTTCCAATCTGCCGCTGTGCGGCGTTTTATTTTCAAATTCACAAAGGCACGCTGTCCTCCGGGATCATTCTCCCAGAATGGACATTCGCTCCTTGGGTTTGCAGTGTTCGGCGGTGATGATGGCGTCCAGCTCCCGGACGGCCTCCTCCACCGTATCGTTGATGACGAAATAATCGTAGGTATGGGCAGTCTGGAATTCCACTTTGGCCCGGAGCAGCCGCTTCTGCACCTTATCCGGATCGTCGGTGCCGCGGTCTCTCAGGCGGCGCTCCAGCTCCTTCCAGCTGGGGGGTGCAATGAAGATCCGAACCGTGTCCGGCCGCTTGCTGGTGACCTGAATGGCGCCCTGCACCTCAATGTCCAGAATCACGTCCTGTCCGTTTTCCATGGCCTGATCCACAAAGCGCTTGGGCGTGCCGTAGAAATTGCCAACATATTCCGCGTATTCCAGAAATTGATCCATAGAAATCCACTTGCGGAAGGAGTCCACGTCCATGAAATGATAATGGATTCCATCCAGTTCGCCGGGCCGGGGCGGCCGGGTGGTGGCGGAAATGGAAAAATACAGATTTTTCCGTTTTTCCAGCAGAGCCTTCAGCACCGTGCTTTTGCCCACGCCGGAAGGCCCGGAAATAATAAACGTCTTACCCTTCATCATTCTTCTTCCTCCTGCTCCTTCGGGCGGAACCGCTCCGGCGGCAGCGCCGATAAGATCACATGGTCGCTGTCCATAATAAAGATGGACGCGGTCTTGCGGCCATAGGTGGCGTCAATGAGCATCCCCCGCTCCCGCGTCTCCTGCACCATCCGCTTGATGGGGGCAGAATCCGGGCTGACGATGGCTACCAGCCGCTCCTGAGACACCAGATTTCCAAAACCGATGTTGATCAGCTTCATGCTTTACTCCACATTCTGAACCTGTTCCCGCATCTTCTCCACTTCGGCTTTGAGACCGACCACCACCTGCGCGATGGCCACATCGCAGCACTTGGAGCCGATGGTATTGGATTCCCGGTTGACCTCCTGAATCAGAAAGTCCATTTTCCGGCCCATGGGTTCGTCAGATTCCAGCATGGTTCGCAGCTGAGCCACATGGCTCCGCAGGCGGACGGTCTCCTCATCCACAGCCACCTTGTCGGCGTAGATGGCGGCCTCCTGCAAGATCCGCTGGGGGTCGATGGTGGTGCCTTGCAGCACCTCCTCCATTCGGGCGGTCAGCTTCGCCCGATATTCCGCCACGGTCTCCGGGGAACGCTTTTCCACCTGAGACGTGTAATCCTCAATGTAGCGCAGGCGGTTGCCGATATCCTCCGCCAGCTTCCGGCCTTCCACGGCCCGCATGGCGTTATACGCTTCCAGGGCCTGTTCCGTCACGGCGCACAAATCGGCAGAGACGGTCTCCAGATCCTCGTCCGCTTTGGTCACGGTGAGAACATCCGGGAACCGGGACAACTGCTCCGCCGTCACCTTTGCTTCCGTTCCGCAGACCTCAGACAGCTCGTTGAGCGCGGCGGCATACTGCGCCGCCAGCTCCCGGTTCACCGTGACCTTGGCCACGTCCGCCGCAGAGGCGTCTACGGTGATGAACACGTCTACCTTGCCCCGAGAAATGGCCTTCTGAACGCACTGCTTGACGGCATCCTCCGCAAAGCTGTACATCCGGGGCATCTTCACGGTGCAGTCCAGATACCGGTTGTTGACGGAACGAACCTCCACGGTGATATCCCGCTTGTTCCGCATCTCTCTGGCCCGACCGTAACCGGTCATGCTTTTGATCATATTGCTTCCTCCTCTATTTCACGGAGAAACGCCTTCCGCAAATGGGCTTCATCCCTGCCGGAGCACGTTCCATCCGGTTTTCACACGTTTTCAGTAGCAGCAGAAAACAGGCACCCCGCCGCTGCACAAAGACCACAGGCAGCACATGGGCAGGCAGAGGTTGCTGCTGCAAAGATCCGTTCCAAAGGTCGTACCGCCGGGGGTATACGCCTGCCGCGGGCCGTTTTCCATATAGTCCAGCGCCCGCTGATATTCCAGATTATCAGGATCCATCTGACAGGCGGTCTGATAATAGCGCTTGGCCTCATCCATCCAGCCTCTGCGGTAGCACACGGCGCCTTTCAGGAAATTCCATTCGGCGTTGTGATCGCTGTACCCGGCAAGCAGCGCCTCCGCCCGGCTCAGATCACCGATCTGAATGGCATAGCGCACCTGCTGAAGCACGGTGCCGCCGGCGTAGCTCTGGCTGCCATAACCGCCGTAGGTACTCTGCCGGTAGCCACTGGAAGTACTGCCGCCCCGACCGCTGCGCTCTTTGGTGATCTGCTCATAGGCGGCGTTGATCTCCTTCATTTTTTCCTGCGCCAGATCTGCCAGCGGGCTGTCGTGGTAATTGTCCGGGTGGTATTTTCTGGCCAGATTCCGATAAGCTTTCTTGATTTCCTCATCGGTTGCGGTCCGGGGGACGCCCAGAACCTCATACGGATCGTTCATGTGGTTTCCTCAATTTCTTTGATGTTCTTTCTATGCTGATGACGCCGGAACGTGCCGTCCAGCACGGCTCGTCCCACCTGAAACAGTCCGGCGTAAAAGGTTGCCTGCAAGACCGGCGTCCACACGCCGAAATCCCACAGCTCAAAGGCTGCTGCCATCTGGTGAATGGAGTGATCCAGTGTCCCGGCAAATTCCCGGCGGCTCTCCGGCGTCCAGACTCCGTTTTCCAAACCGTACCGCAGAGCCACAGGGTTATAGTTTCCGCTTTCCGCGTCCTTTTTCAGATCGTCGGCAGCGTCGATCAGGTACACCCAGCGGCCCAGATGGTAGAGAATCTGCTCCAGAATCCGCTGCCGGGTGCGGTTTTCCAGTTCTGCCGCCGCACTGGACAGCAACACGGCAAAGGTATCCGCCGCCTGATCCATGGAAGGCGCGTTTTCCCGCTCCAAGCCGTTCAGCAGCTGAAGCTGGCATCGCACTGCCTCGTCAAAGGCAGGCCGGAAAGCGGCTGCCTTCCTGTAGGCGGATTCCAGCAGCTGCGCCCCGGCCCGGTATTTCAGTCCCGCACTCCCGGCATGATCTGCGATCCCATCCCGCAATTGCCAGTAGGCCAGAATCACGCTTTCGTCCGCCGCCAGTTCCATGGCGGCGGTGGATTCCAGATAAGGCCGTTTTCTGATCGGGCTGGTATAGCACCGGCCGGAATGTTCCGTTCCCGCCGCCCCGTCGGACAGCAGGATGGCAAGGTAGGTGAAATCGTAGTTCAGAATAAACCGGGCTGCCTGCCCATACCGCCGGGAAAGGGTATGGCACAGTCCGCAGTACATGGTGCGGAACCGATTCAGTTCCCCCTCCGGCAGATCCTGCACGGAGGGCCGCACATACCCGAACATCAGAACACCCGGACGATGGTGAAGGACAGTCCGCCCCGGGCCTTCACCCGGCGGTCATACCACACGGCCAGGACCACGCCCAGCACCGCCCCCAGCACCGCCGCGGTGTACTGCACCGCCACGCTGGGCGTCAGGGCCAGGGTGATGAGGTAGCCCGCCAGACACAGCACCACCGGGATCAGATACACGAAGCTGACGATCTTGAGCATTTTCTTGGTGTCGCTCTCCACCACCACCTTCTCTCCCGGCCGGGCCCCCACGGTGTTCAGCGCCCTGGCATAGACGGACACGCCGCTGACGCCGCAGCCTGCGCATTCTTCGCAGTCATGGCCGCAGGCGGACTTCCGGGGTACGGAGATCTCTGCGTGCGTGGCGTCCAAAATTCGTTCAACTGTTGCAATTTGTGTCATGATATCGCTCCTGTCAATTTTCCCGGTCTCATTCCTGGGCTTCCGGGATCCGGATCTGCACCTGATAGGTACCGGAAACGCCCACACGGCCATCGACCTCCACCTGTGCCGGGACCATATAGGTTCCGGAAGCCACCGCGTAGTCGCTGAGGTCCGCCACGATGGTCACGTCCTCGCCGGTGACGTCCGCCACCTCCGTCTCCGTGCCCACAATGCGCACGGTCAACTGGGTGGTGAGGATCTCCACCGTCCGGTCTGACGGCGGGTTCACCACCTGGATATTCTGGGTGGTCACGTCTGCAATGGCCTTGTCAGGATAGCCGATCTCCAGCGTGGCCTTGGTGACGCCGCTGAGGTTTTCGCAGCCGTCCGGCACCAGAATGGCATAGCTGTGGGTGGTGCTCTCCTTGGTCACATTGGAAAGGTCAAAGCTGTCCAGCACGATGGAATCCATACCGTTAAGCACTGTGGCGTCACCGGAAACCATAATGCTGTCCGGCTTGATGGCATAGACCATATCCTTCAGCAGCGCACCGGGGGCCTCCTGAAAATCTACCGTCAGCTTCAGCTCTTTCGTGACATACACCGGCAGCGTGGCTTGAATCTGCCCTGCCTCGGTGTGAATCGAGGACTTGTCAATGACCTGCCCGTTTTCATCATATAGCTGATACTCCAGCTCGGAGGTCACAGTCTCCTTGGCGTTCTTGCCGATGTCAAAGATCACCTTGGCATAGCTGACTGCCTCGATATCCGCCTCCTGTCCACGGAGCTGGATGGTGGTCTGGGAGAGCTGCACCTTTCCAGCGGAATAACCCTCCGCCACATTGCCGGTCATCTCACAGCGGAGCTCTACCTCCTTATGGCTCAGCTCACAGATATTCACAGTGGCGACATAAATGCTCTGCTTGTCAATGGCGGTATTGGACTGGTTGAACCCCCGGTCCGTATAGGAGGGTGTGATATTCACCGTCTGCACACCGGCGGAGGTAATGCCGGATAGGTCTGCCGTTACCCGCACCTTGGAGCGGTCCAGCTGCACAATATGCCGCCGGGTGCCCCGATAGGTGATATCCACCGTTGTGCTGGTGCCGCTGTCATCTCCCTCCACCAGCATCAGTCCGTTATCGGCTAAGGCCGCCTCTCCGGTATACTCGATGGGAATATCCCATACCGTCTGAAACACGATTCGGCCGCTGGACTCATCCACATAATACCAGATACCGGCCGCCACGATAATAGAGAGCAGCAAATAGAAAATATTCCGCAATCTCTGGTCCTTATTCATCATCGTCCGCACCTCCGTTCTTTCTGGGCTTCAGGAGATTCAGCAGATTCAACAGATTGAATTTCGGCTTGTCCGCATCGTCCTCCTCCCGCGGAAGCAGCTCGTTCCGCAGGAGGTTCTCCAGAGTTTCCGGTTTAAGGTGCCGCTTCAGCATTCCGCCGATGGCCACAGAGATTGAACCGGTCTCCTCGGAGACAATGACCACCACGGCATCGGAGTTTTCGCTCATGCCGATACCCGCCCGGTGGCGCATTCCCAGGTCACGGGACAGATTTACATTCTTGCTCAGCGGCAGCATACACCCCGCGCCCAGCACCCGTCCGTGGCGCACGATCACGGCGCCGTCATGCATGGGGGCCTTGACGAAGAAAATATTCTTCAGCAGCTCGCCGGATACCGCCGCATCTTGGCAAGGAAGGTTTCCATAATGATGATCGTCACCACGGGCGCTCCAAAACGATCACTGCGCCGGTGAGAGTCTGTGACATTTCCGTACAGGCCAGCACCGTCTGACTGATGGCCTGCTCCACCGCGCCCACAGTCTCCTCATGAATAAATAGCGCCGTGAAGCGGCGGCTGCCCACCTGCTCCAGAACCCGCCGAATCTCCGGCTGAAAGAGGACGATCAGCGCCAGCAAGCCCAAATTCGCCATGCTCCGCATGATATAGTTGATGCCATTCAGGTGCAGGGCGGAGGAAACCACCAGAGCCGCCAGAAAGATCATCAGTCCCTTTACAAGACTGGCCGCCTTTGTACTCTGCACCAGTGTGAATATCTTATACAGGATGAACGCCATAAGGGCAATATCCAGTATATCCGATATCTCAATGGACAGCAGATACCGAAGAATCCACCCGCTGACCTCAGCAAATCTTACTTCCATTTCGCATCCTCACCTCTTTATAAGGCATTCGTATTTTACATTATAGAGAAAATCCCTGTAAAATTCAAGGAAAACCGTTAAAAATTCACGTTCCGTTCAGAATTTATTTTTTGATTGCCTCCCGCAGTGCGTAATACAGCCCTTCGCAGTCCCCTGGTGCGTTGAAGGCCGAAAAGCTGACGCGGACAGTCCCGGTATTCAGTGTCCCGGCGCTGCGGTGGGCCAGCGGCGCACAGTGAAGCCCCGCCCGAACGGCGATTCCCCGCTCTGCCAGCGCTTCTCCGATCAGCTCCGGGTCCCTGCCCCTAACGTGGAAAGACAAAACGCCTGCCTGCTGCTTTCCCTCCGGCGCGGCAAAGACCTCCACCGCAGGCAGCGTCCGCAGCAGCTCCGCCGTGCGCCGGGTCAGCATTTGCTCGTGACGGAGAATCCTATCCGTTCCCCGGCGGCGGACGAACCGTACCCCCGCCAGCAGCCCGGCAATTCCCGGCATATTGTGGGTCCCCGCCTCCAGCCGGTCCGGCAGGAAATCCGGCATCTCCTGACTGAGCGAAATGCTGCCGGTGCCGCCCTCCAACAGCGCTGCGGGCAATCCGTCTCCGCCGCACAGCAGTATGCCGGTGCCTTGCGGGCCATAAAGTCCCTTGTGCCCCGGCATGGCGATGAACGCCGCTCCCAAACGCTCCATGTCCAGCGGCAGAATCCCGGCGGACTGGGAGATATCCACGATCAGCGGTACACCCCTGTCACGGCACAGCTCCGCTACAGCCTCAATGGGCTGGATGCATCCGAACACGTTGGATACATGATTGCAGATCACCGCGTCGATGCCCGGAACGATCAATCTCTCAAAGGCCGCCACCGCCGTCTCGCGGTCAAAGGGCGGCGCATCCGCCGCGGATATATCGGCTCCCAGCGCCGCCAGCGGCCGTGTCACGGCGTTGTGCTCATAGCCGGAGACCACCACCCGCCCGCCGCGGGGAACGAGGCTCTTGATGGCAATATTCAGCCCGTGCGTTGCGTTTGTAGTGAATACTACCCGTTCCGGTTCCTTCATGTTAAATAGCGCCGCCAGCTCCGAGCGGCACTGAAACGCCGTATCTGCCGCCCGCATGGCCAGTGGATGTCCGCCCCGCCCCGGCGAGCTCATGGTGGAAAGCGCTTCCGTCATTGCCCGGGCTACGGTGGGCGGCTTTTGGAAGGTTGTGGCCGCACTGTCCAGATAGATCACAGGCTCACCTCCTGAAAGTCCCCGCCCCGCTGCAAATAAATACGCAGCGGACCAAGCCCCGCTCGCCGCAGCGCCGGCAGTGCCGCCGCCAGATCGTTGGGTCTGATTCGCACCAGATAGGCGCAGCCCAGATCCGTCAGGTCTCTTGGCGCCCGGAAAATCTGACTGCGAATTCCGATACGGTTCAAAACCGACTGCATCCGCTGTGCGTAGGTCACGGAGCGGGCAAGAATCAAATCATATTCCACAGTTGCTCCTCCTCTCCTTGCTGGATGACAGTGTGGAAAAAAGGAGACGTACCGAATGTACGTCTCCTTGCAATATATGCACCTGTGCGGCTATTTGATTATTTCCAGCAGCGCCACGGCGTGCGCCGCCATGCCGGAACCGTCCCCGGTAAAGCCGAGGCCCTCCTCCGTAGTGGCCTTTACATTCACCTGCTCCGGGTCGATATTCAACGCCGCTGCCAGATTTTCCGCCATCCGTTCACGGTAGGGGCCGACCTTTGGTGCCTGCGCCAGCAGCGTCGCGTCAATATTCACCACGGCAAAGCCGCGCTTCGCCAGCAGATGTCCTACCTCCGCCAGCAACTTCAGGCTGGAAATACCGGCGTAGGCCGGGTCCGTGTCCGGGAACAGTCTGCCAATGTCACCCAACCGGGCCGCGCCTGTCAGCGCGTCCATCACGGCATGGGTCAGCACATCGGCGTCGGAGTGCCCCAGCAGCCCCTTTTCATAGGGTATGTCCACACCGCCCAAAATCAGTTTCCGTCCCTCTGTCAGCCGGTGAACATCATAGCCATGTCCGATTCGCAGCTTTGTCATGCCCGCGCCTCCCGCTCTGTCAAAATGGCCTCCGCTACCGTCAGGTCAATGGGGGTGGTAATCTTCATGTTCTCCTCGTCGCCCTCTACCAGATAAACAACCTTCCCCAGTTGTTCCACAGCGGAGCAGTCATCGGTCACGGGCACATTGTTCTCCAGTGCCGACTGCAGCGCCGCCTTTAAAAGCTCCGCTTCAAAGACCTGCGGCGTTTGCACCGCCCGCAGCGTACTGCGGTCCGGGGTCTCCAGCACCGCTCCATCTGCCGCTGCTACCTTGACCGTATCCTTCACCGGCACTGCCGGGGCCGCAGCGCCGCATTTTGCGGCGGCGGCCACTACCCGGTCGATCAGCTCCGGCGTTACCAGGGGCCGCGCACCGTCCTGCACCGCTAAAAGCCGAATATCCGGCGAGGTCTCCAACGCCGCCAGCAGAACGGAGTGGCACCGGCTCTCTCCGCCCCGCACCACCTTTTTGCATTTTGTAATGCCGTAGGTCTTGCAAAGCGCGGAGATCTCCACCAGCGCGTCCTCCCGGACAGCAATCACGATCTCGTCGATCGACTCCGCCCTCTGAAGCGCTGTCAGTGTCCGAATCAGGACCGGCACCCCATCCAGAAATTCCATCAGCTTATCCACGCCGCCCATGCGGCTTGAACTGCCCGCCGCCGCCACAATGGCGGCACAGGTCGGACGGTTCGCCTCTCGTATTTTCCGAAACAGGGAACGCATGGCCCCTTCACCCCTTTTTATCCTTATTCTTGAGCAATCGCATCATCAGCAGAAGCACAGCAGCCGCCCCTGCCGTAAAAAGCCCCTGAAGTATCAAGGGCTGATACCAAGGCGCCGGCTGCATGGCCTACAGCTCCGGGCCGGCCTTGAAATCAAAATACCGATAAATACCGCTTCCCAGCAAAACGCCGATGCTGCATCCCAAAAGAATTTTTAAAGTTCAATACCACCGCTTCACTTCAGCAGCTCCTCAAACTGTTCCTCTGTCAGTACGGGAACGCCCAGCTTCTGTGCCCGGGTCAGCTTGCTGCCGGCGGCCTCTCCCGCTACCACGTAGGTGGTTTTCTTCGACACGGAGCCGCTGGCCTTGCCGCCCCGGAGAGCGATCTCGGCCTCGGCAGTCTTGCGGTCAAGGCGGGACAGCGTACCGGTGAGGACAAACGTCATACCCGCAAAGCGGTCATCCACCTTCTGCACTGTGCTCTCCATATTGACGCCCGCGGCCTTCAGCCTTGCGATGAGGTCCTTGGCCTGCGGTTGGTTCAAATAGCTCACAATACACCTGGCCGTAATTTCGCCCACATCCGGAATCGCGGTCAGCTCCTCCACGGAGGCAGCGCACAGCGCGTCCAGTGAGCCAAAGTGCTGCGCCAGAACGGCGGCGGCCTTTTCTCCCACCTGCCGGATACCAAGGCCGTAAATAAGCTTGCCGAGGTCATTGGCCTTGGACTTCTCAATGGCCCGAATCAGATTTTCAGCGGACTTGACCCCCATGCGGTCCAGTTGTGCCACCTCCTGCGCGTGAAGCTCATAGAGGTCCGCCACATTGGCGATCAGTCCCTTTTCCAACAGCTGCGCCACCACGGCGGGGCCGAGGCCCTCGATGTCCATGGCATCCCGCCCCGCAAAATGGGTGATATTCCGCTGAAGCTGCGCCGGACATTCCGCGCCGGTGCAGCGAACGGCGGCTCCGTCCTCGTCCCGCGCCACCGGCGCACCGCACACCGGGCAGGTTTCCGGCAGCAGATAGGGCTTTGTCCCCTCCGGGCGCTTCGCCGTGTCCACGGACAAAATCTCCGGAATGATCTCACCCGCTTTCTGCACCAAAACCGTATCGCCGATTCGGATATCCTTTTCCGTGATGAAATCCTGATTGTGAAGGGTGGCATTGGTCACGGTGGTGCCCGCCAGACGCACCGGGGTCAGCACCGCCTTGGGTGTCAGCACACCGGTGCGGCCCACCTGCACCACAATATCCGTCACCGTGGCGTACTTCTTCTCCGGCGGATACTTATACGCCACGGCCCACTTGGGAAATTTCGCCGTGGAGCCAAGAACTGTGCGGTCCGACAGGCTATTCACCTTGACAACCGCACCGTCAATATCAAAGGGGTAATCC
>ENA-UEQK01000343-UEQK01000343.1-human-gut-metagenome-genome-assembly--contig:-NODE-343-length-34105-cov-97.497355_pt1 | contig 34105 bp, 22 predicted proteins | sample MGYA00242939_ERZ507942 | MGnify/ENA primary metagenome ERZ507942 (study PRJEB26167, sample SAMN06115485) | human gut metagenome | host: Homo sapiens | place: China:Chongqing | collected 2015-03-30... | reverse complement strand
TAAATATAAATTACTAAGAATAGAGGTGAAAAAAGAAGGACAGATGCAGAATCCGGATAGGAGTTAAAGTAGTTATAGAAGTTATCGCCAACAAGTTGGCTAGGAGTTAGAGTCAATAGCAAACATAGTACTTGCGAAAAGATCCAACAAAGCGATTGGATTTTTCACTCTTACTTACGCCTGGCGTTTTTCACTTTTAATTTTTAATTAGCTAACGCTGAACTTCGTTTGCGCTTTTGCGCCTGCTCTTCACTTAGAAAATACTACTCAAACTACCGAGAAGCAAAAGCCTCCCCACGGGGGAGGTTTGGTGGGGCTCTTAATTCACGCAGTGCTAGGTTTACCACCTACTTTATAAACTTTTTATATTATATACGCGCAAAAAAAATAAAATGAATATATATACATGCCGATAATTTATTTTATCGCATATATATAAAAAGTTTTGAAAACAGCTTACCACCCTGTCACTCTTACAGTGCTCCGGAAGGCAGAAAATGGCATAAGAAACGAACGTAACATGCATATATACAGCGACTTGCATCTGTGCGGTTACCCTTTGACAGAGCACTGCAGGCTTTAATCACTACCTGTAGCAAAAAACGCGAAAAAGTCCAAATCTTTTTTGAAATAAAAAAATAAAACCGAAAAATAAAATGTAAATATTTATTTTCAAAATCTTTTTCAAAACCGAAAAAAGATTTTCTAATACAGAACAATAAATGTTACATAAAGAACAAAATATATACAACCTTACCACAAGGTGATTATGCAACCTACATGTAAAGATAATTTACTAGCAACAGAAGTAAAAACGAAGTTATGATAAGAGACCACAAAGCACATGGCTTAACTTCATAACTCCCGAAAAGCAATCATTTCTACATAGAAAATCATTGTTTTTCCCCTAAAAACTCACTGAGTTTTACCTCGCAAATCAACACGTTATGAAAGAAATAATAATAGCAAAAAATAGATTCAAAGCTCTATGATACAACATTCAATAGGTACAATCAACAGCATTATAATTCAAAAAATGCAACGGTATTTAATTTTTAACTTATAACAATTCATTTCCGCTAAAACGTTTAACTTTTAATTAATAATCGCGCAAGCCCGATTGTACTTTGCGCCTGTTTTTCACTTAGATAATGACTGATACAGCACAAAATAATAAAAGAATAGCCAAAAACACATTGCTACTATATGTACGCATGCTATTTATGATGGCAGTCACCCTATATACATCACGCGTTGTACTAAACACACTTGGCGTACAAGACTATGGCATATATAATGTTGTAGGTGGTGTTGTAGCAATGTTTGGATTTATCAATAGTTCTATGGCATCTGCAACACAGAGATATATTACATTTGCATTAGGAAAAGGTGATAAAAATAATTTAAAGAAGGTTTTTAGTACATCATTACAGATTCATGTGATGATATCGGTGCTGATAGTCATTTTAGGAGAAACAATAGGCTTATGGTTCATGTATGAACAAATGAAGATACCTGCCGACAGGATGAACGCTGCATTTTGGGTTTTACAATGTTCTATCATATCAGCAGTAATAATGATATTAAGTGTACCTTATAATGCTGATATTATTGCACATGAGAAGATGTCTGCCTTCGCATATATATCAATATTAGAAGTTGTTTTGAAACTTGTTATTGTTTACCTACTTTTAATATCTCCCTTCGATAAACTTATATTTTATGCGTTTTTAATACTAGCTGTTCAAATCCTTATAAGATTTTGCTATAGTTTATATTGCAACAAGCATTTTGAGGAATCCAAATATCAAAAAATCTGGGACAAACATTTATTCAAAGAAATGACAGGTTTTGCAGGCTGGAGCATGTTCGGAAATTTATCATCAGTTTTATTTAGTCAAGGTCTAAATATGCTACTTAATGTATTCTTTGGTCCTGTTGCCAATGCGGCTCGTGCTATTGCAGTTCAAGTTCAAACAGCAATACAGCAATTCGTTGGCAATTTTCAAATGGCTTTAAATCCCCAAATTACAAAAACATATGCTAAAGGAGAATTGAACGAAATGCATAAACTAATATTCCGTAGCGCAAGATTCTCATTTTATCTTCTATTTTTCATATCGTTGCCAGTATTGTTGGAAACAAAGTTTATATTAACAATATGGCTAAAAACAGTACCAGAGAATACTGTAATATTTTTGAGAATTATGATATGTATATCTTTAATTTATACTTTATCAAATCCATTAATGGTAGCCAATCAAGCTACAGGAAAAGTCCGAAAATACCAAGCTGTATGTGGTAGCATTCTCCTTTTAATTTTACCAATTTCATACATTTGCCTTAAATTAGGCTTACCGGCTTATTCCGTATTCATTGTACATTTCATTATGGAATCGATAGCCCAAATTGCACGTATGATAATGCTATTTCCTATTATAGGAATGAATGTGAATGATTATTTAAAGAATATCTATGTAAAAATCTTTTTGGTGGTTACATTATCATCTATCATCCCCATATTAGTATATGAAAATTTATCTTATTCAACTTCACGTTTTTTTATAGTCTGTATTGTTTGCATGCTATCTGTGAGCCTCATTGCTTACACAATTGGTTTATCAAAAAATGAACGAAAATTTATACGTTCTAAAATTAACGATATATATCATAAAAAATTACACAAATGATAGACATAAAAGAAAAGCAGAATTGCTGCGGTTGCTCAGCGTGTGCACAACGATGCCCTAAACAATGTATATCAATGATTGAGGATGAAGAAGGATTTCTTTATCCACAAATAAATAAAGATATTTGCATAAACTGTGGTATATGTGAAAAAGTATGCCCCATCATTAATCAGGGAAAAGAAAAATATCCTATAAAAATTTTTGCATGTAAAAACAAAAATGAAGATATAAGAACTAATAGTTCCTCGGGAGGTCTATTTACAGCAATAGCAGAAGAAGTTATCAAAAAAGGAGGTGTCGTTTTCGGAGCTCAATTTGATTCACAATGGAACATTCGTATAGCATATACCGAAAATTTAGAAGGACTCAAAGCGTTTCAGGGTTCAAAATATGCACAAGCATTTATTGATAACTCGTATAAAGACGCTGAAACTTTTTTAAAGAAAGGAAGATTAGTTTTATTTTCTGGAACATCCTGCCAGATATCAGGATTACATAATTATCTACATCACGAATATGAGAATTTAATTACCATTGATTTTATCTGTCATGGTGTACCTAGTCAGAAAATATTTCATCTTTTCCTTGATGAAGAATTATCAAGATACAAATTTGGGAAAAATTTAAAACGTATAAGAGATAATTTTTACACATGCTCTAAATCAGACATCAAGATTAAAAATATTAAATTTAGAGAAAAGAGTTTAGGATGGAAAAAATTTAGTTTTTCTCTTACCTTATCACAAAAAGATAAAAATAATGAAAATTATATTCTTTCATCACAATTTTCCAATACCAGTTATGGAAGTCTGTTTCTGCATAATTTAACACTTCGTCCATCATGCTACAAATGTCCATCAAAAGCAGGAAAATCTTGTAGCAATATTACAATAGCTGATTTTTGGGGAGTAAATAAATTCTATCCGGAATTTGACGATAATAAAGGAATAACCCTTGCTATCATAAATAATAACAAAGGAGAAGAATATATTCCATTCAACAAAATTAGATATATAGAACCAACGTTTGAACAAGCATTTGAAAATAATAAAGGATATTTTAAAAGCACCTTACAACCTCCCAGGAGAATTGAATTTTTGAATTTACTTAACAAAGGATACAGCCTTTATAAAATTAATAAAACATTATATCCCACTCCTGTGAAAACAAAAATAAAATCAATTATAAAAAAAATATTTAGATTATATGAATAAATATATAGTTGCTATACAGACACCACATTATGCCCACAATTATGGTGCTTTACTTCAGGCTTTTGCCTTAGGGCAAATTATAATAAAACTAGGATTTGACATTGAATATATAGACAGAAGACCTAGTTACTATTATGAGTATTCTAACATTTTGATAAAATGGCTAAAATCTTTACAGCAAAAAACAGAGGGTAAAGGTTTCATAAATTTTGAGAATACTTATTTGCAACCTCAATCAATTAGAATTTTAAAGAATGAGGATTATATAAAATTAGATACATCCAAGTATTATGCAATTATTGTTGGAAGTGATCAAATCTGGCGAGATGATTATTTTATACATTCATTTGAATATAGTCCATACTTATTTTTCGTCAAAAATAAAAATATAAAAAAAATTAGTTACGCGGCATCATTTGGTAAAAATGAATGTAAGCACCCTGAAGAAAGACGAAAAAAAATAGAAAGACTTTTAAAAGACTTTCATGCTATTTCTGTACGTGAAAAATCAGGAGTTACAATATTAAAAGATGTATTTCATGTAGAAGGGAAGTGGGTTGCAGACCCAACATTACTACACGATGCAGACTTTTATATAAACAAATTACAATTAAACAAAAAGCCCGTAGAAAACAATGAAATTGTTACATATATATTAGGAGCATCAGCTCCAAACATGAAAAAAATAGACAAACTTGCTAAAAATCTAGGAATTAATACAAAACACATATATAAAAGAAGTAAATTTAAATTAGCTTACAAACGTCCATTCTCACTTTTAAAAAAATACAAAAAAGTACCTTCTGTTATAGATTGGCTGGAGCTGATAATGAATGCAAAATATGTTTTAACAGATTCTTTCCATGGAATGGTATTTTGTATAATTTTCAAGAAGCAATTTGTTGTGATGAATAATACAGCCGGTGGTACAGAACGGTTCACATCATTGCTGGAGTGCTTAGGATTGTCAGACCGTTTATGCAATTGGGATGAAGATATAAATCAGATTCAAACACTATTATGCTCAAAAATTGATTATAATTGCTCATATACTTTATTAGACAAGTTTAGAAAAATTTCCATCAAATATTTAAAAGATTCATTGTATGAATAAATGGATTATAATTCTTTTATTTTGCCTATTCAACTTATTTTTTGGGACCGCATATGAACTAAAGCTGATATCTGTTATTGCTATTTTAATATACGGATTATTTTCAGCCACAAAAGTTACATCTATCTACAAAAAAGTGTTCATCCTATTCTTCATTGGTATAATAGGGGCTACGATATCATGTAAAGTCTATAGAGGGCAAAGTTTTTTGGATTCAATAAAAGCTATGCAATTCTATTATGGAATATTATTTTACTTTATTTTAAAGGCAAATAAAGTAAATCTTAAAACTGTAGAAGATGCATTACTAATACTAATATGCGTACTCGATATTTTATATATATCACAATATTATTTACTTCCATATGGATATAATTTTCTTGGCATAGATGATTGGATGATTGGAGAAGGATCAGAAATGGGAGGAACTCGTTTAAGAGTAATGTCTTCTGGACTATATCTTGTAGGACTAATGTATGGTTTGTCTAAATGGTATATAACAAAAGAAATAAAATACTTGCCTTTATTCTTCCTTGGCGTTTTCATAATGCTTTTAGCCGGTTATCGTCAATTTGTAGCATCTTTATTTGTAACAATAATATACATGTTTTATGCCATAGACCGAAGAATTAATTTTAAACAAATAAAATACCTGATATTATTAGGTGTAATTGCTATTGTTATATTAACCATCCCTGCCGTTCAGGAAAAAATATCAGGTATGTTGGAAAGAAATGCAACAGGTCAAAATTTAGGAGATTCTGATTACATTCGTGTTGTTCAATTTGAATTCTTTACAAAAGAATATTTTTCAAACCCGATAGAATATTTCTTTGGCTCAGGTATTCCATACGGTTCTTCTCATTTTGGTAAATGGTTTGAAAGTCTTAGATTAACTGGAATACAATATGTTGATTGGGGCATATTGGGCGTATCTTGGGTGTTAGGCATACCTACAGCTGTTGCAGTTATTTGGATGTTTATTAAAGGCATACGCTTAAAAGTAGAACAACAGTATAAATACCTTGGAATGTATCTTTTTTTCATTTTAACAACTTGCATTACAAACTGGGAAATGTTTCGCAATGGGAATTTCTTAGTCCATTCTATGGTTTTATATATTATAGAGCAAGCTCATTATAGATACATTCAAATGAAAGCTAATCCTATTTCAAAACAAATATGAAAACAAAAATTGCTTTTTATCTAAAAAATAAAAATACGATAGATTGTTCTAATATTATCGATGGTAATCCTGGACTCGGCGGGTCTGAATACCTCATCATATTGATACCCACATTACTATCTCAAAGATATAACGATATAAACATTACATTATATACAGACTATCAAGGAGTATTACCACATGATCTACATGTCATAAAATGTTCCTCCTTTACAGAGTTCGCAGACAAATGTCAAAAAAATAAAGAAGACTATTGCGTTGTAAACTATACTGCTGCAGAAAATGACGTTATATCAGATAATACAAATGTTAAATTTATTATTTGGTGTCATAATTTTGTATCATGGAAAAACCTTAACTTTTATGCACGACAAAAAAATGTTGTAAGAATTATAGCCGTAGGCCGTGAGCAGCTTGATTTATACAGAGATCATCCTGCATACAGTAAGTCTGACTATATTTATAACGCTATTCCAACTCATAGTTTAAAAGAATACACAAAAAAAATCGTCCCCTTTTCAAAAAGAGAACAAAATGTTGTTTATATAGGAAGTCTGATTGAATGTAAAGGTTTCTTATATTTAGCAAAAGCTTGGAAGAAAGTATTAAGGTCCATTCCAAACGCAAAATTATATGTTATAGGCAAAGGTAACCTATATGATGAAAATGCGAAATTAGGGCCATACAATTTGGCCGATAATGATTTTGAAGAAAAATTTATTCCTTACCTTTCTGATAAGAAAGGAATATTGCCTTCTGTCAAATTTCTTGGTGTTTTAGGTAATAATAAATTTGAAATAATTAACCAATGCAAAGTTGGTGTTCCAAATCCTGGAGGATTAACAGAAACATTTGGACTTACAGCCATTGAAATGCAAGCTATGGGATGTGTCGTAACAACAATAAAATGTCCAGGCTATCTTGATACCGTACACAATAAAGATTTTTTGTATAAAAAAACATCTCAATTGGCTGATTACATTATAAAAGCATTAAAAACAGAAAACGCCCCTAAATTAAATGATCTTATTGATTTTATTGAAGAAAACTTTTCTTATGATATAGTACTTCCTCAATGGCATCGGTTATTTATAGACTGTATTCCAAATGACGTTTTTTTACACTCAGACGAAAATGGCTCACTAACAAATGGTGATTACCATTATAAATGGTTAAAAGAATTCTTACGGAAAAATAAGAATAGATTTTTAGTACATATTATTCCTCCAATAGAACAATTATTGTATAAACAGCATTAATATGATAAGCGTTATAATACCATTGTACAATAAGGCTAATTGTATAAAAAGAACAATACAATCAGTTCTGTCACAATCATATAAAGATTTTGAACTCTTAATAGTTGATGATGGTTCTACAGATGAAAGTAAAAATATAGTTCTGTCAATTACAGATTCTAGAATCCGTTATATTTATAAAGAAAATGGAGGTGTTTCTTCTGCAAGAAACTATGGAGCACAAAAAGCAAATAGTAAATGGTTATTCTTTTTAGATGCAGACGATGTGTTATTACCAAATGCATTACATTCTCTAGTTAGCAATTGTAATGAGCATTGCCAAATTATCAGTGGCGGATTTGTTGTTCAAAACGAAAATAGTAAAATAAACAAAATCCCCAGAGTGAAAGGGCTGATCAAAAATCCGTTACGACAATGGTGGCTAAAAAATATCATGCCTCGCACAGGAAATCTATTATTAACGAAAGAATTATTCTTTTCTCTAGGTGGATTTGATGAACGTGTTTCATATAATGAGGATTATGGTTTTTTATTAAAGATGCTTTCTACTTATGAAATATTTATTGTTAAAGATTTAATAATGGTATATACAGACGACAATAAGTCTTTAAGTACAAGACGAACGCCACTTGAATCTGAATTTGGAAATTATATGTGTTCTTTATCTATAGAAAACATATATAGACGTGTGCTTATATACCAGCAATATATTTTTACTTATAAAAGACGTTTGGCTATAGGAGATAAAGATGGAGCTATTAAAGTTAAGAATGAATTGAATTTAAGATTTTCATTATTAATGAAATACACCGCTTGGATAATGTCAAAGTTCTCATCTGTATATAATAAAAAAATATGTCTATATTAATATAGTTTTAATTCAAAAATATAATTCAGTCAACATGATAAAAGATTTACTCAAATGGCTTTATTTTACAATTAAATATAAGAAAAAAAAAGTATATATATCTATTACTTCTAAAATAAGTATTAAATCGACTTTTGAAGGATTTAATAAAATCCATTCTCATTCAAAGTTTAAAGGTGACATTGGTTTATGTTCATATATTGGAAGTAATGCGAATTTATCTAACGTTAAAATAGGACGTTTCAGCTCTATTGCATATGGTTCAGAAGTCATAATTGGTACACATACATACAATGCTCCATTCGTATCGACATGCCCTGCATTTGTTTCACTAAAAGGTCAATCATCAATAGTATTTACCAATAAACAACAGATTGACGAATTTAAATATGCAGATAATGAACATAAATTTTATGCAATAATAGGAAACGATTGTTGGATCGGTTATAAATCCTGCATAATTGGCGGCGTTAAAATTGGAGATGGAGCTGTTGTTTTAGCAAGAGCACTAGTGACAAAAGACGTTCCACCTTATGCAATTGTTGGTGGTATACCAGCAAAAATTATAGGATATCGCTATACTCAAAATCAGATAAAAAAATTATTAGTTATAAAATGGTGGAATTGGCCGATATCTAAAATAGAACAAAACAAAAGTCTTTTTTTAGATGTGGATAAATTTATTAATAAATTTGAAAATGAAATTAATTAGTATACTTTGGCGTATAAGAAATTATCTAAAATTTAAAATGGCAGGAGTAGAAATGCCAAATGACATCAAAGGATTTAACGTTAAAAATAAATTCTATCTTAATATAAAAAAAGGAGGTAGAGTTAAAATCGGTAATAATTTCACTTTTTATAGCGGTGATTGTTTAAATCCTTTAGGGAGAAATTTATATGGGTGTATAAGCGTTGATGAGAATGCTATTTTATCTATTGGAGATAATGTTGGGATATCTGCATCAACCATTAGGTGCCGAAAATGTATTACAATTGGAAATCGGGTAACGATTGGTGCAGATGTCATTTTGCTTGATTCTGATGGACATTCTCTTGACTACAGAAAAAGGGGAACAATAGATGATAAACCCAAATGTGAATCTATAAAAATCAATGATGATGTACTTATAGGCACAAGAAGTATTATATTAAAAGGCGTTACAATAGGCTCACGTTCAATAATAGGTGGAGGCAGTGTCGTATCAAAAGATATCCCTTCAGATTGTATTGCAGCAGGTAACCCTTGTAAAGTAATAAAATATTTGAATAAACCTTTATAATACACAAAGCTATTATTATCAATAATATGTAATTACATACAAAAACTTATTATAAACAAATTTCATTAAATTATGATAACGATATATATAGGCGGTGGTCTTGCCAACAAGATGTTTCAATATGCATTTTCTTTAGCAATAAAGAAAAAAGGATATGGAGTATGTTATGACACACAAACATTTAAGACCGAATTTGCTCATGATAAAATATCACTACAAGAGATTTTCCCAAATGTTATAATTACAGAAACGGATAATAATAACTATTGGATGGCTGGACGCAATGGCAAGTTTGCAAGGTTGTGGAAGCGAATATCTTCAAATTATATAACAGAACATGCATATCTTTTCAATGATAAGGTTTGGGGACAACTGAAGAATTCATGTTATGTAGAAAGTTCATGGCAAGATGAAAGATATTTTATTGATGCAGAATTAGATGTAAGAAAAGCTTTTGTATTCCCTGATTTTGAGGATGAACGCAACAAGCATACTGCAAGAATGATGCAGGAGTCAAATTCTGTAGCAATTCATATAAGAAAGGGGGACGGCTATGGAACGTGGAATATATTTAGCAATACATGTCCAAAATCATATTATACCAAAGCTATAGATTATATTAAAAGGCATGTCGATAACCCACAGTTCTTTATTTTTACCGACAGTCCTGATGTTGTAAAAGAATATTTGGACATAAAGGATTATACACTTATAAATTGGAATCCGACAATAGGCAAAGGAAATCATTATGATATGCAGTTAATGAGTGCTGCAAAACACAATATTATTGCTAATAGTACATATAGCTGGTGGGGCGCATGGTTGAATAATAATCCCAATAAAATTATTATTGCTCCCGAATACTGGTTTAACCCCAAAAGTAATTTAGCCAATGTTAACCATATAATACCGGCCGAATGGATAAAACTTTGACTTTTAGGGAATATAAAAAGTATATAATAGAGGATTATTATGCCTCTCAGCCCATATACTCCCCCAAAACAAATATATGGGCTGCAATATGTAAAAAAATTCTAACACATGGATTGTTTCGATATATTTTCATATATAGGATTGGATATTTTCTTTATTTGAGACATTCTCCTTTTTTGTTTATATTTAAAATAATTCATTCAATTGAAAGTCACAAATATGGAATACAATTGCCTATAACGCAGCCAATAGGTAAAGGACTTAGGTTTATGCATTATTCTTGCATTGTAATAAGTGCAGAAAGTATAGGTGACAATTGTGTAATATTTCAAGGGGTAACTATTGGACATTCATTTTTAGGCAAAGAGCCGGGGCGTCCTAAAATTGGAGATAGAGTTGTAATTTTTGCAGGAGCAAAAGTTTTTGGAAACATTACAATAGGTAATGATGTCATAATTGGTGCAAATTGTGTTGTAAATAGAGATGTACCGGACAATTGCATAGTCGTAGGAAATCCATGTAGGATATTAGAAAAGAATCCAAACTATATTCCCGATGATTTAAGACCTCATTTATTTGGCTGCGGGCTAATAAATAGATAATCATATTTAAGCGTTATTAATATGAAAAGAATTGCTTTTTTACATCGTATTTGGCCTGTTTATGGTGGTGGCGAAACAGTTACAAAGTGTTTGGCTAATGAGATGGTTAAACGAGGATATCATATTTTTGTTGTTTATACAAAAAAATCTGAAAGAAATGATCCTAGTTTAGATAAAAGAATTGTACAACGATATATACCAGATATACCATATGATGAAAATTCTTCAGAATTTTTTGTAAATAAAGAAACAGCACATAAAGTGCAATCGTTTATTGATAACTTTATTGTGGAAAACGGGATTGATATATTAATAAACCAATGGTGGCCCGTAGAGTTCTTGGAAAATCTTGAAAACAGGAAAAAAGTAAAGATTATAAAATGCCTTCATATGGATCCCGATACCAAGAAAGTTTTAAACACTAATGGGATTAAAGGCATTATATTAAAATCCATTTTACCATTATATCGTTACCTAGAAAAAAAGAAACATTTGTATTCTTTGGATAAATATATTTCAAATTCAGATAAACTCGTTTTTCTGGCTCCATCTTTCATGAATTATTATCGAAACGAGAGAGCCAATAAACAAGTAATTATAGATAAAACGGATTTCGTTTTTAATCCATTAGTTTACGATGTTGAAACAAATATAACAGAAAAGCCCAAAGACAATATTGTACTTTTTGTTGGACGATTGTTGGAAAAACACAAACAGCTTTCAAGAGTATTAAAGATTTGGAAAAAAATTGAAACTGATGAGTCTTTGCAAGATTGGAAGTTACAAATAGTAGGAGATGGACCGGATAGAAAGTTTTATGAAAACATGGTCTCATCTTTGAATCTAAAACGTGTTTTTATGGAAGGTTATAGAATTCCATTACCATATTATGAGAAAGCATCACTTTTTGTTATGACTTCCGCTTATGAGGGATGGGGCATGACTTTGGTTGAAGCGCAACAGAATGGTGTAGTACCTATTGCGATGGACTCCTATTCATCATTACATGATATAATTCAGAATAATGTCAATGGTATAATAGTTGATGATAATGATTCCGTGTCATTTCATAATGAATTAGTTTCACTCATGAAAAATCCAAATAAAAGACTTTATATGGCTGCTAATGGATTTAAAAGCTGCGAGAAATATAAAGTATCTGTTATTGTTGACAAATGGGAAAAAATATTTAAAAAATTGGAACAATAAAATTTTAGCAATATGAAGAAAATATTGTTTATTACATATAACAACCCTGAAAAGGCATCAAGAGGGGATGATTTGTATTCATGGAATATAATCAATAGCATAAAACATGATAAAAATATATATTTACATGTTGTCGCATATTATGAAGATGCAAAAGATAAAAAACAGAAATATTCAAAACTAGAAAATGTAGCAGACAAACTTACTTACGTACCTTTCATCTATAAAAATATTTTAGCAATCGGTTTTTCAAGATATCCAGCAATGATATCAAACAGGAAAACACCTCAAATGATTAAAAAAGTTATAGATATTTTAAACAAGGAGAAGTTTGATGCAATATTTGTAAATATGTTTAGGCTTGGATATCTTATTAATTACATAAAACCATTTCCAGGTGTAAAAGTATTTATCTCACATAACGTTGAAACACAACTTTCGTATTCCACTTACATTTATCAAAAAAATCCAATAAAGAAATTAGCTTATTATTTAGATTACATAAAGACAAAATATTATGAGAAGAAATTTATAAGTCAATTTGATTGTATTACTACTATATGTGATGTTGATAAAGAAACATTTTCAACAATGTTTCATAAACAGATAGAAGTTTTACCTCCTGTAATTAACATTGATAATTGTAAAATAGATACGAGCCATATTGAAGATAAATTTATAATCTGCGGTGCATTTCATTGGGGACCTAAATATGTAAACCTAAAATTATTGTTAGCTTCAAAAAATATTGGAAAATATAAAGAAAGCGGACATGAGCTTATGATTGTAGGACGCGCAAATAAAAAGGACGTTGACTTCGTAAATAAGAACTATCCAGGAATACACATGACAGGACCAGTAGAAACGGTCATTCCATATTATGAAAAAGCAAGAATAGCAATTGTCCCAGAATTAGTCGGTGGAGGTTTCAAATTAAAAATAGCAGAAGCTGTTCAATATTCAAAACCAATAGTAGCAATAAAAGGGAGTGTTACAGACAAAAGCATGATTCCTGGAAAACATTACATAGAAGCAGATAACTTTGATGATTTAATTATAAAATCTTTAGAACTGATGAATAACCCAAAGTTACAATCAGATTTAGTGTATAATGCAAGACAACTTTTTAAGAATAGATATACAAAAGACTACGCTGTTCAAGTTATCAATCGACTTCTTAAACAAAATTAAACTTAATAGGTTTATTCTCTCAAACCATAGTATATTATGAATATGCATCAAAATAATCAACTAAATATTATGCATTTTTATGATAATAGACATGCTTAAATATGTTTAAGAACAATAATCACAAAAGATGATATTGAGATGAAAACAATAAATTTTTTGAATACAAGAATTCAAGTTATAACTCAAAAAGAACTATTGAAGAACTTGAAAAAAGGCGTATTGATAACTCCTAACGTAGACCATCTAGTAAAACTTCAGAAAGATAAAGACTTTTATGATGTTTATCAAAAGGCAGAATGGGTGGTATGCGACAGCAAAATATTATACCTGATGTCTAAACTGCTGAAAGATCCGTTGCCGGAGGCTATTCCCGGAAGCAGCTTCTTTACAGCATATTATATGTATCATAAGGATGACACTGACTGCAAGATATTCTTGCTGGGTGCAGCAGAAGGTATAGCAGAGAAAGCTAAAAGAAACATCAACGAAAAAGTGGGCCGTGAGATTGTTGTCGGCGCACATTCGCCTTCGTATGGATTTGAGAAGAAAGAGGCAGAATGCGAGGAACTGATAAAGATTGTAAATGAAAGCGGCGCAAACGTTGTACTTGTAGGTGTAGGTGCCCCAAAACAGGAGAAATGGATAATGAAATATCGTGACAGGATGCCAAACGTGGATGTGTTTATGGCTCTTGGCGCAACGATAGACTTCGAGGCTGGTACGCTGAAACGTGCGCCTATGATATGGCAGAAATGCGGAATGGAGTGGCTGTATCGTGTGATAAAAGAACCCAAGCGCCTGTTTAAACGTTATTTTGTTGACGACATGCAGTTCTTCTATTACTTCACTAAGCAGTTGCTTGGCATATACAAAAATCCATTTGAGAAATAAGAATTCTTATTTCCTGAACAGCTTCGCTATTATGGCTATAGGAACAAGCACTATAGCCGAAAGATAAGATAACACTATACGAAAAAACGATTTCATTGGTGCAAAGATAATAAAATATGAAGAAACATCTTGATATTGTCGACTTTTTAAGGGGCTTTTCTATCTTCACAATAGTTCTAATGCATTTATTTCAAAGTTATCCAATGCCCAATATCTTATATAAGATATTTTCATTTGGTGGAGCCGGTGTTCATGTATTTATATTGTGTAGTGGTTTTGGCTTATACCTGTCTTATTTGTATAAACCATTAAAGTATAAGGACTTTCTTAAAAGAAGGTTTACCAAAGTATATATTCCATATATAATCGTAATACTTGCGAGCGCACTTATTCCTTTTTACAATACATCTGAAGACAAATGGTTTCAATTGCTAAGTCATGTTTTTTTATTTAAAATGTTTGACGAAACATTAGAATCATCTTATGGCGGACAAATGTGGTTTGTTAGTACAATAATACAATTTTATGTACTTTGGCCTATCATACTGAAATTGTTCAAAAATAAATACAGTTTTGTTATTTCTTTATTTATAAGTCTATTATGGGCTACATTTGTAGGAATTACAGGGCATGCAGAACAACGAATATGGAATAGTTTTTTCTTACAGTATTTATGGGAATTTATATTAGGCATGCATTTAGCAAAATTGTATTATAAAGCACCTGAAAAAATTGCTGTTCCATCTTTCAAGATTTTAATACCTATATGCGTTATAGCTATGATAACAACATTAGCAATGGCATTAAATGGAGGTATTCTTAAATTATATAATGATATTCCCTCTCTTATTGGATATTTATTTTTAAGCCTTATTGTATATAAATTATCAATTAAATGGATAAATAAATATTTCATATATACCAATAAAATATCATATGAATGGTATTTAGTCCATGTTCTAATATTTGTATGCTGCAATTATATACTCAAAGGATTAATGCCTATATATGTAATTATTCCCATTCAATTAATATCTTCTTACCTCTTTGCTTTTTGTTACGATAAATTATTAAAATCAACAAAGATAAAATAAAAATATTATATATATCCTATACAATTAAACTGCAACAAACGACTAAACCATGCTTTATCCATTATTATTCGAAAGTAACTTGTATTCAAAGGTCTGGGGCGGCAATCTGCTGAAAGCCCTAAAAGGTATTAACGACGGCGACACAGCCCCTATAGGCGAGAGCTGGGAGATAAGTGCTGTGCCGGGCAAGGAATCGGTAGTGGGCAACGGCTCACTGCAGGGACGCAAGCTTAACGAACTTGTGACGGAATATAAGGAAGAACTGATAGGACGCACGGTGTATGACATGTACGGCGAGACGTTTCCGCTGCTGATAAAGTTTATCGACGCTGCGAAGGACCTGTCGATACAGGTGCATCCCAACGACGAGATGGCAAAGAAATATCACGACTCGTTCGGCAAGACGGAGATGTGGTATATTATGGACACAAAGCCGGGAGCTAAGCTCTACAGCGGCTTTAAGAGTCTGATATCGAAATATGAATACGGCAAGCGCATTGAGGACGGAAGCATCTGTGACGTGCTGGCATCGCACGACGTGAAGGAGGGCGACGTGTTCTACATTCCGTCGGGACGCATCCATGCGATATGCAGCGGTACGCTGCTGGCTGAGGTGCAGCAGAGCTCTGACCTGACATACCGAATATTCGACTATAATCGTCCGGGACTTGACGGCAAGCCAAGGGCACTGCACACGGCGCTGGCATCGGAGGCGCTGGACTATAAGGTGGAGGACGACTACCGCACGCACTACACGCGCAGGATGAACCATCCGGTGCTGCTGGCGGAAAACAGATTCTTTACGGTGAAGCTGCTGGAGGTGAACCGTGCCTTCCACAGAAAGCTGTATAAGTATGACAGCTTCGTGGTGTATATGTGTCTTGAGGGCAGCAGCGACATCGTGATAAGGTCGTGGAAGGGCGAGGAGCCTGAGATAAAGCAGGTGCATCTGACAAAGGGCATGAGCTGCCTCGTGCCTGCCTGCGTGGCAGACATGGACGTTGTGCCGAACAACGAATACCGCGTGTCGAAGCTGCTTGAGGTGTATATTGATAATAAGAACTACTGATTTAAGTTAAAAAAGAAGAGCAGGCGCCAAAGCGCAATTAAAGAGTGAAAGCCCCACCAAACCTCCCCCGTGGGGAGGCTTTTGTTTCTCGGTAGTTAAAGGAGTTAAAGTAGTTATAGGAGTTATAGTCAAATGCTTTGTAGATTATTATCATGACTTCATAATCACTACGTTTGGTAATGTGCCGGCGGATCTGCGCTCCGCCGGAATTGAATATAAGGATCTATGATCCGCTAAAAATACCGCTTCCTTATGAAGTGAGTAATGAAAAATCTAATACTAAGTTTGCATTAAAAGTATGAGGTGATATCAAATAGGAAGTAATCGGATCATAGATCCTTATACTCAATTCCGGCGGAGCACAGATCCGCCGGCACATTAGTCTTGCTGGTCCTTGTCGCAAGCACTGCGGTGATGCTAAATAGGAAGTAATCGGATTAAAAAATTAGCTGCGCTGACCTTCGGTTCTTATACTCAATTCCGGCCGATTTTTCGCTGCGCTCAACAACTCGTGCAAATCAGCCGGAACATTAGCCTTGTTGGTTCTTGTCGCACGCACTACATTAGCATTAGATTTTAATGTGCCGGCGGATCTGCGCTCCGCCGGAATTGAATATAAGGATCTCCTGATCCGTTTAAAGTACCGCTGTATTATAAAAGTGAATAATGACAAATTTAATGCTATGTTTGCATTAAAAGTATGAGGTGATGTCAAATAGGAAGTAATCGGATCATAGATCCTTATATTCAATTCCGGCCGATTGCAAATCAGCCGGTACAATAGCGAACGTAGTGCTTATGAGGTCATGATAATAATCTACAAAGCATTTGACTCTAACTCCTGTAACTACTTTAACTCCTTTAACTTCTAACAACCACTTCCATAATCCGTGGCTTACTTACGCGACTATCAGACGGACATAATGGCTCGCATCATTGACGAATGGCAAAGATGCAAGAGCGTGATGGTGCAGATGCCTACAGGCACCGGCAAGACGAGAGTATTGGCTGCACTCGTGAATGAAGAACTAAACGATAAAAACGAAACGACAGGACGGACGCGTAGCGTGTGGATTGTTGCGCACAGACGGGAACTGGTGGAACAGATTAAGGAAACGGTAAATCAATTCATAATTGGGTTAAACCGAACTACGTTTCATAATTGGGTTAAACCGAACGATGTTTCACAATTAGACTGTGACAAACGTTGTTCAACGCCTATAAATAAGCACAAGGCAAATCATAATTTTCCATTATCAATTATCAATTCTCAATTGTCTTACGCCAGTAAGATCCACGTGTTGTCGATACAATGGCTGGCGAGACACTGGGAGGACGTGAAGGACGAGATGCCGAGTCTGATAGTGATAGACGAGGCTCACCATGCGCTGGCGGACACATACGCCGAACTGTGGCGAAGATACCCGGAGGCTAAGAAGCTGGGAATGACGGCCACGCCATGCAGAATGAACGGCAAGGGATTTACGGATCTGTTTGACAAGCTGATATCGGGATGGAGCATTGCGGAGTTTGTAAGACGCGGCTATCTGTCGGTGTTCGACTATGTGTCGATAAGACGTGAGAGCGAGGAACAGAGACTGATAAACGAACTGAAGAGACGGGGCACCGACGGCGACTACCAGATAAAGGAGATGAACGAGAAGCTGAACAGGCAGACGAGCATCGAAAGGCTGTATGACGCCATGAAGCGCTATGCCGACGGCAAAAAGGGCATTGTGTACGCCATAAGCATTGAACACGCCAGAAACATTGCGGAATACTACAGCAGACGGGGCGTGAAGGCGGTGGCGATAGACAGCAGGACGCCGCGGGCGACACGTAAAGCCTTGGTGGACGACTTTAAGGCGGGAAGGATAAAGGTGATGGTGAACGTTGACGTGTTCAGCGAGGGCTTCGACTGTCCTGACGTGGAGTTTGTGCAGATGGGCCGCCCTACCCTGTCGCTGGCTAAATATCTGCAGCAGGTGGGCCGCGGACTGAGAATGAGCAAGGGCAAGGATGCGTGCATGCTGATAGACAACGTGGGACTGTATCGTGTGTTCGGACTGCCGACAAGGGAACGCGACTGGCAGGCTATGTTTGAAGGCAGGATGACGGGAAAGGCAGAGACGGAAAGACGTGGCAGGCAACTGGCTGCGACGGCACGGACTGCTGACGAAGAGGATATAGGACAGGACGATATGGAAGTGGTGATGAACCACGAAAGGCTGCTGACATATATAGAGAAAGCCAAAGACGGAGACGAGACGGAGGCTAAGGCACTGACGGCATACAAGGACAAACGGAGCGGAACATGGGGCCTGAAACGCGGCAGGAAGATAACGGCAAGGGCGCAATATGCGAAGGTGTTTGACATAAAGGACAACATGGCTGCCGTGAGATTCGGCGACATGCGCGTTGGCGTGGTTGACGGCGACGGTAATGTGATGATGAGAATAGACAGATACAGCGGCATGAGGTTTGTGAAGAACGACTTCGTTGAGGTGAAAGACAACGGATGCAAGACGTTTTATATTGACATAAGGACAAACAGACTGTACAGGGAGAAGCCGGAGGTGATGGTATTCGGAGGCGTGGAGATGCTGAAGATGGGCAGAACGCTATACAGCAGGACTAAGGATGTGTATGTGAACGCTCAGGGCATAGGACGCGGCGAACTGGCATGGCGCGACTTTTATCTGGAAATACCTGACAGCAACGTGCCGGAGACGTGCCGCAAGGCTGCGCTGACGCTTAGCACAGGCTACGAGACATCGGCATGCGTGATAGAAGGTGACGAGGAAAGGGCATACTGGTGTTGCGGCAGGCTGGCTGACGGAAGTATTATTGCGGCAGACAATGAAGGACGCTTCTATCACATGGCTAAAGGCATGACGCCTGAACGGATAGACGGAAAGGACGACATGGAAGCCCTGCTAAAAAGACTGAAGACGGAAGCCTGCGCAAGGGCTGCGGAAAAGAGACAGAGAAAGGAACAAGAGGAACAGGAACAAAGGCAGAAAAGACTGGAAAGGATAACCGACGCACAACCGTTTAAGAGCGGAACGAAATGGGGACTGAAGTCGGGCGACAGAGTCGTAGTGCCGCCGAAATACAGAATGATAATGCCGCCGATAGGCAAGCTCTGTGCCTTTGAGGACAGTCCGAGACAATGGGGCGTAATGGAAGTTGACGGAAAGGTGGTGGAAAAGGCCAGATATATGAAAGTGGCAATAGAAGAAAACGGCACCATGAAACTGACCGTGATACCGGGAAAGGTGATTACAAGGAGGAAGTGAAAGCCCCACCCAACCTCCCCCGTGGGGAGGCTTTTGTTTCTCGGTAGTTAAAGTAGTTATAGGAGTTATAGGAGTTATAGGAGTTAAAGTTATATGCTTTGTGGATTCTTATCATAAATTCGCATAGTGCTTGCGACAAGAACCAACAAAGCTAATGGAGTAACAAAAGCCTCCCCACGGGGAGAACCAACAAAGCTAATGTGCCGGCTGATTTGCTATTGTCGTGCAAGTGAGAGTTAAAGTCAAATGCATTGTGGATTCTTATCCTGACCTCATAAGCACTACGTTCGCTAATGTGCCGGCTGATTTGCAATCGGCCGGAATTGAGTATAAGGATTTATTTAATCCGATTACTTCCTATTTAGCATCATCTTATACTTTTAATGCAAACATAGCATTAAATTTTTCATTATTCACTTTCGTAATACAGCGGTATTTTAAGCGGATCAGGAGATCCTTATATTATATTCCGGCAGATTGCAAATCAGCCGGAACAATGGCAACGTAGTGCGTGCGAAAAGAACCAACAAGGCTATTGTGCCAGCAGATCTGCAATTGTCGTGCAAGCGAGAGCAGAAACAAATTATATTTGGTTATGCCGAGCGCAGCCGACAATCAATGAAATTAATTGTCGTGCAAGTGAGAGTTTGAGTCAAATGCATTGTGGATTCTTATCCTGACCTCATAAGCACTACGTTCGCTAATGTGCCGGCTGATTTGCAATCTGTCGGAATTGAGTATCAGGATTTATTTAATCCGATTACTTCCTATTTCTTGTAGTAAAACATTGAATTGACTAACGTCGAACTTCGTTTGTCATTATTCACTTTCATAATATAGCGGTACTTTAGCGGATCTCATAAGACAGCGGTATTTTTAGCGGATCAGGAGATCCTTATACTCAATTCCGGCAGATTGCAAATCAGCCGGAACATTACCAAACGTAGTGCGTGCGCTTCGTCGATTATTGTCAATTGTATTACATTGAAAAGAATCAACAATACATATGACTCTAACGACTAGCTCACCTTTGTGAGCGATAACTTAGCGTAGTGCGTGCGATAAGAACCAATAAAGCTAATGTGCCGGCTGATTTGCAATTGTCGTGCAAGTGAGAGCAGAAGCAAATTTCATTTGGTTATGCCGAGCGCAGCCGACAATCAATAGAATTAATCGGCCGGAAATGAATATCAGGATTTATTAAATCCGATTACTTCCTATTTAGCATCACCTTATATTTTTAATGCAAAATTATCATTAGATTTTCCGCGCATCTCCTTATAGATGTTGCGCTTGCAGATGTCTGCATACTTGCTGACGTTAGCTGCGGTACGCTCGGGCAAGGCGGAACGGAGCTGAGACGAGAATGACAGCAATACAAAGAATAAGGCAAGACGCAAGGGCATGCGTGAAGGGCGCAAAGATGACATAAGAGACGAAACGGACATGAATGTGCGGCAAGAATAGCAGTAAGCGTTCATAACATTTGATTAAGGTTAATTATTTTTTAAGCAATGCAAATATATAGCTTTTCAGGAAAAAAGCAAAGACATAAGCAAATAAAAAGCGACTGTATACAAACTGACGATTTATGGTCAACGGGAGAATATGTCTATATGTAGACATTTAACATAAATTAAACGACAAAATCGTCATTGACGAACAAACAGACATTATCTTTGCAAAAAATGTTTTGTAAGAATTATTAAAGAGAATGATAACCCACGATAAAACGTGGAATATAAGAAAAATACCATGAAAGAATTTACATCAAAACTTATTACGTACATGATGATGGTGTGCGTGGCATTATGCACAACAGGATGCGGAAGTGACAGCGACGAAGACGGCACTACAGACGGAACACACGAGGACATGGCTTTAGAAAACCTGAACGGACACGAACTGAAGTTCTATTATGAATATGAAGGAAAACTATACAGGGCCATGGCATTGTATGTAGACAAGCAAGGTACGCCAAACGTGCTGAGCTATTCGGCTGTGCAGATGATAGGCGTAACGAAATATGCATACGTAAAGACGAGCCAGAGCAAGGCGACGGTAAGCATGACGGTGATGTATTATCAGGCATCGCCAGACCCTGAAGGATGGAGCGACCCATGGCACCAATATGACATGGAACTTAACTTTGTGTCGGGAAACCAGGGATATGCCAAGGTTACAACGCAATATAAGACGCTTGTTAACGGTCTGCTGACAACGGTAAAGAAAGATGACCTGTGGTATTTCAAAATTGACAGCGATGAACTGCCAGACAAGACTCTGATTGACATCTGCATAGGCAACAGTGAAGGTAACGACGACGGAGATGGCGAAGGCAACTCTGAAAACGTGGTAACATCAAAGGCACTGAAAACAAAAGTAAACTTTGTGCAGGACGGTGAAAGACCATGTATAGCCGTGGGGCTGACAAAGAACAGCACAACAGGACTGCCTGACAAAACAGGATTCTGCATTGGAACATCACCCAAACCCACTATTGAAAACGCAATAATAAAGATGAATGAGAATGATGAATGTCTGAACGGTTTTCACGGATTATCGGCAACAGCGGAACAACGCTGAAACGCGGCACAACATATTACATAAGACCGTATCACAAGACGGGCAACAAAATAATATATTATGAAGAGACATCGGTTGAAACACTAGGAAAGAATTATATACTGACCATTACGCCTACGCTGACAAAGTATTACAACCTTGACTATAATTTAAAGAAGGAAGGCACATACACACTGGGCATTACATGTAAAGTGAAAACGGCAAACGGCGACAAATATTATAGAGAAGAACTGAAAACCGTAGGCAAAGGCTCTGGCTCAATGTCTTGGGACTCTTCAAAATCCGGCTACGACCTTGAAGATATCTACTACATAGAATTTAATGCAAGGGACAAAGCTACCGGAATATTGTATATATCAGACATGGCATCAGGAAGAGCCGGTGCAAAAGCGCAACTAAAAACTAAAAATTAAAAGTGAAAAACGCCTGACGGAAGTGAAGAGTGAAGAGTGAAAAATCCAAAAGCTAACGTAGTGCTTGCGATAAGAACCAAGAAGGCTAATGTGCCGGCTGATTTGCACGAGTTGTTGAGCACAGCGAAAAATCGGCCGGAAATGAATATCAGGATTTATTTAATCCGATTACTTCCTATTTGACATCACCTAATATTTTTAATGCAAAATTATCATTAGATTTTTCATTACTCACTTCATAAGGCAGCGGTATTTTAAGCGGATCATGAGATCCTTATACTCAATTCCGGCAGATTGCAAATCAGCCGGAACATTACCAAACGTAGTGATTATGAAGTTATGATAAGAATCAACAAGGCATATGACTCTAACTACTAGCTCACTTTAGTGAGCGATAACTCCTGTAACTACTTTAACTCCCGCCTCGAAAGCACAGATCCGCCGGAACAATAGCAACGTAGTGCGTCTTACGAAAATGAAAAGTTAAAAGTGAAAAACGAAAAATCCAAATGTATTGTGATTTTCAGCCCGCCTTTTTGTTTTTATTGACGCAAGGCACTAAGCGCAAGCATAGTTCAGCATTAGCTAATTATAAAACAAAAAATATATTATATAATAAAGAAAATAGAGAATTGGGCATGTAAAGAATCCCAATTCTCTATTATTATCTTATTGATGCTGCTCGCGAAGAAGGTCGTTGACGGTCTTTACGGGGTTGAATGTTGACAGAGGAACTTCTACGAACACTGTGTTCCAGTTGCTCATGGCACCATTCCACAAGCCCGGCAACTCGAGAGCCTTCAGCTCCTTGCCGTTCTTGCTCTTGCTGCTGATAAATCCTGTTGTCTTGTCAACATAGTCAGGCAGATTGAACGGCTCGCCCTTATAGTTCTTAACTGCACAAACGAGGTCAACGGGATTGAAGTGTGTACCCTCGGTGAACATCTTCATGTATTCGGTGTTGCTCTTGTCAATCTGACTGCTCTCAAGTATCTGCAGACTGATGGTGCCGTCCTGATTGTAGGTAAGGAACGGACCTCCGCCCGGCTCGCCAACGTTCTTTACAACTCCGCAGACACGGATAGGACGGTTGAGCTTTGAGCGCAGATAGATAACGAGGTCGGCATCCTCAAGATTCTTGATGTCTGGCTTGCGGCAGCACAGATCGTTCTGAACGAAACGTATGATTTCTTCAATCTGTGAATTGCTATACTCACCGCTGTCGAGCAGGCGCAGATAGCTGAATACCTTCTCCTGCAACGTTACAAGAATTCCGGCAATGAGCTGCTTGTAGGTTACGGTGTCGTTCTTAAGACGATCGGGCACAACGTTGTCGATGTTCTTTACAAAGATTACGTCGGCGTCGATGTCGTTAAGATTCTGGATGAGAGCGCCATGACCTCCGGGACGGAACAACAGAGAGCCGTCGGCATTGCGGAACGGAGTGTTGTCCGGATTGGCGGCAATAGTGTCGGTGCTGGGCTTCTGCTCAGAGAAAGAGATATTGTAGTTGATGCCGAACTTGGCAACATATTTGTCTTTCTTCTCAGCCACCTTCTTCTCAAACAGAGCCTTATGCTCATGGCTTACGGTGAAGTGAACGTTAGCCTCGCCTGCGCTTGACGCATATAATGCTCCCTCAACAAGATGCTCCTCGAGAGGAGTGCGCACGCCGTCTTCATATCTGTGGAAGAGCAGCAGGCCCTTAGGCAGCTGTCCGTAGTTAAGGCCCCTAGACTCTAGCATATTGGCAACAACAGCCTTGTAGTTGCCGGCAGCAACAAGGGCTGCGATGTCCTTGCCCTCATTCTTTACGCAAGCTGCGTTAAGCTCATCATAGAAAGCAAACTTCTCTATGTTGTCGAAGAATTTCTTTTCGAAGTCAGTACGCGGTTCGTCATAGTCAGCGCCGAGAAAAGCGAACATATCCTTGAACATACGGCTGGCAGCTCCACTGGCAGGAACAAACTTTACGATCTTCTTGCCTTCTGCCTTATAGGCTTCCCACTTTGCGATATAGTCGGCACGCTCACTGTCGGCAGGAGCAATGACGCCACGGCCTATGCCTGCTGCTGCCTCGAGCTTCAGGAAAGGAAAGCCTTTTTTAAACTCTTCGAGTTGGATTGCTACTTGTTCTTCGGTTATGCCTTTTTCGGCAATCTGCTTTAAGTCTTCTGGTGATAACATAAGTATTATAATTTTATAAGGTTTCAGTAAATCAGTTACAAATATATAGTTTTTTTCTTAAAAAACATAACTTTAGATATTAAAAAGTTATTACTTATTGTCAGAAATGCCTTATTATTTAATTTATTTGAAAGAACATCCGAAAATATCAGGAAAAATGTGTAAGTTTGCATAACAATGTATTCCGGCAGACCATGAAAAGTTGCCGTGCAAAGGCATTATTAACCTGTAAGCATACACGCCGGCACGCATGCTGAAACATGGAAGACAAGCCAAAGCCGGACATTTAAAGATAGATTCATCAACGGCAGACGCCAACAGGCGGCAATGCCCTTAACATACAAGAAGGATATGGCTGAAAAACTGTTCTTTACCAAAAAAGAGAGAAACGACATTGTAAACATAATACGCGGACTGCGCGAGAACGCACACGGCATGCTGAAAAGAGAAGACGAGAAAAACGTCTTCAGGCATCTGAAAACCGCTCTCGAAAACGACCTTATACAGCGCGATGTGTTTGGAATGAACCCCATACTGCTGAGTCTGCAGACCGCACAGATTGCCGTAAGCGAGATTGGACTGAAGCGCGACGGCGTGATGGCCATACTTCTATATACAAGCGTGGCTGAAAACGACAACTCGCTTGAGGAAATAGAAAAGAACTTCGGAAAAAACGTATCTACCATAATTCACGGACTCAGAAGCATACAGGAACTGTATAAGAAGAATCCGGTGATAGAGAGCGAAAACTTCAGAAACCTGCTGCTGTCGTTTGCCGAGGACATGAGGGTGATACTGATAATGATTGCCGACAGGGTGAACCTGATGAGGCAAATAAGGGACACCACAAACACTGAGGCAAAGATGAAGGTGAGCGAGGAAGCAAGCTATCTGTATGCCCCGCTGGCACACAAACTGGGACTGTATAAGCTGAAAAGCGAGCTGGAAGACCTGAGCCTGAAATATCTTGAGCACGACGCCTACTACATGATAAAGGCGAAACTCAACGAGACAAAGAAAAGCCGCGACGCTTATATAGAAAAGTTCATAACGCCTATAGACAAGAAGCTGAAAGAGGCCGGACTGAAGTTTCACATGAAGGGACGCACAAAGAGCATTCACAGCATCTGGCAGAAGATGAAGAAGCAGCAATGCGGCTTTGAAGGCATATATGACCTGTTTGCAATAAGAATAATACTCGACTCGCCGGCTGAACTGGAGAAGATGCAGTGCTGGCAGGTGTTCGCCATAATAACAAACATGTATCAGCCTAACCCGAAACGTATGCGCGACTGGCTGAGCGTGCCTAAGTCGAACGGATACGAGAGTCTGCACATAACCGTGCTCGGACCTGAAAACAAATGGGTGGAGGTGCAGATACGCACAGAGCGCATGGACGAGGTGGCAGAAAGAGGACTGGCTGCCCACTGGAGATACAAGGGTGTGAAGGGCGAAAGCGGACTTGACGAATGGCTCAACAGCATCAGAACGGCGCTGGAGAACAAGGACGACCTGCAGGTGATAGACCAGTTTAAGATGGATCTTTATGAGGACGAGGTGTTTGTGTTTACGCCCAAAGGCGACCTTATGAAGTTTCCGAAAGGAGCCACCGTGCTCGACTTTGCCTACCGCATACACTCTAACATAGGCAACCACTGCACGGGAGCAAGGATAAACAACAAGGCGGTTACATTCAGATACATACTGAAAAACGGCGACCAGGTGGAGATTATGACGTCGAGCACGCAAAAGCCGAAACAGGACTGGGTGAACATCGTGAAGACAAGCCGCGCAAAGTCGAAGATAAGAATGGCCATAAAAGACCTTATGGTGAAAGACGGAGCGTATGCAAAGGAGATGTTTGAACGCCGACTGAAAAACCGAAAGATCGACTTTGACGAGAGTGCCGTGTCGCACCTGATAAAGAAACTGGGATATAAGGAGGCAAACGACTTCTACAAAGACATGGCAGACGGAAGCCTCGACGTGAACCAGACAATAGAAACGTATCAGCAGGTGCTGATGTTCGACAACAACACCGCACCAACGGCTCCGGCAAGAAGTGCGAAAGAGTTTAGCTTTGAGAATCCAAACGAGGAGATTGCCTACTCGAACGACGACGTGCTGGTGATTGACCAGAACCTTAAAGGCGTGGACTATACGCTGTCGAAATGCTGCCACCCGATATACGGCGACGATGTGTTCGGATTTGTAACCGTGAACGGCGGAATAAAGATTCACCGCACCGACTGCCCCAATGCACCCGAACTGAGAAAGCGATTCGGCTACAGAGTGGTGAAGGCGATGTGGAGCGGAAAGGGCAAATCGCAATACTCTATCACGCTGAAGATTATAGGAAACGACGACATAGGAATCGTGAACAACATAACGAGCATTATATCGAAAGAGGAGAACATCATGATGCGCAGCATAAACATTGACAGCAACGACGGACTGTTCCGCGGTAACCTCGTGGTAAACGTGGAGGACACATCGAAACTGGAACAGCTGATAAAGAAGCTGCGCAACGTGAAGGGCGTGAAGCAGATTATAAGACTATAAGAAGCATGAGGATGAGGATGCGGCAGCGACGCCACACACAATGAAGACATACAAAAGGCTATGATGCCTTGACAATAAAAAGGAAACGGACAAATGCACAGGCACAACAGCCGGTATTTGTCCGTTTTTATATAAACCTTTCTTTAACTTAAACCACAATAGATTATTAGCCCGCACACAGCATTATCTGTTTTGTGCATTCATGCTTTCAGCCGTCTACTTGCTGAAGAATATGCGGAGCGATGACCTGTTTACGGTTAAAGAATCTGCTGCAGCATGTCTTTGTTCAGGAGCTTCATGGCGTCCTCCTTGCTTATCTTGCCGGTAACGTCGATAAGGGCACAATCCTCATCATCCGAAAAAGCGATGAAAAGTTCGGTAACATAGTCGCCCTCACACTTGCCGAATACTTTTATTGTGTCTGATTCGTCAACGAACGAAGCCATGGCTTCATAAGCTTCAGAGTCTATCTCTCCCACCCTGTCGTTGAATGTCTTTATCTGCTCGTCGGTGCCCTCAGACAGCAGGACGAGAGTGCCGCCGTCAAGATTAGACAGGAGAGCCTTGACATTTTCAGGCATGGCAGCAGCCTGCGCAGCAATAAGGTCCTTGCTGAGCGTTATGGCCTGCGCACCTGTAGACTTTGTGATCTCGTTGATTACCTCTTGTGTGCTTTTGGCAAAGCCGGCCATGCAGAACATTGCTGCCAGCGCCAGAATAAACAGCTTTTTCATAATAGTGTCGTTTTGTTGTTAATTATGTCATTTGTTTCTATTGTCATAGACGTATGACAAGGCCGTCAGTGACATGAAAGATGAAGTTTTTCACACTTTTTATATTATACACACCTCATTCAGTTAAAGCCGTCAGGCATGACGTTGCCCTGACATAAGGCATAAGCACAAATCAGCAATCAGAATTTAGGGTAAAACGGACGACGGCTCCGATGACATGTCGTTACATCATTGGAGCCGTCATACATAATGTTATATCGCAGGCAGCTGCGCCGTTATTGTCTGTTCTCCTTTATCTTCTGCACGTAAGCGTCGATAACGGCCACGGCAGTGATGTTGACAACATCGCGTACGCTGCACTCGAAGTCGGTGAAGTGTATAGGCTTGTTAAGACCCATCTGGATAGGACCGATAATCTCAGCGTCAGAATTCATTGCACGCAACAGCTTGTATGCGTTGTTGGCACTGCTGAGGTTAGGGAACACAAGCGTGTTGACATCCTTACCCTTAAGGCGCGAGAACGGATACTTGGCGTCGCGCAGCTTGTTGTCGAGAGCAAAGTTTACCTGCATCTCGCCGTCGATGGCCAGGTCAGGATAACGTGTCTGCATAGCCTCAACGGCAGCATGAACCTGAGCCGGACTGCCTATCTCGTCGGAACCGAAGTTTGAATAGCTTATCATGGCTATCCTCGGCTCTTCGTTGAAGAATCTTACGGTCATTGCGCTCAGACGTGCAATGTCTACGAGCACGTCCTTGTCAGGATGGCGGTTGATAAGCGTGTCGGCCATGTAGAACACACCCTTCTTGGAGTTGATGATATGCATCGTGCCGAAATGGTTGTATCCGGGCTGTATGCCGATAACCTCCTTTGCCACCTTGATGGTGTTTGAATACTTGGTGTAAAGACCTGTGATGAAGGCGTCGGCCTCGCCGGTCTCAACCATCATCATACCGAAATAGTTGCGCTCAAACATCTTGTCGTTGGCTTCCTGGAATGTGTAGCCCTGGCGTTTGCGCTTCTCAGCAAGTATGCGTGCATAGCGCTCACGGCGGTCGTTCTGGTTGTCGTGGCGCAGATTTACTATCTCTATGCCGTCGAGATTAAGGTCGAGTTCCTTGGCAAGCTTCATTATGCGCTCGTCGTTGCCCAGCAGGATAGGCTGGCAGATGCCCTCGTTCCTTGCCTGTACGGCAGCCTTGAGCATCGTAGGGTGTATGCCTTCGGCAAAGACAACGCGCTGCGGGTGCTTGCGTGCTGTATCATAAAGCTTCTGCGTGAGCTTGGTTTCCTGTCCGAGCATCTCGCGCAGATGGTTCTTGTATTCGTCCCAGTCGGTTATCGTGGTGCGTGCCACCCCACTCTCTATGGCTGCCTTGGCAACGGCTGCCGACACTTCGGTGATGAGGCGCGGGTCGACAGGTTTCGGAATGAAGTAAGACGGACCGAAAGTAAGGTTGTTTACCTGATATGCGTCGTTAACGACATCGGGCACTGGCTGCTTTGCCAGGTTGGCAATGGCGTGGACGGCGGCAAGCTTCATCTCCTCGTTTATGGCTGAGGCATGAACGTCGAGAGCGCCTCTGAAGATATACGGGAAGCCGATAACGTTGTTAATCTGGTTAGGATAGTCAGAACGGCCGGTAGACATGAGCACGTCGGGACGGCTGGCCATGGCTTCCTCATAAGAGATCTCGGGCACGGGGTTAGCCAAGGCGAACACAATGGGCTGGTCGGCCATCGACCTTACCATGTCCTGAGTGAGCACGTTGCCCTTTGAAAGACCGACAAACACGTCGGCTCCCTTGACTGCCTCCTCGAGTGTATGCACGTCGCGGCGGTCGGTAGCAAAGAGTTTCTTCTGCTCCGTAAGGTTCTCGCGGTCGCTGGTGATAACGCCCTTAGAGTCGAGCATAACGATGTTCTCGCGCTTTGCGCCGAGAGCCATATACAGCTTTGTGCATGATATGGCTGCCGCACCTGCTCCGTTGACAACAATCTTAACCTTTGATATGTCCTTGCCGTTCACCTCGAGAGCGTTCTTCAGTCCGGCGGCAGATATGATGGCCGTGCCGTGCTGGTCGTCGTGCATCACGGGGATGTCGAGCGTGCGCTTCAGTCGCTCTTCGATGTAGAAACATTCAGGAGCCTTTATGTCTTCAAGGTTGATGCCGCCGAACGTGGGGGCTATCTTCTCTACAGCCTCGCAGAACTTTTCGGGGTCTTTTTCGTCAACCTCAATGTCGAACACGTCGATGCCGCCATAAATCTTAAACAAGAGTCCCTTGCCCTCCATGACGGGCTTGCCGCTCATGGCTCCGATGTCGCCCAGACCGAGCACGGCGGTGCCGTTGCTTATCACGGCAACCAGGTTGCCCTTGGCTGTGTATTTATACGCGTCATCGGGAGTTTTCTGTATCTCAAGGCACGGAAACGCAACGCCCGGCGAATAGGCCAGACTAAGGTCGGTTTGCGTACTATAGGGCTTTGTCGGTTTAACTTCTATTTTTCCGGGTTTCCCGTTCTTGTGATATGCAAGAGCGGCCTCTTTTGTTATGTTTACCATAGGCGTTTTCTGTTATCTTATTTTGTATTGTCTTTTACCTTATAACCATTTCACTTTATCATGAAAAGTCATGCAAATGTAATAAAAATAAAGGAAAGCAAATAGTTTTTTTAGAAAAATTATTAACTTTGCAAATAAAATAAGAATAGTGTTTATGCGCAAAACAGGCAACATAACAGTTTATCGGGAAAATCTGAAAACAAGGATACTCGAAACGTCGATGCAGCTCTTCAAACAGAAGGGAATCAGGGCTGTGAAGATGGACGATATTGCCACGGAAATGGGAATATCCAAACGCACCCTGTATGAGATTTACAGCAACAAGGAAGACCTGCTTTACGAGTGTGTAAAGCACGACTCGGAAAAGATGACCAAGCAGCTGCAGGAGTATGCCGAAAAGACGGACAACGAGATGGACGTCATAGCCTTCTTCCTTAAAGCCAAGCTGAGAGACCTGGGAACCATCAATCCGCGCTTCTTTCTTGAAACGCAGAAATACTCTAAGATTGTAGCTTTTCTGCAAGAGTATAACGAGAGACAGCGCGCCAACTCATACCTCTTCATGAAGAAAGGCATAGAGCACGGATTCTTCAGGGGCGACATCAACTATGACATCGTGCACAAGATGAGCGACGCCGCCATGAACTATGTAATGCAGACAAAGATGTACCGCAAGTATTCGCTGAAGGAGATATTCCACACCTTCATAACGGTCTACATGCGCGGGTGCTGCACAAACAAAGGGCTCGACTATCTGGAGAAGTATATGGACGAAAGCAAGATAAACAAATAGGACACCGACAAGAGAATGACGCTGCGCTGACGGCGGCCCAAGGAGCAGGACAACAAAGTTAAGATTCAGGACGAAGCGCGACAGGAGGGCTTAAAATCCGAGAACGATCAGTATACTAAAACAATTCAGCCACATACGCAACCGCATCAAGGAAGCAAAGGAAAATCATAACATCGACAGAAAACGGCATACGCAACCGTGATGTCTCTACACACGGAGAGCATCAGCGCACCCATGAAAAAACATTATAAAATGGTGTGCGACAACGGTCTGTGCATGCTGACATATTGCCGGCATGGCGGACACGGTGCTTACATTGTGATTTCAGTCAACGCTCCAGAATCTTGCTATTCTAAAATTTCTTTCCAGCAGGACGTAAAATTCCGCTGTTTTGTGTGCAAGCGTAAACTGCTATACTGCAACATGTTGGCACGTCAAAGAGCATCAGTGTGCATTTTTCTGGCACTAAAACAGCGGCATTTTGCCTCAAAATTCACTCATGATATAAGGCATAACGCATGGCAAAAGGTGGCTTTTTAGGATGCAAAAGGCCACAAACGGCAACACGAAAGGCGGCATTTTGCAGACCGGGATGCTGCCGGACGCACAAAAGCGGCATATTATCGGACACATATTTTCTATTTTGTCTGAAAATCCATACAAAGGCAAAATATCATAATGAACTGCATAAGCCTCAATATGCTTACACTTATCAATATTCAAATGTCCCAATCATAAACCAACACTTGCCTGCTAAAGGCATACCGTCAATACACACGGAAACTCAGACGAAAACATGCTCAATATAAAAACAAAAATCCTGCGGATTATAATTGGCCGATTTAGGATAAAAAAGAAACGCCCACACAGAAGCCAAGCCTGCATGAGCGTTTCAGTCACTATGTTTAAACAGAATTAAAATATATAAAAACAAAACACTAAAGTTTGTTCATTCCCGGCTTGCAGACCACGTCTGCACCATTGCTGCGGATGACTATGCCCGAAGCCTTGCTGCCCTTTATGTCCATGTTGAGCGCGCCGTCGGGCACATAGAACGTAACATTGTCGAAGAGCACATTGCGGCTGTCGTCTATCACCATCGTGTTGTCAGTGGCCTGTATCTCCATGTTGCGCAGCGTCAGTCCGTCGGCATCGTTGAGCGTCTTTATTATCCTGTTGGTCCTGACACTGCCGTTCTCAAGTAGCACGCCAGAACACGGAATCTCTGGTATGCCGTTGACTGTCATTAGCCTGTCGGCCGACTCAACGATGAAGTTGCGTATGGTTATGTCCTTAACCGTAGGCGTAAGCGGAGTGATGTCGAGCGGCGGATAGCGGCGCGCAAGCTCACCCATATACATCTTTGAACCGAGCAGATCCCACGTGAAAGCCTCGCGCACGTTCACCAGTCTTATGTTCTCATAGGTGATGTCTTCAACGGTGCCGCCGCGGTTGCGCCTTGTCTTGAAGCGGAAGCCCGTGCGTGTGCCGTAGAACACACAGTCGTGAAGATACACACGGCGTATGCCTCCTGCCGTCTCGCTGCCGCAGGTGATGCCTCCGTGACCGTCCTTGGCGAGACAGTAGCGTATGAGCACATTCTCTGTAGGACGGTTGACGCGCAGTCCGTCTTCGCATCGTCCGGCCTTCAGCGTGAAACAGTCGTCGCCGCAGTTGAGCGTAGAGTATTCTATAAGCACGTTCTTGCATGAAGAGATGTCTATGCCGTCGCCGCTCGGCACGTCTGTAGAGTTTACGGTTATGCCTCTTATTATCACGTTCTCACAATAAACGGGATTAACGTTCCACAGAAGGCTGCGCTCGAAGGTTACGCCCTCAACGAGCACGTTCTTGCAGTTGATGGGCGAAAACGACTTGGGGCGGTAGAACGTGCGGCCTTCCTTGCCGTCGCACAGACGCTCTTTGACGGGCATATGGTAGTCGATGTCGTTCTCAACTACGCTTTTGCCGTTAGGGAACTTGCGCATGGGCACGTCCATCGGCGGCCCCATAATCACGCCTTTGCCCGTAAGGGCTATGTTCTTTGCACCGTTGGCATATATAAACGCACCGGCACCCATAACCTCAACGCCCTCATGACGCGTGAACACGGCAGGCTGATAATCGTCTACCTCGCCCGAGAACTCTATCACGGCACCTTCATCCAGGCAAAGCTCCACATTGCTCTTCAGTTCTATTCTGCCTGAATACCACTTGCCGGCAGGCACAACCACGGTGCCGCCGCCACGTTTAGAGAGGCGTTCTATCTTTTCATTGATTGCAGGAGTTATCTTGCCCGACGCCGAAACGTCGGCCTTGCCCACGGTTTCGCGGCGGTCGGGAAATTCGGGGCGCCTTATC
>ENA-UEQK01000338-UEQK01000338.1-human-gut-metagenome-genome-assembly--contig:-NODE-338-length-34259-cov-10.065268_pt1 | contig 34259 bp, 32 predicted proteins | sample MGYA00242939_ERZ507942 | MGnify/ENA primary metagenome ERZ507942 (study PRJEB26167, sample SAMN06115485) | human gut metagenome | host: Homo sapiens | place: China:Chongqing | collected 2015-03-30... | reverse complement strand
GACCTGCGCTACGCCGCCGACAACAACTTCACCGGACAGGCCATCTATGATTTTTCAGACGCCTACCTGCGGTACGGCACTGTGCAGAAGCTGGCATCCGCCCAGGAATCGCTGGAAACGGCCGGGTATTCCCTGCTGATTTGGGACGCCTTCCGTCCCGTTTCCGCCCAGTTCAAGCTTTGGGAGATCTGCCCCGATCCCGCCTATGTGGCAAACCCGGAAAAGGGGTATTCCTCCCACAGCCGGGGCAGTACCGTGGACATCACGCTGGTCACCCTGGATGGCGACCCTGTAGAAATGCCTACGGATTTCGACGACTTCACCGCCATGGCGGACCGGGATTACAGCGATGTCGGTGACGAGGCTGCCGCCAATGCCGGCCTGCTGGAGGAGGCTATGACGGCCGCAGGCTTCAAGCCCTATTCTGCCGAGTGGTGGCACTATTCAGATACGGAGCCCTATCCTGTGGAGGAAACCTTTATCCCCGAATCATAAGGAGTATTCTATGCGTATTATGGCAATCGACTACGGCGACGCCCACACCGGCATCGCCATTTCCGACCCCACCGGCCTGCTGGCCGGATTCACCACCGTGATCAACAGCCGCCGCCAGGAGGTGGTGGTGGAGCAGGTGGCAGCTCTGGCCAAGGAGCACGGCGCCGAGGAGTTGGTGCTGGGCCACCCCGTCAACATGGACGGTACTCTGGGGCCCCGCTCCGAAAAGGCCAAGGCCATGAAAGTGCTGCTGGAGGAGGCCACCTCCCTGCCGGTGGTGCTGTGGGACGAGCGGCGCACCACCATCGACGCCCACAACATCCTTTTCAACAGCGGTAAAAACGCCAAGCAGCGGAAAAAGGTGGTGGACGCTGTGGCGGCGTCCCTGATTTTGGAGGGCTACCTCACCTTCAAAAAAAGCCGTTGAGGAGGCCGGGCCATGGAATCCGAAACACAGGCAGCCTGTCGGAAGGGCCGGGCCCTGGGGCTGTTTCTCTACTTTTTTAAAATCGGCTTCTACACCTTCGGCGGCGGCTGGTCCATCATCGCCCAGCTTCAGCAGGAATATGTAACGAAAAAGGGCTGGATCACCGATGAAGAGCTGCTGGACATCACCAGCGTGGGCCGCAGTCTGCCGGGACTGATGGTGGGCAACGTCACCTATCTCTTCGGCTACCACGTGGCAGGCTTTCCCGGCGCCCTGGCCTGTCTGCTGGGCATTTCCCTGCCGTCCCTCATCGTGCTGACCATCGTGACCTGGTGCTACACCCAGGTAAAGGACAATCTCTACGTCAGCCGGGCCATGACCGGCGTCCGTGCCGCCGTGGTGCCCATTATGATCTCTGCCGCCATGAACCTGCGGAAGGCGGCCCTGTCGGACCGGAGCGGCTGGTTCTTCCTGCTGCTGGCCTTCTGCCTTTACTTCTTTTTCGGCATCAGCTGCATCCTCATCGTCCTCATCAGCGGCCTTCTGGGCTGGCTGCTGTGCACCTGGCGGGTCCGGAAGGGAGGCGGGATGGTATGATGATCCTTCTGGAACTGTTCTGGTCCTTCTGCAAGATCGGCTTCACCAGCTTCGGCGGGCTAAGCATGGTGCCCCTCATCAACAGCGAGATGATCTCCCACAGCTGGATGACCGCCTCTGAGGTCAGCGACATTGTGGCTATTGCGGAGATGACCCCCGGCCCTCTGGGCCTCAACTGCGCCACCTTTGCCGGGATCCGGGTGTCTGGGGTAGCCGGAGCCGTCTGCGCCAGCCTGGGGGTCCTGTCTCCCACCCTGCTGGTCTGCTCCATCGCCGCCGTGATGTTTGAGAAGTTCAAGGACTCCGATTTTATGCACAAGGTGATGCTGGGTGTCCGCCCCTCCTGCCTGGGGCTGATCGCCGGGGTGCTGCTGTCCTTAGCCCTCACCAACTATGCCACCGCCGCAGGGACCGTCAGTTATACCGCCGTGTTTATCGGCGTGGCGGGACTGATCCTGCTGCTGAAATACAAGGTCAGCATTTTTAAGGTCATTCTCATTTCCGCGGGCCTGGGCCTGCTCCTGATCCGCTGAACATGCAAAAAAGCTGCACAGAGCATCCGCTCTATGCAGCTTTTCTTGTTTTCGCACAATGTGTAAAGGGTTAACCTTTCACAGTGCCGTCGGCATTGAACACCGGCAGCTTGGCCAGGAACTTGATGTCGGTGCGGTCCGCCGCGCCGCCCTCGGCCAGAACGGCGATCTTGCCGGTGACGATACCGCCGGCTTTCTCAACCAACGCTTCCATTGCCTTCAAAGAGCCGCCGCTGGAGATCACATCGTCCATAATCAGGATCCGCTTGCCGCGGATGAGATCTGCGTCATCCCGCCCCAGAAACAGCTTCTGAACGCCTGCGGTGGTAATGGACTGATCCTCCACATGGATGGGATCCGGCATATAGACCTTGGAGCCTTTCCGGGCGATGAAATACTTCTTTGCGCCGGACTGCCGGGCCATTTCATGGATCAGGGGAATACTCTTGGCCTCTGCGGTGAACATATAGTCATAGCTGTCAGTGGGAACCAGCTTCAGAAGCTCCCGCGCGCAGGCCTCGGTCAGCTCCGCATCGCCAAAGCAGATAAATGCGCCGATATACAGATCATCCGTTACCTTGCAAATGGGAAGTTCCCGCTTCAGTCCCGCCACCTCGATGGGGTATGTCATAGTCCTTGCCTCCTCAAATTTCCTGTCAAACTCTATCGTAAACTATGCCCGTGCATTTTCATTCCGTAAATATTATACAAGTTCAGACGCAAATGTCAAGACAGCGCAGCAGTTCATCCAGCGTCAGCCGGCGGATCTCGCACGGAAGCAGCGGGTTCTGTCCGGCAGCGCCGGCAGCATAGCCGGGGAACGTCTCAATTTCAGAATAAACCGCCTCCGGCGCTGGGGCAGCTTTCTCATGAAGCTGGTGCAGAATTCCCACCCCGGTTCGCTTGGCGCAGGCTTCCAGCCGCACCCAGCTGCGGAAAAACGCATCCGGGTCGTCGGTGCCTGTCAGCCGGGCAAGCCGCCGGGGCGGAGTCTGAATCCGCTGGATATCCACCCCGATGGAAGTCTCCGCCACCGCTGCGGCCGCGGCCCCCTCCGTATGACTGATGCTGAAGCACACGCCCGGATACGCCGGAAAAAAGGGCTTATCTTCCGCGTTCCGTGCAACAGCCGGGAAGCCCTGCCAGCCGCAGCGCTTCCGCAGCAGCGCCAGCAGCAGTCCATAGGCGCACAGCACCTCCGGCTGCTTTTCCGGCGCGTGTCCATGCAGCCTGTTCCGCCGTTCCTGCGGCAGCAGAGCCAGCAGGGCTTCCGATTCCTTCTGCCGCATCGGCCGGTCGAGCCGTACCATCCACAGATCCGTCATACCGCGTCCACCTTCTTTCGATCCGTTCCGCCATGGGCTTTTATAAAACGGGGGCATGGCAAAAGCATCCACAGCACCGTCAGGAGACGGCCGCTATGAACATATGGAATTATAGCACCAGACTCTGCGGCGGGCAATCTTTTCTACTCCGTGCGAAAATGGGACGGATCGCGGCGTCGGGCTGCACTTCTATTTCTTCGTATCCGTGCCATTTCCATGGCCGTCTCAGTTCAGCCAGCTCAGCAGCCGCCCCGCCTCTATCGCCGCCTGCGCCCGAACCCCCTCAAAATCCACATAGGGGTTATACACGCTCTCCAGCCGGTCATGCGCCGCCTTGGCATCCTGTAGGGCGGCAACGCCCTCCTCCCGGAGAACGCCCGCCATCCGGCTGCGGAAGCGCAGGCGCGCCTTACTCTCAGGATGGCTCAGAGCGTTCAGCCGCACCCGGCGGTAGGGCTTTCCCGGATATTTCATGCCCGGTTTTGACGTGACAAATGCCACCCCCAGCTCCGGGATCAGCAGATGCTCCAGCCGCTCTGGCTCCTCCGGGGACGGGCAGGCGATCACGTCATAGCTCCGCCGCACCGTCTCGGCGCACAGTGCGGAAAGCAGCCCTCCTGCCTGCTCATAGCTGTCCTCCAGCTCGTAAATTTTCGGGCAGAGCGTCTCCGCACTGTCGAACCGCCAGACAGGCCCCTTATGGGTGACGCTGCCCAAAAAGCGGCGGGTGATCCGCCCTGTGCCGGTTCCCCGTCCCCGCAGTTCCCGCGCCATAATGCCGGAGATCCGCCGGGCGGCCCGCTGGCTGTCAAAGCACTGCCCAATTTCCGCCGCCGTATCCAGTTCCACCTGCCGGGCCGCTTTCAGGCAGCGGTAGGCGCGGGCATAGGCGTCCTGATAGTCATGGGTGTGTCGCTTGACCTCCGCCGCCTGCGCCTTTGCCGCAGGCAGGTCGTAGAAGCGCCCCAGATCCACATATCGATCGACTGCCGCCGGGTATTTCGGTTCCACGACGTGAGGCGAAGTCCCATCACATACGGCGCATCTGATGGCCGGAATGGCCACGCCGTCCAGCGAATCAGGATCCCCGGAGCACCAGAGGTACTCCACATCCGCCCCTGCCTGCTCCATGGTTTTTCCGATCTCCCGCATGAAGGTGTTCTTCCCCACTCCCGGCCCGCCTTTGAGAATCATCAGATCAAAAGCCGTTTCCGGATCCATGATCTCCGAAAACAGATTCTGAAAACCGCTGCCGCTGTTTGCGCCTAAGAAAAAATGGGTGATCTGTGCCATAGCTGTTCCTCCTGCTCTGTTTTTCACCTCAGATTATGCGGAATCAACTTGGCCGGTCTCCCCTTTTCCGGGGAAATCCAAAAAAATCCCGAACGGTGAACCCGTTCGGGACTGCGTTTTATACTCAGATCAGTGCCGTTCCGTCCGGCAGGGTGAAGGTTTTGGCGTCAGGTGCTGTCTCATCCACCGTCAGCGCCGCCATACGGTAGACCGTCTCGCCATCCTGCAGGCGTTCCGCCACCGCCAGCAGCCCGGTATCTACACTGACCCAGTACCGCTGGACATAGCCCCAGTCATCCTCCGCCGTCTCCACATAGATGCAGCGGACATCGGATACCATCCGGTAATCCGCCTGCGCGATCTGCTCCGGCGGCAGGGCCAGCACGTCCTCATAGGTTGGGATCGTCTGTTCTGCGTCCGGCGAGATCTCTCCGGCCGGGCCGGTGAATACGTCCGCTTCGCTGTTATACCAGATATAGGTCGTTTCCCCATCGGTAATGGCATGGCGCGTCTGTCCATCCGGCAGCGTCCGATCCGTCCGGCTCCAGCCGCCGGACACGGAAGCGGTGATTTCCGCCGTATTGCTGCCGCCGTTCCAGAGATATTCCACCGTCATGCTGCGGCTGTAGGCCGCCGGCCGGTGCAGCGTGGCAATCGCCGCCTGTACCGTTTCCGGCGTCACCTCCACCACCTGAATGGCGCTGCCCCCGGAGGGCTGCTCCGCACTGTCCCCTGCGGAAGTGCTGGTGTCCGGCAGGACAACCCGTGAGGAACGGCGCAGATTGCTCATCAGCATCAGCAGAACCACCAGCACTACCAGAATCACAATGCTCCATGTCACCAGCTTCTGCGTCCGCTTCATACCGCTCCTCCTTTTGTCCCCTTTTCGTCCTTACGCCAGATCCTCCGCCGGATGCTCCCGGCGGCCGAAATACCACAGGATGTCGTCCGCAATGCGGCGGCAGGCCTGCCCGTCCCCGTAAGGGTTCACAGCGTGGGCCATTTTTTCGTAGGCCGCCCTGTCCCGGATCAGCCGCTCCGCCATGGTGACGATATCGTCCTGCACCACGCCGCAAAGCTTCACCGTTCCGGCTTCTACCGCCTCAGGCCGCTCCGTCTCCCGGCGCATCACCAGCACGGGCTTTCCCAGCGCAGGCGCTTCCTCCTGCAATCCGCCGGAGTCCGTCATGACCAGATAGCATCGATCCATCAGGTTGTGCATCTCATCCGCCGGCAGCGGGTCGATGAGATGCACTCTGGGCGCACCCCGGAGATACTTGTCCACCGCTTCCCGCACCACCGGGCTGAGATGGACGGGGTACACCAGCTCCACCTCCGGGTTTTCCTCTGCGATCTGCCGCAGAGCCAGCATGATCTGCTTCATGGGTTCGCCGTAGTTCTCCCGGCGGTGGCAGGTGACGAGGATGATCTTCTTCTCCCCGTAGGGCAGGTGATTCAGCTCGTCGGTAGAGAATGTGTAGTCGTCCCGGACGGTGGTTTTCAGCGCGTCGATCACCGTATTGCCGGTGACGAACAGTCCCTCGGTGATTCCCTCTTTCAGCAGGTTATTCTTATTGTTCACCGTGGGGCAGAAGTAGAGATCCGCAATGGAGGAAACCAGCTTGCGGTTCATTTCTTCTGGAAAGGGAGAATACTTATCATAGGTTCTGAGACCTGCTTCCACGTGTCCTACCTTCACCTGATGGTAAAAGGCGGACAACGCTCCCGCAAAGGTGGTAGAGGTATCTCCATGCACCAGGATCATGTCCGGCTTCAGGGTGTCAATGGCCTCGTCCATGCCGGTAAGGCACTTGCTGGTGATGGTGGAAAGGGTCTGCCGGGGGGTCATGATGTCCAGATCCCAGTCCGGCTTGACATCAAAAACCTCCAGCACGCTGTCCAGCATCTGGCGATGCTGGGCCGTCACGCAGCAAAGGCTCTCGATCTCCGGCCGGGAGGCCAGTTCTTTCACCAGCGGGCACATTTTAATCGCTTCCGGCCGGGTGCCGAAAACGCTCATAATCCGCAGCTTGTCCATTACGGCTTCTCCTCCTTCGGCGCATCCTGATCTTCGTGATGATTCAGCTCTGTGAGTTCCTCCAGCTCTTCCAGTTCCTCATGAAGCTCCTCTTTCACTTCCTTGGGGAATACCACCCGCGCCGCCACCACTGCCACAATGCACAGAGCCACCAGCAGCAGCATGGCCTTGGCTTCGCCGCCGGTGGTCAGCACCACGGCGGAAAGCCCCAGAATCCCGGAGATCACATACAGCGTGGCCACCGCCTGTTTCTGGTTCAGGCCCATATCGATGAGCCGGTGGTGAATGTGTCCCCGGTCTGCCTGCATGGGGCTTTGACCATGCGCCATCCGGCGGATCATGGCAAAGGCCGTGTCGAAAATCGGCAGGCCCAGAATCAGGAACGGCACCGCAAAGGAGATCACCGCATAGAACTTGAAAAGCCCCTGAATGGACATGGTGGCCAGAATAAAGCCAAGGAAGGTAGCGCCCGTATCGCCCATGAACATTTTGGCAGGGTTCAGGTTGTAGGGCAGGAAGCCCACGCAGGCCCCCACCAGCGCCGCCATGACAATGGCCACCTGCGCCTCAGAGCAGATCAGGGCGATCACCAGCACCGTGGCGGCGGAAATGGCCGACACGCCGTTGGCAAGACCATCCAGCCCGTCGATCAGGTTCACCGCGTTGGTGATGCCCACGATCCACAGCACCGTAATGGGAACTGACAGCCAGTTCAGTACCCAATACGCGTTGGCGGAAAAGAGATTCGGGTTGGACAGCGCCTGAATGGACACGCCGTTCAGCGCCGGGATCAGCGCCGCCACGATCTGCACCACAAATTTCAGCTTGGCCGGCAGGGCCATGATATCATCCACCACGCCCAGCACCACGATGATGACAGCCCCCAGCAGGATGCTCTGCATCTGGGGATTCAGCCGGATATCCACAAACAGCAGGATACTGGCCATAAAACCGGCAAAAATCGCCAGACCCCCCAGCCGGGGGATGGGCTTATGGTGCATCCGCCGCTCGTCCTTAGGCACGTCGATGGCGCCCACCTTATAGGCAAAGCTCTTCACCACCGGCGTCATCAGAAAGCTGACCACCAGCGCCGTCAGCAAAGCCAGTGCCGCCGGCCCGATCAGCTGCATATCAAATTTCATGTCTCCTCCGCGTTACCGGGCCAGAAAGCCCACTTTTTTATAGACCTTGGACAGCGTGCGGTTGGCGACATAGGCAGCCTTCTCCGCACCGGCGCGGTACACGCTCTCCAGATACGCCTTGTCTGCCAGCAGGCGATCCGTCTCCTCCCGGATGGGGCGCAGCAGCTCCACCACGGACTCGCCTACGGCGGTCTTGAAGCTGCCGTAGCCCTGACCGGCAAACTCCTGCTCGATGGCCTCATAGCTCTTGCCGGTGGCCACGGAGTAAATCTGCATCAGGTTGGACACGCCGGGCTTATTCTCCGGGTCAAAGCGGACGCAGGCCTCGGAATCCGTGACGGCCTTCTTGAACTTCCGCATGATGTCCTCCGGCTTTTCCAGCATATAGATACAGCCATTCTGATCCTTGTCGGACTTGCTCATCTTGTTGTTGGGGCTGGTCAGGCTCATGATCCGGGCGCCCACCTGCGGAATATAGGGATCCGGCAGCTTGAAGGTCTCGCCGTAGATCCCGTTGAACCGGGTGGCAATATCCCGGCAGATCTCCACGTGCTGCTTCTGGTCGCCGCCCACCGGCACCAGATCCGCCTGATAGAGCAGGATATCCGCCGCCATCAGCGCCGGATAGGTGAAGAGGCCCGCGTTGATGTTGTCCGCATTCTTGGCAGACTTGTCCTTGAACTGGGTCATGCGGCTCAGCTCGCCGAACATGGTGTAGCAGTCCAGCACCCAGCCCAGCTGCGCGTGGGCAGGCACATGGGACTGGACAAACAGCACGTTTTTCTCCGGGTCCAGACCGCTGGCGATATAGGCCGCCACCTGCGTCAGCGTGTGCCGCCGCAGATCCGCCGGTACCTGCCGCACCGTGATGGTGTGCATATCGGCCAGCATATAGTAGCAGTCATATTCATCGGCCAGAGCCGCCCAGTTGCGGATGGCTCCCAGATAGGAGCCAAGGGTCAGGTCGCCGGAGGGCTGGATGCCGCTTAAAATTCTTTTTTTCTGAACTTCGTTTTCCATAATCATACCTCGCTTTTTCTGTATTTCAGCCGGAAACCGGCGGATGTGCGCTTAGAATACCGAAGGATATAGTTTAACTGATACAGTATAGCATTCCCCTTTTAAAATTGCAATCCGAACTCCCGACTTTTCTGGTGGAAAAGAGACATTTGAAATCCTGCAAGCTCCCGCTTGCTTCCGTCTCCGGGATGTGATACCATAAGGTATTCTATCGGTCAGATCTTCTGTTTCCGCCTCACGGAGTCGGTCTGTACGGCGGCAGAAGATATGCAAAGGAGTTTTTATGCGGATCATGGCAATCGACTACGGCGATGCCCACACCGGCATTGCCATTTCCGACCCCACCGGCCTGCTGGCCGGATTTACCACAGTCATCAACAGCCGCCGTCAGGAGGTGGTTGCAGAACAGGTTGCAGCACTGGCGAAAGAACACGGCGCGGAGGAGCTGGTGCTGGGACATCCTGTCAACATGGACGGCACCCTCGGCCCCCGCTCGGAAAAGGCAAAGGCCATGAAGGTTCTGCTGGAGGAAGCCACTTCCCTGCCGGTCGTCCTCTGGGATGAGCGCCGAACCACCATTGACGCCCACAATATTCTCTTCAACAGCGGCAAGAACGCCAAACAGCGGAAAAAGGTCGTTGACGCCGTTGCAGCCTCCCTGATTCTGGAGGGCTATCTCACCTTCAAAAAAAGCCATTAAGGAGGCAGATTCGTGGAACCGGGAACACATCGGGAGGACACCGGACGAAAGGGGCGGGTGCTTGGGCTGTTCCTCTATTTTTTTAAGGTGGGATTTTATACCTTCGGCGGCGGGTGGTCTATCATTGCCCAGCTTCAGCAGGAATATGTGCAGAAGCGTCACTGGATCACCGACGAGGAGCTGCTGGACATCACCAGCGTGGGACGCAGCCTGCCGGGACTGATGGTGGGCAACGTCACCTACCTTTTCGGCTACCATGCCGCCGGCTTCCCCGGGGCGCTGGCCTGTCTGCTGGGCATTACGCTGCCCTCCCTCATTGTGCTGACGACGGTGACGTGGTGTTACGGCATGGTGAAGGACAACCTGTATGTCAGCCGCGCCATGACCGGCGTCCGTGCCGCCGTGGTGCCCATTATCGCCTCCGCCGCTCTGAAGCTGCGGAAGGCCGCGCTGGCGGATTGCAGCGGCATCTTCTTCCTGCTGCTGGCCTTTGTGCTCTACTTCTTTTTCGGCATCAGCTGCATTCTCATCGTACTTATCAGCGGCCTGCTGGGCTGGCTTCTCTGCTTCTGGCGCGCCCGGAAGGGAGGCTTCCATGATCCTTCTTGAGCTGTTCTGGTCTTTCTGCAAAATTGGCTTCACCAGCTTTGGCGGGCTGAGCATGGTCCCCCTCATCAGCCATGAGATGCTGACCAACCAGTGGATGAGTCCCTCCGAGGTCAGTGACATTGTAGCCATTGCGGAAATGACCCCCGGCCCGCTGGGGCTGAACTGCGCCACCTTCGCCGGCACCCGGGTGGCAGGACTGGCCGGCGCCGTCAGCGCCAGTCTCGGCGTCCTCTCCCCCACCCTGCTGGTCTGCGCCATTGCCGCTGTGATGTTTGAAAGGTTTCGGGACGCCGCCCTGATGCGGCAGGTGATGCTGGGGGTACGCCCCTCCTGTCTGGGGCTGATTGCCGGCGTGCTCCTCTCCCTTACCATGACCAACTACGTCTCCGCCGGCACCGTCAGCCTCCCTGCCGTCCTTATCGGCGTGGTGGGGCTGTTCCTGCTGGTAAAGTGCAAGGTCAGCATTCCCAAAGTCATCCTGCTTTCCGCGGCGCTGGGACTGCTTCTTATCCGCTGATACAAAGAACCCCCCGGCACGGGCTTTGCGGTTCCGTGCCGGGGGGGTCTTTACTTTTCCGCAGGCAGGGGCTGGCCCAGCCGTCTGTACATGGTCTTTTTCACCGCCCGGAGAATGTTCTCATACCCCGTGCAGCGGCACAGATGCCCGGAGAGGAGCTTCCGCAGCTCCGCATCCGTATAGAGCCTGCCGCTTTCCAGAATCTCCACCGCCGTCATAAGAAAACCGGGGGTGCAGAAGCCGCACTGGACAGCCGTTTCCTCAAGGAACGCCTGCTGAATGTCGCTCAGCTCTCCGTTGGGGCCAAGCAGGCTCTCCAGCGTGCGGATGCGCTTGCCCTCCGCCCAGACCGCAAGGTAAATGCAGGAGTTGAAGCACTCGCCGTCGATGATGACGTTGCAGGCGCCGCACTCCCCCACCTCGCAGCCTTTTTTCACGCTGGTGAGATGGTAGTCGTTCCGCAGCATATCCGTGAGGCTGGCCCGGACGTCTACGATCTTCTCCACATCCTTGCCGTTGAGATTGAAATGAACAACCTGATACTGTGCCATTACAGTACACCTCCTGCCAGCCTGACCGATTCCACAAACGCCCGCTTTGCGCTCTCCACCGCGATGTGCAGCCGGAAATCTCTGGCGGCGCGCCAGGAGTCCCGCGGATTGATATCCTGCGTTACAGCCTGCGCGAACCGCTCCGCCAGCTCCATGCTCACCGGCTGGCCCTGCGCCAGCGCTTCCGCTGTCCCGGCCCGGAGGGGAACCGGCCCCGCCACGCCGAAAGCCACTCTGGCCCGTTCCACCGTCTTTTTGTCCGCGGACAGCCGCACGTTGACGGACGTCCCCAGCGTGGCGATGTCCATGGCGTTCCGCATGGCATACTTGATATAGTGTCCGAAACAGTTTTCGTAGCTCTCCTTCGGGATCAGCACGGCGGTCTGGATCTCGCCGTCCTCCGCCCGGATATCCACCTTGCCGGCCCTGATATAAAAATCATGGATGGGCAGGCGGCGGATGCCGTTTTTGCCGGTCAGTTCGATAACGGCGTCCCACGCGTGGAGGGTGGACGCAGAGTCCGCAGAGGTCACGCCGTTGCAGGTATTGCCGCCGATGGTACCGATGTTGCGGATCTGGGGGCCGCCCACCTGATCCACCGCTTCTCCCAGAACGTTGATATACTTCTGAATCAGCGGATCTCTGGTGATATGGGAAAAGCTGGTGAGAGAACCGATCCGCAGGGTTCCGTTCGGCTCCATGGAAACGCCCCGGAGGGCGTCAATGCCGTAAATGGAGATCAGCTCTGCGCCGGCCCGCTTGCCTTCCCGCATCTGCACCAGCACATCGCTGCCGCCGGCAATGATCTGGGCTTCCGGGTGCGCCAGCCGGAGGGCGATGGCCTCCTCTACGCTGTTTGCCTGATACAAGGCTTTCATATCATACATGGTCAGTCCCCTCCTGTTCGTCACGGATCAGTCCGGCTTCCCTGAACGCCCGGTAGAGCACATGGGGTGTCATGGGCGTGGTATCAAGGGAAACACCGGTGGCGTTGTAAATGGCGCTGCGGATAGCCGGCGCCGGAGAGCAGGCCGGCGGCTCCCCCAGAGCCTTGGTTCCAAAGGGAGACGTGGGTTCCGGGTTTTCCACGAACAGCGCCTCCAGATCCGGGTGATCCATAAAGGTGGAAAGCTTGTAGTCCAGCAGGTTGTTGTTCAAGGGTCTGCCGGTCTTTTCATCAAACAGCAGCTGCTCGGAAAGTCCGTACCCGATGCCCATGGACATCCCGCCGTGAACCTGCGCTTCCGCCAGAGCGGGGTTGATGAGGCTGCCGCAGTCGTGGACGTTGATGATCCGCTTCAGCGTCACCTTGCACATGGGGATGTCCACCTCCACCTCCGCAAAGGTACAGCCGAAGGAATAGGCATTGGAGCGGATGGTGGCGGTGCTCTCCGCCGTGATATGTTCGGAGTGAACCGGATTATACTGGGCAGTCATGGCCAGATGGGACAGATCCATCTCCACCGCGCCGCTGCTCTTCCGGATAATATTGCCTTCGGCAATGTCCAGCTCCGCCGCCGGGCAGTCCAGCATTTCGGCGGCATAGGCCAGAATATGCTCTTTCAGCAGCGCGCCGGTCTGGGCAATAGCGAAGCCCTCCATATAGGTCTGGCGGCTGGCGTAGGCTCCCAGACCCGTGGGGGTGATGTCCGTGTCCTGACAGGACACAACGTGTACATCCCTGTAGCTTTTCAGTCCCACGGCTTTGGCGGTCATCTGGGCGTAGGCGGTGTCGGCCCCCTGACCGATCTCCGTCTCGCCGCACTGCATGGTCACTGTGCCGTCCAGATTCAGCTGCATCCGATTGGAGGCAGTTTCCAGCGAGATGGGGTACACGCCGGTGTTGTACCAGAAAGGCGCAGCGCCGATGCCCCGGCGGACAGGGCCGGTGTCCCTGGCAAACTCCGCCCGCTTGCGGTCGTAATCGATGGCCGCCCGCCCTTTCTCAAGGCAGGCCCGGAAGGAGTCAAAATAGTTGGTGTTGCCGGAAAAAGCGTCGTGGTAGTCCTTGGGCATGATGTACTTCATGCGGTATTCCAGCGGCTCCATGCCCACGGCGGCTGCACACTCGTCGATATTGGCCTCGTCGGCAAAGGTGGCCTGCGGCATTCCGTAGCCCCGCATGGCCCCGGCCACAGGACGGTTGGTGAACACCGTCCACGCATCGCACTCCATATTGTCGCAGGGATAGATCTGGGCAAAGGAACCCATGGCCTTGGCGCAGATGGAATGGCCATGGGAGGCGTAGGCTCCCTGATTGGAGAAGCACTCTACCTTCCGGGCCGCCAGCTGGCCGTCCTTCCGAATCCAGGACACGATATGGAACCGGATGGCATGGCGGACGCGGTTGGAAACGAAGGTCTCCTCCCTGGCGCAGTCCATACGGACGCAGCGTCCCCCCACCTGCGTGGAGCACCACGCGCACAGCGGCTCATACAATGCGTCCTGCTTGTTGCCGAAGCCGCCGCCGATATAGGGTTTGACAATGCGGATATCCGCCCATGGGCGGCCCAGCGCCTGCCCCACGATCCGGCGGATGATATGGGGGATCTGAGTAGAGGACACCACCACGATCCGGCCGTTTTCCTCATAGGCATAGCAGCCGTGGTTTTCAATATGGCAGTGCTGGACGGTGGGTGTCTCATACCATCCCTCCACCTTGATCAGTCCCGGCTCCTGAATGGCGGCGGCATAGTCGCCCTTCCGCATATCCGTGTGCTTGAGGACGTTGCCAGGGTAATTTTCATGGATCTGCGGCGCTCCCGGCTCCATGGCCTTCTGGACATCCAGCACAAAGGGCAGCGTCTCATACTCCACCTTCAGCGCCCGGACAGCCTGCATGGCCGCCACCTCGTTTTCCGCAATGACAGCGGCGATATCATCGCCGTAATAGCGGACATGGCGGTTGAGAAGATGCCGGTCTGCCACATCCTGATGGGACGGGTCCATGGACCAGGGATGGCCCGCCGTGGGAAACGGGATGTCAGGCACGTCAAAGCAGGTCAGCACCTTTACCACGCCGTCGATGGCCTCTGCCGCCGCCGTATCGATGGACTTCACAAAGCCATGGGCGATCTCGGCGTGTTTGACCCGGATATACAGCGCCCCGGCGGGCATTCGGTCCTCGTAGTATTTCGTGCGGCCCGTGACCTTATCATAAGCGTCCACACGGGTCACGCTCTTTCCTACCGTTGTGCTCATGGAGCATCCCTCCTTTTATTGTCTGTCATTGACTTGCAGGGAACAAATTGGGTATACTATAACAAAATCAAACGCTTTTCAGGGGTGATTGCATTGAAAATCGGATGCGTGGTGCTGGCGGCGGGAAACGCCCGCCGGTTCGGCTCCAACAAGCTGAAGGCGCAGGTGGACGGAGAATCTCTCATCCGCCGGGCGCTGGAAGCCGTTCCCAGCGGTCTTGTCACCGTGGTCGTAAGCCAGTATCCTGACATTCTGGCGCTGGCCGGGGAATACGGCTTTGCCGCCGTAGCCAATGACCGACCCGATCTGGGGCTGAGCCGCAGCGTCCGTCTGGGGCTGGAACGGCTGTCGGACTGTGACGGGGTGCTGTTTCTGGTGTCCGACCAGCCGTGGCTGAAGCGGGACAGCGCCGAAGCGCTGGTGGCGCTCTGGGCGCAGAATCCGGGGAAAATCGCCGCCATGGCCCACGGCGGCATCCGGGGCAACCCCTGTCTCTTCCCCGCCCGGTTCTATCCGGAATTACTGGAGCTGACCGGAGACCGGGGCGGCAGCGCCGTCATCCGCCGTCACGAAGAGGATCTCCTTTTGCTGGAAACCGACGCGCTGGAACTGACGGATGTGGACACCCCCGCCGCGCTGGAGCAGGTCAGAAGCGCCGGAAGATCCGAAAAATAATTTCCCTTGACAGCGGTTCATGCCGCTGTCATTTTTTTGCGTAAGGGGTGTTTTTCAGCGGCAGCGCTGTGCGAAGCTCGCCGTCGTAGCGGCGGTAGGCCTCCGCAATGGCGGGCGCCGTGGGAATGGAGGTGATTTCGCCGATGCCGATGGCGCCGCCGCCCACCTTCAGCCCCGGTTTTTCTATGATGATGGGAGTGATCTCCGGGATCTGGTTGGCCCGGAACAGGCCCAGCGTTCCGAATTTCGCCGTAGGGCGGCAATTTTCGTCAATGGGATAGCGCTCCGTCAGGGCATACCCCATGCTCATGACCACGCCGCCCTCGATCTGTCCCTCCACGGAAACGGGGTTCACGGCCTTGCCCACATCGTGGGCCGCCACGATTTGCTTGATCCTGCCGGTATCCTTGTCCAGTATGCAGAGCTGGGTGGCGTAGCCGTAAGCGATGTGGCTGACAGGGTTGGGTACATCAGCCCCCAGCGGGTCCGTCTTTCCCAGATATTCTCCGTAAAACGCCTGCCCCTCAAGCTCTGTCAATGGTTTTTCCTCGAGTGCCTCCCGCAGTCCTTTGCAGGCCCGGATACAGGCTTCGCCGGTAAACAGCGTCTGCCGGGAGCCGGAAGTCGTGCCGGAATCCGGCGCTGTCCATGTGTTGGAGCGCTCATAAACTACATCGTTCCGGGAGACGCCTGTCTCTCCGCAGACGGTCTGCACAAGAACGGTGCCAAGTCCCTGACCGATGCAGGAAGCGCCGGCAAAAATGTGTACCTTGCCATCCTGAACTGCCAGCCGCACCCGGCCGGTATCGGGAATGCCCACGCCCACGCCGGCGTTCTTCATGGCGCAGGCCAGCCCCACCGGGTCGCCGTTCTTCACGGCTTCCTCATAATAGGGCTTCACAGCCTCCAGCGTTTCGAGCAGGCCGGTGGACTCATCCACGATCTGCCCGTTGGGCAGAACCCCACCGGGACGGATGGCGTTGCGGTACCGGATCTCCCAGGGAGAGATGCCCACCAGATCCGCCATCTCGTTCATCAGCGTTTCAATGCAGAAGCAGGTCTGGGTCACGCCGAAACCCCGGAAGGCGCCGGCGGGGGGATTGTTGGTATAATAGGCCCAGCCGTCGATCTCATATGCCTCATACTGATACGGCCCGGCCCCGTGGGTGCAGGCCCGTTCCAGCACCGGCCCGCCCAGAGATGCGTAAGCGCCGGTATCCGCGATACATTCCGCAGCCACGCCCTGAATGATCCCGTTTTCGTCACAGCCCAGAGAGAATTCCATCTCCATGGGATGCCGCTTGGGATGGATCAGCAGGCTTTCCGCCCGCGTGAGCTTCACCTTCACCGGCCGCTTCGTGAGATAGGCGATGAGGGCGGCGTGATGCTGTACCGTTACGTCCTCCTTGCCGCCGAAACCGCCGCCTACCAGACAGTTGCGGACCTTTACCTGCTCCGCAGGCAGACCCAGCATCCCCATGATCTCATGCTGGGTATCGTAAGCCCCCTGATCCGCAGAGAGAACCATGACCCCATCTCCATCCGGATACGCCACCGCGCACTCCGGCTCCAGAAAGGCGTGCTCCGTCCAAGGGGTCGAGAACCGGCGGGTGATGAGATATTTGGATTTGGCCAGCGCCTCCGCCGGGTTTCCCCGCTGGATGTGCTTATGGGCCAGCAGGTTGCCCTCCCGGTGCACCAGCGGTGCATCCGGCAGCATGGCCTCCTTCGGGTTGTGGACGGCAGGCAGCTCCTCATAGTCCACCTTCACCAGCGCCTTGGCCTGCGCCAGAATTTCCGGCGTCTCCGCCGCCACCAGACAGACGGTATCCCCCAGATAGTGAGTAATGTCTCCCACGGCGATCATGGTATCCCAGTCTTTTTTCAGGTGTCCCACCTTATTGTTTCCCGGAATGTCCGCCGCCGTCAGCACGCAGACCACACCGGGCAAGGCTCTGGCTTCCTCTGTATGGATGGCCAGCACCCGCGCTCTGGGGTACTGGCTGCGGACGGCGCTGCCGTAAATCATGCCGTCCAGATAGATGTCATCGGGGTATTGGCCGGTGCCGGTGACCTTTTCCGGCACATCTACCCGGTGTACCCGGCTGCCCACCTTCCAGTCCGCCGTTTCCTCCGGCAGCTTTCCCTCCCGGAAGCATCCGGCCGCCAGCAGGATTCCGTCAATGATCTTCACATAGCCAGTACAGCGGCAGATATTGTTGCGGATGGCAAAGGCAGCCTCTTCCCGTGTGGGATTGGGATTCACATCCAGCAGCGCCTTGGCGGAGATCACCATGCCGGGGATGCAGAAGCCGCACTGGACGGCCCCCGCCTCGCCGAAAGCCCAGGTGTAGACCTGCTTTTCCCAGTCGGAAAGCCCTTCCGCCGTGATCACGGACTTCCCTTCCAGCTTATCCGTCTGGGGAACGCAGGCCTTGGCAGGCTTCCCGTCGATCAGCACCGTGCAGGTGCCGCAGGCGCCCTCGCTGCATCCGTCCTTTACGGACGTGAGGCGCAGCTCATCTCTCAGAAAACGCAGCAGCTTCTGATTTTTTTCGGCGGTCACACGCCTGCCGTTCACCGTAAAGACAGCCATACCGGCGCCCCCTTCCCAAAGGTCAACCTCTCATTTTTCGTTGTGCTTATTATACAATAATTGTGCCGCTTTCGCAATGGTGCTTTCATGGAAGCGTTATTCTACTCAAAAGATATCGTAATTCCAACAGATCCGCCTGATTGCCCAGAAGTATTCCTCTTTTGAATACCCCTTTGAAACGTTCAGGAATTGTTAAAATTTTTCAACTATTTTCGTTGGAATCCCGCATTTTCCTTCCTGAATCATTTCTTTTTAGTCCAAGACGGTCCATATTGTCAGAATGAAAACTTTCCTCGCATCCCGTTTCGTCATTTGGCACAATTTCTATAAGAGTTTTCGTGTATTTTTGATAAAAATTTTTTAACACACTGGATATACGAACTCACCAGCACACAGGAAAGGAAGATTGGGCGAAATGAGCAGACTGGAAGTGAAAACGTCGGATCGCGCGCAGGCCGTTGTAGAACAGATCTACCGGAACATGGAACGCCGGATCGCAGCCAGCCCTCCGGGCCTGTGTCCGGTGGACATGGCTCTGAACTCTCTGGATCTCTGCCGCGCCCAGACCTGCGGCAAATGCGTACCCTGCCGCATTGGTCTGACGCAGCTGTCGGATATGCTGTCCGAAATTCTGGACGGCGAGGCAGATATGCGGATGCTGCGGCATCTGGAAGAGACGGCTCAGGTCATTGTGGATACGGCAGACTGTGCCATCGGCATCGACGCCGCCAACCTGATCCTCACCAGTGTCCGGGGCTTCCGGGAGGATTTTGAGGAGCATATTCTCCACCACCGCTGCCTGAGTACCCTGCACAACCCGGTTCCCTGCGTGGCCATGTGTCCCGCAGGCGTGGATATTCCCGGCTACATCTCTCTGGTAAATGCAGGCCGCTACGAGGACGCTGTACGTCTGGTGCGGAAGGACACCCCCTTTGCCACCGCCTGCGCCTACATCTGCGAGCATCCCTGCGAGTCCCGCTGCCGCCGGAATATGGTGGATGACGCCATCAATATCCGCGGCATGAAGCGCGCCGCCGTGGACCGGGCCGGTGAGGTTCCCCAGTCTCAGCCGGCAGAGCCTACCGGCAAGCACGTAGCCATTGTCGGCGGCGGCCCCAGCGGCTTGTCCGCCGCCTATTACCTGTCCCCCATGGGACACAAGGTCACTGTCTACGAAAAGCGCAAGCAGCTGGGGGGCATGATGCGTTACGGTATCGACGAATATCTTGGCTTCAGCCATGAGATCCGGGCAGATGTGGAGATCCCCACGCCCCGCTGCACCGATATTCGTCCCCGCAGCCGGGTCAACTCCAAGGAACGGGACGCCGACGAGCGCAAGCACGACTTTGCCTGCATGGAATGCTCCATGACGGATGAGGAAGTGGCTCAGGAGTCCGGGCGCTGCCTGCGGTGCGATCACTTCGGCTACGGCAGCTTCAAGGGAGGACGGGTAGAGAAATGGTAAATATCACGATCAACGGCAAGGCTATGGCCGTCAAAAACGGCACCACCATCATGGAGCTGCCACGCAGCTGGGCATCCCCATCCCCCACCTGTGCTATCTGAAGGACATCAACGAGATCGGCGCCTGCCGGATGTGCATGGTAGAAGTGGAAGGGACTGACCGACTGGTGACCTCCTGCAACACCGGCGTGGTGGAGGGCATGGCCATTCACACCAACACACCCAAAGTCCGGGAGGCCCGCAAAACCAACCTGCGGCTCTTTCTCTCCCAGCATAACTCCACCTGCACCACCTGCATCCGCAGCGGAAACTGCGAATTGCAGCGTCTGGCCCATGACCTGAACATCCATTATCAGCCCTACCCGGTGAAGCCGGAACGGAGCCATCTGGAAATGGACGTTCCCGTGATCCGTGAAGCCAGCAAGTGCATCAAGTGTATGCGCTGTATTCAGGTCTGCGACAAGATTCAGGGAATGCACATCTGGGATGTGGTAGGCACCGGCTCCCGCACCACGGTGGATGTGGCTGTTGGCCGCTATCTCAAGGACAGCGACTGCACCTTCTGCGGTCAGTGCGTCACCCACTGCCCCACCGGCGCTCTGACCGCCCGTGATGACACCAACCGGGTGCTGGACGCGCTGGCGGCCCCTGAGATCACCACCGTGGTTCAGGTCGCCCCTGCCGTCCGGGTCGCGTGGGCGGAAACCTTCCAGCTCCCGGCGTCGCAGGCCACCACCGGCCACATGGTCAGCGCTCTGCGGCAAATCGGCTTTGACTACATCTTCGACACCAATTTCACCGCCGACCTCACCATTATGGAGAAAGGCAGCGAATTCGTGGAGCGCTTCACTCACAGGGATCAGTTCTCCGCTGTCTGCGGAGACAAGCCCTGGAAAGAGGCCATTTTCCACGTCCCCGGCATCGGCAGCCTGCGTGTTGCGGTGGTCAGCGGTCTGGGCAATACCCGTGCATTGATGGACGCGCTGGCCAAGGGGGACGTACAGTACGACTTCGTGGAGGTCATGGCCTGTCCCGGCGGCTGTGCCGGAGGCGGCGGACAGCCGATCGAGTACGCTTCTTACCGGGGTGACCAGCTGTGGAATCTGGACGCCAACGCTGCCATTCGCTTCTCCCATGAAAACCCGGATGTTCAGGCACTCTATCAGGAATACCTCGGCGCGCCGTTGGGTGAAAAATCCCACCATCTGCTTCATACCGACCACAACGCATGGCAGGCCCATCCGAAGTGATTGCAAGTCTCACAAGGAGGGCGGCATCTGCCACCCCCTCCTTTGTTCATTCTGCCGCTTTTTGTAAAAAAGCGAAAAAAGCGAAAATTTATGTTGACATTTTGCGTAGACGCTGGTATAGTATTCATTGTTCCGAGCGAGCGGCGCTGAAATAAAGCGATTGATCGTTGGAATTTGGACGGAATGTTAAATAGTTCCGCCACTAATTGAATAAGAAATTACTCAGCGCACCCCTTACATGGGGGTATAGCTCAGCTGGGAGAGCGCTTGACTGGCAGTCAAGAGGTCAGCGGTTCGATCCCGCTTATCTCCACCAATCGGGTGCGCTGAGTATTCTTAATAAATGCTTGCTTTGAAAAAAGCAAGTTTTTTGTTTTATGTCCGCTTCCCTTTTGAAGCGGGCTTTTTTTATGCGGCGATTGCCGAAATGTCCAGTCCAGCGCTGAACTGCTCAAAGTCAATGTTGAAGTCGATATGCAGCCGATAGTCCCGATACACCTCCACACGCCGGATCAGGCAGCTCACAATCATTTTCTTTGACTCCGTGCTGGCGCTGTCGTACATATCCGCCCATGAAATAATATCGTCATACTGAGCGTTTAAGGCGTCCAGCATGGCCTGTCCCTCGTCGTAGGCCGCCTGCGCCGCCTCCATAGTGTGCTGAACTTCGAGACATTTTGTCTCACAGTCAGAAATCAAAGAACCAAGCAAATCCTGCGAAAAAGCACTTTCGCCCCGGAGAGATTTAATGACCTCTGCCCGGAGCGTATCAAGCTCGGCGGCGGCCTTGGCGTAGTCTGATTTTGCACTTTTGAGAAGTGCCTTCCGTTCTTCCATCTTTTCACGATAACGGATATTGACGATTTCACTTTTGGGGATCGCTTTCATCCGTTCAAAGATCTGCCGCACCACCTTGTCAATGATACCGTCAAGAATATGCGCTGTGTAGCCAGTCTGCCCGTCACACTCGGTTTGTTTGCGGGTCTTGCCGTAGCAGATATACCGCACACGCTTTACAATGCGGTGAGCATCTTCCTTGCACGGATAAGCCTTGCCGTTGGTGGTGAGCGCCAGCCGAGAGCCACAATGCCCGCAAAAGACATTCCCGGCCAGCAAGGACTGGCCACGGGTATTCAGCGGTACACGCCGTTCCTGTTCGGCGGAGTTGGCACGGGAGGTACGAATGTGCTGTGCAGCCTCGAACAGCTCCTGTTCTATAATCTGTAAGTGGGGCAGCGTTTGGGAGCGGCTTTCGCCGCTGCGAAGCACCCCAGTATATGTCAGATTGCAAATGATACCCCGGATGCTGGCGTGATGCCACATTTTACCCGTCCTCGCCCGATAGCCGAGGTTATTTAAGTAGGTGGCGATCCGTTGAGCACCGAAACCCTCATGCACATATTTGTCAAAGATGATCCGTACCACAGCGGCCTCGGCCTCGTTGACAGCCAGCTCAAAAACTTCGTGCTTGCGTTTATTGAAGCGGCCACTCTTTACAAGGTCATACCCATAAGGAGCAAGACCGCCCTTGAAACCGCCGTCCTCGACAAGCTGGCCGAGAGCGGTTTTTGTGCGAATTGAAGTCTTTTCGCTTTCGCCGTCAGCCTGCCAGAAGCGGATGTAGTTGGTGAGCTTGTCCGTGTGATTATCAAAACGCTGCTCACCCTCCTGCGTACTCCAGACCCGGATGCCGTTCTTAACAAACCATTCCACCACAAAAGGCGTTTCGTCAGCGATACGCCCGATGCGGTCAAACATGAACACGAGCAGAATATCGAATTTCCCCTGCTTGGCGCGCTCCTTGATGATTTGCAGCTTGTCCCGGTTTTCAGCTCTAACCTTATGCCCGGACACGCCGTCCTCCTGTTCCTCGTGAACAATCGTCCAGCCCATTTTTTCACAGAAGCGATGGCACTCTCTGCGCTGCATGGGAATGTCGGCTTGGCTTTTGTCGTTGTAGTCCACCTGCTTGTCGGTGGACACGCGGTATAGGCAATCAACCCGATTACCTGTCATCAGTCTGGTTTCCATCATATTGATCCGTCCTTTCATTTGTCGATGGGTCAATGAAAAAACGCAATCAATACGCGGGGAATATGAAGTTTTCAAGGTACATAGGGACTACCCCCACTATTATTATCCCTCTGTTCGGGAGGGATTGCAAGGATGTCGCCGGAGCTATTTTTTGCCGTATTGTTGGCAAAGGAAGATAGTAAAATCTGCTTTACATGATGGAGCGCTGCCGCATTTTTGCAGTCTGCAAAGCTGGCGGTGATGGCGTAGCCATCCACAGCAAATGCGGTATGTTGTTTTCTCTGCTGCATAAGGACCTCCTTTTCAATTCTCGGCAACAGGGAAAGGCCAGCGCCTCATAAAAGCACTGGCCTGCAACTTATGACCTTGGGACGAAATGTCCCAAGGTGTTTTTGAAAGGCGGGAGCGCCGCACCCGCTCCTGTTGGCCTGTCATAAGACAGCTCATATTCAATGCGGCGCTCCCTCACAGCGGACAGCGACGATCCGTGACGGAGCATCAACTACTTTGCTGCGGAGAAGTGAAAACTACCTCTCATATACCAAGGACAAAAATCGTGCAAATGGAGATACCCTTAGAGAAATTTTTTCAAATATTTTCTCATGGCCGCCTTGCCGCTTTTGACGGAATGGCGAACGGCGCTCTTGTCCACGCCCTGCTCCCGGGCGATTTGGCGATAGCTCTTGCCGAGGATCAGATGCGCTTCTACCCGGACGCCCTGCACCTCCGGCAGAGAGTTGAGGGCATTCCACAGGTGGACGAACAGTTCCATACGATCCAGAAGCTCCTGCGGCGTCGGCTCGTGCAGGCAGGCCGAGTATTCGATCCCATCGTCACAGTCGAGGGAATACTGCGCCTTGTTGCGGGTCGTGCGACGCTGATAGGCTGCCTCATACAGCTTGTCCGCCTTCAGCTCGGCGGCCACTTCGTCGGAAACTTCGATGTATTCATCATGGGTGTACCAAGCGTAAAAGTCCTTCAGATTGATGGTCGTCATTTGTATTTCCTCCATTCAGTTCATGTGTGGGTGGGTGAACAGAACGGAGGAACGGCGGGGATCGGCAGCCGGGGCTGGCTACCTTGGGACAAATTGTCCCAAGGTACAGGCATATAAAAACGCCCGCACAGCATGACGCTATGCGGACGCGCGAAATATTGCCGTTATTATTGTACTTATTTATTTCATGTTCATGTCCAGAATACTCCGTTGCGGGGCATGGGCTTTTTTTGACCGCAGAGTATTAGGGGGATTACAGAAAGCAAAAATGGACACGGCGACACCCTCCTATGGGCCGCCGTGTCCTCTATCGTTTATCCAAAGAGAAGCGGCGGCTCTGAAAAATGAGCCGCCGCTTCTTGGGCGCATGAAAATGTATCTGCTGTACGACGGCTTTTTTTCTTTTGCCGTCGTGCGGCAGATTTCTATTGATACTTTTCTAAAAGCGCCGTTGCTTCTGCTTGTGACATTGTTCCTGCTTCAACTTCTGTATCGGTATATTCTTTAAGGGCATTGAACAGTTCTTCCTCCGTATCAAATGGGCCTAGGGCCTATTGAAACACCTGTAGTTTCCGAACTCCAGTCTTCCACGGGGCAGGCACCCGCTAAGAATTCTGCACCAGAGCCAACTCCGCCCCAACCTCCTAAAGAACTGCAGCCCGGTGACAAAGTCTATGTAGCGGGCTTCGGCTGGGTGGAGTACGAGGGGCCCAATCATTGTGAAGACGGCGCGGACATTTACGCAAACGGCAACAAAATTGGGATCATGGGGTGAAATATGCAGAAAATATTCAAAATAGGACCAAATCGCTATTGACAATCAAGCTTTCTATGCTATTCTATAGTGATTTAACCTCGATGTTGAATGGGTGGCATGGGCGAGAAGGAGAGTATATATGGCGTATGAGTTCGTTTACGAATCCGAGGCGAAGCGCTATCGTTCGGATTGTTCGGATGTTCTGAAGGAAACCTGCGAGCTGCTGAAGGAGAAGGGCATTTCTGCACAGTTTTCGCTTATTGGAAGCGGCGCAAGGAACATGATCACGAGAAACGGGGAGGGCCCATATGACCTTGACTACAATCTTTTGATCATGAAGGCAGAAGAAAGATATTGGAATGACCTGCGGTTGTTAAAAGAAACGGTAAGAAATGCTCTGAACCGGGCGGAGAGAAACGAATTCTTTTCGGATGCCCAAGATTCAACTTCTTGCTTGACTGCACTGCTGCATTTTAAGGATACTCCAAATGTTGAATTCAGCTTTGATGTTGCTATTACCACGAAAAATAAAAACGGGAATTACATGCGCTTGATTCATAACAAAAATGTGTACGCACTGGGCCGGGATCAGTACACATGGAACGAAGTGCCGCGCTCACATCAAGTAAAAGATAGAGCGGATGAAATAAAGGAAGAAGGTTTATGGCAGGAGGTTCGTGACAGGTATCTTGAGAAGAAAAACATGTATCTGTCCTGGCAGGATCGTAACCACCCATCCTTTGTGGTGTATGTGGAAGCGGTGAATGAGGTTTATAACAGATATTTCGATAGAGGAGGCGGGTACAGTGTGCAATCGATTTTTCGACTACGATGACGGCGACTTCGCCATGAGCATCTCGGATAATATGGCGATGGACTCCGATGGGAATCTCATGATGCGCATGGGCGATCACATGGCGATGGATATGGACACCGGCGATATTCACATGATCTCATCATGGACTGATGATGACGAGTAAGTCATGAACAGCAGTGCAAAGGTTGCACCGCCATAAACAAGGAAAACACTTTCAAAATCCAGACAGAAAAACAGCGGGACAGGCCATAAAGGCTTGTCCCGCTGTCTATGTCCTATGGCAGATATTCTTCCGTGACACGATACCGGCTGATGCCGAAGGCATTGCTCCGTTCCACGACCTCTGCCGGGATCTTGGGCAGATACTTCTTGCTGAAGCTGGTGTCCCCAAAGTAGGCGTCAAAGTTCGCCACCGGCAGGGCCACCCATTCGCAATCGTCCTGCCGGTTGGCGAGATAATAGCGGATCAGAGTGCAGACAACCTTGGCTGGAATTTCCTTCGGAAGTATCACATTCACTTTCTCTGTCAGTTCAAGCGGCAGCTCCGGTTCCTCTCTGCGCAGCGGTCCCAGCTCCAACGCATCGGCAAGGACATCGTCAAAGCGCAGCGTCCAAGCGCCCTTGGTTTGGGACGCAAAAATCGGGATCTGATACTGCATCACCTTACTTCGCCATGCGGCGGCAAACTTTGAGCGAATGACCTCCGCATACTTGAGCGAGGTGCTGCGCACCTTTTCCGGGTGCGCCAGCATGAAGTCCGCCGCGCAGAGCACATGACGGAGGAACCAGCCGACCCCATCCGCATCCACCAGCTCCGGGAACTCTGTATGCAGCTCCGAAAAATCCGTCTGGAACTGCCACTCCTTGTCCTGCACACGCTTTCCGTCCTCTGGCACACTGCACCAGGCGCAGAGCGCACGGCGGGCATAGTCGATCCGACTATGCGGATCACCCAAAATGACTGCGCCGTCTTTACCGTGGAACAGATACCCGCGGGCCAGAACGGTCAAAATCCGAGCCATCCCCTCGAACTCCAGAATCGTGGCGAAGGTGAAGCGGCCCAACCAAGTCGTATCACTTTTCTTGTTGGCGGTATAGGAAATCGTTCCGGTATATACGCAGAATTCTTCCCATTCGTTAATCATTCCCGCACCTCCAGAACATTTTTCTCGATGTACTCCGGCAGCAGATTCCACAGCAAGTCACGCCTGCCGAGAGCCACCACATAGCGCACGGCCAGAGCCGGTCTTACAATCGCGGTCAGCAGCTCCCGGCACTTGGCCGTCACCGTATCTCGATAGCTCCGGGAGGCGGACTTGTCCGCAAAGGCTCTCATCATGGCAGTGAAGGATTTCGAGTCGCTTTCGCGGAACAGATGCTTTTTCTCCCTGCCGGTGTTCTCTTCTTCCATATCACAGACAATGTCTCCGAGGATGCGGTAGCCGCCGAAGCGGAAATCGGTCAGCAGATCGTATATATCTTCAAACTCCGGCAGCCATTCCCGCAGGAAGCGCTCCCGTGCATCCTCGTCCATGAGGTGCCAAGCCTGCTCCCGAATGGCCTGCCGCAGGGCGGACACCTTTTCCGGCGGCAGGCTGCCGAACAGGGCATACAGCTCGTCGGGATCGTATGTATCCTCCTGCCCTCTGGCATACAGAATGCGCTCCACATCGCTCTTCCGCTTTTTCTCCTTCACCGGAACGCGGCAGGCCCGGATGCGGGAGAGACAGGCGTCGTGATCCCGCAGCAGCGCATCCACCGCCGCCAGCTTATCGGAGTTCAGCTGCTCCCTCCAGTCCGGCTGCTGAGCGAAGGAAAACAGTTCCTCATCCTTGGCTGGCTTTGCCTTGATGCGCGGCGTGTTCTTTTTCAGCTGCTGTGCCAGATACGGCAGACGCTCCACGTTGGAGTCTACTTTGCTCCAATCCACCTTCTTGAAAAATGCCTTCACCCTGGCAGCATGGGTAGGCTCATACCAGGCACGCCGGGTCTCCATTTCTTCTACCAGCATTTTATATTTGAGGAAATCACTGCGTTTGACGGTCTTATGGGTCAGGTACTCATCCAGATCAGGGCGGATGCCGCTCTTGGCTGAGTCGATCTCCAGCCCGGTGAGGATGGCCAATGTCTCCGTTTCCTCCCGGCAGCGCTCCCGCTCCTCGGCGTCAGAGTTTTCGTTGTAGGCAATGATGCTGCGGTCCAGCGCAGCATTACAGATCTGGCCGACGCGGGAGGAGAAGGTGCTGCGGACCGTTTCGAAGCGGGCCTCCCAGTCGTCGGCACTGCGGATTTGGGGCTGGGCCGTAGGGATCATCAGCAGAGGAATGTTCTCTGTGTTGGTGAGGGATTTGTGTTTCTCGTAGCGGTAGAGGTTGTAGTTGCGGCGGACGCAGGCATTCAGGATCGGATCAGATATGGTCTTGATCATATCGCCGTCGTAGTCAGCGCCGCCCAGCCGCTCCGCAGCCAGCATATTGGAATCCACCATCACCACATCCGTCAGGTGCCCGAAATAGTAATGCCGCATCTGCTTTCTCTCTTCCTTCGCGTCGTAGAAGGAAAGCTGTAGCTCCTCGTTGCGGGCAATGTGCGGATTGCGTAGCAGCGTGCAGGCGTCGTCATGGGCATAGGCCGCTTGGGGTGCATAGAAGGAACTCTCCGGGAAGTGGTCGGTCATGACGGTGCTGTAAAACATCCGTTGCCTGCGTTTGCGCGGCGGAACAGCCGGGAGCAGAAATGCCAGAAAGTCCAGAAGATCACCGGAAAGATAACGGTTGTCTCCCGCTACGATCAACCGGCCGACGGCGTACTGCTCCACGATTTTATCGGCTTCATCCTCCAGTCGCTTGGCATAGACCGGTTCGTTGATGAAGCTCGGATTCTTTTTCAGCACGGCGGCAAGGCTCTGGTCCTTGCCTTGGTGTCGTTCCCACCAGCTGACCCACTCAAACTTCTCCAGAAAGTAATTCTGCCGAAACGATTCATCGGCGCAGAAGCTGTAATACGCCAGCTCCGTCTGCTTGGTGAGCCAATTTCGCTCGTCTGTCTCCGGGCTGTGGTCCCAGCCATCCGGCAGATCGGCAGGGCGGAACTCGTCACCCTGAATGGAAACGGTGGTCAGAAACTGATAGTTCAGCTCGGTGGTCTGTTCCGGTTTCTCCTTGCTCACATTGGTGATGTACAGCGCATGGCGGTACTTGCGGAACACATTCCAATAATCATTCCAGCTCATGCCGCTGGCAGTGAGCCAGCCGTATCCCTTGAACATACTCTTGGTGAGGATGACATCCACATCCCGGACGGAATGCTCCACGCCCCACAGATCGGTGATGGTGTCCGTCCCGCAGAGGGTCAGGAAGTCCTTGAAGTCCACCTCGTGCAGCATGCCCTTCACATACGGCATACGGATCTGAAACGAGGTGCGGACTTTCTTCCCGCACAGCTTCTCGTCCACGACGCGGGCATATTCTTTTGAGATCAACCCCTCGCCGTCGAAGCAGGTGATTTCGATATCCTCTTTTTTCTCCACCCGGTGGTATTTGCGGGTACTGCTCTGCGTTCCGTCGTCCTCTACGGTGATGACGCTGACATTCCGCTCTGTGCGCGTAGGATTGTCGATGACCACCACCCGGTGAGGTTGGTCGATGCCGATACCGTCGATGCGGATACCGCTGGACAGCATCAGTCCGTTGTAGGCGTAGAGCTTGCTGAGCTGGCAGTCACCGATGGTCATATCCATCATAATGCGACGGCGTACCGCGTCATAAAAATCCTCTCGGATGAAGGATAGCCGCGCCTGTCGGCTCATGCTGCCTGACCGCTCAAAGGCGAGGTAGCGATGAGGCCCGGAGCCGAAATCCAAATCCACGCCCTCTGGGCGGAACAGGGCCTTGGCCTTCTCCTGCCGGATCAGGTGTTTCTTTCTGGCGCCGCTCCGGTCGAATATGCCGGAGAAGTCCATATAGAAAATGATGTCCGAGAGGTCAGTCACCAGCTGCCCACCGGGTCTTCCGGTGAAGGCATCGCCGTGCAGCACGCACATGATTTGATAGAACAGCGCGTTATCATCCTGCTCGTGAGGCACGGAAAGTGATTTGCATCTCTCTGTCTCAGCGGCGCTGAGATGGAAGGCGTATGTACCCTCCTGCTGCCTTCCGTAGCTGATCACGGCTCTGGCGGACAGTTCGTAGATCCTGTATTTCACCAACGGCATCGGCTCACCTCCTCATGCTTCTATTCTATCATGAGGTTCCAAATTTGCAATATGGATACTGCTCCCACTTTTTCAGTGGGAGCTTTTTGTTTGCAGCTCTCAACAAAAAATTATAAAGGAGGAATCCAATGCAAGAATCCACATTCACCAACTATGACCAGCTGCCGCTGTTCCTCAACGCGAACACGGTGGCGCAGGTGCTGGGCGTGTCCATCTCCAGCGCCTATGAGCTCATGCACGAAACGGGCTTCCCCGCGCTGCGGATCGGCAATCGCATCGTGGTACCCAAAGAAAAGTTCCGTCGGTGGGTAGACACACAGACAGGAGGTGATACCTGATGCTCCAGCACTGGCCTAAGCGGGATCCGAATAAGCACTACTACCTTGTTCCAAACGAGGTCTTCAATCTCGGCCTCAGCTCTCATGAGATCGCCGTCTACAATTACCTTCTGCGCTGCGAGGATCGCAGAACCTACCAGTGCCATCCCAGCTACCGCACCATCGGAAAGGCGGTGCAGCTGAGCGAAAACACCGTGCGGAAGTATGTGGCCGGTCTGGAGGAGAAGGGGCTTATTCACACCGAGCCCAGTACCATCACCACAAAGGACGGCCGCGTGCGCAACGGAAGTCTCATCTACACCATCCGCCCCATTCAGGAAGCACTGGAGCTGAACTATCAGCGGCAGTTCCTGCGGGCGGAGCGTGACATAGAGCGGGCAAAGGCAGAGAAACGGCTGGCCGAATTGAATCGGCAGAACAAAAAGGAGGAAAGCGCATGATGCAGCAGCTTGCAAACTTTATTGTAGACCATGACCCGATGATGGTTCTCCAGCGCACACACGACACAGTACGCTACATCCGGTGGGCGTGGAACAAGGATCATGCCGACCTCATTGATGAAGACGGACTTCGCCTGTTTCTCTGCGATGAACATCGCGGCGATCTGACCGAGGAGCAGAAGGTTTTCGCCCGCCGATGCCGGGACAAGATGCGGTGTGTCTATGCGGAGCTGTGCGTGCGCTTGCTGCAAAGTGAGATCATGCTGGAACAGGGCATGGTGCCGGACAGCGGTACCTACCGCAGCGTGTTCTGCACGGAAGGAGGTGATGCGCCATGGATGCTTGACCGTGCAGGATGACCGGAAGTCAGACCGATTTGCCGCTGACGAAAGAAAAGCAGGAGAAAGGACCGGGGTCGTAAACGCCCCTGTCCATCCCACAAATGCCCGCAGTGCGGGCATTTTCAAGGGTTTGTGACCGGGGACAGAGGAACGCTCCTTTCGGGAGGTTGTACCCTGTGGAACGCTCTAAGTTCCAGTTTCCTCAGTGTTTTCAAGGGTTTTCGCCGACGTCATAACGGCCCCAAGCCCTATTTTCACCCCGATTTCGGGCCAATTTTGCGGTCAAAGCTGGCAGAAGAATTCAGTAGCTATTTCCGCAAAAGTGTGGTAGTTGTTTGTGTTGCAAAAAGAAATCTCAGTCAAAGGAAGTGAAATACATGGCAAAACGAAGACCGGCCGGTGACGGCATGGTGCGAAAGCGGGAGGACGGACGCTGGGAGGGCCGCATCGTCATCGGCCACCGGGAAAACGGCGAGCCGCTGTTCCGTCATGTCTACGCCAAGACGCAAAAGGCGCTGCTGGACAAACTCCACCAGAACATCGAGTGCTACCGTGATGTGGAGCTGACCGAGGACAGCCGCATGACGCTGGGCCAGTGGCTGGACCGCTGGCTCACGGAGTACAAGGCGGGTGCGGTGCGCCCCGGTACCCTCGAGGGCTACCGCCGCTACATCGAATACTACATCAAGCCGCAACTGGGTGACAAGCAGATCTCCCTCCTCTCCCAGCAGGACATCCAGCGGATGTACCGCCGCCTAAAAACGGAGGGGCGCATCCACGAGCATCCCGAGATGGGGCATCAGCTCTCCGACTCCATGGTGCGCCACATCCATTCCACACTCCACGCCGCACTGAAAGACGCAGTGCAGGTCCATGTCATTCCCAGGAACCCCACCGAGGGGACAACGGCGCCCAAGCCCAACTACAAGCCCAAGCGTATCCTCACCCGTGCGGAGCTGGACGACTTCCTTACAGTGGTGGAGCAGGACGAGGTGTGGCGAGACTTCTTCCAGACGGAACTGATGACCGGCCTGCGCCGCGGCGAGATCTGCGGTCTGCAGTGGAGCGACTTCGATGGGAATACCGGGACGCTGAAGGTGTGCCGAACCCTCCACAGCCAGCGGAAGGGCGAGTATACCACCGGTGAGACGAAGACCAATCAGGGCATGCGCACCATCATCCTGCCGCACAGCGTGACTGAAATCCTACGGCGGCGAAAAGTGGATGCCATCAGTCAATGGATATTCCCTGATCCGGTGAAGCCGGAAGATCCCGTCGACCCCAATGCAGCCTATCGCCACATGAAAACGCTCCTCCAGCGGGCAGGGCTGCCCAGCATCCGCTTTCATGATTTGCGTCATACCTTCGCAACCCATGCCCTCACCAGCGGTGTGGACGCCAAAACCCTGTCGGGGATTCTGGGACATACCAATGCCAGCTTCACGCTGGACACCTACACTCATGTCACCTCAGATATGCAGAAGACAGCCTCTGGCATCGTGGGCGGCTTCATGGAAGACATCTTCGGAAAGGAGTTGAAACCGTGGCAAGAAAACGAAAAGCCGGCGACGGAACCGTAAGACAGCGCAAGGATGGTCGGTGGGAGGGGCGCATCGTCATTGGCTACGATGACAATGGCTACCCCAAAACGAAAAATGTTCTCGCCAAAACGAAGAAGGAGTGCCTTGAAAAACTCCAAAAGCTCAAGGAGGAGTGTGGCGGGCTGAAGCCGGAGAAGGTGCGGTCAGAGATGCCCTTCGGGGACTGGCTGACATATTGGTACGAAAATCATTCCAAGCCAAAAATTCGCCCCACCACGCAGGAGACTTACGAGAGCCGCATCCGTCTGCACATCATCCCGGAGATTGGGGACATTCCACTGAACAAGCTGACGCAGAATGACTTGCAACAGTTCTATGGCCGACTCAAGAAAAGCGGCCGGAAGCGGTTCACCGACAAGTACGGCGAAGGGCTGTCCGACCGAATGGTGCGTATGTGTCACGCCACCTGCCGCTCCGCATTGGAGAAGGCGGTGCAGGATGGGCTGATCCGTGTGAACCCAGCCATCGGCTGCAAGCTGCCGCCGAAGAAGGCGCGGGAGATGCAGGTGCTGACGCGGGAGGAACTTCAAAGGTTCCTCATTCAGGCGAAGTTCGAGGGCTACTACGAAGTCTTCCTTCTGGACTTAGCCACCGGCCTGCGCCGTGGCGAGCTCATGGCGCTGCAATGGGACGACCTGAACTTCAAAACCGGCGTACTGAATGTGAACAAGCAGGTCTACGATGTGCGTGGCCAACTTCAAATCAGCACACCCAAGACGAAGAACTCCGTCCGAAAGATCGTCCTGCCGCCTGCTGTGGTGGCAGTGCTGCGGGAGTATAAAAAGGCGGTGGACTCCCGCTGGATGTTCCCTTCGCCAGTAAAGGAGGACTGTCCCATTACACCCGGTGTGGTACGGCGCAGATTGCAGCTCATTCTGGAGCACGCAGGATGCAAGCATGTACGCTTTCACGACTTGCGCCACACCTTCGCAACGCTGGCGCTGGAAAACGGTATGGATGTGAAAACGCTCTCGGCTATGCTGGGGCATGTGTCGGCGGCCACCACGCTGGACATCTATACCCACATTACCGATGATATGCAGCGGGCAGCCGCCGAAAATATTGACCGCGGCATCGGCAAAGTAGCACCGCAGGAGGACGCTTCAGATCCGGGGCGGGAAACCGCCCCGGCCCAGGCGGAAAAGCCGAGTATGACCGATTTCAAGCCCTATGTAGGCCGCAAGCGCCGTTCCGGCACCGGCTGCGTCACCGAGATCAACGACCATCTCTTTGAAGGACGCTATTCCCCAAAGTGGCCCGACGGTAAAAAACACGCCCGCAATGTCTACGCCCATACCCGTGAGGAGTGCGAGGAGAAGTTGAAGGTACTGATCGTGGAGATGAAAGCCGAACTGGTAGAGCTGAAGCGGCAAAAAGCGGAGGGGACATTGCCTCCTCAGGAGCCGGAAAAGAGTCAGAAGAAAACGAAAAAGTCAAAAAAGAACAAGTAAAAAGAATCAGCCGGCAAGGGTGCCAAGTAATCGGTACCCTTGTCGGTGAAGCTATTGTCAGGATTGATTTTTACAGCGTCAAACGAAAAAACCTGATTCATTATTGGATATAATCAAATAAACTTTTAGAGTGACAGTTTTCTGGGGGATACCTCTCTTGTGCAAAATCGTTGACAATTGACAAAGAAAGCGTATATTATAGTCTTGCAAATACTATAGCAAATGCTATAATATTTGCGAGGAGATGAGGTTATGGAGTTTGGCTCAATTGTAAAACAAGTTCGTAAAGAGTTGGGGTTAAGTCAAGAACAACTTGCAAGAGAACTTAGCATAAGTTTTTCTACCGTGAATCGATGGGAAAATGGAAAGTCTAAGCCGAGTCAAATGGCCAAAGAACTATTTTTCTCCTTTTGCACGAGTAAAAATATTAGCCTAAATTGTATGGAAGGGGGAATCGTGAGTGATTAGTATTACATTTACGTATATATTGATGGCCAATACTGCCGGTGAATACACAATTGGCGGTGCTTCAATTGTGGCCGATGGTAACCAAATGGTATCAAACTCCGTAAAAATCAAGGTTTTACCACAAGACCAGAACAGCAATGGTGGACAAGGAGGTTCTTCCGCCCATTCCTCTTCCGGTACGAGTGTATCCGATCAAGATCTATTTATTACTGCGACGGCTAGTAAAACGAATGTATTTGAGCAGGAGGCATTTGTCTTGACTTATAAAATTTATACCAGAGAGTCTAATTTGCAATTGAATAATGCAAAGTTACCCGATTTCAAAGGTTTTCATTCACAAGAGATTGAAATGACAACAAATGCTAGATG
>ENA-UEQK01000336-UEQK01000336.1-human-gut-metagenome-genome-assembly--contig:-NODE-336-length-34329-cov-13.852797_pt1 | contig 34329 bp, 25 predicted proteins | sample MGYA00242939_ERZ507942 | MGnify/ENA primary metagenome ERZ507942 (study PRJEB26167, sample SAMN06115485) | human gut metagenome | host: Homo sapiens | place: China:Chongqing | collected 2015-03-30... | reverse complement strand
CATTCATGGTGATTACAGCGAAGTCAGCGCTTATCGAATCCAGCCGGATGGAAAACTTGTCTACTGCAATACAGTGGGCACACATGGAACGAATCCGGTGCATCTGGTGCTTGACAGAAGCGGAAAATGGTTGTATGTGGCAAATTTACAGACCGGTGCAGTTTCACTGATTCCGGTGCTGAAGGATGGAAGTCTTGGAAAAATCAAGGAATTGTATTTCATTTCCGGTAACGGCGGTCCGGGTTATATTTCTCATCCGCATCAGACGATGCTTGACCGGAGCGGACGCTGGCTGGCAGTTCCATCCCAGGGACGGCTTCAGGGTGTCGGAAAAATTACATTATTTGAAACAAACGGAACAGAAGGAACACTGAGAGAGCATTTTGCCATCAAGGGACGCACAGGGGCAGAGCCGAGACACTGCGTATTTGCACCGAGCAATCGTTTCTGCTATTGCGTGAATGAGAAAGACAGTACGGTAGCGGCGTACCGGTTTGATGAGAACGAGGGAACGCTGGAGCCGATGCAGATTTTGACGAGTCTGCCGGAGGACTATGCTGGAGACGGCTGGGCGAGCGCTATCGATATGGATGCAGAGGGAAAGACCCTGTACGTATCGAACCGCAAGCATGACAGCGTGAGCGTGTACCATCTTGACGCTGAGACAGGCCGGATGAGCTGGATGCAGAACATTAAGACCGGCGGTGAACAGCCAAGATTTTTGACTGTCAGTCCGGATGGAGAGTGGGTTGCTGCAGCCAATGAGGTAACAGACACCATTGTATGCTTCAAGAGAAATGAGAATGGAAGTTTACAGGAAAATCCGGTGGTAGTAGAAACGGAGAGCCCCGTCTGCATAGTATTTAAGACCCGGTAGAGAAAAAAGCCGAGATATTTTTGAATTGAAAAGCCGATTTTTAGCAGAAAAATGAGAATGATTCGATTGGCACGAATCGTAACGAAAGGAGTACATATATGGTAACCTTACATGAGGGAAAACAATTCATTATAAATAACGATCACATTGCAAGTGCAGAGGAAGCTGCAAAGCTTTCTGAAGAAGCAGCAAAGAAAGAAACACTGACCTGGCAGGTGCTTTCAAAACACAATCACTCAGACAATATGGAACATCTGGAAATCCAGTTTGATTCTATGGGTGTGTATGACAATACCTACGTCGGCATTCTCCAGACAGCTTACGCAAGCGGTCTGAAAGAGTTCCCGATGCCGTGTGTATTTACAAACTGCCATAACTGTCTGTGTGCAGTCGGAGGTACTATTAACACCGATGTCCACAAATATGCAGAATCTGCCTGCCGCAAATCCGGTGGTATCTTCGTTCCGCCGCATGAGGCAGTCATCCATCAGTACATGCGTGAGATGATCGTTAACTCCGGCGATATGTCGATTGTATCCGATTCCCACACCCGTTATGGTACACAGGGTTCTGTCTCCATCGGCGAAGGCGGTCCGGAGCTTGCAAAGGCAATGCTGGGAAAATACTATGAGATCGACTATCCGGGTGTGATTGCCGTTCTTTTAACCGGTACCCCGAAGCCGTGGGTTGGTCCGATGGATGTGGCTTTGAGCATCATCGGCAAGGTATTTAAGAATAATTTTGTGAAGAATAAAGTCCTTGAGTTCATTGGACCGGGCGTACACAGCCTCTCAATGGATTTCAGAAACGGTATTGATACGATGACAACCGAGTCTGCCTGTCTGTCTTCTGTGTGGGCGACGGATGATAAGGTAAAAGAGTATTTTGAGATTCACAAGCGTCCGCAGGGCTTCAAGGAGATGGTTCCGGGCAATGTAGCACTCTATGACGGCGTAGTAGAGGTAAATCTGGATACGATCGTTCCGATGATTGCGCTTCCGTTCCATCCAAGCAATGCATATCCGCTGGCAGATGTCATCGCTGAACCGGAGAAATATTTAAAGATGGTAGAAAAAGAGGCAGAGCGTGTTTTCGAGAATAACAAGGATATTCATCTGGATCTCTGCTCCAAGATTCATGACGGCAAGATCAAGGTTGATCAGGCGGCGATCGCAGGCTGTGCAGCCGGTTCCTTCGAAAATATCTATGCGGTTGACCAGATCGCGAAGAAGATGGACAAAGGACTGGGAACCTTCCCATTCAATATTTATCCGGCATCTCAGCCGATTATGTATGAGTTAAACAAAATCGGTGTCTTAAATGACCTGATGGGATATGGGGTGCGTGTGAAGACAGCATTCTGCGGACCGTGCTTCGGCGCATCGGATGCACCTGGAAACAATGATTTCTGTATCCGTCATAGCACTCGTAACTTCCCGAACCGTGAGGGAAGCAACCCGGCAACCGGTCAGATCGCATCGGTTGCACTGATGGATTCCAAGTCAATCGCGGCAACTGCATTTAATGGCGGCTATTTAACCTCTGCAGAGAACTGCCCGGTTGTATTTGAAACACCATCCTATGAATTCAATGAGCACATTTACGAGAACATTGTATACAATGGATTTGGAAAAGCAAAACCGGAGACAGAGATCGTTTATGGACCGTCCATCAAGGACTGGCCGGAGATGGAGCCGTTAAAAGAAAATCTGTTATTACAGGTAGCCAGCGTAATCCGTGACGAAGTGACCACCACAGACGAACTGATTCCGTCCGGTGAGACAGCCTCCTATCGTTCTAATCCGTACAAGATTTCAGAATTTACCCTGATTCGTAAGGATCCGAAGTATGTTGGCCGTGCGAAAGCGGCACAGGAGTATGAGAAAGCTCGTCTGGCTGGTGACAGCGCTAAGGCTGGTGAATTTTATCAGGTACTGCAGGCAGCTGGCGTTACAACATCGCTTGAGGAGCTGATGCAGACAACCGGTATTGGTTCCGTACTGTATGCAAAACGTCCGGGTGATGGTTCTGCCCGCGAGTATGCAGCAAGCTGTCAGAAGGTGCTTGGCGGTCTGGCTGACATCTGTATCGAGTACGCAACCAAGCGTTACCGCAGCAACTGCGTCAACTGGGGTATCCTTCCATTTACCTGTGATGAGGCGGAAATTAATCTGGAAGCTGGCGAGTATGTATATCTGCCGGGTATCCGTGAAGCAGTTGAAAAGGGTGCAAAGGAATTTGAAGCAACCGTTATCGGAACAGACGGCAGTAGCCGGAAGCTTATGCTGGAACTCAAGGATGTGACCGAGGCAGAGAAGGAAGTTCTGCTGGCGGGAAGCTTGATTAACTTTTACAAAAACGCAAAATAAAAATGGGAATCGGGCGGTTGCTTGTGAGTATTGTGAGTAGACGCTGAATCCTGTCTGTACGCCCGGAATCCCGGATGCCCGATGGGGCGGGGACTGCGGGTGTATAATCAGTCGTGAAAGATTGAAACAGCCAAAACGTGAGAAATAGTTTAAAAGAAAGGGAAAGAGAGTCTATGAATATAGAAGAAATGCAGGCGCAGAGAGACGCTGATTATGAAACATATAAGGCAGAAGGGCGCATCTGGGGCACAGTTCCGCGCGAAAAGATTGTGCAGATTCAGATTCCACGTACCAGCAAAGAGGTGATTGACCGCTACTATGCGCTGGAAGATATGAGTACGGCTGTATCGGACATTCTGGATACTTACGGCATTCACGGTGCTGTTCCAAACACCTGCTTAAAGCCAGTCAAGGCAGGCTCACGCCTGGTGGGAACAGCTGTCACGGTTCGCAGCATCCCGTCTCGCAAGACGGCGACGCAGGGACAGCGAGACAAAGATAAGATTTTGATGTCCACGAAGGATATTTTCTACCTGGGCGAGGCGGGCGATGTGCTGGTGTCCGATTTCGGCGGAAATCTGGAATATTCCAACATCGGCGGACAGAGCTGCCATCTGGCAAAAGTGCGGGGATTTGCTGGCTGCATCGCCTATGGAAGCTGCCGCGATACGGAGGAGATCAGCCGAATGGATTTCCCGGTCTTTTCCTGCGGCGTGACGCCGATGACCGGAAAATACCGCATGGAGTGTGCAGAAGTGAACGGACCGGTCAGCCTCTGCGGCTGCCTTGTCATGCCGGGCGATCTGATCGTGGCAGACGGCTCCGGTGTCTGCATCGTTCCGAATGAGCTTGTCGAGGAAGTGCTTGAAAAAGCGGAGAAGTCAGCGGCAAAAGAAGAAGAATTTTCCCGGATTCTGGAAGCAGGCGGCGGGATTGAGGAACTGAAAAAAGCAAAATAATAAATAGGTATTTTCGGGGGATATATTTCATAGAAACAGGGATTTGTTTACCATGCTGGAAGCGAGGTAAGCAGGTCCCTTTGTTCGTGTATGGAGGGTCTTGTTTTATGGCTGGGATTTTCCGGGTACGGCAGGTTCGGATTATCTCAGCCGGGCGCGTGCGCAGCGTAAATGTAAAAAAATAATGAAATCATTGAATAAAATCCCCGTTAGTGTTAGAATAAATAAGATTGTATAACTATGCCTATATGATCTTTATGTATTAAAACATATCATTTATGATGGAATGAAATAAAATAACTAGATTTAGAATGTAAGAAATAGGAGAGAAAAGCATGAATCTGATAGAGAAAGTGTTTGGTACCCACAGCGAACGCGAGCTGAAGCTGATCCGCCCGATCGTGGATAAGATTCTAGGTATGCGCGAGCAGATGACTGCCTTATCGGATGACGAACTGCGCGACAATACGCGCAAGTTCAAAGAGCGCCTTGCGAACGGCGAGACGCTGGACGACCTTCTGCCGGAGGCATTTGCAACCGTGCGTGAGGCGGCGAGACGAGTATTAAATATGGAGCATTACCCGGTTCAGCTGATCGGTGGTATCGTCCTGCATCAGGGACGTATCGCAGAGATGCGTACTGGTGAGGGTAAAACCTTGGTTTCCACCGCACCGGCGTACTTAAATGCGCTGGCTGGAAAGGGTGTATTCATCGTTACCGTCAACGACTATCTGGCAAAACGAGATGCAGAGTGGATGGGCGAGGTTCACAGATTCCTCGGTCTGACGGTCGGCGTGGTTTTAAACTCGATGAATTCCGACGAGCGCCGGGAAGCTTACAACTGTGATATTACCTACGTTACCAACAATGAGCTTGGTTTCGATTATCTGCGTGACAACATGGCGATCTACAAAGAGCAGATGGTTATGCGGAATCTGGACTATGCGATCATCGATGAGGTCGATTCTGTCCTGATCGATGAGGCGAGAACCCCGCTTATCATTTCCGGACAGAGCGGCAAGTCCACGAAGCTCTATGAGGTCTGCGATATTCTGGCACGTCAGTTGGAAAAGGGCGAGGAATCAGCAGAATTTTCCAAGATGGCAGCCATCATGGGCGAGGAGATCGAGGAGACAGGCGATTTCGTGGTCAATGAGAAAGATAAAGTAGTCAACCTGACCGAGGCTGGTGTGAAGAAGGTTGAAGATTTCTTCCACATCGAGAACCTGGCGGATCCGGAGAACCTGGAGATCCAGCACAACATCATCCTGGCACTGCGTGCCAACTACCTGATGTTCCGCGATAAGGACTACGTGGTAAAAGATGACGAGGTTCTGATCGTCGATGAGTTTACCGGACGTATCATGCCGGGACGCCGTTATTCCGATGGTCTCCATCAGGCGATTGAGGCGAAGGAGCACGTACATGTGCGCCGTGAGAGCCGCACGCTGGCAACCATTACCTTCCAGAACTTCTTCAACAAGTTCAACAAGAAGGCTGGTATGACCGGTACGGCACAGACCGAGGAGAAGGAGTTCCGTAACATTTACCAGATGGACGTTATCTCCATCCCGACGAACCGCCCGGTACAGCGTATTGATTACGAGGATGCGGTTTATAAGACGAAAAAAGAGAAATTCCATGCGGTTGTCGAGGAAGTGGCAGCAGCCCATGAAAAGGGACAGCCGGTTCTGGTTGGTACCATTACGATCGAGACTTCCGAGCTTCTGAGCAAGATGCTGACAAGACGCGGCATTCCGCATAAGGTATTAAATGCGAAGTTCCATGAGCTGGAGGCTGAGATCGTAGCAGATGCAGGTATCCATGGTGCCGTTACGATCGCGACTAATATGGCAGGCCGTGGTACGGATATCAAGCTGGATGAGATTTCCAGAGAACTGGGCGGCTTAAAGATTATCGGTACAGAGCGTCATGAGTCCAGACGTATTGATAACCAGCTGCGCGGTCGTGCCGGACGTCAGGGCGATCCGGGTGAATCACGTTTCTACCTGTCCCTGGAGGATGACCTGATGCGTCTCTTCGGTTCAGAGCGTCTGATGAATATGTTCAACGCCATGGGCGTACCGGAGAATGAGCAGATCGAGCACAAGATGCTTTCCAAGGCGATTGAGAAAGCACAGATGAAGATCGAGACCAACAACTACGGTATCCGCGAGAACCTGTTAAAATACGACGAGGTTATGAACGAGCAGCGTGAGGCAATCTACGCAGAGCGCCGCCGTGTACTGGATGGCGAGAATATGCGTTCCGTTATCATGAAGATGATCACGGATATCGTAGAAAACGCCGTAGATATGTCCATCTCTGATGAGCAGGAACCGGCTGAGTGGGATCTGTCCGAGTTAAATTCCCTGCTGCTTCCGGTTATCCCGTTAGAGCCGATTCAGCTGACGGAAGATCAGCAGCATATGAAGAAAAATGAGCTGAAACATATGCTCAAAGAGGCGGCAACGAAGCTTTATGAGACACGCGAGGCAGAGTTTACAAGCGCGGAACAGGTACGCGAGATGGAGCGCGTGATCCTTCTGAAAGTGGTTGATGCAAAGTGGATGGCTCATATCGACGATATGGATCAGCTGCGCGAAGGCATCGGTCTGCAGGCATATGGTCAGAGAGACCCGCTGGTTGAGTATAAGATGAGCGGCTATGAGATGTTCGACAGCATGACGGCAGCGATCCGTGAGGATACCGTCCGTATTCTGTTCCACATCCGTGCAGAGCAGAAGGTCGAGCGTGAACCGGCTGCCAAGGTAACGGGAACCAACCGTGACGACAGCACCGTGCAGGCACCGAAGAAGCGTGAGGAGAAGAAGATTTACCCGAACGATCCGTGCCCATGCGGTTCTGGCAAGAAGTACAAACAGTGTTGTGGACGGAAGCTGTACGCGAAGAATTAATAGATGAAAGAAGGCAGGCTGCCGTGATTTTGCAGCAGTCTGTGCAGAAAATTCCCGAAACTATGGCGAAATACCTGGTTCCGGGAATTTTTCCAAATATAAAAAAGAGTTACGGTCTATATGTGTGTGATCCGTAACAAAATATAACTGAAAGAATGCTGAACCGTTGAGGAAAATGGCAGCAGATAGATGAGAATGGAGAAGGTGAGAGCATGGTTGAATTAGATCAGTTTAAGTATACGTTATCAACCTACGATGAGACGCTGAAAGAGGTCAAGGATTCCCTGGATCTGGAAAATAAGGAGCGCCGCATCACGGAGCTTGACAAATCAATGGAAGAACCGGGCTTCTGGGATGATCCGGAGCGCTCGACCAAGACGGTCCGTGAGGCGAAAAATCTCAAAGATACCGTGGATGGCTACAAGCACCTTGAACAGCAGTATGAGGATATCCAGGTCATGATCGAGATGGGCTATGAGGAAAATGACCCGGCGATGATTCCGGAGATTCAGGAGATGTTAGATGAGTTCGTCAAAGAGCTGGAAGAACTCCGCACAAAGACACTCCTGTCCGGCGAGTACGACGGCTGCAACGCGATCCTTAAGCTGAACGCGGGCGCGGGCGGTACCGAAGCGATGGACTGGTGCAGTATGCTGTATCGTATGTACCAGCGTTGGGCGGACAAAAAGGGCTTTACGACCGAGGTGCTTGATTTTCTGGACGGCGACGAGGCGGGACTTAAGTCCATCACACTGCAGGTCAACGGCGAAAATGCCTACGGCTACCTGAAATCGGAGAAAGGCGTCCATCGTCTGGTCCGTATTTCCCCGTTCAACGCGGCTGGCAAGCGTCAGACCTCATTCGTTTCCTGTGATGTCATGCCGGATATTGAAGAAGATCTGGATGTGGAGATTAATCCGGACGATCTGCGGATCGATACTTATCGCTCGAGTGGTGCCGGTGGACAGCATATCAACAAGACGTCCTCCGCGATCCGTATCACGCATCTGCCGACCGGTATCGTCGTACAGTGCCAGAATGAGCGTTCCCAGTTCCAGAACAAGGACAAGGCGATGCAGATGTTAAAGGCAAAGCTGTACCTGCTCAAACAACAGGAAAATGCCGAGAAGTTGTCCGACATCCGCGGCGATGTCAAGGACATCAACTTCGGAAACCAGATCCGTTCCTACGTTATGCAGCCGTACACGCTCGTCAAGGATCACCGGACGAACGCCGAAAATGGTAATGTGAACGCGGTGATGGATGGAGATATTGATCTGTTTATCAGTGCGTATTTAAAGTGGATCAGTCTGAAAAACCAGAAGACAGAAGAGGCGTAAAAGAAGATAAATCAGCCTGGATTGGCGGCACAAAAGTTTGACAGAGAAGAAAGCGCTCTGTCGAGTGCCGTCAGTTTGGGCTGTTTTTTTACAGATACAATTCGACTATAATGAAAGAAATAGATTGCAGAGTGTCAATAAATGTGATAATATCTTTCTGGTAAACACAAATGTATTTCTGGTGCGTACACAAGCGGAGATGGAATGGAAGAAAAAACAAAGTATTATCTGTTAAAGCAGAAAGCAGTGCCAGAATATCCTTTGAGGTATGATAATCGAGGGCGCCGGTTGGCTCGTCGCAGAGCAGAATATCCGGACGCTGCTGCTGACCTTCTTCTTCCGTTTCATGCGGCCTCTGATCGAGCAGGGCTATGTGTATTCCGCCGTGCCGCCGCTTTACAAGCTGACCCGCGGCAAGACCACACGGGTGGCCTTCTCCGATGAGGAGCGGGACGCGGTATCCGCTGAGCTGCGGGGCGGCAATCCCAATGTGAAGATCGACATTTCCCGGTTCAAGGGCTTGGGCGAGATGAACCCTCATGAGCTGTGGGAGACCACCATGGACCCGGAGAAGCGGACCCTGCGGCGGATCACTTTGGATGACGCCGTACAGGCGGACGAGACCTTCACGATTTTGATGGGCGAGAAGGTGGAACCCCGGAAGGAGTTCATTGAGAAGCGGGCCCAGTATGCGGTCAATCTGGATTATTGATCCCTCAAGGAGGAGAAAAAATGAGTAAAAAACCCCAATATGACCCCGAGGAGATCCGGTATCCGGAACAAAGAATCGTGGAATCTCCTCTGGTGCCGGAGATGGAGCAATCCTATATCGAATATGCCATGAGCGTTATCGTGGGCCGTGCCCTGCCGGATGTGCGGGACGGCCTGAAGCCGGTGCACCGGCGTATTCTGTACGCCATGTACGAGGATAATCTGACCTCTGACAAGCCTTTTAAGAAGTCTGCTACCTGCGTGGGCGACGTGCTGGGCCGGTATCATCCCCACGGCGATGCCTCCGTGTATGACGCGCTGGTGCGTCTGGCACAGGACTTCTCCATGCGCTACATGCTGGTGGACGGCCACGGCAACTTCGGTTCCGTGGATGGCGACCCCCCGGCAGCCTACCGTTACACCGAGGCCCGTCTGAGCAAGATCTCCGACGAAATGCTCCGGGACATCGAAAAGGATACTGTGGACTGGGACCCCAACTTCGACGAGAGCCGGAAGGAGCCCCGGGTCCTTCCCGCCCGATTCCCCAACCTGCTGGTCAACGGCTCCAGTGGCATCGCCGTGGGCATGGCCACCAACATCCCGCCCCACAACCTGCGGGAGGTCATCGGCGCCTGCATCTGCGTGCTGGATGATCCCAACGCCTCCCTGTCCGACTTGATGGAGCACATCAAGGGACCGGACTTCCCCACCAAGGGCATCATCATGGGCCGGTCCGGCATCCGGGCGGCCTATGCCACCGGCCGGGGCCGCATCGTGGTCCGGGCCCGGCATGAATTTGAGGAGTTCGGCCATGACCGCACCCGCATCGTTATCACCGAGCTTCCTTACCAGGTGAACAAGCGGATGCTCATCAAGAGCCTGGCGGATCAGGTGGAGGATAAGCGGCTGGAGGGCATTTCCGACATCCGGGACGAGTCCGACCGGAACGGTATGCGGATGGTCATTGAGCTGAAGCGGGATGCCAATCCTCAGGTGGTTCTGAACCGCCTGTTCAGCCAGTCACAGTTACAGACTACGTTTTCCATCAATATGCTGGCTCTGGTGGATAACCAGCACCAGCCCAAGATCCTGTCCCTGCGGCACATCATTGACGAATATCTGGCGTTTCAGGAGGAAATCATCATCCGCCGGACCCGCTACGATCTGAAAAAGGCTCAGGAGCGGGCTCATCTGCTGGAGGGTCTGCTGATCGCACAGGACAACATCGATGAGGTCATCAAGATCATCCGCAGCGCTTATGACGATGCCAAGCAGAAGCTCATGGAGCGCTTCGGTCTGGATGATATTCAGGCGCAGGCCATTCTGGATATGCGCTTGAAGGCGCTGCAAGGTCTGGACCGGGAGAAATTGGAGAGCGAGTACAAGGAGCTGGAAGAGCGGATTGCTTACTTCAACCGGGTGCTGTCCGACGAAAGTCTGGTGCGTCAGATCCTGAAGGAAGAACTCACCGCCATTGCCGAAAAGTTCGGAGATGACCGCAAGACCGAGATTCAGGACGTGGAGGACGAGATCGACATTGAGGACCTCATTGAGGAGGAGCAGTGCGTCTTTACTCTGACGGAGGCGGGCTACATCAAGCGGACTCCCGTCAGCGAGTATACCGCTCAGTCCAAGGGCGGCATGGGCAAGAAGGGCATCACCACCCGGGAAGAGGATACGGTGGTGGATGTGTTTACCGCTTCTACTCACGATCATATCCTGTTCTTTACCGATACCGGTAAAGTCTATCGGAAGAAGGGGTATCAGATCCCCGAATCCGGCAAGACCGCCAAGGGCACCAACCTCATCAACATTTTGCAGATCGAGCAGGGTGAGCGGGTGCAGGCCATGCTTCACTACCGGGAGACCGGCGAGGACCAGCTCTATTTGATGATGGTGACCCGGAACGGTACGGTGAAGCGTCTGCCGGTGGAGGCTCTGAAGAACCTCCGCAATAACGGCATCCGGGCGCTGACTATGGACGAGGGCGACCAGCTGGTGTCCGTCCGGGAGACCGACGGCAGCCAGAAGATCCTCATTGCCACCCATGACGGCATGGCCGTGGTGTTCGACGAGAATGACGTCCGGCCAATGGGACGCTCCGCTATGGGCGTCCGGGGCATCCGTCTCCGGGAGGGTGACTATGTAGTAGGCGCTGCCCGGGCCAGAGAGGGCAAGAGCGTGCTGACCATCACGGAGAAGGGCTACGGCAAGCGGACGCCTGTGGAGGAGTATCGCATCACCAACCGGGGCGGTCTGGGCATCAAGAACTACCAGATCACAGATAAGACCGGCAAGATTGTGGGCGTCAAGGTGGTGGACGGCACCGAGGACCTGCTGCTGATGACCCAGTCCGGTATCCTGATCCGGACGCCGGTGGAAAACATCAAGGAGACCGCAAACCGGGCCACCCAGGGCGTGATCGTCATGCGCTTCAAGGAAGAGGGCGACCAGGTGATCTCCATGGCGCTGGCGGAGCATGAGGACACGGAGGACGTGTCCGCGGAAGCAGAGGTTTCCACAGAGATCTCCGCAAATGAGGAAAATCCCACGGCAGAGACCTAATTGAATCAAAAAAGCAAGGAATCGGCAGAAAACTGATTCCTTGCTTTTTTTGCACTTTTCGAGAGAAATCAAATTGGTTTCCTGTGAAAAAATACAGAATTATAGAAAAAATTCTGTGCGGAAAGCGAATTGATTTTTCCTGTGGCGGCTGTTATGTTAATAATAGAAATGGAAGTTTGGACTGCGGGAAAGGAGACTCTATGAAATATTTCATTTTTTTGTTTTCCATCGTAGCTTGGGGCGCTTTAGGGCTGATCATCGGAAAGGGCGTTGCCGGGACTTGGAGAGAGGAGAGCAATGCCGATAAGAAAGCCAGAATCTTGAATGATCCTGATATTCAGACCTGTACCCACGGTTCTGAGGAATGAGAAAACAGCATTGAAAATGCGATAAAAAGTCCGTCTGGAGTATTCCAGACGGACTTTTTTCAGTGAGGGGGCAAAACAGATCCCGGCAGGTATCCGCAGATCGATTGACAGAAATTTTCAAGAGTGCCAAAAGAGGGCGGCTAAGGCGGCTGCAAGAGAAATTGGAGTTGCCTCAGTGCTTTTCAAGTATTTTCCTTATAAACGCGGAGAGCAGCATGGCCGCGGCCCCTAAAAGCAAGTAGATCAACGCATAGAGAAGAAACGCCGGTTCGCCCATATCGAAATGCAGCCATGTACCGGCTAAAAACAAGATCGCGGTGATCATCGGCAAGGCCCAGAAGCGTTTGACATCTTTTCCAGCCTGTGCTCCGGCAAATATGGCATAAATGGGGTTCAGCGCAAAAAACAGGATGAAGCAAACGGCCATTCCGCCGTCGCCTTTTACGAAGGTGACCGCAAGCCAAGGAAAGACCAGCATGATCACGGCCGATGCAATGATCCACGGTATCATTTTTTTCATACCATCACACACCTTTGTCAAACGGTTAGTTACCTCTGCTTCCCTTTCAGTTTAACATGCCACGGAGGAAAGAACAAGCCTCCGGTCAATGACCGGAGGCTTGCGGTTATGCGACTGTTTGATGCCCTTGCGGGAGAATTACATCTCCTTGATAGCAGCCTGAGCGGCGGCCAGACGGGCGATGGGCACACGGAAGGGAGAGCAGGACACATAGTCCAGACCGGTGCGGTGGCAGAACTCCACGGAGGAGGGATCGCCGCCGTGCTCGCCGCAGATACCCAGATGCAGGTCGGGGTTCACGCCGCGGCCCAGCTTGCAGGCCATATCCACCAGCTTGCCGACGCCCTTCTGATCCAGCTTGGCGAAGGGATCGTTCTCGTAGATCTTCTTATCATAGTAAGCGCCCAGGAACTTGCCGGCGTCGTCACGGCTGAAGCCGAAGGTCATCTGAGTCAGGTCGTTGGTGCCGAAGGAGAAGAAGGCAGCTTCCTTGGCGATCTCGTCGGCGGTCAGAGCGGCGCGGGGGATCTCAATCATGGTACCAACCAGGTACTTCATGTCGGAACCGGCAGCCTTGATCAGCTCGTCAGCAGTCTTGACCACAATGTCCTTGACATACTTCAGCTCCTTGGCCTCGCCCACCAGGGGGATCATGATCTCGGGGACCATGGTCCACTCGGGATGACGGGCCTGAACAGCCAGAGCGGCCTTGATGACGGCGCGGGTCTGCATGGCGGCGATCTCCGGATAGGTGACAGCCAGACGGCAGCCGCGGTGACCCATCATGGGGTTGAACTCGTGGAGGCCGGCGATGATGTTCTTGATCTCGGCAACGGTCTTACCCATGTCGCTGGCCAGCTTCTCAATGTCGGCCTCCTCGGTGGGAACAAACTCGTGCAGAGGGGGATCCAGGAAACGGATGGTGACGGGGCAGCCTTCCATGGCCTCATAGATGCCCTCAAAGTCGCTCTGCTGCATGGGCTCCAGAACGGCCAGAGCGGCTTCGCGCTCTTCCACAGTGTCGGAGCAGATCATGCGGCGGATAGCGGGGATACGATCCTCGTTGAAGAACATGTGCTCGGTACGGCACAGGCCGATACCCTGCGCGCCGAACTTACGAGCCTGAGCGGCATCGTGGGGAGTGTCGGCGTTGGTGCGGACCTTCAGGCGGCGGAACTGGTCAGCCCAGCTCATGACACGGCCGAACTCGCCGCCGATGACAGCATCGGTGGTGGGCACAGCGCCGTCATAGATGTTGCCGGTGGAGCCGTTCAGGGAGATCCAGTCACCCTCGCGGTAAGTCTTGCCGGACAGCTCGAACTTCTTGTTCTCCTCGTCCATCTTGATGTCGCCGCAGCCGGAGACGCAGCACTTACCCATGCCGCGGGCCACAACGGCAGCGTGAGAGGTCATACCGCCGCGGACGGTCAGGATACCCTGAGCGGCCTTCATGCCTTCGATGTCCTCGGGAGAGGTCTCCAGACGGACCAGAACCACCTTCTCACCGCGCTCAGCCCATTCCTTGGCATCCTCAGCGGAGAAAACGATCTTACCGGAGGCGGCACCGGGAGAGGCACCCAGAGCCTTGCCGATGATGGCGGCCTTCTTCAGGGCCTCGGCGTCAAACTGGGGATGCAGCAGGGTGTCCAGAGAGCGAGGCTCGATCATAGCCACGGCCTGCTTCTCATCGATCATGCCCTCGTCCACCAGATCGCAGGCGATCTTCAGAGCGGCAGCGGGAGTGCGCTTGCCGTTACGGGTCTGGAGCATGTAGAGCTTGCCGTGTTCCACGGTGAACTCCATGTCCTGCATATCGTGATAATGATCCTCCAGAGTCTTGCAGACACCCTCAAACTGCTGGAAGGCCTCGGGGAACTTCTCAGCCATCTCAGCGATGGGCATGGGAGTACGGACGCCGGCGACGACGTCCTCGCCCTGGGCGTTGGTCAGGAACTCGCCGAAGAGCTTCTTCTCGCCGGTGGCGGGGTTACGGGTGAAAGCAACGCCGGTGCCGCAGTCGTCGCCCATGTTGCCGAAGGCCATGGACTGCACGTTGACGGCAGTACCCCAGGAATAGGGGATATCATTGTCGCGGCGATAGACGTTGGCGCGGGGATTGTCCCAGGAACGGAACACGGCCTTGATGGCGCCCATCAGCTGCTCCTTGGGATCAGAGGGGAACTCCTGGCCGATCTTGGACTTGTACTCGGCCTTGAACTGCATGGCCAGTTCTTTCAGATCCTCAGCGGTGAGATCCACGTCCTGCGTGACGTCCTTCTTCTCCTTCATCTCGTCGATGAGCTGCTCGAAGTACTTCTTGCCCACTTCCATGACCACGTCGGAGTACATCTGAATAAAGCGGCGATAGCAGTCCCAAGCCCAGCGGGGGTTGTTGGACTTCTTGGCGATAACGTCAACAACGTCCTCGTTCAGGCCCAGATTCAGGATGGTGTCCATCATGCCGGGCATGGAGGCGCGGGCGCCGGAACGGACGGAGACCAGCAGAGGATTCTCGTGGTCGCCGAACTTCTTGCCGGTGATGCTCTCCATCTTCTCGATGTATTCCATGATCTCGGCAAAGATGCCGTCATTGATCTTCTGGCCGTCCTCATAATACTGGGTGCAGGCCTCAGTGGTGATGGTGAAGCCCTGGGGCACGGGCAGGCCGATATTGGTCATCTCAGCCAGATTGGCGCCCTTGCCGCCCAGAAGTTCACGCATGTTGGCGTTGCCTTCCGTGAACAGGTAACAATACTTCTTGCTCATAGAAACTCTCCTTCGATTTTTGCCCGGAACAGGCAGAATAGAACAACATGGAGCCGGTGGACGCCCAATGCGGAAAACCGGCGGCCTGCGGCTCCGGATATAACCATTTTGTATTATAGTAGATTGGGAAAGAAAATACAATCAATATATTTTACAAGATTTTCTTTTGAAATTAAACGTTTTCGATAAAGAAAAAGGCGGTTTTTCAAACGTATGCCGCTAAAGTGAACGCAGAGAGCCGCTTTTAGATGAATCGTTTATGCGAAACGAAGGTATTCTGAGGAAGATCGAACGGCGGTCTGCGTACGCAGACCGCCGTTGTGGGGTTCTTCTTCAGTTGCCGAGATCCTGCCCCAGAATGTACTTTTTCAGGGGCTTATACAACACCGCCGCGATGACCAGCGCAATGATGGTATTGGGCAGCATATAGGAGCCGTTATAGACCAGAGAATAGGCGGAAGGACTGGTGAAGGTCCACTTCATGAACTCCGTGGGAGCCAGAATTTTGTAGATGGTCACGCCGCTGATGTAGTGAACGACAAAACGGCCGAGGCAGCCTATCACGGTACCGACAAAGATGCCCCATTTCTTGCCCTTGAACAGGCCAGCCAGACCCAAGGGAGTAAAGGCCACCAGATAGTCCAGCAGCATGGACTGCCAGCCCCAGGCGTAAGCGCCGTCAAAAATGAGCTGCAAGAGGCCGAAGGTGAAGCCGGCCATGAGGCCCGGAGTCAGTCCCCAGCGGACGGCAAACAGGATGATGGGGAACATGGCGGGGGTCAGGGAGCCGCCGTTGGGCAGTTCCATCAGCTTGATGTAGCTGAGTACCTGGGCCAGGGCCACCATCATGGCACCCTCGCACAGCATCCGGACACGGAGATGAGAGTTGGTATTTTTTGCGGACATAAACGTCCCTCCTGAAAATAAAGTACCGCAGGCCACATGAACGGGCTTGCGGTACGGAAAGACAGATCGTTCACTTCCTACGCCGGCATTACCCGGATCAGGTTTAAGGGAAAGAGGGCAGTCACAGCCCCGCATCTCAGCCGGAGTTCTCTCCAGCACCCCTGTGTTCAGTTTTCTACGGCCAGTTAAAATTATAGAGAAAAACGGCGGTTTTGTCAATACAATTGCCGAATCTCAGTACCGTTTGTCCAGAATGGAGACAATCTCCGCAAGGGTATCGTGGTCGCAGTCCGCCACAATGGTAGCGCCGCAGCTTCGCACGGTTTCTACGCAGTTAGCCGGGGCAAACCCCTCTGCCGCCATCGTCAGCATGGAGAGATCGTTGTTTTCGTCTCCAGCGCAGTAGATATGATCCATGGAGATCCCCAGGCGCTTTGCCAGACGAGCTACCATAGCTCCCTTGCTGGCGCCCTTCCGGGTGACCTCCAGCAGAGTCCTGTCGGAGAAAAACACCTCGTAGTTCGCTGACCAAGGCTGTCCGCTCACATAGTCCCGCAGAGCCAGCAGGTGCTCGTGGTCATCCTCAAACATGATCTTGATGAGGGGCATCGGCACCTCCAGCAGGGTTGGGACAGGCTGCACCTCGGCATGGGTCACGTGCTCATGCTGCCGGGTGTACTCGTTGGGCCGCACGGCATGGATCACATTGTCCATGTGATAGGCCTCCACTGCCGCTGTGGGAAACCGGTCCAGCACATCCTGACCCTGCGGACGGATAGTCTCCGGCAGCTCCATGGTTTCCAGATAGCGCTCCGTTTTGAAATCGTACAGCGCGCCGCCGTTGCACACAACGGCCGGTGCGTTCATGGGCACCTGCTCCGCGAACATCCGGAAGGCGGGCAGCGCCCGGCCTGTGGCTACGGCAAAGCGGCCGCCGTTGTCCATGAAATAGCGGAGGGCTTCCACATTCCGCTGTGAAATAGGTGGAATGGGACAGCCGGTGCGGCGGGGTAACTCTGTATTCAGGATGGTATTGTCAAAGTCGCTGGCCAGCAGGACGCCGTCAAATTTTCCCATAGTTATTCTCCTAAAAAACGGCGGAGCGGAAAGATTCCCGCTCCGCCTGAGATAGCCGCTTATTCCGCGGAGGGTGTTCCGCCGGCGTTTCCGCCGCCACCGCCGCGATGGCGGCGTCCGCCCCGGTGACGGCGGCGCTTAACAGCTTCACCGTTTTCCGGATTGATGACCTTTTCCCGGGCGGGAGCCGCATCCTGTTTGGGACGTTGGTCCTGCTTGGGCCGCTCGGTCCGGGGGCGGTCCTGCTTGGGCCGCTGAGACCGGTTTGCGGGCTTGCCGCCCTGACGGCTCTGGCCTTCAGGGGCCTTGGGAGCTTCCTTCTTCGCCGGTGCGGAAGTGTTGGGCGTTCCCTCGCCGCTGCCGCCGCTTCTGCGGCGTCCGCCCCGGTGACGGCGGCGGTTCTTGCTCTCGCTGCCCTCCTCGCGGGGACGTTCCCGGACGGGGGCCGGCGTCTCCGTCGGTTCCTCCGCTTCAAAGTGCCGGGAGATCACCGGCGCGATGAACTCCTCTTCCTTTTCCTCCACATACCGCTCGGGCCGCTCCGTGGGGATCTCAATGCCCTCACGGCTGCCCTTGCCATTGCGCAGGACACAGATCTCGCAGTTGTGGTAGCACTTCTGGGTCTCCGGAGCACTGTCCAGGCTGACCTTTACGGTTTCCCGCAGCAGGTCCACGGCTTTTACATTGCCGGGGCCGTCGGGGGTCTGAACGAAGGATTCCTGCTTGGGCATCCGCTTTTGAGCATCCTCATAGGCGTTCTGTTCATATTTCAGGCAGCACATCAGCCGTCCGCAGGTGCCGGAGATCTTGGTGGGATTCAAGCTGAGATTCTGAGTCTTGGCCATTTTGATGGAGACGGGCAGGAACCCGTCCAAAAACTGGGAGCAGCAGAAGGGCCGCCCGCAGATGCCGAGACCGCCCACCATTTTGGCCTCGTCCCGGACGCCGATCTGACGCAGCTCGATCCGGGCCCGGAACACGCCGGCCAGATCCCGCACCAGCTCCCGGAAGTCCACCCGGCCATCGGCGGTAAAGAAGAAAATGATCTTACTGCCGTCAAAGCTGGCAGATACGTTCACCAGCTTCATTTCCAGACCGTGATCCGCGATCTTCTTCTCGCAGATGTCGAAGGCCTCACTCTCTTTTTTCCGGTTGTAATCCACGGTGCGGCGGTCGGCGTCAGTGGCCAGCCGCAGCATGGCGCACAGGGGTTGGACAACAGCTTCGTCTGCCACCTCGTGGTTCCCCTGGGTGCAGGTGCCGAATTCCGGGCCCTGGGCGGTCTCCACGATGACCTGATCGCCCATTTTCACCGTATGCCCCTTGGGGTCAAAATAATAATTCTTGCATCCGCCCCGAAAGCGGACGCTGATCACTTCAGTCAAAGGATTTCCTCCAATTCCACCGCCAAAGCCCCCAGCACATGGCTGGCGCCCACATTGTAGGAACAGGCTCCGCGATACGTTTGTAACAATTCTATTGTGCCCATGATCCGCTGTTTTGTCAAGCGTTTCCCAAGCTGGACGACAAGGGCGGCGTCCGGTCCCTCCGGGGATTGACCGTACTGGGCCAGCAGGGCTGCCGCCAGAAGGGTCCGGGCCTGATCCAGCATGGCCGCAAGGCCGTCCCGGTCCAGCCGTTTTTTCTCAAGACGGACCATCAGCTCTGTGACAGTCCCCCTCTTCCCTGCCGCCAGCAGACGGCACAGCTCCACGCCCGCCTCCGAGCTTTCCTTTTCCACGGTGACGGCGGGATGGAGCTTCAGCTCCACGCACCGGGAACGGAGCGTCTGCAAGACCACGGAGGAATTTTCTGCACAGAAGAGGAATGCCGCATAGGGCGGGCCTTCCTCTACGATCTTCAGCAGCACGTTCTGGTCCTGCTCTGTCAGAATGGTGCAGTCCGGAAAGATATAGACCTTCCGGGCACCCTCGTTGGGCCGGATATAGGCATCGGCGCGGATCTGGCGGACGGTGTCCACGGAGAGGTTCTTATGGGCCTCGTCCCGGACGGTGATAACGTCCGGGTGAATGCCGGAGAACACCTTGCGGCAGGCGGGACATGTCCCGCAGGGCTTTTGTCCGCCGCCCTGACACTCCATGGCCGCAGCAGCGTACTGCGCGGCGGCGATCCGGTCTCCGCTGCCGGAAAACAGCAGCGCGTGGGAAAGTGTTCCCCGTCCGGCGGCTTCCCGGATCCGCCGGGCAATGGCGTCATTGGCAAATTCCATTGGACCGCCCCCCTTCTTTCCCGTTTCCCGCAAAAATGCGGAATAAGTATAGCATATTTCACGCAAAAAGGGAAGAACCGTTTTTCCTATCAACGGAGTGCGAAAAAATTTTCAATTCCATATTGACAACTTTCCTTGTCAATGGTATCATCCATAAATGACAAAGATAGTTGTCAAATTGACAAGCGGACCTAACAGAAAGGAGGGGCCTATGCCCCTGTATAACCGATTGAAGGAATACCGGGCCCGGCTGGGAGTCAACCAGCAGGAAATGGGCCGTCTGGCGGGGGTCTCCCGCCAGACCATCAGCCAGATCGAGCGGGGGGACTACTCCCCCTCTGTGACCCTGGCGCTGAAGCTGGCAAAGCTGTGCCAGGTCTCTGTGGAGGATATTTTCAGCTATGAGGAGGATGTGCGCAATGAAGCAGAAAAGTGAGAATCAAAAGGCATTTCCCAGATTTTTGGGGATCTTAGTGGTGGCTAGCCTTATCGGCGGTGTGCTGGGTGGTCTGTCCGGTGTGGCCGGGTATTTCTGGGAGGACCATACTGCTTTCGGTGCGGCGTTTGCCCACCTGCTGGGCGCCGCATCCCCCTGGGCTATGGCTGCCTGTGCCGCCGTGCTGCTGGGTCTTGGACTGTACCAGTACCGCAAGTCCGACACTGCCTTCCATGGCTGGGACGGCGAGGATGAGGACGTGATGCAGCGGGCGGAGGAGCGCCTGAGCTGGGCGTTGCTGCTGGACAGCCTGACGGTGATCGTCAGCTTCTTCTTTTTCAATGCCGGCACCGCGAAGCTGCCACAGAGCTCCGATGGTAATACGATCACGCTGCTGGTGATCTTTCTGGTAGTCATCGCACTGGCCACTCTGCTCCAACAGAAGACGGTGGACCTCACCAAGAAGATGAATCCGGAAAAGCGGGGCAGCGTATATGACATGAAGTTCCAGGAGCGCTGGTGGGAAAGCTGCGACGAGGCGGAGCGCCGCCAGATCGGCCAGGCCAGCTACAAGGCCTACGTTACGGTGAGCCGCTTTTGTCCTTACTGCTGGGGCGTGCTGCTTCTGGGGAACATGGTCTTTCACTACGGCATTCTGCCCAGTGCCGTGGTGCTGGTGATCTGGGCGGTGCTGTCGGTGAGCTATACCCGGGAGGCCATCCGCCTGGGCCGCCGGGGCCAGAAAACGGAATAAGAGGACAAAAAGGAAAGGCCGCTTATGCGGCCTTTCCTTTTGTGGATCGTGTACTTTGATTTACTTCTTCTTGCTCTCCCACTTGGTGACGCACAGGGAGCAGGCAATGTCGCCGGTGACGTTCAGGCAGGTACGGCCCATGTCGAACAGACGGTCCACAGCCACGATCAGGCCGATGTAAGCCACGGGGATGCCGATGGCTTCCAGCACCATGGCCAGCATGATCATACCGGCGCCGGGGGTACCGGCAGTGCCGATGGAGGCCAGCGTAGCGGTGACCACAATGAGGATCATCTGGCTCAGGGTCAGCTGCATACCGGCACAGGTGGCCAGGAACACAGTGGCAACGCACTGATAGATGGCGGTGCCGTCCATGTTGATGGTGGCGCCCAGAGGCAGCACGAAGGAGGAAATATCGTCCTCAGCGCCCAGAGCATCGGCGCACTCCTTGGAGACCGGCAGGGTCGCGGCGGAGGAGGTGGAGGTAAAGGCGAAAATCATAGCCGCGGAAGCATTCTTGAAGAACTTGACGGGGCTGATGCCGGCAAACGCCTTGGCGGAAACAGAATAGACCAGCACGGCGTGGAGAATGTAGCCGATGTAGGCGCACAGAATGACCAGCGCCAGAGAGCCGAGGATCTCAGCGCCCTGGGTGGCAACCACCCAGGTCATGTAGGTAAACACACCGATGGGACTCAGGGAGATGATGAATTCCATCAGCCGCTCAACCACGGCATAAGCGGAGGTCACCATGTCCCGGACCAGCTTGGACTTCTCACCGGCAGCCAGAATGGAGCCGCCGAACAGCAGGGCAATGACGATGACCTGAAGCATGTTGGCTTCGGTAAACGCCTTCCACATGTTGGTGGGGAAAATGGCAACCAGAGTCGCCATGAAGCCGGCGTATTCCTTGGCCTCGTACTCGGCGGCCTGAGCGGCCTCGCTGAGGTTGGGGAACAGGCCCGCGTTGTTGAACACCGTTGCCAGAACCAGACCGATGACGCAGGCCACGGCAGTGGTGACCATGAAGTAGAGAATGGTCTTCCAGCCCACGGCGCCTACCTTTTTCATGTCGCCCATGGAGATGATGCCGTCGATCATAGACAGCAGCACCACAGGCACCACGATGAACTTCAGCAGGTTGACGAAGATATCACCGAAGGGCTTGATGTAGCTGGTGGTGAAGCCGGCCGCGCCGGTGAAGTAGAACACCAGACCGACAACGATACCCAGTACCAGAGCAATAAAGATCTGTACCGGCAGGGACAGTTTTTTCTTTTTTTTCATAGAATACGCTCCCTCTTTCACACTTTTTAATACGCTGTGCGTAAAATTCGCAGAAATTTACGCAAATATGATTGGAGATATTATAGCGGTATGCCGGGAACTTGTAAAGTCCGCACTAATAAAGTTGTTTATTTTGTGCAAAATCCCATCTGTTTCACTGGATCATTCGTCAAAATAGAGATTCTATGGGCGTTTTTTGCTTATTTTGCCCGTACACGGAAGCCGCAGAAACGGATGGCGGCTTTTGCAAGCTCCGCAGTGGGATCCACCACGGGGACCGTCAGGCCCACGGCCTCCGCAGCCAAGGGCAGTTCCGTGCAGCCCAGCAGGAACACACCGGCCCCACGGGTCATCATATGCTCCACCACGGTCAAAAGATCCGCCCGGTAAGCGTCCGGACCTTTTCCGGCTTTGACGCCGTCATAGATGACCCGCATGAGGGCGTCCTGCTCTGCTGCCTCCGGGATCAGGTACGGCACACCGGCTTCCCCAAGGGCGTTTTGATACAGTTGAGCGGAAAGCGTACCCTTTGTGGCCAGAATTCCCACGGTCATTCCGGGGAACTGGGCCTTGCAGGCCTCTGCCGCGGCAGTGAGGATGCTGAGGAAGGGGATCTCTGTCATAGCCTGAAGCCGGGGCAGGAAATAATGGGCGGTGTTGCAGGGCATGATGACACAGTCTGCACCGCAGGCTTCCAGATTCCGGAGGGCACTTGCCATTTCCGGTACCGGGTCCGGGCCGTTGCTGAGGATGGCGGCGGTGCGGTCGGGAATGTTGGCATTGCTGTCGATGTACACCCGGATATGATCCCGGTCCGTTTCCGCCTCCGTCAGCAGAGTGATCTTCTGAAACAGGTCGGCGGTGGCAAGAGGGCCCATGCCGCCTAAAATACCGATGGTCTTTTTCTCACACATATTACGCACCTCAACTCCAGAATTCCGGGAATAAAAGCTCGCTGCCTACCTTTACGGTCAACAGGAGCAGGACTGCGATCACCGTGGGCCGGACGATCTTGCTGCCGTTTTTGATAGCCAGACCCGCACCGATATAGTGCCCCAGAATGGATGCCACGGAAGAGATCAGGCCAACGCCCACCAGCACATACCCGGCCCGCAGGGCGGTGAACAGGCTGCCCAGATTGGAGGCCAGATTGACCACCTTTACGCCGCCGGCCGCGTGGCGGGTATCCAGCTTGGCGAAACGCACCAGCGCGATCATCATGAAGGTGCCGGTGCCGGGGCCGTAATACCCGTCATATCCGCCGATGACAAAGGCCGAGCCCCAGATGATGAGCCGCCGCAGCCAAGGGTCCAGCGGCGCTGTTTCATCCGGCCACTTCCGGGTCCGCAGGGTGATGAACGCTACCACCGGCAGCACCACCAGCAGCAGGTATTTCAGCACTACCGCAGGGGTGTGGTGCTGGAGCCAGGTGCCGCAGACGGAGCCGGTCAGGGATAAGATTACCGCCGGGGCAAAGAGCTTCCAGTCCACCAGTCCCTGATGGATGAACCGGGCTGTGGAAAAAATCGTGCCGATGCCGGAGGAGAGTTTATTCGTCCCCAAAGCGTTATAAATGGGAAGGTTTGAGAGGCCCATGAGATAGGCAGGGACGGTGATGATCCCGCCGCCTCCGGCGATGGCGTCCATAAACGCGCCTAAGAAAACGCCGACGCAGATCAGCAGTACCACCCAGAGGGCTACGCCGTCCACCGTGATGTCAGTCAGGAAGGAAATCATGAAAACTCCTTGTTTACGGCCCGCGGGGCCTGAATTTTGCTGTCAGGCCAGTGGGTCCGACAGATGGAATGTACTCATCTTAACAGACCTTAAACGCCTTGTGCACCGGCATATTCTACAAGAAGCGGGAACAAAAACTGGAAAAGTAAGACAAATCGGACAAAGAGTGTCTTTTCTTTTCGACACCCTCTTACCTTGACGCTTTCGGCTATCCGGCGGTATAATATAAAATCAAAGTATATCATCTGTAAAATGAATTGCGGCTGCCTTGACGTAATCGTTTTAAAATGCTACCCTCAGTATGAGAAAAAATAATATGGCAGCAGAAAGGAGAGACCCATGGCAGATCAGACACAACTGTACCACAGCGGCAGCCTGACGGACGGCTGGCGGCTCTTCGGTGCGCATCCTGCCACAGAGGGAGACGTCCACGGCTGGTGGTTCAACGTTTGGGCGCCTCATGCAAAGGCTGTTTCCGTGGTCGGAGATTTTAACGGCTGGGACCTGACCGTTGATCCACTTACCCAAAAGGGCGAATTCTGGCAGGGATTTCTTCCGGACCTGCCCGTCTATACCAGCTATAAGTATGCCATTACCGGCGAGGATGGCAGAGTTCACTACAAGGCGGACCCCTACGGGTTCCATACGGAGACCCGCCCCGGCACCGCCAGCAAGCTCTATGACATTGAGCATTTTTCCTGGACGGATGAGGACTTCCGCCGCAATAAGCAGCCGGTGTACCATCAGCCGCTGAATATTTACGAGGTCCATCTCGGCTCGTGGCGGAAGCATGAAAACGGCGAGTTTCTGGATTACCGGGATATGGCCCGGCAGCTGGCGGCTTATGTGAAGAAAATGGGCTACACCGCCGTGGAGCTGCTGCCGGTGACGGAGCATCCTCTGGATGATTCATGGGGTTACCAGTGCACCGGATACTTTGCGCCTACCTCCCGATTCGGTACGCCGGAGGATTTCATGTGGTTTGTAAACCACCTTCACGAAAACAACATTCCGGTGATTTTGGACTGGGTCCCCGCGCACTTCTGCAAGGATGAGCAGGGCCTTTACGAGTTTGACGGTACCTGCTGTTATGAATATGCCGATCCCCGGAAACGGGAACACGCCGGCTGGGGTACCCGGGTCTTTGACTACGGGCGGCCGGAGGTGGTGAGCTTCCTCCTCTCCTCTGCCCGGTTCTGGCTGGAAATGTACCACATCGACGGCATCCGGGTGGACGCTGTGGCCTCCATGCTGTATCTGGATTACGGGCGGCAGGACGGCCAGTGGACTCCCAATATCCACGGCGGACGGGAAAACCTGGAAGCGGTGGAATTTCTCCGGAAGCTGAACACCATGGCCTTTGAGGTGGATCCCAACGTGCTGATGATCGCTGAGGAATCTACCGCCTGGCCTCTGGTGACCAAGCCCGCCGACGTCGGCGGACTTGGATTCAATCTGAAGTGGAACATGGGCTGGATGAATGACATGTGCCACTATCTGAAGCTGGACCCCTGGTTCCGGCAGGACCACCACCGGGATCTGACCTTCTCCATGATGTACGCGTTTTCCGAGAATTATGTCCTTCCCATCTCCCATGACGAGGTGGTCCACATGAAGGGCAGTGTGGTGGGGAAAATGCCCGGAGACTACGAAAACCAGCTCCGCTGCACCCGGGGCTTTTACGCGTACCTGCTGGCCCATCCCGGCAAGAAGCTGCTGTTCATGGGACCGGAGATCGGCCAGTGGCACGAATGGGACTCCAACGGTCAGTTGGACTGGTACTTATTGGAGCATGAGGAAAATCAGCAGCTCCATGCGTTCTTCAAGGCCGCCAACGCCTTCTACAAGGCGGAGAGCGCCCTGTGGGACATTGATTTTGACTGGCAGGGCTTTGAGTGGCTGGTGCCGGATGACAATCACAACAACGTGGTGGTGTTCCTCCGGCGGGATCAGGCAGGGAACGAGCTGCTGTGCGCGGTGAACTTCTCCCCCAACGATTATGAAAACTACCGGGTAGGCGTACCGCCCCGTAAGCGGTATGTCCCCGCCTTTACCACCGACGCGCCGGAATTCGGCGGCAGCGGGCTTGCGGATACGAAGCCGCTGACGGTAAAGGGCACGCCCTCCCACGGAAAAGAACAGTCTGTCACTCTCCGGCTCCCCGCGTTCGGGGCGGTATTCCTCCGGGGAGAGGGCAGCTTTACAAAGCGCGGTTCGGCAACCAAGGTGAAAAAAGTGAAAAATAGGAAAAGGAGCTGATCCACCCATGAAAAAAGAGTGTATCGCTATGCTGCTGGCTGGCGGACAGGGCAGCCGCCTGTATGTCCTCACCGGCGCCATGGCCAAGCCCGCCGTTCCCTTCGGCGGTAAATTCCGCATCATCGACTTTCCCCTGTCCAACTGCACCAACTCCGGCATCGACACTGTGGGCGTCCTGACTCAGTACCGGCCCATGGAGCTGAACAGCTACATCGGCTCCGGCCAGCCCTGGGATCTGGACAGCAGCAGCGGCGGCGTTCACATCCTGCCGCCCTATATGGGCAGCAAGGGCGGCACCTGGTACAAGGGCACCGCCAACGCCATCTATCAGAACATCGGCTTCATCGACCAATATCAGCCGGAGTATGTGGTGATCCTCTCCGGTGACCACATCTATAAGATGGATTATTCCGAAATGCTCCGCCGTCACAAGGAATCGGACGCCGCCTGCACCATTTCCGTTATGGAGGTCCCCTGGGAGGAGGCCAGCCGCTTCGGCATCATGTCGGTGGATGGGGAGGATATGATCACCGAGTTTGCCGAAAAACCCCGTCAGCCCAAGAGCAATCTGGCATCCATGGGCATCTATGTGTTCTCCTGGAAAGCGCTGCGGCGCTACCTCACGGAGGATGAGGCGGATCCGGGTTCCGAAAATGACTTTGGCAAGAACATCATCCCCAAGATGCTGGCGGACGGCCAGCGGATGGCAGCCTTCCGCTTCCAGGGCTACTGGAAGGACGTAGGTACCCTCACCTCCCTCTGGGATGCCAACATGGATATGCTCTCTCCGGAATCCGGTCTGGACCTGTCTGACGAGTCTTGGCCCATCTTCGCCCGCAGCGTGGATGCGCCCCCCATTTACATGGGCGGCGACAGCCGTGTGAGCCACAGCGCCATCAACCGGGGCTGTGACATTGAGGGCACCGTGGAAAATTCTGTGCTCTCCCCCAGAGTCACCGTGGAAAAAGGCGCCAAGGTCAGCTATTCCGTACTCCTCCCCGGCGTTACGGTGGAGACAGGCGCTGTGATCGAATACGCCATTATCGGCGAGGGCTGCCACATCGGTAAGGACTGCCGGGTGGGCGGCGCACCGGATTCCGCTCTCGATGGGAAATGGGATCTGACGGTGCTGGCCCCGGATTGCCAGTTGGAGGACGGCCGAGAGGTGGCCCCCGGCATCATGCTGGACCACCATGGTAAGGAGGTGCTGAAATGAACCGGATGCATGGCATTATTTTCGCCTATGAACAGCGCGGAGAACTGCGGGAGCTGACAGAGCGCCGTACTGCCGCGTCGATGCCCTTTGGAGGCCGGTACCGGGCGGTGGACTTTGCCCTGTCCAACCTGCTGAACGCAGGTGTTACCGATGTGGGTATGGTACTCCACGGCCGGTATCAGAGTATGCTGGATCATGTGGGCAGCGGCAAGGTGTGGGATATGTCCCGGAAGCGGGGCGGCCTGCATCTGCTGCCTCCCTTCAACTACCTTCACGAGTGGGGCGTCACGCCCTTCCGGGGCAAAATGGAAGCCCTTGCCGGCGTCCGGGACTACCTGAACGAGATCCGGCAGGATTATGTGGTGCTGATGGAGGGCGACCTGGTGGCCAACCTCCCGCTGGCGGATATTCTGGAGCAGCATATCCGCACCCATGCCGACATCACCGCCGTCTGCGGAGATGACAGCTTCGCCACGGAAAACGGCACCTATTTTGAAAAGGACCCGGACGGACGCATCCGGGAGGTGCTGTTCAATATGCACCAGCCCAGAGGCTACCGGAGCCTGGACGTGTTTGTGATGTCCACGGACCTGCTGCGTTCTCTGGTGGACGAGTGCCAGGCAAGAGACCAGTACAGCTTCCGCCGGGATGTGCTGCAGGCCAAGCAGGATCTGCTGCATTTGCAGAGCTATACCTTCAACGGCTTTGCCGCGCAGATCCGCTCCGTGCAGGAGTACTATGACCGCTCCATGCAGCTTTTGGATAAGCAGATCCGGGAGGACCTCTTTACGCCGGATCGGCCCATTCGGGCCAAGGGCGCTGACAAGGCGTCTACCTACATCGGACCTGACGGCGTGTGCCTGAACTCCCTGGTGGCTGAGGGCTGCCGCATCGAGGGCACTGTGGTGAATTCCATCCTCTTCCCCGGCGTCACTGTGGAAAAGGGCGCAAAGGTAGAGGACTGCATCCTCTTCCGGGGCACCACTGTCCGGGAAGAGGCGCGGCTGTCCCATGTGATCACGGATAAGCATGTGGAGCTGCTGCCGGGCCGCACCATGGTGGGCCATACCGCATATCCCATTGTCATTGCCAAGGGCAGTGTGATCTGAGCAAGACGGCCTGAGGGGGTTTCGCAAAATCTCTGGTCTTTCTTCTCAGGAAAGGAGTAACAATATATGAAGATTCTGTATGCGGCCAGCGAGGCCGTTCCCTTCTGTAAAACCGGCGGACTGGCAGACGTAGCCGGTTCTCTGCCTCCCGCTCTGGCGGAGCAGGGAGCCGAGACCGCCGTGATCCTGCCTCTGTACCGGCGGGTCAGAGAAAAATTTGCTGACCAGCTGACGTTCCTGTGCTACGATTATGTGGATCTGGCCTGGCGGCACACCTACTGCGGCCTGTTTTCCATGAAAAAAGACGGCGTGACCTGGTATTTCCTGGATAACGAGCAGTATTTTGACCGGCCCGAGCTCTACGGCTATGTAGATGACGGCGAGCGCTTCGGCTTCTTCTCCCGGGCTGTGGTGAAGATGCTGGACCATCTGGAGTTCTGGCCGGATGTGATCCACTGCAATGACTGGCAGACGGCCCTGATTCCCATTTATCTGAAGGATGACGGCGTCCGGGAGGACCGGTATCGCTCTATCCGGACGGTGCTGACTATCCACAACATCGAGTATCAGGGACGCTATGACCCCTATTGCCTGGGCGACCTGTTCGGTCTGGACCGGGGCTGGGTGGATGACGGCACCCTGCTGCTGGACGGCGATCTGAATTTGCTGAAGGGCGCCATCCTCACCGCTGACGCGGTGAACGCCGTGTCCCCCACCTATGCGCAGGAGCTGAAGAATCCCTACTTTGCTCACCGGATGGAGGGCATTTTGACCCAGTGCGGCTATAAGCTGTCCGGCGTACTCAACGGCATCGACATGAAGCTCTACGATCCTGCTGCTGACGGACGCATCACTGCCAACTATACGGCGGAGGATCTGTCCGGCAAGGCTGCGGATAAAACCGCTCTCCAGAACCTGATGGGTCTGAACGAAGAGCCCAACACCCCCATTATCGCCATGGTGAGCCGTCTGGTATCCCATAAGGGATTGGATCTTCTGCGGGAGGTCATGGGCGACATCATGGAGCTGCCTGCTCAATTTGTGGTGCTGGGCAGCGGCGATGCCGGATATGAGGATTTCTTCCGCCGGACGGCGGAGCGGTATCCCGGCCGTATGGCTGTGCGTCTGGGGTATAATGAGGCACTGTCCATGGCTATCTACGCAGGTGCGGATCTGTTCCTGATGCCCTCCCGCAGCGAGCCCTGCGGCCTTTCCCAGATGATCTCCATGCGCTACGGCACGGTGCCCATCGTCCGGGAGACCGGCGGCCTGAAGGACACTGTTCAGCCCTATGAGGCCTGGCGTGACGCCGGTACCGGCTTCACCTTTGCCAACTACTCCAGCGCAGATATGCTCCATGTGATCCGGGAGGCGGTGTATCTCTACAAGGATTATCCCGACGCCTTTGCCCGTTTGAGAGACCGGGCCATGGCACAGGATTTCAGCTGGAACCGCAGCGCCGGGGACTACCTGCGGATCTACGGCGCTGTCACTGGCCTTTCCTGGGAAAAGTCTGCCCCGGAAGCGCCTGCCGCGGAGGCTGCCGCCCCCACTGAGGAGCCGGTGATCGAGGTTCCTGCCGAGGAAGCTGTTGTTTCCGCTGCGGAGCCGGTCAGTGAGACCGCTGCAAAGCCTGCTGCAAAAAAGGCGGCGCGGAAAACGGCTGTAAAGAAGCCTGCGGCCAAAAAGACAACAACGAGAAAGACCGCAGCCAAGGCCACAACTAAAAAGGCGGCCGAAAAAGCGGTGGAAAAACCGACTGAAAAAGCAGCTGAGAAGCCCGTTGAGAAGCCGGCCGAAGAACCTGTTAAGAAAACTGCCGCGAAGACCATGGCGCCTGCGGACACCGTGGAAACCACGCAGCCTGTTCAACCCAAAAAGAAAGGAGCCGCTAAAAAAGCGGCAAAGTAAACCCGTATGACCGTACCATTTACCACGCAATCGTTACAAGACGCCCTGACCGCCAAGCTGGCCTTGAACTTCGGCACCGAGCCGGGGGAAGCCACGGATCAGGAGATGCTGAAAGCCTGCGCTCTGGTGCTGCGGGATGTGATGGCCCTCCGGGGCGTACAGACCGCCAAGGAAACAAAAAAGGAGCAGAAAAAGCAGGTCCACTATCTCTCTCTGGAATTCCTCATGGGCCGGAGCCTGATGAAAAACGCTTACAATCTGGGCGTGCTGCCCGAATTGAAAGAGGCTCTGGGCAACCTGGGCTTCAAGTCCGGCGACCTGTTTGAGCTGGAACCGGACGCAGGTCTGGGCAACGGCGGTCTGGGCCGCCTGGCCGCCTGCTATCTGGACTCCATGACCACGCTGGACATCCCCGCCACCGGCTATTCCATCTGCTATGAGCTGGGTATTTTCAAGCAGAAGATCGTGGAAGGTCAGCAGGTGGAGCTGCCTGATGACTGGAAGGGCGTTGGCTCCGCTTGGCTGCTGCCCAAGCCCGACGAGGCTCAGGCCGTCCACTTTGGCGGTACCCTTCGGGAATTCTGGCATGACGGCCATCTCCACATCGTCAACGAGAACTCCACCACCGTGCTGGCCGTTCCCTGCGACATGGTGGTGGCGGGCTATGATACCGACCACGTCAACACGCTCCGGCTGTGGGACGCTCGGTCCACCCGCCCTGTGGATATGGCCCTGTTTTCTCGGGGCGAATATCTGAAAGCCTCCGAGGACGAGGCCATGGCGGAGACCATCGCCAAGGTCCTCTACCCTGAGGATAACCACTACGAGGGCAAGTCCCTGCGGCTGAAGCAGCAGTATTTCTTCGTTTCCGCCACGGTGCAGTCCATCGTCACCAAGCATCTGGAGACCTATGGCACCCTGAAGAACTTCCATGAGAAAAACATCATTCAGATCAATGACACCCATCCGGCTCTGGTGATCCCGGAGCTGATGCGGATCTTCATGGACGAGGCGGGCATGAACTGGGACGAGGCGTGGGACATCACCTCTCGCTCCGTGGCCTATACCAACCACACGGTCCTTTCCGAGGCGCTGGAGCGCTGGCCCCAGCAGCTGGTGGAGACCCTGCTGCCCCGCGTGTGGCAGATCATTCAGGAGATCGCCCGCCGCTGGCAGGAAAAGGTGGAGAATTTCTTCCACGATCCCTCTGTTACTGAAAAGATGGCTATTGTCTGGGGCGGCGAGGTACGGATGGCCAACCTGTGCGTTGCAGGCGGCCTGTCCGTCAACGGCGTGTCCGGCCTCCATTCCGAGATCCTGAAAAAGGACGTATTCAAAAATTCCTATGCCATGGAGCCCTGGAAATTCACCAACGTCACCAACGGCATCGACCACCGCCGCTGGCTCAGTGAGATCAATCCGGGTCTGGACGGCCTGGTACGGGATCTGGCCGGTGGAGACGACTACCTGCTCCATCCTCAGGCGCTGAAAAAGCTGGATGCCTATGCGGATGATGTGACTGTCCTCAAGCGTCTGGACGAGATCAAGTGGCAGAACAAGGTGAATTTCGCCGACTATGCCCGGAAAGCTCAGGGTGTGACCCTGGACCCCAACGCCATTTTCGACGTGCAGGTCAAGCGGCTCCACGAGTATAAGCGTCAGCTTCTGAATGTGCTGCACATCATCACCCTGTATCAGCAGCTGCAGGACGATCCCAACTGCATCACCCGGCCCCATACCTTCCTGTTCGGCGCCAAGGCAGCACCGGGTTACGCTGTGGCCAAGCGGATCATCCACCTCATCAACTCTCTGGCGGATGATATTTCCCATGATCCCCGCTGCCGGGGCAAGCTGCAGGTGGTGTTCCTGGAGAACTACCGGGTGTCTCTGGCCGAGCATCTGATGCCCGCCAGCGAGGTCTCTCAGCAGATCTCCACCGCCGGCAAAGAGGCCAGCGGCACCGGCAACATGAAGTTCATGATGAACGGTGCCCTCACCGTGGGTACTTTGGACGGCGCCAACGTGGAGATGCACGATGTGCTGGGCGATGAGAACATGTTCCTCTTCGGCCTCCATGCCGATCAGGCTGCTACACTGAAGCGGGAGGGCTATGTGCCCCAGCGCTATATCAGCCACGATCCCCAGATGGAGCGGTGCCTGAATGCCCTGCGGAAGGGCTTCCGGGACGGCGTCAGCTACGAGGACCTCTACCAGCGGCTCATCAGCCAGGACGAGTACCTCCTGCTGGCGGACTACCGGGCCTATTGCGACGCCGAGCGCCGCATGGCAGAGACCTATGAAAACCGGGAGACCTGGAACCGCATGAGTCTCCACAACATCGCCCGCAGCGGCATCTTCGCCGCCGACCGGGCTGTGGCGGAATATGCCGACAACATCTGGGACGTTCCCCACAGATAATCAGATTTGATCCAATATCAGCGCCGCCCAAAAGGGCGGCGCTGATATTTTTCACTCCTTCTGCCTTTGGAGTGTCCGCGAAGGAGAAAGTATTTAGATAAATTTCTAAATACCTGTTGACAGCCTGCGGGACATGTGCTATTTTCTATTTAGAAAATTTTCTAAATACTGTGCGAGGGAGGGCTGCGGATGGCCTTTGCAGAGACCTTCAAGGCGCTGTCGGACCCGGTGCGGCGAGAAATTCTGAACCTGCTGAAGGGCGGGCGTCTGACGGCGGGCGAGATCGCCGGGCGTTTCGATATGACTGCCGCTACGGTGTCCTATCACCTGTCCCAACTGAAAAAGGCGGGACTGATTTTTGAGAGTCGGGAGAAAAACTATATCTACTACAGCCTTAACGCCTCTGTGCTGGAGGAAGTCCTGCTGTGGTTACAGGACTTGAAGGGGGAAGGAAAAAAATGAAGAACAACAAGAGGGAACTGCTGCTGACTTCGCTGGTCTGCCTGCTGCCGCTGTTCGCGGGCGCGGCGCTCTACCCGCGTTTGCCGGAAATTATGGTGACGCATTGGGACTTTTCCGGCAATGCAAACGGCTGGTCATCGCGCGCCGCCACTGTGTTCGGCCTGCCGCTGTTTATTTTGGCACTGCATCTCGTCTGCTTTTACGCCGAGAGCCGCGAGACGAAGAAAAATACGAATCCTGTGCTGCGGACGGTGCTGCTGTGGTTCTGCCCGGCCGTATCGCTGCTCGGCGGGGCGGTCACCCTCGGCACAGGGCTGGGCTATGAGATGCACATCAGCACTGTGGTGCCGGTGTTCGTGGGACTGCTGTTCCTGATCCTCGGCAACTACCTGCCAAAGATCCGGCAGAACCGCACCGTGGGTATCAAGCTGCCGTGGACGCTGCAAAGCGAGGAAAATTGGACCCGGACCCACCGATTGAGCGGCTTTTTGTGGGTGCTGTGCGGTCTTGTGATGATCCCCCTCTCCCTGCTGCGGCTGTGGAGCGGCTGGCTGTTTGGGGCGCTGCTGGCGGTGATGGTTCTGATCCCTGCCGTCTATTCCTACGCACTTCACAGAAAGGGCATCTGACATAGTAGCCACGGAACCCCCAAAACGAGAACCCCCTGCGGAATGGACGCGTCCATTCCGCAGGGGGTCGTTTCTTGCTGTTTTTGCGTCGATCCTGATGTTACACAGAGAACAGCAGGTCGCTGTATACCGGGAAGGGCCACCGCTCGGCGGGGGTCAGCTCCTCCAGCCGGTCCGCCAGTTCACGGGCCTTTTCCATATCCGGGATTAGGTGATCATGGCTGTAAGCCATGGCCTTCTTAGCGTCTGCCGGGATCTTGCTGAGGTCCCGCTCCATTTTTTCCGTGGCAGCATAGAGCTTATCCGTCAGTTGGCCCATTTCACGGGCCACGGCGTCATCTGCCTTATGGCTGACGCCCATCTGCTCCTTCTTCCAGCCTCGCTCGCACAGCTCCGCCGTCACCGCGGATACGGCGGGCAGGATCTGCCGCCGCAGCATATCCGCCATGGTCCGGGCCTCGATGGTCAGGACCGTGGTGTAGTTCTCGATGTGAATCTCCGCACG
>ENA-UEQK01000325-UEQK01000325.1-human-gut-metagenome-genome-assembly--contig:-NODE-325-length-34786-cov-10.854447_pt1 | contig 34786 bp, 58 predicted proteins | sample MGYA00242939_ERZ507942 | MGnify/ENA primary metagenome ERZ507942 (study PRJEB26167, sample SAMN06115485) | human gut metagenome | host: Homo sapiens | place: China:Chongqing | collected 2015-03-30... | reverse complement strand
TGAACGAGTGAATAGTTCCATCCCTCGGCAGTCCCGCTGCGGTCGAGCGACGGGTCGCGGCCTTGGGATACAGAATCCCCGAGGGTCGCGAGCGAGGCCACGGGGTCGAAGAGCCTCACGGGCGTGCCGACGCTGATGCCGTTCAGCGGGATGCGCCAGAGCTTCAGGTCGTTGGAGGTCGTCGCGGGGTCCGCCGCCGTCCCCGTGCTGGGCGTGCCCTTGACGACGACGGGCGTGATGCTCTCGATGCCCGCGCTGGTCTTCGCGTAGCGGGCTACGACGAGGTCGTTACGCTTCTGGCCCTGCGTACCAGACTGGACCGTCAGCGAGGTTGCCGCCTGGTTCCAAAATCTCTTGCCGCCGACCATACCTACACCGGTGCCGAGCGTCGCGCTGTTCGCGCTCGCCATCGTGAGCTTGAAGTCGTCACCGTACTCCAGCACGCAGTTTGCTTTGCCGATGGTCGCGACGTTCAGCGCCGACAGGTCGTCTGAGCTGATGTGCTTGGTCCCCGTCATGCCGTCCACGATTTCAAATGCCATGTTACTACTCCTTCGCGTTGCTCATGAACTGCTGGAACTCGCCGTCGTGCTTGGCGGCGAGCTTCTTGTACGCGTCCGTGCACCCCTTGCACAGCAGGCGCGTGGCCCTGCTGCCGTACTGGTCGAAGCGCTCGACCTCGCGCCAGTCACCAGTCGCCGCAGCACCTTGCTGGAGGTACGCGTCAGCGCCGCATCGGTCGCAGGTGTAGTGGGTGAAATTCTCTGTCTTTGCCATGTTCTCTCCTTTAACTAGTTCTCAGCCACGTGTGCGGCCCGATACTCGGTGCCCGCACCCATGTACCGCCGATGTTGTTCGGGTCAAACGAGCCGTCCGTCTCCAAGTACTCGCCGACACGATGGGCTATGATCCACATCGTGTTCGGGTCGAGGATATCGAGGATGTGCTGCCACGCCGTCCACGAAGAGTCCGACCCGCCGCGCCGCCACCATATGTCTTCGCCGCTCATAGCGACCTGCTTCGGGTACCCGCCGGAACTTTCGCCCCATTGCACGAAGGTGACGAGGGTCGCATAGGTCTCGCTGCTCGAAAGCCCGATGACCTTGGCATTCTTGAACTCGACTACAGTCTCATTCGCGTGGTTCTTCATGTACCAGCTCGGCGGCTGGTTGTCGTTGCGCGTGTCCTTGATTTCGCCGCCAGACGGCCCCTGCGGGCCTCGCGGCCCCTGCGGGCCTGTCGGACCTTTAGGCCCCTGGATGCCCTGCGGTCCTTGCGAGCCCGCGGGGCCAGTGGGGCCTGTCGGCCCCTGCTTGCCGGTTGGCCCTTGCGGTCCTGTCGCGCCCGCGTCGCCTTTCGGACCCTGCGGGCCCGTGGCTCCCGTGGCCCCTCGCGCGCCGGCGGGCCCTTGTGGTCCTGTCGCGCCGGTGTCACCCTTGGGGCCCTTGATGTTGCCCACTAAATATCTCGCCATGATTATTCACCTATCTCATAGTAAAGCTCGCCAGTGGACGAGTCGTATGAGAGCGGCGGGGCTGCCGCCCCGTCCGCCACGTGCGACCAGAGGTTGCCGTCGGCGTCCACCGTCAGCGAGAAGAACCCCGACAGCGGTACGGTGACGCCCGAGTCGCCGCGCTCGCCCTTCTCGCCCTTCGGGCCCTGTATACCCTGCGGGCCGCGTTCGCCCTGCTCGCCCTTCACGCCCTGCGGCCCCGTGGGGCCGGTCGCGCCCTTCGCGCCGGTCGCGCCGGTTGCCCCCGTCTCGCCCTTGGGGCCCTGCGGACCGGTTGCGCCGGTGGCTCCCTTCGGGCCTTGCGGCCCAGTTGCCCCCGCCGCTCCGGTCGCGCCGACCGGGCCCTGCGGGCCCGTGGGGCCCTGCTCGCCCTTGACGCCGGTCGCGCCGCTCATGTCGGCGATCAGCGAGTAGCCGTCTGCCGACTTCACGTACAGCTCGGCGTTGTGCGGGTCCTCGACATTCGAGCCGATGACCGCGAACCCGCCGACCTTCACGCCGTCCGTCTTCCACCCCGCCCGCATCGCGTCGTAGCTCGCGTATACCTTCGAGATGGAGAAGCCCTCGCCCGTGTCTCCCTTGGGACCTTGGATGCCCTGCAATCCCTGCGGACCGCGCGGCCCCGTCTCGCCCTGTATGCCCTGCGGCCCCTGCTTTCCCTGAACGCCCTGCGGTCCCTGCTCGCCCGTGTCTCCCTTGGGACCCTGCGGACCAGTGGCTCCCTTGGGGCCTTGTGGTCCCGTAGGTCCCTGCGAGCCTGTCGCGCCGGTGTCACCCTTGATTCCCTGCGGGCCTTGGGGACCAGTGGCCCCGCGTTCGCCCCTCGGACCCTGGATGCCGGTCGCGCCGCGTGGAATTCCGAGCGAGAGTGTCTTGACCAGCCCTTCGCCTGAGAGCGAAGCGGTGGCCTTAGAGCCTTCCGTGAGCGTTGACACTTCTCCCATGGCGATATCCGCCTGCGCCCACGTCTGGAGCGAGCTTGAGGCGTCTGTTACGGCCTTGTCGGCCTTGGCCTCAACGGCCTTGAGCGATTCCGCGTCGACCTCCGCACTAAACGTGTAGTTCTCGAGCTTCAGGCCCTTTCCCGCCAGGTAAGCGTGCCCGCCACCTCCGTCGGCGATCGCGCTGGACGAGTTCTTCGTCGTGGTCTCGCTGCCGACCTCATACCTATACGTTGCCACGCCGCGCGAGACCTGCACGATCTTCTTCACCACGGTCGCGCTGACGGTCCTGCCGTGCGCGTTGTCGCGCGCCGAGATGATGTCGCCGACGTCGACGTCGATATCCTCGTGCGCGTCGACCTCGACGCTGCCCCGGGTCTGGTACTCCCTGAGCTTCTTGCCGCCCTCCTCCTCGAGCTTCGCCTCGTCGGCGTTGCTGTAGTCGTAGAGCGCGCATATCTCGTCGACGCCGAAGAGGCTCTGGGTGTGGCTGACGTTGCCCGCCGCGTCGGCGTAGAAATGGACCACGGCGCGGTTCTCGAGCTCGCCCGTGCCGGCGCACACCAGATGGTTGACGCAGCGGTGGACGCTCGTCAGCGTGAAGTCGAGCAGGTCCGAGTCGACCTTGTCCGCGTAGTCGACGACCGGGGGCAGCGATAGCTCGACCTTGCCGCCTAGGCGGCGCATCGAGACCTTGCGCCCGTTCGCCTCCGCCAGGGCCTTCAGGCCGCCGTACCCGTCCGCGAAGCGGTCGAAGGTATAGCTGACCGCCGTATCGTCCACGGCTGCCGAGAACAGCCCGGACAGCCCCATGCGGGATATGAGGGACGCGAGCACCTCGCCCGCCTTGCCGCTCACCGCGAGGTACCCGCTGCCCGAGTCGGGGAGCAGGCGCTTGCCCGCCAGGATGCCGTGCCACGTGCGGCCCTTGCACAGGACGGTGCCGGAGGCCTCCCTGCCCGCCTCGTAGGCGACCTCGTCGACGACGCCGCCGTACTCGGTCCCGTCGATGAACACGAGATGCCCCTCGGCGGGGGCCTCGCCGGCGCGCGCCTCGAGCTTCAGGGCGTTCTCGTCGCTGCCGAACGCGAGGTCGAGCTCGAAGTCCTCGATCTCGCGGACGTCCCCGGCCGCCGGGTCGCTCACCACTAGGACCATGCCGGCTCCCCCTCCTCCTCGTAGAGCGTCAGGTCGAAGCCGAAGCTGTTGTCCCACGAGACCTCGCAGGTGCCGGCCGGCACGCGCTCGAAGATGTACTCTCCCGAGCCTGCCCCGCTGCCTCGGTGCGCCTTGCCGAAGGCGTCCATCGTGGTGCCGTCTGCGGCGACAACGGTGACGGTGCGCCGCAATGGGTCGATATCCATGTAACCGCCCTCGGGAACGGTCACGTCCACCTGGTACAGATTGCCAGCCAGGCGCACAGAAGGGTTGACCGCGGGCCCGTACACGACAAACTTCGCGGGGCTGCCGGAGTAGCCTGGGTTGATGGCGTATTGCAGCGGTGGGGTCACGCCTAGGTCGTACGGCAAATCATGCGGCAGGTCGAGGAACTCGTACCCGGACGAGCCGTTGACGGGCGCGAACTCCGTCGTGACGCCCCTGCGCCACAGGCCGTCGAGCAGCACGACGGTGATCTTCGCGGTGAAGAGCCCGTCCCGCACCCCGTCGACCTTCGACGCGAGGACGAGGCAGCGCTGGAACCAGTCCCCGACCCTCAGCGTCCCGGGCGTGTTGCCCGAGACGTCGAGGTCCGCGCAGCGGCGGAACTCGTCGGCCAGCCCCATGTCGGCGAAGACCGCCCTGAACGAGGCCTTGCGGGCGCCGCGCGATGCGGTCGACAGCGCGCGGTACCCGATCTTGTAGTCCCATTCGCGGCTGAAGAGGTCGTTCGGCCTGCCGACGTAGATGCCGGAATTGAGCGGGATGACCGCCCCCATGCCCGATTCATATTCGATATCAGGCATACGCGACCGCCTTCCTCGCCCTGCGCCCGAACTCCGACTCGCCCATGACGGGCGTGAACTCCGCGATGATGGAGGGCAGGTTCTCGGCCAGCCAGCCGATGACGGCCGATGCGCCGCCGTCCGCGACAACGCCCTCCCCGGTGCCGGAAATGGTCCGGTCGCCGTAACGCGGGCCGTCGGCCCTGACCGTCGCATCGAACGCCGCGGCGCGCTCGACCCTCCCGACGGCGGACTCCATTGACTTCACGGGCTCGTCCGCCGTGTCGTCGATGCCGAGGGCCGCGCCCTGCATCACGTAGCCGAATATCTTGCGGAACACGCGCGAGGGCGAGTGGATGCCGAGCAGGTTCTTGGCCGCCTCGATGGCGCCGCCGACCACGCCGGTTATCTTGTTGACGACCACGCCGGCCGCACCGCTGATTCCGTTGGCGATGCCCTGAACGATGTTGCGGCCGATGGAGGCCACGCGGGCCGGCAAGCCAAGGAAGGAGGACTCGATGTTCGACGCGATGCGTAGCGCCGCGCCCTTCACTGCACCGACTGCGCCCGAGATGGCGCCCTGCAGGTTGTACATGGCAACCTTGCCGAGGTTCGCCAGCGTCGCCGGCAGGTTGGCGATGGCCCCGCGGATGGCGGACACGATGTTGGTGCCGCACGTGCTGACGAAACCGGCCATGCCGGCGATGCCGTTGCCCAGGAACGTGATGGCGTTCCTGCCTAGGCTCAGCCAGTCGAGCGCCGACCAAGCCGAGACGAAGGCCGAGAAGATGGCCGGGATGTTGGCGATGAGCGTCGGTATCGCCTGCACGATGCCGAGCGCCAGCGTCACGATTGCCTGGATGCCGGCACCGAGCAGCGTCGGCGCGTTGTCGTTGATCGCACCGGCGAGGTTCTGCACGATAACCGGCGCCTGCTCGATGATGGTCGGCAGGCTGTCGGCGATACCCTGCGCCAGGCCGACTATGAGGTTCGCCGCGCCCTCGGCAAGAACGCCCGCGTTCTCGGCTATGGACTCTGAGAGGCCGGTGAGAATCTGCAGGCCGCTCTCCATGATGGACGGCAGGTTCTCGGCCAGGTAGCCGCCCAGCCGGGTCATGATGTCGGCCGCCGCGCCGGAGAGGAACGACAGGCCGTTCACGATTCCGTCGTAGAGCACCGGTCCGACCTGCGCGCCTATCTCGTCCAACCCGCCGAAGGCGCCCGAGAGCGCCGACATGGCGCTGTCGGCGATGGACATGAAGGCCTCGCCGGCGACCGGCGCCAGCGTCGCTATGACCCCGGGGAGCTGCTCGACGGCCGTGGACACGATGGTCGCCACGCGCGGCACGATGTTGGAGGCCGCCGTCTCGACCGACTCGACCAGCTCTGTCGTGAGCTTGCCCATGTCGGCGTCGTCCTTGCCGAGCTCCGTCACCCAGTTCTCCCACGCGGCCTTGGCCATGTTGCAGGAGCCCTCGATGGTCGTCGCGGCCTCGCGCGAGGTCGTGCCGGCGATCTGCATCTGCTCCTGCATCGTGTGGATGGCGAGCACGATGTTGTCGAATGAGAGGCTCGACTCGTCCACGGCGGAGTTGACGGCGTGCGCGTCCTTGACGAGGCGCTGCATCTCCTCCCTGGTGCCGCCGTATCCCAGCTTCAAGTTGTCGAGCATGGTGTAGTTCTGTTTCGCGAAGCCCTGGTACGCGTTCTGGAGGTCCTCCATCGCCGTGCCGAAGGTGTTCGCGTTGTCGCCCATGTCGACCATGGCCGTGTCGGCGTACTCGGCGGCCTTGACCGTGTCGCCGCCGAGCGAGGAGACGAGCGCGGCCGAGAAGCCGGTCACCTGCTCCATGTACCGGTTGGCGCTCATGCCGGCCGTCTTGTAGGCTGCGTCGGCGTTGGCCAGCACCGTCGTCTGGGCCTGCTCGAGCTGCTCCCACTTACCGGAGCACTGCTCGACGGTCTGGCCGGTCATGGCGGCGTAGTCCTCGAGGGACTTGCCCATGTTGCCGAAAATCTTCTGTATGCCGCCGACGTTCTGCTCGTAGGCGGCGTAGGCGCTCATGCTCATGCCGGTCACCGCCGCGACGCCGGCAGCCACTGCCGTTACTCCGGCCGCGACCAGCGACGCGGCCTTGCCGGCGGCCGCCCCGAGCTTGCTGCCGATGCCGCCGGCGATGCCGTCGACCTTGCCGGATGCCTGGTCGTCGACGCCGATCTTGACCAAGAGGTCGAGAAGGTCCATCTACAGCACCTCCAATCCCAACTTGCCGATTACGTCCGCCGCGATCTCGTCGCCGCTCCGGGTGTCTGCCGGCTCTGCCGCGCCCCGCACGAGCTCCAGGTAGGGCTTGGCGATGTAGCGCGACTGCACGGCGAGGCGGATGGACTCCGTCAGGTACACCCTGTACGCGTCCTCCTCGGCCTCCCTGCGCTGCCGCGCGGACAGGTACCTAGCAAAAGGGCGAGCACGCCGTGGTCCGGTGTACTCGCCCAGGTAGAGCCAGAGCAGCTCCGGGTCGTCGGCGGCTAGCCGAAAAAAGGCGCGGCGATCTCCTTGACGGTGTCGATGCTGTCGACCGCGGCCTTGATGTCGGCGGCGTACTTGGCCATGGTGAAGCAGGCCTTGTACTCGTCGAGGGTCTGGCCGTCCAGCGCGGCGAGGAGCTTGAGCGACAGCTCGCCGCCCTCGCGCAGCAGGACGGGCAGCAGGCCGCCCAACATATCGACGGCCTGGACCTCGACCTTGGCCTTGACCTCGTCCTCTTCGCCGCCCTCGGCCTTGGCGGCTTTGGCCGCGGCGCGGTAGGACATGTAGGAGCGCTTGAGCTCCTCGCCGAGCTTGCCGCCCATGGCCTCCTCGGCCACCTCGGCGAGCAGCTGCGCCGAGGTCAGGAACTCGTCCGCCGTGAACTCGTCGATTCGCATCAGGCTGCCACCCCCGTGCCGTCGGTACCGGCCTTGACGTAGATCTCGAACGGCACCGTCTCGGGGTGCTCCATCGAGTAGTGCCCGGTGAACTCGAATTCAAACTGCGCCTTGGCCTTGTCGCCGGACTGGATCTGGAAGCCGCCGGTGCTCAGGGAGTTGAGCAGGCGGATGGCGCAGAAGCCGGCGCTCGCGCCCTTGGTGCCGTCCTCGTTGACGGCGCTGTAGTCGCCCACCCACCACAGGTCGGCGAAGTCGGCGGACTTGAGGTCGTTGCGCGGGGTCACCTTCTCGGCGGCGGTGTCGGCGGCGCCCGTGAGCTTGGTGGCGAGCTCGGCGGTCACGGTCACGAACGTGCCGGACATCTTGGCCTCCCAGCCGTCGAGCTGCTTGAGCTCCTTCATGTTCTTCGGACAGTTGTCGATGTCCTCGCCGTAGTCGATGAAGCTCGGCGTGGCGGTGAAGTTGACGCCGCCGGACGTCGCGCCGAGGATGTCGGTCGCCTTGAGCGTGCCGGTGTCCGGGGTGAACGCCTTGAGCAGGACGCCGGCGTTCAGCTGGATGTTGTTGAACGTGTCCTGCGGGATCTGGGTGTATTTCATGGGACCCCCTAAAAGGTCGTGATGTTCTCGATTGAGAGGTTTACGTAGCGGCGCTTGACGCCCGGCTCGCCCGAGTCGGCGGCCTGCCAGAACGGCGAGCCGCGCCTGACCCACAGGCCGCCGCCGTCGCAGGGCAGCATCACGCCGCCGAGCCCCAGCGCGCGCCCGACGGCCTCGGCGTCGGCGTTGGCCTCGGCCTCGGACTCGGTGCGGCGCCATGTCTCCACGGTGACGCCCTGCTCGCCGTCGCCCCAGGCGCCGGAGACCGGCGTGAACGTGAGGTACGGCAGCTCGGCGTCATCGGGAACGGCCTGCGCGGAATAGGCGGGCATGCCGAAGCCCCCGAGCCATGCGGCGAGCGCCGCGGTCCTAGTCGGCATCCGGCAGCCTCCATTCCTCGGCCGTGCACTGGGTGAACGAGAACGTCGCGCACGCTGGCGGACGTCCGTCGTCGGCGTCGGACGTGACGCGGAACACCTGCCCGTCGGAGACGCGCCTGAACACGTCGCCGTGGGACAGTTCCTCGCTGCACGTCACCGTGTAGGAGTTGGCGACGCCCGCCGCCTCGGCGATTCGGGCCTCGGCCGACGTGTCGCGGACGATGGTCGCGGCGAAGCTGCGGCCCGTGGCCCACGTCTCCGTCCAGCCGCCCTCGCCGTCCGGCACGCTCCTGCGGACCATGCGCACGCACGGCACGCGCATGCGCTCGTACAGGCGGCTCACAGCTTCCTCCAGGGGTCCATGCGCGCCTTGAACTGGTCGCGCCACGTCAGCGGTCGGCCGTCGGCGCCCATCACGCGGGTGTAGCTGTATCCGCCGAAGCTCTCGGACTGGTACGGGCCGTCCAGCTCCCCGGCGTGCTCCTTGCGCCACGCGTCGATCTCGTCCGCGAGGTCGAGGACGGCCTTCGGCACCGCGAGCGCCCACACGGTGCCGACGAACTCCTCGTCGGTCATGCCCGTGCAGGGCCAGCGGTGCAGGCCGTCGTTGAACACGGAGCCGGTCACGCGGATGTACTGGCCGTCCGCCAGCGCGAGGCCCTCGGGCGGGACCAGCGCCCCGCCCTCGACACGAATTCGGCCGGTGGCCTTGTCGCGGACGAACCAGTTGCGCAGGGCGCGCAGCAGCTCCTCGAGCATGGCTTAGCCCAGCTTCGGGGCGGTGCCGATGCCCTTGAGGACGCCGGCCTTGAGCGTGTTCTTGAGGGCCACGCCGGCCACGAGCTCGACCTCGCCGGTCTTGACGGCGCCGGGCTGCGCCATGTCGGGCATGTAGGACTGGACCACGCCGGTGCCGGTCGGCGAGATGCCGTGGAAGCCGTCGAGGCCGAGGGATACGGCATAGATGTCGGACTTGCCGAGCGCGGCTGCCGTGGCGGCGGTGTCGGCGACGGCGTCGACGGCGGTGGTGCCGTTGTAGTACTTGCCGAGGTCGACGATGGGCACGCCGTTGTAGGTCTCGATGTATCGGCCGGCGTCGTCCTTGGTGCGCTCGTAGTAGCCGGCGCGTCGGGCGATGCCGCGGAACTTCGTCAGCATCTTGCCGTTCATCATCAGCATGTTCGGGCCGTCGACCTGCGAGAGCAGGTAGTCGACCTCGTCGAGGAACGCCTGGGCGTTCTTGGTCATGAGGTCGGCGGTGGACACGTCGACGGCGGAGGCGATTTCGTTGGACGTGCCGGAGAGCAGCTTGGCGAGGCCGTCGAACGTGCCGTCGGGCTTGCCGGCGCCGGCGGTGCCGGCCGCCTTGCCGTTGATGACGAGGTAGTGGAACTCGTTGGCCACGGCCTTGATCTTCTGCTCCAGCTGGAAGGCCAGCTCGTCCACGGCGCCGGAGGTGTTCTGCAGGACGCGGTCGACCTGGAAGGCACCGCCCATGATGACGGCGTTGGTGGTCTTCTTCTCGCGCTTGGCCTCGTTCGCCGTGTACTCGACGTTGATGGCGCGGACGCCGGCGGTCGCCGGGGTCTTGAGCTGCGTGTAGCCGTAGGCCAGCGTGGAGCCGCCGGTGCCGGGCGAGATGGCGTTGTCGAACGTCAGCTTGTCCAGCAGGAGGGACGAGCGCTGGAAGGTGTCGACCACGGACTGGTCGACGCGGTCGGACATGCCGACCTTTGCCTCTTCGAGTGTGATGGGCATGTGTTACTCCTTGTTCTCGTAGCGTTGGTGGAGCGCCTCGCGCAGGTTCTTGGGCGCTGCGGCGCCGCCGGTGCTCTTGGGCGGGTTGGGCACGGTCGCGCCCTGCGTGGTCTTGACCGCGATGAAGTCGGCCCAGTCGGACTTGATGGACTCGGTCAGCTCGTCGGCGCCCTCGATGGCGCCGTCCTTGACGGTCACGCCCGACAGGTCGGAGACCTTGAGCACGGTGTCGATGCGCTTGGGGTCGACGCCCGCGCCGGCCAGCAGCTCGCGGTACAGGCCGCGCTTCTCGCGCTCCGCCGCCTCGCCGTCGACCTTCGCCTTGAAGTCGTCGAGCTCCTTGCACTTGGCCTTGTACTTCTCCTCGTACTCGCCGGCGCCCTCGCCGGCCTTCTTGGCCTCCTCGAGCTGCCTTCGCAGGCCCTCTGCCTCGTCGGCGCCCGCCTTGTAGCGGTCGCGCTCGGCCTTCAGGCCGTCGACGCTCTCGACGTGCTCCTCGATGATCTGCTCGATCTTCTCGTCCTCGATGCCCATTGCCTTGAGCATCTTCCGCGTCAGTGCCACGCTGTCTCCTTTTCCTCGGATGGACCGGGGCGCCGGCTTTTCGTCGCGGCCTCCCCGTGCGGCAGTCCGTCGCCGCGGCGACATCGTCCGTGGCGCGTAACGCGGCCCTAGCCGCGGAGGTGCTTGAGGAAGATTCCCTTGTACGTGGAGTAGTGGTCGTTGGCGGCCGGCTTTAGGAACGGCTGCGGCCTCTGGTGCCTCGTCCCCAGCTCGACGTAGGGCGCGTACTCGACGTTCGTGCCGATGATGACGTGGCGGGTGCCCTCGTCGAGGATGTGGGTGATTGAGTTGCGGAGGCGGCCCGTGTCGACCGGGCAGGCGCGCTTGGCGTAGCCCTCCGCGGCGAGGCCGACCTCCTCCAGCGCGGCGACGAGCGCCCGGTCGATGGCGTCGGCGATGGCCTCGCGGTTGTCCTGCCGTATCTCGACGAGGCCGGAGATGTCGGAGGCGAGCAGGCCCTTGGCGGTGCCCCTGGTAAAGCCCTTCTCGCCCATGCCCTCCGTGACGACGCCGTTTCGGTCAGTCCACGTGTCGTTCTTGGCGCTCCACTTCTCCTTGCCGACCCTTCGCGGCGCGGCCATCAGTCCAGCACCTCCGTGCCGTAGCCGACGCGGCCGGACACGTCTACCTCGCACGCCTCGACGGCCTGCACGGGCTCACCGGGGATGCCCATGGTGCAGCCGTCGCCCGGCCCCACATCGTCGCCTCGCACGGTGCATATCAGCACGTCGGGCTGGGTGAAGCCGAAGCCGAGCCTGATGGCGCAGTCGGAGCATCGCTTACATTCGGTTATGGGGTTCATGGGGTCCTCCCTCGCGTCTGGGAGGATGTTCCCGCCGCGGTCACGCGGCATGGAAAAGGCCCCGCCACGGCGGGGCCTCACAGTCAGATGAACGGGTCTATGTCCTTGGCCTCCTTGAGGAACTTCCTCACCTTGGCCATGAAGGAGTTGTCGGTCAGGTACTCGATGCCGCGGGGCGTGATGCAGGCGCCGTCGAGGCCGTAGACGCGGTCGAACGTGTTGTCGACCTCGACCCTGACCGCCCCCGAGATGAATCCGTAGTCGAGCAGGCTGCACAGGATGTAGTGCCAGTACCGCTCGTTCGCGCCTGCGGCGAGGGCGATCTCGTCGAGCCTCTTGGGGTCGACGTCCTCCCCGCCCTTCAGGCACGTATAGAGGTACAGGAGGATGCGGTAGACGATCACGTGGTAGTCGTTCTTAGCCATTAGTGCTCCTGACGCCGTGCTCGAGCTCCCAGTCGATGCTGCGGCGCCATGCCTCTTCCCATGTTTTCGGCGGATTTTGGCGCTCGTCCTCGAGCAGGGCTTCGAGGGCCTCATCGGGAACGTCGGAGAGCCTATCCGGTCGGTCGTCGACCCCAAAGGAGTCATAGTCTATAGCTTTTCCCATTTGATGCCATGGCTCCTCTCAAACTCGCGCATGACTTCGATAATGGCGTCATACCTGCTTGTCCCCATTTTAACTTTATTCTCGACCTTGTTGTCGAAGGACTCGACTCTAAATGGAATGTCCCCCACCTCGTAATAGAACACCTCGCCGTTGTGCAGGGCCACGACGCCGCCGCCGTATCCCTTGTAGCCCGCCGAGACGAAGTCGCTGCCCGTCGGCGGCAGGTCGGTCGGGTGGTTATGGACCGAGACGAGGTCTCCGCGCGGATGTGTCGAGATGGCCCTGTCGACTTCCGCGTTTCTGGCGGTCTCGAACGGAACCGTTCCGGCCGTGCTCCGCGCGACCACCCTGCCATCGGACTTCGACACGAGGACGAGGTCCTCGAGATCGCTTCCAGAGCGGTGCGACAGCATGGCGACCGCCGACTTGCGGACAGACGCGGCGGCATCCCTCGGCATGTCCAGCTTCGAGAACTTCGCGGCGTAGCCGTCCGACTTCACGAGGTCCATGTTGACCTTCGAGCCGCGGGCCGAATGTCGCTTCGAGGTGATACCCCTCTCCGTCGCCAGCGCCGTGTCCAGCACCTTCTGCTGGTCGCCCGCGCTCATCTTGCGGAACGAGCCGGACGGTATGCCGTACTCCTTGAGCTGCTCGGTGAGCCTCTTTCTCGCCTCGGTCGGCGACACGCCAGCGGCGTCGAGCTTGCGGGCCGTGCCGGGCATCCCCATGAACTCGGAGATGGTGCGGTCGGCCGGTTTGGCGCCTGTGACGGCGGGCTTGCCGGCCTTCCACTCCTCGTAGGTCATGCCCTCGGGCAGCCTGCTCCAGCGCTTGCCGTCGCTGTAGTCCACGCCATCCACGGCCGCGATGAGCGTGCAGCGGCAGTTGCACGTCTCGGCATACGGCGCCTCCGGGTCGCCGGGATAGCGGCACCCGTTGCTGAACTTCTCCCCGACCTCGACCTTCTCGCCGTCGAGCTTCCTGTGGCTCGAGCGCGTGCGGCCGTCCATCGTCGCCAGCCACTCCTGCTGCACCTTGATGCCGAGCCCCTTGGCCCTCTTGTAGCTGTCGACGCGCCCGGCGTTCTCCGCCGCCGTCGTCGAGGTCCGCGCCAAGCGCACCGCCGCCGCGCGGTTCGCCCCCGTCACGTCCTGCATGCGCTTGGCTATCTTGGGTATCGACTCGCCGAGCAGCACGCCCTGCGTGATCTGGTTGGCGATGAGCCGGCGGTTCCACGCCATGTCCTTGGCGACGTTGACGGACGGCTTGGGCAGGTAGCTGTCGTGGTCGGTGAGCAGCCTCTGCACGGTCGAGGCGTCCTGCAGCGCGAATGACGTGTCCCAGCCCACGGCGCTCTCGACCTGCCACGTGCCGTAGTTGTAGTTCTCGGCGTAGACCTCGGGCAGCCTGCCCTCGATGGCGGCGGCTGCGACGACGTTAGCGTGCGTCATGGCCTCGGCGCACTGCTTGAGGACGATTCGGTAGCGCCTGCCGGCCGCTATCTTCCCGCTTCGCCAAGACCTGTATTGAGCCTTGGTGATCTCGCCGGCCTCGAGACGCCCGCGCATCTTCTCGTCGTCGGCCTCGAACTGCGCCAGATAGCGCTTGAGGTTGGCGTATACAGTCTTGCCCGCCTCGCCGTACACTCCCGCCACCTCGCGCTCGAACGCCCGAATCTCGGCGTCTGAGAACTCGTGGGCCTCGTCCGCGGCCATGCGCTACTCCTCGCCGTCCCCGTCGTCGCTGTCGTCGTCTGTACCCGCGGCCCCCGTCGCGTTGGCAGCGAGCGCCGGCGGCAGCGCTGCCATGCGCTCCTCCTGCTCCCGCCGCTTGCGCTCCAAAATCTCGGCGGCCTCGTCGGGCGTGATGTTCGGCAGCTTGCGCAGGATGGTCTCCTCGTCGAGCCACTCGGCCTCCAGGCACACGTTCTCGATCTGCTCCTTGGTGTTGCTGATGCGCGTGCGGGTGAAGATCGGCGTGTCCTCGATGCCCTGGAGCGCGAGCAGGTCCATGATGCCCTCTCGCATGTGGCGCTCGAACTCCGCGGCCTCCTCGTCGAGCGGCTGGTATGCGGCGTCGATGTGGTCGTTGGTCGCGCCGGCGGCGATGGTGTGCACGTCGAGCGCGCCGAAGTCCTCGTAGATGTCGGCCTTTATCTGGGCCAGCGTCTCGCGGCGGCTCGCCACGGGCACCTCCTGCACATACGGCGTCGCGGCCTGCCCCTGCTCGGCGTCGACCTGCGCCACGTGCGTCAGCTTGAGCTTGGCGCGCCAAAGGTCGAGCTCGCGGTCGTCCATGCCGCCGGCGCCGTTGACTATCCAGTAGACCTGCGCGCAGTCGTTGACGTCGTTGCACAGGCCGCTCTTGATCATGTCGTAGGCGTCGATGCCCCCGCGCATGCCCACGAGCGTGGACTGGTGCGCGTCGCTGCCCCACACGGGCACGATGGGCAGGCGCGAGTAGTTCTCCTCGTCAACGGCCAGCGCGAGGCCGTCGGCCGGCACCTCCTCGTAGGTCACCTTGTAGGCGCGCTTCGCCTCCGTCACGGCGAAGTCGAGCGTGCCGGCGGCCGGGGCCGCCATCTGCGTGTAGCCGTCCTGCTCGTAGAGCGTGGCGTTCCACGGGTGGTCCGGGTCCAGGCGCCAGAAGCGCACGCCGGCCACCATCGCGCCGCTCACCTCGTCCCACACCGGGCAGAACTCGTCGGCGGTGAACACGTCGATGTGGTCGAGGTTCCAGAACGGGAACGAGATGCCGTGGATGAGCGCGTAAAGGCCTATCTTCATCACGTCGTCGTCGAAGCGGTCGCCCAGCGCCTCCTTGGTGGTGTCCTCGCCGCCCTTCGAGACGTCGACGAAGCTCACGCCCTTGCCGAGCGAGTATGAGCAGCGCTGCCCGTTCAGGCGCTTGAACAGGTTGGACTTGATTCGCATGTCCGACGCCGTGTAGTCGTCGACCGGCGTGCCGGCGCTCGAGTACACGATCTTGGTGAACCTGCTGATGGTCACGTTCTGCTGGCGGTAGTAGTCGTTGGCCGCCACGGCGTTGCGGTACATCTCGCCGGCCATGTGGCGCCTCACGGCGTCCGCGGCGAACCCCGCCGCCGAGCCCGCCGCCGCCATGTCAGCCGCCGTCACGATCGGGCCGTCTGCCATCGGCCCCTCCCTTCCCTATCGAACAGCGGGTTTACCTGCTGTTTCTGCGGTTTGTACATGCGCAGTGTCGCCACGCCGTAACGGAGCGCGTCGCAGCTGTGGTCCTCGACCTTGACGGGCCTGTCGCCGTCGGCCTTGGCGTCCCAGCAGTAGCCGCCGAGCTCGCCTATCAGCCCCGCGCAGGCGTCGGAGATGCGCACCGCGCCGTTGCCCAGGCACACCCCCGTCTCCCGTATGCCGTCCGCGACGTCGTTGCGCCCCTTCTTGGTCTTGAACCCGGCCTGCCGCATCGCGGCGATGAAGCTCGTGGCGCTCGGGTCGATGATGAACGTGGGCGGCTTGCCCAGCCCGCGCACGAAGTCGGCCATGTCGGCCACGTAGTCGGCGTCCGTCTTCTGGTGCCCCGTGTCGCGGCCCGAGTAGCGGTACTCGTCCACCACGTGCCACACACGGCCGTCAAACGCCCACAGAAGCGCCGCAAAGGCGTTCTGAGTTCCGTAGTCGCAAGACACCGCGTACTTGGCGGCGCCGCCCGCATACCGGCTCTCTAGGGCACCCTCCCACCCGGGGTAGACCAGGCCCTCGGCCAGCGTCCACTTGCCCAGGATGTAGCGGTCGTAGTACACGCCGCTGCCGTAGTCCTTGATGAGGGCCTCGATGACATCCGGTGCCAGCGCACCGTCCCAGATCGTGTAGTCCTGCCTGTAGATGTCGCTGTCGCCGTCGAGGAACCGCTTGAACCAGTGGTTGGGGCTGTCGGGGTTGCAGGTGCCGTCGAATCGGCTGTGCTCGCAGCGCAGGCGGCTCTTGAGCATCTGGAACACGTCTTCGCTCCACGTGGCGACCTCGTCGCCGTAGACCCACTCGAACGTGGCGCCCTGAATCTTGGATACGCTCGTCTTCTTGTCCGCCCCGAGGCAGTAGACCTTGCGCCCGAATATCCGGGCAGTGTTGTCCCGCCCGATCTGGCTGACGACGTCCTCGCTGTAGAGCGAGCGCATCGGCTCGAGGATGTTGCGCTCGAGCGTCGAGCGGGTGTTGCCTATCATCACCGCCAGCCCCTCGCCCCTCATGGCGAGAAGCCTCTGCGGTATGGTCACGGCTATGTCGACGTAGCTCTTGCCCGAGCCCGTCGCCCCGCACTTCACGTTGTAGCGGTGCGTGCAGTTGGCGAGGTACTCGCGCTGCATCCTCGTGAGCGGCATCGGCTACTCGTCCCCGCCGATTGAGGACGGCACGGACAGCACCAGCTCCTTGGCGGCCTTGAGCACCGCCGTGTCGGTGGTGTCCATGATGCGCTGCGCCTTGGCGTACTCCTGCGGGTACTTGCGCTCGAGCAGCCACGCCGCCGCCTGCCAGCTGTCGCCGCTCGCGTCCATGATGCGGCCCACGAGCGTCGCCTTGCGCTCGACCTCGGCCTTTTTTAGAACGTGACACAGTTGACGCTGATTGTCGGTTCTGGGGTGGTTGATCCAGCGGCTGTATGTCTCGCGTGCGACCCCGAGATATGCGGCGATGTCCCTGTCGGTCAGTCCGGCACGGCACAGGCGGACGGCATCCTCGATGCCCTCCTTGGTCAGTTTTTCGCGCCCTTTTCCCGCCACAAAATCACGTTTCCGCTGCTAGATAGCCATATGGAAACGCGAACGTTCCCACCTTTTTACGCACGTGGACAAGCGCGTGCGTTTGCCCACGAGCGTAAAAAGGGGGTAACGGGCAAAGAAAAGGCCCCGGTTTCCCGGGGCCTTTCGGCTACTCGGCCTTCTTCCTGTGCGCGGCCTGTCGTATGCGGTTGCTCTCCGCCTCCTCCTCGAGCCGCCTCTTCCGCTCCGCCAGATAGCATCCCTTGCACAGCCTCCACTTCTTCGCCTGCGCCGACGTGTCGAACACGGGCCGCGCGTCGCACACGATGCACAGCCCATCCGTTCCGGTCGAAAAGCGCCCGTACCGCTGCCGCGCGTGCCTCACGGCGCTCGGCGTCACCCTCAGCTCCGCGGCGATCTCCGCCGCCGTCCGCTCCGGGTGCGCCTGCATCCGCCCTATCATCTCGTCGGTCCACAGGACGTAAGAGGAGCGCCCCTTCCGGAGCGCCCACTCGTCCCTCAACGGATGTGTTGACTTTGTAGATGGGCCTTTTGGCCCATCTCCTACAGGTGGCCTACACGCCATTCGCATACCCCCTCGCGCTCGGTTTGCTTCGGCTACCATACCAAGAGCCGGGGACCACATCACGCACGGCGCTCGATTCTGGCCCCGCACTTCGGGCAATGGACGGCTTCATACGCAAGCATGTCCCCGAAGCCGATATGCTCCCAGATCTGCCCATCCCATCCGCAGTCGGAACAGTGGAAGTAGCCGTCGACCATCCGCTTGCCCGGGATGAACGGATCCTGCTTGTGCTCGACAAGGTCGTAGCAGGTCGGGCGGTCGATTAGGTCTGCCAATCTCTGCCATGTATCGGTCCCGCAGCTGTCCAAATCGCAAAGTGCATCGTAGTGGCCGAAAAGCATCGTGCTCACCTTCATGCACCGGCTACAGTCGAGCTCCGTTTTCCGGTGCTCGGCAAAGTACAAGCACTTGCCTGAGCGCAGGAAATCGACGGCCTTGCGGCGCTGCTTATCGGTAATCATCGCCTCCCCCTTCCGGGTCGATGAGGTCGGCGAGCTTTTCGAGGACAACATTGAAGTCGTGGTAGTCCTCGAAGCCGACCACCACCTCGGCGAGCTCGTCAAAGAACTGCTCCTTGTACTGGATGAAGTAGCCGATTGTAAGGTTTCGCAAATTCTCGGCCACCTCGCGGCGCTCTTCATTGCTAACCCTCATACAGCACCTCAAGCCCGTACGCGACGGCGGCATCATGCTCGATGCGGCATCCGCGTGCGTTTTCCCAGCCTTTGCAGAAGTAGGCCGCATGGCACAGGCTCATGTTCTCAAGAGATTTCGCGAGATAGCAGAGCGGGACCTGCACCACGCCGCGCTCCTCCATGGCCTCGTCGCTGTACCACTCGTCGGTGAACAGGGTGTTTACGAACTCGTAGCCCATCTCGCGCAGCTTGGCGTGTGCCTTGTCCCTCGCCTCCGCGATCTCCTCGTCTGTCTTACCAGCCATAGGCTGTGAAATCATCGCTCGCTTATTCAACATAGCTCACCCTTTCATTCCATAGATCTGCAGCGAACTCCTCGGCGTACTCTAGGTCCGTCCGTGCGCCGCATCCCAAGCAGCTCACGTAGAAGGTGCACAGACCTTGATACTTGCCCTGCTGCATCTCGGCATCGCCACCACAGAACGGACAGGGTTTCAGCTTGATTTTGTCCATCAGGCCTCACCATCCATCCATGCGTACTGCTCAAACAGTTCTGCGGGCGAGTCGATAGTCACGCATTCAGCGTTTACGGTAACAACATCGCCCGATTCGAGCAGCACGACCGCGACCGGGTACGCGATTTGCCCTGCGGGAAACCCTCCGATTAGGGGCGATGCATCATGCGTCCACGCTTTTTGGTAGAAACCCATAAGCAGCGCTTTCGTCTTCTCTCCGGGCATTTCGGAAATCCAGCATGGCGTCATGTTCATTTGTCCTCGCCCCTCAGCTTGCGGATACGGTCGAGAATGTTCTCAAATGCACGCTCGTCACTATGCGCATCACAGTTAACGCTGCCATAAAGCGGACAAACGTTGCATTTGTTGGCGGCGTTGAAGTATCGGCAGCACGTCGGAACAACATCGCGTTCTGCCGCTCTTCCCAAGTCCTCCTCCAGCTTCTCCCATGTGTCTGGCAGAGTGAGGTGCATGTTCTTCGGCTTGAAGCTGTTGTAGTAAAAGTTGCCTTCGTACTGGGCTTTAATCGTCCATTCGGTTTTCTGGCTCTCCACCAACGTTCTGGATAGAAACTCCTTCACGCTCACCTTTGTTCCGCACTCGTCATACAGCACCTCGGTATCCAGCGGAATCTCGCGGCCCTCGGCATCTTTCGGCAGCTTGATCATTTGCCATCACCGCACAGACGGTGGACGCGCTCGTCGATGTCTTGCACCAAGGCGTTGATGCAGAAGATGTTGTTCCGGAACTTACAGCCATCGCAATCCTTTCTCTCTCGATTGAAATACGAGCAGATGGTTCCATTTGGATTGCGGACATACCTGTCCAGATCGTCTCTCAGCTTCTCCAGGCTGTCCGGTGGGGCAAGATAGAGACTGCCTGGATTCGTCAATACGGGGCCGCTTCCTTCCTTGATGCAGTAGAGCTTCGATTTGGCGAGAAATTGATGGTCGGGGACCCTGATACCGGTCACGCGATAACGGGCACCCGCCCCGTCGTAATACGTCCCGCCAAACTCGATGTCCTTGCCGTCGGCTGTCTTGATGTCGATGTTCATCATTCAATCCCCTCGTAGTCGCGGCACTCGCCGCACTCGTCCTCGCAGTACAGCAGGTTCCCCATGAGCCACGCCACGGCCCACTGCGCCAGCCGCCAGAAGCCCTCCTTGCGCCCCGGCGCCTCCGTGTCGTAGACTCGCTCGAACTCGAGGCGGCAGTAGCCGTAGTCGGCGTGGATGTCGCTGCCGCAGAAATGCCTGCAGTTCCCGCACATCCTAGGCTCACGGGTGCCGCCGTAGCAGCGCTCTATCGTGGCGTCGGTCACCCCCATCGGGTAGCCTCCGACCCTCGAGTCACTCATCGCACTCCACCGCCCCCGTGCTCTCGTCGAGCAGGTCGATGGCATCCCCGACGGTCGCCTCGATGCTCGTCAGCTGGCGGCGCAGGTTCTGCACGAGGTTCGCGCCGGCGACCTCCGCCCTTCCCGCCTCGGCGTGCGCCCTGTCCTGCGGCCTGCACTCGCGGTCGTAGCAGAACACCTCGACCGCATCAGCCTTGATCTGCTCCAAAGTCTCCATCACAGACGCCCTCTCCCACAGTTCCTCTCGTCCATGCGCTTGATGGCGGCGTCGACCTCACCCTGCGTGGCGCCTACGGCTGCCAGCAGGTTGGCGACCGCCTGCACGGTGTCTACACATTCGTCGATGAGGTCCACGCGGAACGCCCGGCGCGCCGTCATGATCTGGCTTTGGCGTATGCCGTCGCAGTTCTGCCACGCGCCGAACACCTCGGCCGCCTCCTCGAGCGGCTTGAGCGCCTGTGCCTTGTCGTCCCTCACCTCGCGGAACGTTCGCAGGTTGAGCAGGTAACCGTCAGTCATGGTCCCTCGCCTCCAGTCCCAGGAGCGCGGCGACGTCCGCCACGCTCCTGTCGTAGTCGACTATCGCCTCGTCGGCGATCTCCGGCCCGGCGAGCCGCCACAGGGTCGCGCTCATGCCCTCGAGGTACCCGACGGCCCTCACAGCCTTAAGGATGTTCCGGGCCTCCATGTTCCAGTCGATTACGCTCATCGCGCCTCCCAGTAGTTGCAGCGGGCCTCGGCCTGCGTGCGGTGCACGAACTCCGGGCGCCTTGCGCAGCGGTACACGGTGCGGACGTCGCCCGATGCCGCCATCACGCGCTCGACGCGCTCCGCGAACCTGCACCCGTCGCAGCGGCGCGGGTCCTCCTCGGGCCATTTGCCGTATCTCGAGCTCATGGCCTCCTCCTTCCTAGGCCGCCGTCTCGGACGGCCTGTCGTTTCCGTAGTCCCACGACACGACTTTGAGCGCCTCGCGCGGGTCCATGCCCCGCTTGATCGCCCAGCAGCGGTCCCATGCCGTGTGGTAGTCGATGGTCCGGTCGTACATCCCGACCTGCTCTGGCGTCAGCCCGTCGAACGCGGGCTTGTGGCGCGGCCAGTAGAAGTCGACGAGCACCTTCGCCCGCTCGTCGGCGTCCCACGCCGCGAACTCGGCGTAGAGGCGCCTGAGGTGCGGCATGACGTCCTCCTCGCGGCAGCCCCAGACCCTCACGAGCCAGCGCAGGTCCTCGTCGATGGGGCGCCTGCGCGGCGGCCCGAACAGGTCGAGCGCGGCCTGTCCCTCGCACGGCCTCACAGCCCGCGCCACGGCTCCCACCTCCCGCAGGAGTGGTCGCCCTGCGTGATGCTCGCGGCCATCGCGTCGAGGTCCACGCCGCGCGGCAGCACGGCCGACTCGGCCCGGTGGGCGCAGATGCCGCACCCGTCGCCCGGCACCCAGCGGTCGCACGTCTCGCAGCACCTCACGGCGCCGTCGGGGATGTCCGGCGCCCCGTCCCTCTCGAGGTTCACGACGCCCTCCTCTCGCACGCGGCGCGGGCGGCCAGCAGCCTCCGCGCGTCCTGGTACGCCCTGAGCGCCACCGGGTCGGCGGTCGTCCCCCTCGGGGCCTTCACTTTCGCCGGGTCGATGCCCGGATGTTCCTCGCGCCACCTGCGCTCGAGCTCGGCCCTCGTCTGCTCGGGCGTCCTCGTCGGCTTGAACGTGGCGGCCTGAATCTCGGCATCGGTCGGCTTGCCGCGGGCATGGGCCTCGGCGTCGAGGCGCTTCTGGTTGCCGTTCCACAGCATCGCCGCGGCCTTGAGCGAGGTCACGGGCATCCCGTTCGAGCGGATCCAGCCCTGCGACTCGTAGTGCGCCCAGAACTTGTCGGGGTCGCCGCTGATGCAGTTTGCGGCGAAGTACGCGCGGCACTCGTCAAGGGTCGGCGGGGCGAAGCCGTCGGCGTCGCCGCTGCGCGTACCATCAACACAAGCTAGGCTAGGTAAAGCTAGGCTAGGATAGGCTAGGTTAGGGTTTTCGCTTTCGGAAACCTCGGTTTCGGGTTTTTGCTCAGGCTTGGGTTCGGGCTCCGGCTCTGCCTTGGCCTTGCGGGGCCTGCCGCCTTTCTTGGCCTGCTCTCGCCTTTCCTTGGAGTTGTCGATGGCGTTCTTGAGTCCCTTGAAGGCCCTCTTGACGTTCTTGGGCAACTCGATCTCGACCCCGTGGAGGCCGTACATGAGCACCGCGTCCGCGAGCATCATGCGCTCCCTCATGTCCTCGGGGTCGTTCGGGTCGTAATCGTCGTAAAGCTCGGCTATCGAGTTGGCGAAAACCGTGAAGTCCTTGGCCATCAGAACCACCCCCATAGAAGCGAAGAGAAGAACAGGAACCCCGCGGCGAAGGAGGCGGCGAACAGGGCCGCCTCCCAGTGGTCGCGGATGGTGTCGGGTACGCGCCTCATCAGAACGGCACGTCCTCGTCGTAGAACTCGGGCTGCGGGGCCGCGGCGTAGGCCTGCGCCTGTGGCTGCACGGGCACCGTGTCCGCGAGGCTCTGCTGCGGCTGGGCCTGCGCCTGCCCCTCGCGGCGCACCATGACATCGAGCTCGTCGACGATCACCTCGAGCTTCGAGCGCTTCTGGCCATCCTTATCCCAGGAGCTGTAGCGCAGCTTGCCCTCGATGGCGACCTTCATCCCCTTGGCAAGGAAACGGCCCACGGCCTCGGCGCGGTTGCCGAACATGGTGCAGTCGACGAAGTTGGGATAGTCCTCCCACTCGCCCGTCTGCGCGTTGCGTCGGCGGTCGTTCACGGCGACGCCGAAGGACAGGACCTGCGTCCCGCCCGCGGTGGCGCGCAGCTCCGGGTCGCGAGTGAGGTTGCCGGTGATGTTCACTCGATTGATGCTCACTGCCCGTCCTCCTTTGCGGTCATGCAGCCCTTGATGGCATCGACGAGGCGCGGCCCCTGCATGTAGCCCAGGCCGCTCACGCGGCGGCCGTCGCGGATGTGGCACACCTCGACGATCTTCTGCGCCGTGACCGGGCCGATGCCCGGGAACGAGCGGGCGAACTCGTCGACCTTGAGCCTTGCCGCGATGGGAGCCTCGATGGCGACCTCGGGCGGGATGTTCCCCGCCTTGCACGCCGCCTTGAACGCGGCGCGCTCGCGGCGCGTGTGGATGGCCTTCGCCATCGCCTCCTTGCGCTGCTCCGGCGTTCGGAGCGGCGGCAGGTTTTTCTCCTCCATGTCCTACATCCTCTCGACGTATCCGTGGATGCCGTTCTCGACCATGACGGCCCTCACGCGGCGCAGCTCGTCCGCCGTGGCGCACTCGATGACCACGCGGTAGCCCCTCTGCGGTGCCGGGGCCGCATCCTCGGCCACATCCGGCTCGGGGCGCGACGGCACCACCCGCACGCACCTCGGCACGCCCAGGGGCGGCTCAGGTTCCTCGGCGGGCACCGGCGCGGGCTCGGGCGGCAGCGGCGCGGGCTCCGACTCGGGCTCCGGTGCGGGCGCCATCGCCTGCTCGTAGGTCGCCGCGAGCGCGGCGGCCTTGGCGACCTCCTCGCGGTGCGCGGCGACAGCCGCCGCCACCTCGCCCGAGTCCGCCGGCAGCGTCCTCGCCCACCACGCGACGGCCCACGCCCTCTCGTCCTCGTCCGCGTAGTCGAGGCCGTTGACGAACTTGAACTGGTGCAGCAGCTCGCCCACCCGGCGCTCGATGATGTTCTTGGCCTTGACCTCGCCGAAGCTCGCGTTGAGCCACCTGTCGTCGGCGATGCGCTCGTATGGCACCAGCGGCCCCATCTCGCCCGCGAGGTCGTAGTAGTGGCCCTCGAGCGCGGCGAGGCGCCGGGCCCTGCACTCTCCGTCGTAGCGGTCGATCTCGGCCTTGTACTCATCGGAGAGCCTGTCGATCGGCGCCGTGATCTCGCCGATGGTCTTGTCGAACGTCTTGAGCAGGTCGCTGTACTTCTTCTTCGCGGCCTTGCGCTGCGCCTCGATGGGCTTCTTCACGTCGTTGACCGCCGCGCGGTACTTCTTCGCCGCCTTGAAGTCCTCGTCCTTCTCGATGCGCTTGACGTCCACGTAGTCCGCCAGCTTCTCGTCGACTTCCTTCTTGAGCTGTGCCAGCTTGTCCTCGAGCGTGTCGTCGATGGCGAGAGACGCCACCAGCGTGTCGAAGTCCTCCTCGAGCGGCACGGCCTCGACCGCCAAAACCTCGTCTGCCATCAGAAGCCTCCCAGAAGGTCGTCGTCGGTCGCGTACTCGGCGGGCGCGGGCTCATAGGCGGGCGCGGGCTCATAGGCGGGCGCGGGCTCCGGTTCGGGGACGGCGGGCTCGGGTTGCGCCTTGCGGGCCGCGATCTCCTCCTCCATCCACGAGGCCGCGCGGCGCGCCTGCATGAGCGTCATGTCGTGCATGGAGCCCGACGTGCAGCCCACGGCGGCGCAGATGGCAGCCATGGCCCCGGCGCTGTCGAGCCCAGTCGCCGCCATGAACGGCTTGAACAGCTCGCGCACGGGCTGCAGGTCGGCCACGGGCTCGACGCTCTCGGCCTCGACGGCCTGAGTGCCGGCGTGCATGTCGCGTTCGACCTTCTGGTCCATCTCCTCGCCCGTGTACATCCCGCCGAACTCGTCGGGGTAGGCCAGGCGCCACGCGCCGGCCTTGGCGCACTTCTCGATCATGACGCCCGGCATCTTCGCCCAGTTGCTCTTGCCGGTGCTGTAGTCGGTGAGCGCCAGCTCGACGTATGCGGGCTTCTTGCCGTCGGTGAACGCGACCTCTGCCCAGCCGCCGATGAGCTGCTCCCCGATCATCTTGTAGACTGCGGAGCCCTTCTTCTTGACGACCTCGCCGTCGCGGAGCACCACGACGCCGCTCTCGATGCCGCCGTAGTTGGGCTGGCGGTTCGCGCGGCGGTTGAACACCTGGTAGGAAGTGATGATGCTCGCCGGGGCGCTGCCGTACTTGACCAGGTACACCTCCTTGGTGAACGGGTTCAGGTGCTGGCGGTTGCAAAGCTCCACGCACAGCGCCAGCTCGCTTTCGGTCGCGTTCGGGCACAGGCGCTCGCGGATGTCCTGCGAGGTGAACTTCACGGGCATGCCCGCGTCGTCCTTGTACTCGATGATCCCGTTACTCATCGACTCTCACCTCGCATCCGTAGAGCTTGGAGATCGTGGCGACGGCGCCGCTCTCGGCGTAGACGTCATCGCACTTCTTGGCATACGCGATGATGACGGCAAGGAACTCGCGGTCGAACTCGATGGGCTCCTCGTCCATCATCACGGGCGCGACCGCCATACCGTAGGCGACGCCGCGGAGCACTGCGGGGTCGATATCCTTCTTGAACGCCTCGGCGTTGAGCTCCGTGTTGATGAGGACGTTGCCCACGGCCTGCCTCATGAGTTCCTTGAGTGCCTTGCGTTTCATTTCTATGTCTCCGTTTCTACTTTTTCTCCTCGGCTGGGTCTGCCCAGCCGCGATATACCTGTATGTCCATGTGCGGTTCGATGCCGCGCATTCGGGGCCACTTGACGACATGGAGCTCGACCACCTGGCTGTCGTCACCCCAGACCGCCCCGTTCATCCCGTCCAGCACCAGCTTGGCTATGTTGTCCGCGTCCGGCTTGAACGTGTAAGGCTCCGACGTGACGCGCTTCGGCCTCGACTCCGGCAGCGGGCCGTACGCGTCGATGCGTACCGCGACGGGGACCCTGAACGGGAACAGCATCCCCTTGAGACCCGGGTACGCCTCCCGCATGGCCTTGAGCGCCGCGTCGCGGATGGCGGCCTCGTTGCGGATGGTCTCGTTAGGCGTGTACATCCGCGCGTGGCGTCGGTCGAGCCTGTGGCGCTGCTTGCCCGCCACGAACGGGACGGTGAACGCGAATCGCCTGCCGATCACAGTACCGACCCCATCCCGAGCACGACGCGGACACCGTCCGCCGCGAGCAGCATCGCCCGCAGGACGTAAGGCATGAGCGCGTACACCGCGAACAGGAGCGCGATGTACGCAGCGCACCTAAGCAGCCTCGATGCCATGCGTTCCCTCCTCGATCCACTGCTCCACCCATTCCGGGCGCACCATGCGCCCCACCTTGCGCCCCTCGGGCAGCTGCGAGCGCAGGCGGCCCGCCTTGCACTCGATGCGCAGCGTGTCGTAGGGCACCCCCGTCACCCTCGACGCCTCGCGCAGCGTGTACATCAGCTTGTGCCTGATGCCAAGCTCGTCGGCCATCTGCTGGAACGTTTTGGCTCTGCTAGAATCCATGAGTGACCTCCTTTCAGGTCAGGGAGCCGTCCCCGCTTTCCACACCGGGCGGCTCCTTTTTTGTTGCTTGCTTTCGGGGCCCCGCCCCCGGCACGGCACCGGTAGGGAACGTCCCCGCGGATGGTTATTGGAGAGCCGCGGGGCAACGGTGCCGCCCCGGTGATGGGGCCTGCGGGTTGCCTGAGCGGCAATACCCGCGTTGACGCGTTACACACGCGTTAGGCTTCGGGCCATGATTCGTAGACAGCAGACATATCGCCCGAAGCACGTCCGACCAGCGGCCCCCCTACTCGTGCGGCTCGTCGACTGGGTCGAGCGGCACCCTCGCATCAGCGCCGCGATCGTCCTCGCCGGGTTCATCAACGACGCCTGCGACCTGCTTGGGCGCGTCGTTGATCTCGCGATGTTTCTCATGAAGCTCGCGGGTGTGCTCTAGCACGAACGCGACCGCGAGAACGTCGAGGAAGACCCGGACGGCCGCATGGATAAGGTTCAACATCGCTACTCACGCCCCTTCTGCAGCTGATACATGACCCACTCGCCCGCGGCGAGGCCGACCTCAACCGGCTGGATGCCGGGGTCGATGGCGTCGGCGGTGTTCATGCAGACCGTGCGCTGGACGTAGGCCATGACCGCCTCGCCGCGCAGCAGCCCGTCCAGTCGCCCGCGGGCGTCGAGGAACGACTCGAAGGCCTCGCGGTGCCAGCCGCCGCCGGCGTCGCACCAGCAGACGATGGCCTCGATGCCCGAGAAGCCGCTCGGGCACTCGATCTCGAAGGACTTCCCGCGCGCCTCGTACCTGATGTTCTCGCGGCGCATCTTCACGTCTCCCATGACGCCCTCCCTAGCGTTCGGAGCCGGCGGGCTGCTCGTCGAGCGCCTCGTCGCGGACCAGGTCCTCGAAGTCCGTCGACCAGCCGATGCCGTTGGCGGTGAAGCGCACGGAGGTGTACGCGTAGTAGCGCGTGCCGGCGATCTCGGCGCTGTCGAGGTCGCCCTCGACCATGCTCACGGCCCAGTCAGCGAAGCCGAACAGGTGGCAGATGCGGTTCACCACCGACTCCGTCGTCTCGCACATGGCGCCGTCGAGGTCCTCGTTCGGCGCGAAGGTGACGGGGTAGTTCTTCCTGGTGCTCATGTCGCCCTCCCCTACAGCTCGAAGTCGGAAAAGTCGCGGGCCTCGGCGGGCTCGGCCTCGACCGTGATGGCCTCGGGGATGTTCCAGCCGCCCAGCTCGATGTCGATGTAGTTCTCGTTCATAGTTCTCTCCGTTTCGTTTGTGACTTTAATTTAATTCAAGTCGTTGGCCAAAAAAATAGAATCTCGCGAGACGCCCAAGAAGCGGCAGGCCGCGTCGAATGCGTCGGTGGGCATTCGGTTCGTCTCCTCATACCGCTGATAGGTGGGGTAAGTGACGCCCATCGCCTCGGCTACGGCGCCCTTTTTGACGCCCTTGCGCTCTCGGACCTCTCTCAACGTTTCTGTCATCCCGTCCTCCTTTCGCTGTAATCATATTACAACACATTCAAGATAATTCAAACTACTTTTTTAATAAAATTAAAGGGAAATTGTAATTTACCTAAAGGGGTGAAAAGATGGACCTCGGGAAAAAGATTCGCGCACACCGCGACGAGCTGGGCCTCACGCAGGCAGAGTTGGCGGACAAGCTCGGTCTTACCTACTCGTCGGTAAGTCAGTGGGAAAGCGGGCGCGCCACGCCGAGGACGCCTATCCTTCGTCAACTCGCCGACCTCTTCAACACGACGGTAGCCGACCTCATGGGAGAGGACGCCACGGAGGCCGTGCGCCCCAACGGCGCCCAGTACGTGACCCTGCCCGTGCTCGTCGCCGGGCACGCAGGCGAGTTCACCGACGAATTCGGTCCCGACGAGGTCGCTGACGTGCCGATCTCAGTCCTCGAGCGCGTCAACGACCCGGACGCCTACCTCATGCGCGTGCGCGGCTCATGCATGAATCGCAGGTTTGCCGACGGCGAGAACGCACTGCTCTCCCCCAGGTGCGAACCGCGCAACGGCGACGCCGTGGCGGCCGAGTACAACGGCGAGATGATCCTTAGAAGCTACTACCGCGGGGCGTCGACCCTCGTGCTGTCGCCGGACAGCTACGAGGACGGCTACACCGACATAGTGTTCGACGATCCGGAGAACGCCAGCGTGAGCTTCCGCGGCGTCGTCAAGTGGCACCAGGCCAGCGAGGTCAAAAGGTATTAGAGACAGAAAGGCGAACCGATGGCTTTCAGGGACATGTTCAAGGCGACCGAGTACAAGCAGCGGGTAGAGGAGCTCGAGTCCATGCTCACGCCGGAGATGGCGGACGCGGATAGGCTCAGGCGCGAGGCCGAGGGCCTCAGGAAGAGAATCGAGGAGGAGAGGGCCTCGCTCGAGAAGCTGGAGAAGCAGAACGGCAAACTGGATGCCATCGTCAAGGCAAAGGAGTCCAAGTCGCGCGTCCTCGATGACGAGCTGCTGGTCGAGGAGTTCGGCCTGTACCGCCCGCGCTTCGACTTCGCCGACTCGACTCACTACAAGGACGCCCTCGACCGATGCCGCAGGAAACAGAAGGAGGCCGTCAAGAGCTTCAGCAAGGCCGCGGACAAGACGTCCTGGACGGTCAACGGCAGCGCCTCGAAGGGCAAGGCGATGGTCCGCGAAATCTCGAAGCTGCTCATGATGGCGTACAACGGCGAGTGCGACGAAATCGTGCGCAAGGTCAAGGCGACCAACGTCGAGCGCTCGCTCGAGAGAATCGAGAAGTCGGCCGCGGCCATCAACCGCAACGGCAAGACCCTCGGCATATCCATCCCCGCCGCATACGTCCTCCTCAAGCAGGAGGAGGTCCAGCTGGCCTTCGAGTTCGCACAGGAGAAAGAGGAGGAGAAGGAGGCGCTGCGCGAGGCCCGCGAGCAGGAGCGCGAGGCCCGGAAACTCGAGCGCGAGATAGCGGCCGAGCGCAAGAAGCTCGAGAAGGAGCGCTCCCAGTACCTCAAGGCGTACAAGGACGTCTCGGCACGCCTGAAGGATGCCGGCGACGACGAGCGCGCCGATCTCGAGGAGAAGGCCGCTGAGCTCAAGGCGAAGCTCGACGACGTGGACAGGGCGGTGTCGGATGTCGATTACCGAGAGGCGAACCAGAAGGCGGGCTTCGTATACGTAATCTCCAACATCGGCTCATTCGGTGAGGGCGTCTACAAGATCGGGATGACGAGGCGCCTTGAGCCGATGGACCGCATCCGCGAGCTCGGAGACGCGTCCGTCCCGTTCAATTTCGACGTGCACGCGCTCATCTTCTGCGATGACGCCCCGAAGCTCGAGGCAGCGCTGCACCGGGCCTTCGAGGACAGGAAGGTGAACATAGTCAACCAGCGCAGGGAGTTCTTCCGCGTGTCGCTCGATGAGATCGAGGAGGTCGTCAAGGCGAACTACGACAAGACCGTCGAGTTCCACAGCGTGCCCGACGCCGAACAGTACCGGACGAGCGAGAAGTTGCGCGAGAGGGGCATTTTCCACCCGCTCGCCTAAAGAAAAAACCCCGGATTTCGGGCCCCGAGGTGCGGCCAGGTCCTGAGCTTTAAGCAAAGGGCTCGTCCTTATTATGCCTCAGCGGCAGTAAAAGTAAACCGAACACGTTGTGGAGAGAACCGAGCGAAACGAAGAATAGGGCCCGCTATCTGAACGGATCTGATTATAGGAGCGCCGACTTTAAAGGCGTCGAATTCGATGCCTTTAGTAGACCCCGAGCAGCACGCAGGTCACGACGAAGCCGATGAGAAAGCCGACCAGAAAATCGAGCAGATACCTGTAGAGAGGAGTGTCATGATTCATATCGAAAACCCCTTCCGTTCCGAGCCCGACTTCTCGGGCTATGCAGATCCGTACGGCTTCACCCCGTTGCCGACCCGGCTTGAGACGACCTTGGCGAAGATGGTCGATGAGGGCGGGTTCGACAGCCGAGAGAACGCCGCCGAGCTCGAGGAACTTGGCTATGTCCGCGATCTGGTCTTTTACTTCCGACAGTACGCTAAGTGGGAGATAACGCCCAAGGGGAAGTCCTACGCATCCGACAAGGCCGAATACGAGAAGAGAAGGGATGCGTGGGCAAAGCGCCAAAAGCAGGACGAAAGAGGCAAGCTCGTGCGAGACCTGCTGATGGCTTCAGTTGGCGCAATCGTCGGCGCTTTCGCCGGTGCCATAGCGACAGCGCTCATCATCGGTTAGGGAGGTGATGCCCATGAAAGCGAAAAATCTCGGGGCCGTAGGCTGATGCCGCGGCCCCGAGACTAAGGAGACGGCCCCTGCACTTTGGAACGTGAGACGGGGCCGGAGTCAGAACCGGGCGAAACGGAGAATAAGCCCGCGATCTGAACGGATCTGATTATATGACAAAGAAGCAGCGCCGCCGCGTCTGGGGCTCCGTGACCGAGATGAGGCGCGGCAAGAAGTACGTCCTGCGCTGGATGCAGAACACGCCGCAGGGCCGCAGGCGCAAGACCAAGACCGTGTACGGCACCTACCGCGAGGCGTGCGCGGAACTCGACCGCATCCACGTCGAGCACGCCGACGACGTCCCCGTGCCCACCATAGCCAAGGCCTACGAGACGTGGCTCGTCCCCAAGATGGCCGCACAGGTCGAGGCGGGGACGCTCGCCCCCAACACCCGCGACCTCGTACTGCGCTCGTGGAGGAACTACGTCGGACCCCGCTGGGGGCAGGCGCCCGTCGACCAGCTGCGCGCCGTCGAGCTGCAGGGGTGGCTGCTGACGCTGCCCGCCGCCACCGCCGACACCGCCCTGCTCACCCTGCGCAAGGTCTATGCCTGCGTCTCGACCTTCATCCGCCTGCCGCTCGACCCGTTCGCCGCCAGCGTCAGGTACACCATGCCCACCCGCAAGACCCGCGAGCGCTCAAAGCGCGTCTACACCCTCGACGAGGCCCTGGGCGTCCTCGACGCACTGCGCGGCAACCCCCTGGAGCCCGCGTTCATCCTCGCGTGCTTCGGCTCCTGCCGCTCGGGCGAGTCGCTGGGCGTCCGCACCGAGGAGGTACTGCGCTGGGAGCGTAGCGGCACCGTCCTCGCCTCCGCCGACATCTGCCGCCAAATGCAGCAGTCCGGCACCGAGCCGGTGGGCGCCCTCAAGACCGCCAAGTCCGCCCGCACCATCGTGATCTTGCCACAGGCCGCCGACCGCCTCGTCGAGATAGCGGCCGCCCGCGCCGCCGAGGGCCGCGAGTGGCTGAGCGACCGGGGCGACGGGCTGCCCATGAACCGGGGCATATGCAACGACCGCTGGCGGAAACTCTGCGCCGCCCGCGGCATTGAGCACATCCCGTGGTCGAACCTCCGCAACTCGTGGCGTACGATAGCGGAGGTCGAGCTTCGCCTGCCGTGGGACCTCATAGAGATGCTGATGGGCCACGCCCTCCCCGGCGTGTCGGGCAGGCACTACATCCGCCCCACCGCCGAGCAGGTCGTCCGCGCCGTCTTCGACGCACTTGGGACAAGTTAGGATAATCCCCCGCAAACCCGCAGGTAGAAGCCCTACTGTTAGTTGTGGCAGTACTGAGACAGTTTGCCGCAGCTCGCTATTGATGCTGACCATCAGGCAAAACTCGCTGACAGTGCCGCAATAAGCTGACCGTACTTAGGGTTTTGCGCCCACTTGGGATATTCGAGGGATAAGAGAAAGGGGCCGTGGCGACGAACCGCCACGGCCCCTTTCTGTTGCTATCGCCCGCGGCCGCTAGCGCCGGTTGATGCTCACGAGACACAGCCCGATTGTTGCCACGGTGCCGCCGAAAAGCGCGCCGAGGACGAACGCCAGCGCGATTATCGGCGGGTACCGTCGGACACGTAGCACTGCAGACGATCGAGCGCATAGCCGTACATGCCTGCGTAGTCATCGCCGCCGTAGGTGGATCCATCATCGCAGACCTCGTCCCAGTAGCCAGCGTGGGCAACGTCCTGGCTACGGTAGTAGACCTGCTTGTACTCGCCAGACGGGGTGATGTAGCACATCTTCACGCCGTCGATAGTCTGGCCCCACAAGCCCGCCATGCCATTGACGGAGTCACCGTAATTGGCGGTCTGGACGTAGTCGAGCCAGCCGCTCTCCTTGGTGTGGACGCGGTACATGAGGGTGCCAGAATCCACCCAGGCGATGAGCATGTCGTGCGATCCATAGGGTACGCCGGCGAAACCCTCGCTGGTGCTGTCGTCGAAGTTGGTAACGACATCATTCCATCCGCCGCCACGATTGTGCAAAGCGTAGTGGATATTGACGGACGCGCCGGTAGACTTGGGGAACTTGGTGCGACCGGCGGACGTCGACGGGGCATACGTGCCGCCGTTGCCGTCAGTCGGCGCGATGGGAGCGACATAACCGCTGCCGAGATAGGCTGCGACCGCCTGCTTGAACTCCCACCACGACTTGCCGTACTGGGCGAAATAGCCATTCGGGTCGGTGTGATCGGACCCGCCCCAGCGCTGAGCCGCTTCGTAGTGGCTCAAAAGGCGGGACGTATCCCAGCCGCGAGAGCGGAGTTCGTCGCCAGCCCACTTCACGGCTTCATTCCACTGCTTTGCGAAATCGGAGGCGTTGGTGGCGTGCGCCAGCTCGATGCCGATCGTGGCGTAATTGCCGTTACCGACATGCCAGCAAAGGCGGTTCTCGGGCACGGTGTTGTACACGGTGGAGCCGTCCAGCTCCATCACGTGATGGACGGCGTAGGTATCGTCGCGCGACCAGAGCAGCGTGTGGTTGTAGGCGCTCGCGCCGGGGTTCGCTGTCTCGTGGATGACGAGGTAGCTCGCATTGAGGTAGCCGTGGCCGCTGCTAACGTACTTGTCGACACTCTGGTACGCCTCGGCTCCGCACGGGGCGGCGAGGGCCGCGACGAGCGCGAGGACGATTGCAAAAACGCTGCGCATCGGCAGCTTGCGCTTGGGCCCGGCGTTAGTCTCCGTCATGCTCGCCTCCCGCCTTGAGTCGCGCGGCGTCCACGGCCTGCTCGGCCGCTGCATAGATGGCCGCGCTCGCGACCCCGCACACCGTGCCGATGGCGGCGACGGTCTGGTTGTCCGTGGCGATGCCGGCAACGCTGGTCGCGACGGAGCCCAAGAAGGCAGCCGTGCACAGCCAGAACTTTCGGCTCGTCAGCTTCTTGACGATCTCGTCTCTGGTCATTGATTCCTCCTCCTAATCGAGTACGGGCATGTTCATCGCGTCCGTGTACAGGCGCGTGCCGGTACCGTTGCCACCTAGCCCGTGATAGGCGGCGTAGACGCTTTCCAGGTGGCGGCGCTCCTCGACGGTCAGGCCGCCCTGCGCCGTCGCTCTCTCGTGGATACGTTGGAGCTCAGCCCAGAGCAACGCCCGCATCCCGGCCTTCATGGCCTCGGACTCCACGCGCTCCCGCTCGGACCTCTCGGACACCTTCCGCCCCTGGGCCTTGACGGTGGCCACGACCGACGCGACGCACGCCGCCACGACGCACGAGACGATGTCGGTTATGGCGATGGCCACCAGTGATTCCACGCTCGACCCTCCTTTCCTCTCGCTTTCCGCGCCATCCTACGGGCGGCGTGAGATTGGGCTCCGCCGCCCGCTGCAAGCAATTAATCCCAGACGTAACGCGGCGGGCTACCATTCGTTAGGTCTGGGATTTTTTAGAGATTGGGCTGCCAAAAATGCTGTTTTCAGAAGCCGTAACCGAGTACATGGCCGACAAGGGCAAGCGCCTCCGCGCAACCACTCTGGAGGGCTACCGCAGCGCCATCCGCTGCCACCTGATGCCGCAGTGGGGTGAGCGTGAGGTAGAGACGATCACATTCGAGCAGGTACAAGATTGGGTGGACGGAATCGACCTTCCCGGCGCGGCGGAAAAGGCCTACAAGACCTTCCGCCAGATTTACCGATGGGTATTGCGCCGCCATCAGCTCAGAATCTGGGACGTAACGCAAGGGGTTGAGCTGCCGAAAAAGCCCACGGTGCGCCGACCGACGCTCACGGCTGAGCAAGAGCGCGTGACGCTTAAGGCGATAGTCGGACAACCATTCGAGGCCGCTGTGCTCTTGGGTGCCGCGCTCGGCCTGCGGCGCTGCGAGGCGTGTGCGGTGAGAATCGAGGATGTGGACTGGCGCAGCGGCTGGGTGCATGTGCAGCGCGGACTCCACGTTGTCGGCGGCAAGATGGTCGAGACGGGGTGCAAGACGAAGCTCAGCGACAGGCGGCTCAAGCTGCCGCGATTTGCGTTGGAACGTCTGCGTGCGATACGTGGGGCGCGTAGGTCTGGGCGTTTGTGTCTGCTCGACCCGAATACCGTCGCTCGCCGATTCCGCGCTTTCTGCCGCCGCTTTGACTTGCCGCATGTGCCCATGACATGCCTGCGCCACTCGTGGGCGACCATCTCGCTTGAGCACGGAGCCGCCATCGAGGACATTGCCGTGGCGTTGGGACACAGCACGGTCAACACTGCCATGAGCCACTACCTGCAGTCATTTCGAACGGTCGTGGCAAGGGCGAGCGATACGTACAGCACGGCCATGGAATGGTGATTCTGTATCCCAAGGCCGCGACCCGTCGCTCGACCGCAGCGGGACTGCCGAGGGATGGAACTATTCACTCGTTCA
>ENA-UEQK01000321-UEQK01000321.1-human-gut-metagenome-genome-assembly--contig:-NODE-321-length-34945-cov-9.341373_pt1 | contig 34945 bp, 34 predicted proteins | sample MGYA00242939_ERZ507942 | MGnify/ENA primary metagenome ERZ507942 (study PRJEB26167, sample SAMN06115485) | human gut metagenome | host: Homo sapiens | place: China:Chongqing | collected 2015-03-30... | reverse complement strand
CGCCTTGGAGTCCCCGCCCCCGGGTTCCGGGTTTCGTGTCGGGGCTAGCCTGCTCGTCGATGGCTCTGAGATATCGCCGAACCGCAAGCGGTTTGGCCGATATCGGACGAGCCTTCTCCTCGCTTTTCCATCCGCAAACGCTTCGCTGGTTTGCGAATGGAGAATGGGAACGGCCCGACTTGCGTCGGGCGTTACGAGCCTACACCAAGCGCGGAGCTTGGAGGCAGTTTGCCCGCAGCTTTGTTTCGCAAGCTCAATTTAGCAGGGGGCGGGCGGAATGTAAATAGATTTGCGCGGTTCGTAATTCAGATGTAAAAAAACACGGAAATAACGTAATTTCCGTGTTTTTTGTTGTTTGTAAGTGTGGCGTTTGTGGGGAGGGTCAGTCGGGGGAATCGGTGGGGAGGGCGTAGCGCTTGCCGGTGAGGACGAGGCGGCCCTCCGCCGCCATTCGACGCAGCAGCGCGGCGGTCTGCGCCGGGGGAAGGCCCAAGCGGGCGGCGATGGCCTTGCGGGCGGCAGGGCCGTTTTCCCGGAGGAAAGCCAGCACGGCGGCGGGCTGGGCGTCCGGGGGCGTGACCGCATCGGCGGGGTAGTAGCGGCTGCCGACGCGGAGCACCGCGCCCTCGGCGCGGAGAGCGTTCAGGAGCGTGAGGGCGGCATTTTTCGTGATGCCGAGACGGGTCATGACCTCCTCGCGGGTCAGGGAGCCGGTTTCCTTCAGGGCGGCCAGCAGCGCACGGCGGCGGTCATCCCGGCGGCTCCAGCGGCAAAGGTCGCCGAGGCTGATGTCCTCCAGCCCGCCGTGGATGAGGGCCGTGCGGGTGATGGTGGAGAGGCGAGCAAGGTCCATGGGGCGGCCGGTGGCCGGGGCCAGCATGATGCGGGGCTGGGCGGGGTCACGGCGGTGGTCCCAGGCGTCCCGAAGCTGGCGGCTGAGGCGGCTGCCCATGGGGATCTCGCGGTTCGGAAGGGTGATGACGTCGCGGTCGAAGTCCACCTGCGGCCATGTAAGCTCCAAGATCTCGCCGGGCTGCATATTCAGTTTCCAGCTCATCCACAGGGCCATCCCCACAAGGGAGCCGCCCTCCTGCTGCAAAATCCGCCAAAGGAGGTATTCCCGCTCCTGTATATTGCCCGGCGGCTCCGGGCGCTTTTCCTCCCTGGGGCGGAAATATTGGGAGAAGGCGCCCCGAAGGGTGGAGACCGCCATGCCGCTGACGCGGGCGGCGTAGGGCCAGTCATGGGTTTCCAACTGGCGGATGACAAAATCCTGACGCAGATCCTTCAGGCTCACCCGCAGGCCCTCGGCATCCAACGCGTTCCGGGCCAGACGGGACACGGATTCCGGCGGCATGGGGCGCTTGTAGCGGTCCGAGATCACCACATGGTCGGACACGGCGGCGTACCGCTCATGACGCCGGCGGAGGCAGTTCAGGGTGTCGCCCTCCAGCGGCACGGTGCGGTCGGACAGGTACAGGACGCTGTCCGTCAAATCCACCTGCGGCCATGTCAGGCCCGCAATTTCCTCCCGGCTGAGGCCCGCCTGCCACGCAAGGCGCAGCACCGCGCCCTCCGGGTCGGCGGGGTGCCGCGCCAGCACCCGCTCCATGGCCGTTGCGTCCGGCCGTTTAAATTCGTAGCCCATCCCCGGTCCTCCCTGCTTTCCGGGACAGCGGCAGACAAAATAACCATTTTGTCAACAGCGCGGTCAAAGGCCCACGCACTGTCCCGTTCGTTGACCCAATCATAGCGGAAAGCCTTTAAAAAAGCAAGCAATTCCCCTAAAAGAAGCGCATGAGAGCGGACCGGCCCCTTGTTTTTCGCAGAGCCGGTCTGTTTCCGTGCGCTTTTTCTTGAAAAAATCCCTCCTGCTTTTCCTGCGGCGACAGGCAAAGCGCTATTTGTTGACAAAATGGTTATTTTGTCTAACAGAGGAGCCGCAGCCGCTCCAACTGGCGAAGGTGCTCCGCACCGGCGGTCAGGAGGTAGAGCCGGGTGGTCTCTACGGAGCTGTGGCCCAGAATGTCCGCCAGCTTTACAACATCCCGGCACGATTCGTAAAACGTGCGGGCAAAGAGGTGGCGCAGATTGTGGGGACCCACCTTCTCCGCCGCCACGCCCGCCTTGGCGCACAGGCGCTTCATCTCCGCCCAAATCTGCGTGCGGCTCAAAGGGCGGCCGCTTTTGGTGAGGAAGATCGCGCCAAAGGCGATTTTGTTTTTCCCGGCGAATTTCAAGAGCCGCCGACAGAGACGGGCGGGAAGGAGAATCGTGCGGAGTTTTCCCTTCAGCGCAATGTCCGCGCGGCCCCGTCGGGCCGCTTCCACCGTGATATAGCGGACCTCGCCCACCCGAATCCCGGTGGCGCAGACCGTTTCCATCAGCAGCGCCAACCGTTCCCGGCCCTCTGCGCGGGCGGTACAGACAAGGCTGCGGTACTCCGCGCGGCTCAGCTCCCGCTCCGCCGAGCGAAAGCTGCGGTGCTGGAGCCGCAGCGGGCGCACCCGGCAGTCCTCCCGGCCCGTCAGAGCGAAAAATTTACTCAGCCCAGCCAGCATGGCGTTGACAGTGGCGGGGGCATGTGTTTCCGCAAGGCTTCGCCTCCACTCCGCGGCGCGGCCGCGGGTCACAGGGGCCTCCCGGTTCCAGCGGGCGAAGGCTCGAACGCTGCGGATGTAATTTTCCACCGTACCGGGGCTGCACTCCCGCTGTGTCAGCTCCCGCCTGAATGTATCGATCTGCCGCGCCGTAATAGGTGCGGGCGCTCTGCGCTGTCTCATACCGTTTCCTCCCAATCCTTTTGACAGCATTGTCGCACAGGGCACCGCCGCTGGAAAGCCGGGAGGCAAAAAAATGCCCCGGAGAGAAGCTCTGACTTCCCTCCGGGGCATTTACATTTTCAATTCAGTCGATCATGCGAACCTCGGTGATGACCGGCTGCTGATCCGCCGGGATGGTGCCGTTATCGTCCGTGGGCTGGGCGGCCTCGCAGACGGCGTCCACCACGTCCATGCCGTCGGTCACATAGCCGAAGCAGGCGTACTGACCGTCCAGAAAGGTGCTGTCCTCATGGCAGATAAAGAACTGGGAGCTGGCGCTGTCATAGGCCTGACTGCGGGCCATGGAGATGGCACCCCGGGTGTGGGACAGGGAATTTTCCACGCCGTTGGCGGAAAATTCGCCCTTGATGGTGTTCTCCGAGCCGCCGGTGCCGTTGCCGTTGGGGTCGCCGCCCTGCATCATGAAGCCGGCGATGATGCGGTGGAAGGTAAGGCCATCGTAAAAGCCGTCGTTGGCCAGATCCATGAAGTTCTGGACGGTAATGGGAGCGGCGTCGCCGTCCAGCTCCACGGTGATGGTGCCGTAGTCCTGAATATCGATTTCGGCGTGGTGGGTGCCGATTCCCTGCGTTTCCGCCTCCGAATCCTGCTGACCGGTTGGCACGATGGTAATTCCCGCCACGCTGGTTTTGCTGCACCCGGCAAGGCTCAGAATCAGAAGAGCCGCCAGACAGATGCTTCCTACTTTTTTCATCGAATTTCTCCTTTTAAAGTACAGCCCGTCGGGGAAAACTCCCGGCGGGCTGTGGGGTATTTACTTCTTGCCCTTCAGGGACTTCATGCGCTGCTCGTGGTTCAGAATGGCCTTCCGCATCCGCAGGCTCTTGGGCGTGACCTCCAGCAGCTCATCGTCTGCCAGAAACTCAAGGCACTGCTCCAGACTCATCTGCTTGGGAGGAACCAGACGGAGCGCGTCGTCAGAGCCGGAGGCGCGGGTGTTGGTGAGCTGCTTTTTACGGCAGGCGTTCACCACAATATCCTCACCCCGGTTGGCTACGCCGATGATCATGCCCTCGTACACGGGAACGCCTGCACCGATGAACAGGGTGCCGCGCTCCTGCGCGTTGAACAGGCCGTAGGTGATGGAATCACCGGTCTCAGTGGAGATCAGGCTGCCCATGCCCCGGCGGGAAATATCGCCCTTGTAAGGTGCGTAGGAGTCAAATACAGAGGCCATGATGCCCTCGCCCTTGGTGTCGGTGAGGAAGTCGTTGCGGTAGCCGAAGAGGCCGCGGGCGGGAATCAGGAACTCCACCTTCATACGGTCGCCCACAGGGGTCATTTCCACCAGATCGCCCTTGCGCTGGCCCAGCTTCTCAATGACGCTGCCCACGCAGTCGCCGGGCACGTCCACCACCAGACGCTCGATAGGCTCGCACTTCTTGCCGTCAATCTCCTTGTACAGCACACGGGGGGGAGATACCTGGAACTCATAGCCTTCCCGGCGCATGGTCTCAATGAGGATAGACAGGGACATCTCGCCCCGGCCTGCCACGTTGAATGCGCTGTCCCGGTCGGTGTCCGTGACCTTCAGGGAAACGTCCTTCAGGGTCTCGCGGTACAGGCGGTCGCGGATCTGGCGGGAGGTAACGAACTTGCCCTCCCGGCCGGCATAGGGGGAATCGTTGACGGAGAAGGTCATCTCCAGCGTGGGGGCGCTGATCTTCACGAAAGGCAGCGCTTCCACGGCGGTGGGTGCGCAGATGGTATCGCCGATGGTGATGTCGGGAATACCGCTCATGGCAATGATGTTGCCGGCGGTGGACTCCGTTACCTGCTTCTTGGCCAGCCCCTCAAATTCATAGATGGAAACGGCCTTGGCCTTCTTAGGGGCGGCGTCGGGATCGTGATAGTTGCAGACGGCGATCTCCTGATTCTGCTTCAGGGTGCCGCGCTCAATGCGGCCGATGGCGATCCGGCCCACAAACTCGTTGTAGTCAATGGAGCTGACCAGCATCTGGAAAGGCTGATCCACATCCGCCTCCGGGGCGGGGATGTATTCCAGAATCGTCTCAAACAGGGGCTTGAGGTCGGTGCCGGGAACATCGGGAGAATAGGAGGCGGTACCCTGACGGCCGGAGCAGAACAGCATGGGGGAGTCCAGCTGTTCAGAGGTGGCGTTCAGATCCATCAGCAGTTCCAGCACCTCGTCGATGACCTCATGGATCCGCTGGTCGGGACGGTCGATCTTGTTGATGACCACAATAACCCGGTGGCCCAGCTCCAGAGCGCGGCTCAGCACGAAGCGGGTCTGAGGCATGGGGCCTTCCGCGGCGTCCACCAGCAGGATGACGCCGTTGACCATCTTCAGAATACGCTCCACCTCGCCGCCGAAGTCGGCGTGGCCCGGGGTGTCCACCACGTTGATTTTTACGTCCTTATAGCGGATGGCGGTGTTCTTGGCCAGAATGGTGATGCCGCGCTCCCGTTCCAGATCGCCGGAGTCCATCACGCGGTCAACCACTTCCTGATTTTCCCGGTAGACGCCGCCCTGCTTGAGCATCTCGTCCACCAGCGTGGTTTTGCCGTGGTCAACGTGGGCAATGATTGCTACGTTTCTCAAATGTTCGTTCTGCATAATATGAATGTCCTTTCCTTATATAAAGGATTTTTGCACAGCCCTATATTATAATTCACAATTAAGCTAATTTCAATGGGGAATTTCATATTTCTGAAAGAAATTATGTATTCCCCGGCATTCCGGCAAAATTCACAGTTTTTCATTCTATGGGGAACCAAAGTGCCGCGTTTTCCGTCTTATAGATCAGAAGCAGCACCGCTTTCAAAATAATTGAGGAGGAATCATCCCATGAAGCGTTTTTCTGCCGTATTTCTGATCCTGATGTGCGTTCTGAGCCTGACGGCCTGCCGGGAAGATCAGGAGGCTGTATCCGCCAAGCCTGTGATCTACCTATACCCGGAGGAGGAAACGCAGGTCACGGTCAAACTGGATTACGCCGGGGAGCTGACCTGCACTTACCCCGCCTATGACGATGGCTGGGCGGTCACGGCACAGCCGGATGGCACCCTCACCGACGCCGCTGGCCAGACCTACAGCTACCTCTTCTGGGAGGGCGTGGATACCGCCGCCTACGACTTTTCTCAGGGCTTCTGCGTGGCGGGCGGCGACACCGCCGCCTTTCTGGAGGATGCTCTTTCCCAGTTAGGTCTCACCCGGCGGGAGGCCGGTGAATTCATTGTCTACTGGCTGCCCCAGATGCAGAACAATCCCTATAACCTGATCGCCTTCCAGTCCGACGCCTATACCCGGACGGCACAGCTGACCGTCACCCCGGAGCCGGACACGCTGCTGCGGGTGTTCATGGCGTGGACGCCGCTGGAACGCCCGGTAGAACTTCCCGCCCAGAGCCTGAACGCTCCGGCACGCACTGGGTTCACCGCAGTGGAGTGGGGCGGATGCAGGGTTTCACCGTCAGATCTCTGATAAAAAGCGCCCTTTCGGGCGGTTCCGGGGTTTCTTTTCCCGGAACCGTTCGGAAACGATTGAAAACCGGCGATATTTTTTCAGAAAAAATTCCAAATACCCTTGCATTTCATAATAAAGTATGCTATCCTGCATATGTTAAAGGAGTGTAAGCTTGGAGTGGGCCGTAAGGTCCGCTCTTTTTTGTGGCATCAGCTCCCCGTACAAATCGGAATCAGGAAGGAGAACACCATGGAAAAGGTCACGGAACTCACCGCCCGTCTGGCGGCGCCCATTATTGAGGAACAGGGCTGTTCCCTGTGGGACGTGGAATATGTGAAGGAGGCCGGCACCTGGTATCTCCGGGTCCTCATCGACAAGGAGGGCGGCGTGGATATTCTGGACTGTGAAGCCATCTCCCGGCAGCTCAGCGACCTGCTGGATGAAGCCGATCCCATCGAGGGCAGCTACACGCTGGAGGTCGGCTCCGCCGGTGCGGAGCGGGCGCTGAAGCGCCCCGCCGATTTTCAGCGGTATCTGGGCAGCCCCGTGCTGGTAAAACTCTACAAGCCGGTGGACGGCCGCAAGGAATTTCCCGGCACGCTGACCGCCTACAACGAGGCCGACGGTTCCGTAACCGTAGACCTGAACGGCAGCGCCTACACCTTCGGCAAGAAGGACGTGGCACTGTGCCGCCTGCGGGTGGAATTCTGAATCGTTAGCCCTGTCTCAAAAAAAAGACGTATCATGTAAAAAGGAGAATCGCAATGAAAGGCAAGAAAAAGGTGAAGGAAGCTCCGGGCATGAATATTCCGGAGATCTTCGCAGCTTTGTCCATGCTGGAGAAGGAGCGGGGCATCCCCCAGACCTTCATGATGGATAAGATCATTCAGGCCGTCACCACCGCTTACAAGCGGGATCACAGAGACGTGGAGAACGTCATTGTGGATGTGGACGAGGAGCATCAGACCCTGAAAATGTATGTTCAGAAGAACGTGGTGGAAGAAGAGGACTATGTGGACCCCTTCAACGAGATCCCCATTCAGGACGCCAGAGCCATTTCCGCCAAGTATCAGGTGGGCGACGTGGTGAACATCCCCGTGGACAACACGGAGTTCGGCCGCATCGCCGCCGGCAACGGCAAGCAGGTCATCATTCAGGGCCTGCGGGAAGCCGAACGGGGCATGGTGTACGACGAGTTCAACTCCAAGCAGCATGAGATCCTCACCGGCGTAGTGACCCGGATTGATCCCCGCACCAACGCCGTATCCCTGCGGATCGGCACCGGCACGGAGTCCACGGAGGCGCTGCTGCTTGCCGGTGAGCAGGTTCCCGGCGAGGAGCTGGTGGAAGGCCAGCACGTCAAGGTGTATGTGGTGGATGTCCGCCGCTCCACCCGCGGTCCCCAGATCCTGATCTCCCGCACCCACCCCGGCCTTGTCAAGCGCCTGTTCGAGCTGGAAGTGCCGGAGATTTACGACGGCACCGTGGAAGTGAAGTCCATCGCACGGGAAGCCGGCAGCCGCACCAAGATGGCCGTCTGGTCTGCCGACGAAAACGTGGATCCCATCGGCGCCTGCGTCGGCCCCAAGGGTCAGCGGGTCGCCAACATTGTGGAAGAGCTGCGAGGCGAGAAGATCGACATCATCAAGTGGAGCGAAGATCCCGCTCAGTTTATTGCCGCCGCGCTGGCTCCCTCTGACGTGGTGAGCGTCCTCATGGCGGAGGAGGGCAAGGCCTGCCGGGTCATCGTCCCCGACGACCAGCTGTCCCTTGCCATCGGCAAGGAGGGCCAGAACGCCCGTCTGGCCGCCCGTCTCACCGGCTATAAGATCGACATCAAGCCGGAAAGCTATCACGACGAGGAAGAAGCCGCAGCAGAATGAGTCCGCTGTATTTCATCCTCTGCGGACTGGCAGCGGCGCTGGCCCTGCTGTCCCTGTGGCTCAACGGAAAAAACAGGAAACAATAAAGCCCGGCGCGCGCAGGCGCGCCATGTGTAAGGGAGGGCTGTCTGAATGCAAAAGGTAAAAAAGATCCCCCAGCGCCAGTGTGTCGGCTGCCGGGAGATGAAAGATAAAAAAAGCCTGCTGCGGGTGGTCAAATCCCCGGAGGGAACCGTCAGTCTGGATTTCGTGGGCAAAAAGCCCGGCCGCGGCGCCTATGTGTGCCACGATGTGGAGTGTCTGAAGAAGGCGCGGAAGTCCAAAGCGCTGGAGCGTGCGTTCAGCACGGCGATCCCCCCGGAGGTCTACGACGCCATGGAGGCAGAACTGGAGGGGCAGAATGGACAGGAATGAGCAGGTTCTCTCCCTGATCGGTCTGTGCCTCCGGGGCCGGAATCTGGAAGTAGGCGAAGAGCCGGTGGAGGCCGTGTCCCGCGCGCGGGACGCCCGCGTGATCCTGCTGGCGTCCGACGCGGCGGAGAACACCGCCCGCCGGGTGCAGCGCTTTGCGGAAATCGGCCAGTGCGTGTGGCTCCGGGTTCCCTTCACCAAGCGGGAGCTGGGGCAGGCCACCGGCCGCGGCTCTGCCGCCGTAGCCGCCGTGACGGATATCGGTCTGGCGGTGGCGGTGGTGCGCCGGTTGGCGGAGCTGGATCCCGAAAAGTATGACGAGGATCTCGCCAAGCTGGAACTGAAGGCCAAGCGTGCCGCAGAGCGGAAGAGCGAAGCCGCACGGCATGAGAAAAACCTCCGCCGGGGCGTCAAGCGCCCCAAAAAGACGGACAAAGAAGCGGAGAGCAGCCCGGAGGCAAACGCAGACCGCCGGAAGGCCACCGGCAGAACCCCCTCCGGCGGGCGGCGCACCGAAAAAGCGGCTGATCGCCGTCCCGGCAGCGCCCGCGCCGATTCCGGCCGTCGGAAGCCCGGCGAACAGGCGGAAACGCCCCGCCCCGAAAACGGCGGCGCACAGCGGCGTCCCACCCGCAAGAGCGGCTCCCGCCCCTCTAAAAGCAATCGCCCCAAACCCAGGGGAAAAGCAAATCCATATGCCCACAGCCGCCCTGTGAAAAAGGGAAAAGGCTCCTTTCGGAAAAAGGAAGGCTAAGCCGTCCGACGTGGGTTTCCTATCGACGAAAAGCCCAGCCCCCGGGTTGGAGATGAACGAGGTGTTTTGATTGGAAAAATACAGAGTAAGAGATGTGGCGCGGGACTTTGGTCTCCCCGCCAAGGTGATTACCGAAATTCTGGACAAATACGCCACCGCGCCCAAGAGCAATATGCAGGCGCTGGAGGATCATGAGCTGTCCATCGTTTTTGAGCATCTGACCCAGAACAATCAGGTCTCCAGCATTGCCGCCATCTATGCGGATGAGCCGAAGAAGCCGGAGCCTCCCAAGGCGCAGCCCGCTCCGGCCCAGAAGCCGGCGCAGGGCGCAAAGCCGGCAGCGCAGCAGCCAAAGCCTGCCCAGCCGGTGCAGCAGCGCCCTGCCCAGCAGCCCCAGCAGAAGCCTGCTCCGGCAGCACAGCAGAAGCCTGCTCCGGCAGCACAGCAGCAAAAAACCGCGCAGGCGGCACAGCAGCGTCCCGCCCAGCAGCCTCAGCAGAAGCCTGCCCAGCAGACGGCGCAGCAGGCCGCGCCCCAGCAGCCCCAGCAGCTGAACAAATCCACGGCCACCGCCCATCCCACCACCCGCGTCCCCGAAAAGAAGCTGGTGGATACCCGCAAGGGCGGCGACGTGAATCTGGCCAAGTACGACCAGCGTCTGGAAGAGCTGGGCGGCCAGCGGGGCGAGCGGATGTCCCAGAAGGGCGGCAAGGAGAAATTCCGCAATAACAAGAACCGTCAGGGCGGCCAGATGTTCTCCAACAAGCGCCGTCAGGACGAGGCCGAGAAGATGAGAAAGCTCCAGCTGGAGATCGCCAAGAAAGCCCCCGTCAAGGTGCAGATCCCTGACGAGATCAGCGTGGGCGAGCTGGCCAGCCGTATGAAGAAAACCGGCGCAGAGGTGGTCAAGTGCCTGATGAAAAACGGCGTCATGGCCTCCCTCAGCCAGATCATCGACTTCGACACCGCCTCCTTCGTAGCCGAGGAGCTGGGCTGCAAGGTGGAAAAGGAAGTGGTGGTCACCATTGAGGAAAAGCTCATTGACACCACCGAGGATCGTCCCGAGGATCTGATCCCTCGCGCCCCCGTGGTGGTGGTCATGGGCCACGTGGACCACGGCAAGACCTCCCTGCTGGATACCATTCGGAATACCTCCGTGGCGGCAGGCGAAGCCGGCGGCATTACCCAGCACATCGGCGCCTATCAGGTGCAGATCAACGGCAAACCCATTACCTTCCTGGATACGCCGGGTCACGAAGCCTTCACCTCCATGCGCGCCCGCGGCGCCATGGTGACGGATATTGCCATTTTGATGGTGGCGGCGGACGACGGCATCATGCCCCAGACCATTGAGTCCATCAACCACGCCAAGGCGGCCGGGATCCCCATCATTGTAGCCGTCAACAAAATCGACAAGGAAAACGCCAACCCCGACCGGGTCATGCAGCAGCTGACCGAGTACGGTCTGGTGCCTGAGGAGTGGGGCGGCGAGACCATCGTCTGCAAGATCTCCGCCAAGAAGCACATCGGCATTGACAACCTGCTGGAAAATCTGGTGCTGCTGGCGGAAGTGCAGGAACTGAAGGCCAATCCCAAGCGCGCCGGTCAGGGTACCGTCATTGAGGCCCGTCTGGACAAGGGCCGCGGCCCTGTGGCCACCCTGCTGGTGCAGAACGGCACTCTCAAGCAGGGCGACATCATCATCGCCGGCACCTCTGTGGGCCGTGTCCGCACCATGACCAACTACAAGGGCGAGCGTCTCACCGAGGCCGGCCCCTCCGTGCCTGTGGAGATCGCGGGTCTGTCCGAAGCGCCTACCGCCGGTGCGCCCTTCTTCGCTGTGGCGGACGAGCGGATGGCCCGTGAGCTGGTGGAGCAGCGCAAGGCCGAGGAGCGCGCCAAGGCCGCCGCGCCCGTGCAGAAGGTCTCTCTGGAAAACCTGTTCGATCAGATCAAGTCCGGCGAGCGCAAGGAGCTGGCGCTGATCGTCAAGGCCGACGTACAGGGCAGCGTGGAAGCCGTGAAGTCCTCTCTGGAAAAGCTCTCCAACGACGAGGTCAACGTCCGGGTCATCCACGGCGCTGTGGGCGCCATCAACGAATCCGACGTCATGCTGGCCGCCTCCTCCAACGCCATCATCGTGGGCTTCAACGTCCGGCCGGACGCCGCCGCCCGCGACGGCGCACAGCGGCAGAACGTGGATATGCGGATGTACCGCGTGATCTATGACGCCATCGACGAGATCGAGGCCGCCATGAAGGGTATGCTGGCGCCCAAGTATCAGGAAGCCGTGCTTGGCCACGCCGAGGTGCGGGAAACCTACAAGGTTTCCTCCGTGGGCACGGTGGCCGGCTGCTATGTGCAGGACGGCGTGATCCGCCGGGACTGCTCCGTGCGGGTGGTCCGGGACGGCATCGTGGTACACGAAGGCGTTCTCGGCTCTCTCCAGCGGTTCAAGGACTCCGTCAAGGAGGTCAAGGAGCGCTATGAGTGCGGCCTGACCATTGACAAGTTCAACGACATCAAGCTGGGCGACATCATCGAGGCCTACACCATGGAAGAGGTTCCCCGCTGATCGTTTCCCCTCTGATACGCATCCTGACAGGGCGGCGGCTGTGCCGCCGCCCTGCCGTTCATTCCTCCCTCAACAGAAAGGAGATTTTTTATGGCATCTAACCGTATCGGCCGCATCAACGAAGAGATCCAGCGGGAGCTGGCGGAGCAGCTGCGCCGCCTGAAGGATCCGCGGGTTTCTCAGGTGGGCATGGTTTCCATCACCCGTGTGGACACCACCGGCGACCTGCGCTATTCCAAGGTCTATATCAGCGTACTGGACAAGAATCAGGAAAAGGACGTCCTGAAAGGGCTGAAGTCCGCCTCCGGCTTCCTGCGCCGGGAGCTGGGACACAGCCTCCAGCTGCGCTACACCCCGGAGCTGCAATTCATCGCAGACGATTCCATCGCCTACGGCGCACATATTCTGGAAGTCCTGCGGGACCCGGAAAAGGTGAAGCCGGTCAATCCCGACAACGACGCCGTCCTGCCGGATGAGGAGGACTGACGGATGCTGACCGTTTCCGAAACTGCGGAACTGCTGCGTTCCTTTGACCGCGTTCTCATCCTGACCCACATCCGTCCCGACGGGGACACGGTGGGCTGCGCCGCCGGACTGTGCGCCGCCCTGCGGGCGCTGGGCAAAACCGCCTTTCTCCTGCCCAACCCCGGTCTGACAGACACCACTGCCCCCTATTTTGCGCCCTATGCCGCCCCGGCGGAGTTTACGCCGGAAAAGGTGGTTTCCGTGGACATTGCCGCGGTGGGGCTGTTCCCCGACAATGCCCGGCCCTATATCGGCGCGGTGGATCTGGCCATTGACCACCACCCCTCCTTTGAGGGCTTCGGCAAAGCCAACATCGTCCGCCCGGAGGCCGCGGCCTGCGGAGAGCTGATTCTGGACATCATCCGGGAGCTGACGCCTGTGACGCTGGAGATCGCCCTGCCGCTGTATGTGGCGATTTCCACGGACACCGGCGGCTTTATCTACTCCAACGTCACCGCCGCCACCCATCGGGCTGCGGCGGAGCTGATGGATACCGGCATTGACTACCGCGGGGTCAATAAGCTGTTTTTCCAGACCAAATCCCGCGTTCGGATGCAGCTGGAAGCCGCCATGCTGGCGGATGCGAAATTCTACGACGGCAGCCGGGTGGCGGTTCTCGCCGTCCCCCGCGCCCTGCTGGAAAAATTCCACGCCACGGAGAGCGACGCCGAGAATCTTTCCGCCCTCGGCCCCCAGATTCAGGGGGTGGACTGCGCCGTGACCATGCGGGAGCTGGACGACGGCGTATGGAAATTCTCCCTCCGCACCGGGGAGCGGGTCAACGCCACGAAGGTCTGCCGCCTGCTGGGCGGCGGCGGCCACGCCCGGGCTGCCGGGGCCACCGTGGAACACGTGACGCAGGCGGAAGCCGAGGAAAAAATGCTCTCCGCCATCGCGCAGATCGTCCCGGACTTCAAGAAATGAGGAACATCCATGCCTAACGGAATCGTCATCATCGACAAGCCCTCCGGCTGGACATCCATGGATGTCTGCGCCAAGATCCGGGGAATCCTGAAGGAAAAGCGAGTGGGTCACGGCGGCACGCTGGATCCCATGGCCACCGGCGTCCTGCCGGTGTTTGTGGGACAGGCTACCCGCGCCGTGGAGTTTGCCGAAAACGGTGAGAAGGAATACATCGCCGGTCTGCGGCTGGGCCTTGTCACCAACACGCAGGACACCTCCGGCGAAACGCTGGAGACCCATCCGGTCACGGCAGACCGCAGAGCGTTGGAAGCCCTGCTCCCCCGGTTTACCGGGCCGATCCAGCAGATCCCGCCCATGTACTCCGCCATCAAGATCGGCGGGCAGAAGCTTTACGACCTGGCCCGCAAGGGCAAGGAGGTGGAGCGGAAGCCCCGCAGCATCACCATCTTTGAGCTGGAACTGCTGGAACAGGTAAACGAGACGGATTACCTGCTCCGCTGCCGCTGCTCCAAGGGGACCTATCTCAGAACGCTGTGCCATGACATTGGTCAGGCGCTGGGCTGCGGCGGCGCCATGTTCAGTCTCCGCCGCACCATGGCCGCCGGGTATTCCCTTGCGGAAGCGGTTTCTCTTGACGATGTGCAGGCGCAGGGCGCAGCCCTGCTGCGGCCCGTGGAAACCATGTTTGCAGCCTATCCTGTGTATGTGCTCTCCTCTCCCGGCAAGGAAAACCGGGTTCGCAACGGCAATCCCATTACGGTGCCGGAGCTGGCGGACGGCCTGTACCGGGTTCACGGCAGCAGCGGCGCGTTTCTCTGTCTTTCCCGTGCCAAAAGCGGCACGCTGACTTCTATCAAAAACTTTTTTGGAGCGTAAGTATGTCCAATCAATCAAGAGTCATTGCTCTGGGCTTTTTTGACGGGGTGCATCTGGGCCACGGCGCTCTGCTGCGCCGCGCGGCAGAAGAGGCCAGAGCGCGGGGCGTCCGCTCGGCGGTCTTTACCTTCGCCCAGCCTCCCAAGGAGGTGGTCACCGGCGTGCCGGTTCCCCTCATCAACTCCCCGGAGGATCGGGCCTGGCTGGCCAGGCATCTCTACGGCATCGACGATGTGATCATGGTTCCCTTCGACCACGAGATGATGACCACCTCATGGGAGGATTTCATCACGGAAATTCTGGTGAAGCGGTATCATGCCGTCCATCTGGTGGCAGGCCACGACCACCGCTTCGGCCATAAGAATCAGGGCAGCCCGGAGCTGCTGAAGGCCAAATGCGCGGAACTGGGGCTGGGATGCGACATCATCCCGGAGGTCACCATCGGCGGCATCACCGTCAGCTCCACCTATATCCGCCGGCTGGTGAGCCTTGGGCAGGTGGAGCGGGCCATGGAATATCTGGGGCACCCCCATATCCTGACCCAGACCGTCCGCCACGGCCGCCGCATCGGCCACACCATCGGCATCCCCACGGTGAATCTGGTGCCGCCGCCCCATGTGCTGGTGCCGGGGAACGGCGTTTATACCGCCAGAGTGCATCTGGCAGACGGCAGCAGCTATGCCGCCGTCACTAATGTAGGCACCCGGCCCACGGTCAACAACGGCAGCGATCTGACCGTGGAATCCTGGATGCTGGATTTTGACGGGGATCTCTACGGCCAGACCATCCGGGTGGAGTTTTACCAGCATCTCCGGGATGAGATCCGTTTCGATTCACTGGAGGAGCTGAAAGCCCAGATCGAGTCCGACGCCCTGAAGGTCCGGGCCTATTTTGCAGCGCACAACTGAATCCCGACAAGCAAAAAGGAGAGCCGGCGGCTCTCCTTTTTTTGCCGCCTGCCTGCATTGCTCCGCAATTTATCCGGCACGATCCTATCCCTTGAAAAATGGTGCAAATTTCAGAAATACGCAGAAATTACCGACTGCATTTTCGCATATCCACTCCTTTTCGAGCCAAACTATGCTTGCGATACCCAAGAACCCACAAACGTAAGATGTTGAAAAGGAGAAATTGTTATGTCCAGTAAGAACACCAATAAGATCAACGTTCCTGAGGCCCGCGCCGCGATGGATAAGTTTAAGATGGAAGCTGCCGCCGAGATGGGCGTCAACCTGAAGGACGGCTACAACGGCGACCTGACCAGCCGTGAGGCCGGTTCCGTGGGCGGCCAGATGGTCAAGAAGATGATCGAGTCCTACGAGAAGAACCTGTAAGCTTCTGATCGGATCAGACTATGTAAGGAAGAGCGGACGGCTGTCCGCTCTTCCTTTTTGGAATCGGGTATGCTATAATATTTTGTTACAATTTTTCCGCAGGGGTGCGGCGGGTAAAGGAAGGGATTTGCGTGGAGAATATCCATCAGGGACACCGGGAGAAAATGCGGCAGCGCTTTCTGAAAAGCGGGCTGGAAAGCTTTGCAGATCATGAGGCGCTGGAGCTGCTGCTGTACTATGCCATTCCCCGGCAGGACACCAACCCCATTGCCCACCGGCTGATGGAGCGTTACGGCTCCCTGACGGCGGTTCTCTCGGCTCCGGCGGAGGATCTGAAAAAGGTGGAGGGCATCGGGGAAAGCGCCGCCGTCCTGCTGAAGATCGCCGGACAGATCGGGCGGAAAGCCCGGCTGTCGGACGCGGTGCAGAGCCGCGCCATGACGGATGTGGAAACCGTGGGCGCCTACCTGCTGGAACGCTACGTCGGGGAGACCCATGAGGTGGTCTATGAGCTTTGTCTGGATCGGAAGGGCAAGCTGCTGGCCTGCAAGCGGCTTCATGACGGCGGAGCCGCTTCCGCCGCGCTGGACATCCGAAAAGTGGTGGAAAACGCGATTCTCACCTCTGCCAGCACGGTGATTCTGGCCCACAATCACCCCAGCGGCATTGCCCTGCCGTCTGATGACGACTGCGCCGCCACGACTCACGCCGCACAGGCGCTGCAAACCATCGGCGTCACGCTGGCGGATCATATCATCGTGGCGGATGACGATTTCGTTTCCATGGCGCAGAGCGGATATCTTTCCTAAATGATTTGCGAACAAATGTTTGATTTTCTGTGCCGGATGTGATAAACTGAACTGCGGAATATTCGGAGAAAAAATGGAGAACAGATCATGCCGAAATTTGAAGTAGTCTCTCCTTACCAGCCCAGCGGTGATCAGCCGGAGGCCATTGCCGCGCTGGCGGAGGGAATTGAAAACGGCCTGAAGGAGCAGGTGCTGCTGGGCGTTACCGGCTCCGGCAAGACCTATACCATGGCTAAGGTCATTGAAAAGGTGCAGCGCCCCACGCTGGTGCTGGCTCACAACAAGACGCTGGCAGCCCAGCTGTGCGAGGAGTTCAAGGAGTTCTTCCCCCACAACGCCGTGGAGTACTTTGTCTCCTACTACGATTACTACCAGCCGGAGGCCTACATTCCCCATACGGACACCTACATCGCCAAGGACGCCGCCACCAACGACGAGATCGACCGTCTGCGGCTGTCCGCCACCTGCGCCCTGCTGGAGCGGCGGGACGTCATTGTGGTGTCCTCCGTCTCCTGCATTTACGGCCTGGGCGAGCCGGACGACTTTGCCAAGCTGGTGATCTCCCTGCGGGTGGGGGCGGAATGGGACCGGGACGAGCTGCTGCGCCGTCTGGTGGAAAACCGCTACGAGCGGAACGACGTAGCCTTCGAGCGGAATATGTTCCGGGTCCGGGGCGACACGGTGGAGATCTATCCCGCCTACTATAAGGATCACGCCATCCGGGTGGAGTTTTTCGGGGACGAGATCGATCGGATCTCTGACTTTCATCCCCTTACCGGCACGGTGAACCGGGTGCTGAACCATGTGGCCATCTACCCCGCCAGCCACTATGTCACCACCAAGGACAAAATGGACCGGGCCATCGGACAGATCCAGACGGAGCTGGAGGAACAGGTCAAATACTTCAACGACAACGAGATGCTGGTGGAGGCCCAGCGCATCCGCCAGCGGACGGAATACGACATTGAAATGATGCGGGAGCTGGGCTACTGTTCCGGCATCGAAAACTATTCCCGGATCATCTCCGACCGTCCGGCAGGCAGCGCCCCCATGACGCTGCTGGACTTCTTCCCGGACGATTTCCTGCTGTTTGTGGACGAAAGCCATGTGACGCTGCCGCAGGTGCGGGCCATGTACAACGGCGACCACGCCCGGAAGGAATCGCTGGTGCGGTACGGGTTCCGCCTGCCCTGTGCCTTTGACAACCGTCCCCTGAAATTTGAGGAGTTCGAGCAGCGGATCGGGCAGGCGGTGTTTGTCTCCGCCACGCCGGGGCCTTATGAGCGGGAACGGGCGGACAACATCGTTGAGCAGGTGATCCGGCCCACCGGGCTGCTGGACCCCCGGGTGGAAGTCCGCCCCGTGGAGGGGCAGATCGACGATCTGATGGAGGAGATCCGCGCCAGAGCCCAGCGGAATGAGCGGGTGCTGGTCACGACCCTTACCAAAAAAATGGCGGAGGATCTGACGGAGTTCTTCCGGGCCGCCAATATCCGGGTGCGGTATATGCACTCCGATGTGGCCACCATCGAGCGGATGGAGATCATCCGGGATCTGCGGCTGGGCGAATTTGACGTGCTGGTGGGCATCAACCTTCTGCGGGAAGGACTGGATCTGCCGGAGGTATCTCTGGTGGCGGTGCTGGACGCCGACAAGGAGGGCTTCCTCCGCAGCGAGACCTCCCTCATCCAGACCATCGGCCGGGCGGCGAGAAACGCGGAGGGGATGGTCATCCTCTATGCCGATACCATCACCCCCTCCATGCGGGCGGCGATAGATGAAACGGAACGCCGCCGGAAGATTCAGGACGACTACAACAAAGCCCACGGCATCGTGCCGAAAACCATCATCAAGGACGTCCGGGAGATCTTGGAGATTTCCAAGAGCGAGGACAGCAGCCGCAAGGCCAAGGGCAAGCCCAAGAAGCTGACGGACGCGGAACGGGCGGCGGAGATTGCCAAGCTGGAGCAGGAGATGAAGGAAGCCTCCAAGCTGCTGGAATTCGAGTACGCGGCGGTGCTGCGTGACCGGATCATCGAGCTGAAAGGCGGCAAGTAGGGCGTTTTCTGCGGCTTTTAACGAACCTCGCAGAGATGAGAAACGGATCCCTGCAAAACGCCGCAGACCTTGCGCGGAATCCCACCGGCTGGTGCCGGAAATGCTGCCGGAATACGTCCGGCAGGACATTGAAATCCATCCTGACAGAAAGAGCCAAACCATGAAAACGAAAACATATTGTTCCTCCCTTCAAATTCTGGCGGCGGGCATCTGCTGGGGCTGCATCGGCCTGTTCTCCCGGACGCTGCTGAACGCCGGGATCGGCGCGGCCAACGTGGTGGTGCTGCGGAATCTGGGCAGCCTGCTGGTGATGCTGGCGGTATTTGCCGTGAAAGATCGCAGCGTATTCCGCATCCACCCCCGGCATCTGCCGATTTTTTTCGGCACCGGCGTTATCAGCGTGGTGCTGTTTACCCTGTGCTATTTCCGGTGTCAGGAGCTGTGCTCTCTGGCGGTCAGCGCCATTCTGCTCTACATGGCCCCTGCCATGGTGGTCGTTATGAGCGCCGTGGTGTTCCGGGAACGGATCACCGCGAAAAAAATTGCCGCGCTGGTGCTGGCGCTTTTCGGCTGCTTCTTTGTCACCGGGGTGGGGAACGGCGGCCTGAGCATGACGCTGCCGGGCATTCTTTTCGGATTGGGCGCCGCCTTTTTCTATGCGCTGTATTCCATTTTCAGCCGCTTCGGCCTGCGGCATTACGGCTCGTTCACCGTGGTGATGTGGACCTTTGTGTTCGCCGGGCTGGCGTCTTTGCTGCTGTTGGACTGGCCCGCCATGAAAGCGGCCCTGTCTCAGCCGGGAATGTGGTGGATGGCGGCGGGGATTATCCTGCTGTCCACGGTAGCCCCCTATCTGCTCTACACCAGCGGACTGCAGCGCGTGGAGAGCGGAAAAGCCTCGATCCTTGCCAGCGTGGAGCCGGTGACGGCGGCCTTTGTGGGGATTCTGGCCTTTGGAGAACCGGCAAGCCTGCCGGTGTTCGCAGGACTTGCCTGTATTCTGGCCTGCGTGCTGATTCTGCGGTGAAAGGATGGATTGTGATGCAGAAAACAAAAATAAGAGGCTGTCTGAACAGCCTGACGCTGAAGCTGCTGGCCATGGCCCTGATGCTCTGCGACCACCTGTGGGCCACGGTGCTGCCCGGCTGGATGTGGCTGACGGACATTGGCCGGATCGCCTTCCCAATCTTTGCATTTCAGGTGGCGGAGGGATTTCAGCGCACCCATAATCGGAAAGACTATCTGAAGCGGATGTTCCTGTTCGCACTGATCTCCGAGATCCCCTTCAACTACCTGTACTACTCCTCGCCGGTCTTTCCCTTCCACCAGAATGTGATGTTCACCTTCTGCATTGCCATTTTGCTGATGCTGGCATTGGAAAAGCTCCGCGGCAAGGGAACCGGCGTGTACATCATCGCCGCCGCGCTGAGCCTGCCGGTGGGGTATTTTCTGGGAACCGTCACCATGGTGGACTACTACGGCAGCGGCGTGGTCACGGTGCTGATCTTCTACCTCTGCCGCCAGATCCCCTACGGCTGGATCGGCGAGGTGGCGGGGCTGGCCGTGCTGAACTGCTGGCTGCTGGGCGGCATGACCATCCCTCTGACGCTGGGAAGCTGGACCTTGGAATTCCCGGAGCAGGGCTTGGCGCTGCTGGCTCTGATCCCCATTTGGCTGTATAACGGCAGACAGGGCGCTCACAATAAGGCCATCCAGTATGCCTGTTACCTGTTTTATCCCGCGCATATGCTGATTCTGGCACTGCTGCGGATGTATTTATAAGAGGTGAACTCCATGTCCAAGCACAAGGAAGAAAAAACCAACGTCATGCGGACGCTGGAACAGAAAAAAATCCCCTATATTGCTCATGAGTATCCGGCAGACGGCCCGGTGGATGGAATGTCCGTGGCGGCATATCTCCATCAGGACCCGGAGCAGGCGTTCAAAACGCTGGTGACCCGTGGGGCCAGCGGGGGCTATTATGTGTTCGATATCCCGGTGGCGGAAAATCTGGATCTGAAAAAGGCCGCCAGAGCCGTGGGGGAAAAATCCATTGCCATGATCCCCCAGAAGGAACTGCTGCCGCTGACGGGCTATGTCCACGGCGGCTGTTCCCCTGTGGGCATGAAAAAGCAGTTCCCTACGGTGTTTCACGAAACTGTGGAGCTGTTCGACACCATCTGCGTCTCCGGCGGAAAGATCGGCGCGCAGGTGGAGGTGAATCCGGCGGATCTCATTGCCCTGCTGGGGGCGGATACCGCGGATATCACAGTGGAGTAATTGACGTATAAAGTTTGAAAAACTGCACAATTCTTTATAAAATAACCGTTGACATTAAAAAATGATTCGTATATCCTATGACCGAAAACCGGTTTTGACTATAGAATACAGGAGCAGAAAAGTACACCATGCAGGAAAACATCATTGTCAAAGGCGCACGGGCCAACAATCTGAAAAATATTGACGTCACCATCCCGCGGGACAAGCTGGTGGTGGTCACCGGTGTATCCGGCAGCGGCAAGTCCTCGCTGGCTTTCGACACCATTTATGCCGAGGGACAGCGGCGGTATGTGGAAAGCCTCTCCTCCTACGCCCGGATGTTTCTGGGGCAGATGGACAAGCCGGATGTGGACTATATCGAAGGTCTCAGCCCCGCCATTTCCATCGACCAGAAAACCACCAGCAAGAACCCCCGTTCCACAGTGGGAACGGTAACAGAGATCTACGACTATCTCCGTCTGCTGTGGGCCAGAGCGGGTACGCCGCACTGCCCCAACTGCGGCCGGGAGATCCGCCAGCAGACCATTGACCAGATCATCGATCAGGTGCTGTCCCTGCCGGAAGGCACCCGGATTCAGGTGATGGCCCCCGTCATCCGGGGCAAAAAGGGCGAGCACGCCAAGGTCTTTGAGGACGCCAAGCGTTCTGGCTACGTCCGCGTCCGGGTGGACGGCAGTCTCTACGAGCTGGACGAGGACATCAAGCTGGAGAAAAACAAAAAGCACACCATTGAGATCATCGTGGACCGGCTCATCATCCGGCCTGACATCCGCCAGCGGCTGACAGACAGTGTGGAGACTGCCTCCAAGCTCTCCGGCGGGCTGGTGATCGTCAACCTTCTGCGGGAGGAAAAGGATCTCTCCTTCTCGCAGAATTACGCCTGCGAGGACTGCGGCATCTCCATGGAGGAGCTGACCCCCCGGATGTTCTCCTTCAACAACCCCTTCGGCGCCTGCCCCACCTGCACCGGCCTCGGCAACCAGCTGAAAGCCGACCCGGCCATCATCGTGCCGGACGGCAGCAAATCCATTCTGGGCGGCGCTATCTGCGCCAGCGGCTGGAACAACGTCCGGGGCGACGGCATTTCCCGGATGTACTTTGACGCCCTGAGCAAAAAATACAAGTTTTCCCTGACGGAGCCGTGGGACAGTCTCAGCCGTGAGGCAAAGGACATCATCCTCTACGGCACCAAGGGCGAACTGCTGGAGCTGCACTATGACCAGCCTCGCGGCAAGGGCGTTCTGAAGCAGGCATTTGAGGGCATCTGCAACAACATTGAGCGCCGCTACAAGGAAACCCAGTCCGACGCCAGCCGCCGGGAACTGGAGGAGCTGATGAGCGAATGTCCCTGTCCGGAATGCGGCGGCCGCCGTTTGCGGAAGGAATCTCTGGCGGTAACGGTGGGCGGCAAAAACATCTATGAGTTTACCACCCTCTCCGTGGAGGATGCCCTTATCTGGCTGGACGGCCTGACCCTGACGGAGCAGCAGCTGCTGATTGCCGACCGCATTTTGAAGGAAATTCGTTCCCGGCTGGGCTTCCTGAAGTCTGTGGGACTGGGGTATCTGACCCTCAGCCGCAGCGCCGGAACCCTCTCCGGCGGCGAAAGCCAGCGCATCCGGCTGGCCACCCAGATCGGCTCCTCCCTGATGGGCGTGCTGTATATTCTGGACGAGCCGTCCATCGGCCTGCACCAGCGGGACAACGACAAGCTGCTGGCAACCTTGCAGAATCTGCGGGATCTGGGCAACAGCCTGATCGTGGTGGAGCATGACGAGGACACCATGCGAGCCGCCGACTACCTCATCGACATCGGCCCCGGCGCCGGCGTCCACGGCGGACAGGTGGTGGCGGCAGGCACCCCGGCGGAGGTCATGGCCAACCCCGACAGCCTGACGGGGCAGTACCTCTCCGGCAAAAAGAAAATCGAAGTTCCCGCTGCCCGCCGTGCAGGGAACGGAAAAATTCTGAAAGTCATTGGGGCGTCGGAGAATAATCTTCGCCACATCGACGTGGAATTCCCCCTCGGCACGTTCACGGTGGTCACCGGCGTGTCCGGCAGCGGCAAGTCCTCGCTGGTCAACGAGGTGCTCTTCAAGCGCCTCGGCGCGGAGCTGATGCGGATGAAGGTACGCCCCGGCAAGTGCGACCGCATCGAGGGCATTGAGCAGCTGGACAAGGTGGTGAACATCGACCAGAGTCCCATCGGCCGGACGCCCCGCTCCAACCCCGCCACCTACACCGGGCTGTTCAACGACATCCGGGATCTCTTTGCCTCCACGCAGGAGGCCAAGAGCCGGGGCTACGGACAGGGGCGGTTCAGCTTCAACGTCCGGGGCGGACGGTGCGAAGCCTGCTCCGGCGATGGCCTGCTGAAAATCGAGATGCACTTCCTGCCGGACATCTTCGTCCCCTGTGAGGTCTGCAAGGGCAAACGCTACAACCGGGAGACGCTGGAGGTGCGCTACAAGGGGAAGAATATCGCCGATGTGCTGGATATGACCGTGGATGAAGGCGTGGAGTTCTTCTCCGCCCTGCCCAAGCTGAAACGGCGGTTACAAACCTTGCAGGACGTGGGCCTTGGCTATGTGAAGCTGGGTCAGCCCTCCACGGAGCTGTCCGGCGGCGAAGCCCAGCGGGTGAAGCTGGCCACGGAGCTGAGCAAGCAGGCCACCGGCAAGACCATCTATATTCTGGACGAACCCACCACCGGCCTGCACTCCGACGACGTGCGGAAGCTGCTGGAGGTCCTCCAGCGGCTGGTGGACGCGGGCAACACCGTGGTTGTCATCGAGCATAATCTGGACGTCATCAAGTGCGCTGACCACCTCATCGACCTCGGCCCCGAAGGCGGCGACGGCGGCGGTACCATCGTCGTCACTGGCACGCCGGAGGAGGTTGCGGCCTGTCCGGCAAGCTATACCGGCCAGTATCTCAAAAAACTGCTGAAATAACGGCGGCAGACAGCGGAAAAACAGCGGGGAGGGCTTGCAGCCCTCCCCGCTGAACATTTCTCGGAAACCCGGCTATCCAAAATCATGCCGCCCACCGGGAGAAATCCCTGCTTCTTCCAAAAGAGAGACGATTGCTTCGATCTTTCGGAAACACGTTTCATCGCTGAGCGTTTCATCTGCCAGAATATCCCGGATCTTCCACAGAATGCGCCCGGCGGTATCGGATACCAGACAGCGGTAGAATCCCTGCTCAGTCTGCATAAAGTCACCCCTTATAGTTTATATATCAACCATATAGTATCATATATAGACTGCTTTTCGCAAGTCCCTCCCGTACATTGTTAGTAATGAACTTCGAGGGGGCGCAGGTATGGATACCAGAACAGCAGTGATCAACAGGCTGATGCGATTGTGCGAGGAGCGGAGATGGACGGTCAATCATCTCGCCAACGTATCAGGCGTGTCCACATCAACCGTGAAGAGTATCTTGTATGGAAACAGCCGGAATCCCGGCGTCGTAACCATCAAGAAGCTCTGCGACGGGTTCGGCATCACACTGAATGAATTTTTCTCCGGGAGTGAGTTTGAAGCTCTGGAACAGGAGATCAAGTGAAGCCTCTTTCTCAGCCTCTACCGCCAGCGCTCCTCCATTTTTTCGCGTAGAGTACACGCATAGTGCGTGAACTCTACGCTCTATACGGGGCATTCTCTCATTTTCACGGAAAATCTTCCATCCGCTGCTGCGTTTGACGGTTACGTATTGCCGCCGCGCCGTTTCCCATTTGAATGGAGTACAGCTACATGAAAAATGAATCCCAATATGGTCTGCTGCTTCTCCGGCAATATCTATATCAGCAGACAGACGAGCAGCATCCGGTCTCGGTCACGGACATTCTCGCATTCTGGCAGCAGCACGGCATTCAGGCCGGACGCAAGAGTGTTTACACTGACATCGAACTGCTGCAGTACGCCGGGATGGATATCGTCTGCGTCAAAAGCAGCCAGAACAAATACTTTGTTGGGCAGCGGCTTTTCGAACTGCCGGAGCTGAAGCTGCTGGTGGATGCGGTGGAATCCTCCCGGTTTATCACGGAGAAAAAGAGCACCGCCCTCATCAAGAAGCTGGGCCATCTCACCAGCACAGCGCAGGCGGAACAGCTGAACCGCCGCATTTACATGGGCGGCACTCCAAAGCCGGAGAATGAGAGCATCTACTACAATGTGGATACCATCCACAACGCCGTCCAGAAGAAACAGCAAATCACCTTTCAGTATTACGAATACACCCCGCAGAAAGAAAAGATACTCAAGCATAACGGCTACCGCTATCAGTTTAGCCCGTATGCCCTTATCTGGAGCCGAGATTGCTACTATGCCGTAGGCTGGTCGGAAAAGCACGGAAAGATTGCACAATTTCGGGTGGATCGCATGACGGCAGTCGAACCGCTGGAACAGACGGCAGTCCAGACACTGGACTTTGATCCGGCGGAGTATGTCCGAAAGGTGTTTGGGATGTACCCGGACAACCTCTGTACCGTAGAGCTGCTGTGCGATAATGAGGTCATGCGCAGCGTGATCGACCGCTTCGGTGAAAATGTGCAGACGGAAACTGTAGATGAACAGCATTTCCGTGCCACAGTCGAGGTCGCGCCAAGCCCTCCGTTCTTCAGTTGGGTCTTTACCTTTAGCGGTAAGATTCGCATCGTCAGCCCAGCAGCAGTGTTGGAGGAAATGCGGGATATGGCAGCGTGGCTGAAATAATTTCTGGATGGTGTTCCCTGCGGGGAACACCATCTTTTTCACGTCTTGCCAATCGAACGAATGTTTGCTATACTGAGGCTACAGTGTTTCCAGAGAAGAGAACACACGGATAGGAGGTGAATTACTTGGAACAGACATTCGGCAGCTTCGTTCGAGAGAAACGGCAATCTATCGGATTGTCCCTGCGCACACTGGCGGCAAAGCTGGATCTGTCGCCGGTCTATCTGAGCAACATTGAGAACGACCGCAGACCGGCGCCGACGCGCGCATATTTGGAACGGTTGGAGCAGGAACTGCATCTGAACAAGGCGGAAACCGAGCAGATGCTGGATCTTGCCGCCAAGTCTCAGAACAACCGTGTATCCGCAGACTTGCCGGACTACATCATGGATCGGGAGATCGTCCGGGCCGCGCTCCGCACGGCGAAGGAGGCAGACGCCACAGACCAGGAGTGGCAGGAATTTATCGACCGGATCACCCAGCGCGCAAAGAAATCCAAAGAGGGCGGTGAAATAGACACATGAAAAAAGCATATTACCGCGAACAGGCGCTGGAGCGGATCGCCCGCGATGTGATCACCGCCTATGACCCCAGACTTTATTACGGTTCCCCCGCAGCCATTCCCATTGAGGACATCATCGAGGCACAGGGGCTGGTGCTGGAGTATCAATATCTGCGGAATAATGGGCGGGTTTTGGGCGAGACAATCTTTGACGACGGTCTCACAGCGATCTATGACCGGGAAAACCACCGCTATGACCTTCTTCCCGTCAAGGGCGGCACCATCCTCATCGACTGCTCTCTCTGCGAAGAGGAAGCATCTACCGGGCGGCTGCGCTTTACCTGCGCCCATGAGCTGGGGCACTGGCTGCTCCACAAGAAACTGTTCTGCGGGACCGGCGAAAACGCGGCGCTCCGTTCCGGCAATGAGAGCGACAACACATTGGAAGTGCAGGCGAACCTGCTGGGCTCTATCCTTCTGCTGCCGCTGCCGCAGGTCAAGCGCTGCTTCTATCAGCTGCGCTCCGGACGGACGAACCAACAGCTGGTGACGGATATGGCAGGTATCTTTCAGGTATCCAAACAGGCCATGCGCATTCGGTTGGAGAACCATAACCTGCTGTAAAAAATTTTCATGTGCTGTTCTCAAAAAAGAGAACAGAGAAAGCGAGGCGCTATGTCAAAAACCAATTCCCTGCGCTGTCCGCTGTGCGGCAAGGGCCGCATCGCGGATATCCCCAGCGGTGCGGAACAGTCTCAGTACAGGCTGTTTGCGCTGCACAGAGCGGAACACCCTGACCTGATCGCCAAATGCCCCAAGTGCGGCGAACAGATCGGCATCACGGTGCTGACACCGGATGCTCATCCCCTGATCCACACGTCCATCCCCTTTATGGGATATGTTCAGGCATAAATTAAAAATCAATTGATATGACTTCGTCAAGCGCACCAGCCACCCATCATCGAATATGGGAACATTGAGTTAGGAGCCTTACAAGTAGCTTTTCAGCTATGCGTAAGGCTCTTTTTTTGCGCCTTTCTTCGGCTGAAAAGCGGAAAGGCACACAATGCGCAGACGCTGGCAGCCCTATATCGCTAAATATCCGTGACCCCATCTCAGACATTTCAAAAAATCTGAGATTGGAGTCATGAAACATGAAAAAATGGCAGGAAGAACGCAACTATCGGCGCGTTCGAAACGAAGGTGGCGAAGTCATCGCCAATATCATCACTGTAGACGGTATGGACGTAGAGGTGCCGGAGGATGTCTACCTCGCCTATGCGCAGGCAGACCGCAGGGAGCGCTATATCACGGAGGAACAGTCCTCCGGAAAACTGCTCTCTCTGGAGCAGATGGAGGAAGATGCGCTTTTGCCGGACTATGTCGGAGCAGAAACGGCCCCCAGCGCCGAAACTGAGGCACTGGAGCGTGAGGAACTTCGGAATCTGGCAGAACAGAAGCAGATCCTTTTGCTGGCGCTGCTGTCACTAAAGGATACCGACCGGGAACTCATCAACGCCCTGTTCTTCGACGGCGCATCCACACGGGAATACGCCCAAAGAATGGGCGTCAGCCAGCGGGCGGTCATCAAGCGGAGAGACCGCATCCTGCGGGATCTCAAAAAGTTTTTTGAAAATTCCTCGAAATAAGGGTATTCACCGAACGCAATTTTCGGGAGGACAGTGAGAGGCTCCGAATGCCCCTCGCTGTTCCTTGAAAATTGCATACCAGCAATACGGATAACCACCCGGACAGAAGAGCGATCCGCGCAGTGTGCGCCACGACCCGTGGGAAGCCTTGCAGCTTCCTGCGGTGAGCGATTTTACCTGCGCAGGGGCGGCGTTGGCAGCGCCGCCCGCAGAGACGCTGTCCGGGCAGATAATGAGACACAATGCACTGGCCAGCATGAAGAGGCTGGGCTGCTCCGGGATTGAAAGCAGTAGAGATCCCGGAAATACGCCCGTGAAGGTCTTGCCGGACCTTGTCCGTATTGTTCCCTTTTCACACCGGGGCGCGCGCTGCAAATACGGTGGAAACGAAAACAAAGCATGACAAGAAAAGAGGTAATTATCGGATGAATACCAATGACAACAGGCTGAAAGCCCATAAACTGATCGACCATATTTTTCAGGACCTTCTTCCCGCCCACGGTATGGCACAGCGCCCGGAGCAGATCCAATTGAGCCACCGGATGCTGGACGCCATGCAGGACGGGAGGATCGCCCTGTGCGATGCCGGGACGGGCATCGGCAAGACCTACGCTTATCTGGCGGCTGCCACGGCAGCGTCTGCTTTCCCGACAGGGCAGATCGCCCGCCCCATCATCATTTCCACCTCCAGTATCGCGCTGCAAAACGCGGTGCTGACGGAGTATCTGCCGCTGCTGTCCTGTGTCCTAATGGCGGACGGGATTCTTACCAAGCCACTGAAAGCGGTCATCCGCAAAGGCAAAAGCCATTATGTCTGCGACGAGCGATTGGACAGGCGGCTGCGTCAGGTAAACCTTGCAAAGAAAAATCCGGAAGCGTTGGCAGCGCTCCGGACTCTTAAGGAAACGCTGGACATGGACGGCGTTTCCCATCTCAGCGGCTATGACCGGGAGCGTGTCTGCGTACCGCAGGTCTGCGACTGCAAGCAGAAGGACTGCCGCTATCAGCGGTTTCTCAAAACCTGCGACAGAGGTCAATTCCTGTTTCAAATCTGCAATCATAATCTGCTGGTGGCAGACGCCATCCACCGCAGCGAGGGAAAACGCCCCATCTTCCCGGAGCACAGTATCATCATCGTGGATGAAGCCCATAAGCTCCCGGAAACCGCACAGCAGATGCTGGGTGTGACGCTGACCGTAGAAGAGATACGAAACCTTATCCTTCAGCTAAAAGAGGAACGGTACTTACTGGCGGCAGAAATGCTGGAGGACAGCACCGGCCCTCTGCTGCGCAAGCTGGCACAGCCCAGAGAGGAAGCGGAGCCGGTGGAAGCCTGTTTGCGATTGCTGACCGCGCCATCCTGCACACTGCCCATCATCCAGCGGCAGATCGGCAGCCTGCTCTCCCCGCTGGGAAGCCGCCAGCTGAATACGGTGCTGGACGCGGTCAAGCTGTTCACCAGTTCCCAGACAGATATGATTTTTTACACTGCCGAAGATGTCAGCACAGGCGGCGCCATGCTGTGCGCCGCAGCCGGCGATATCACGCAGCGAATAAAAAAGATCCTGTGGCAGCCGGATCAGGCGTTTGTTCTGACCTCCGGCACCATGGCGGTGGGAAGCGATTTCCGCCGTTTCAAAACGCAGGCAGGATTGGAGAAAGGACACCGTGTCATGGAATCCGTTTCTCCCTCTCCCTTTGACTACCGGAACAACTGCCTGCTCTACCTTCCGCAAATCCCGCCCCGCCAGAGAGCGGAGGATACGGATGTGTACTTTAATGAGCTGACTGCCGAACTCGTCGGACTCATTAACGCAGCTTCCGGTCACGCGCTGGTGCTCTTTACCTCCTACGCAGCCATGTCGGCTGTGAAGGAGCGGCTGCGGGAGGAATCTCTCCCATTCCCATTGCTGACGCTGGGCCGCAACGCGCCCCACATCATTGAACAGTTCCGGCACACGCCGGGAGCGGTGCTGCTGGCCACCGGCGCGGCATGGGAGGGCTTTGATTTCCCCGGCGACTGTGTATCTCTGCTGATCATCCCACGCCTGCCTTTCGCCTACCCAGACGCACGAAAGGAACGGGAATTGGAGAAGTATTCTTCCCTTCACGCATTCATCCGTGAGGTAGCTGTACCGGAGATGCAGATCAAGCTGCGTCAGGGCTTTGGACGGGCCATCCGCACGGAGAGCGATACCTGCGTCATCGCCATTCTGGATGAACGGGCCTGCCGTGGGCGCAGATACGCCCAGGCTGTGAGTGAGGCATTGCCGGAAATGCGGAGGACCGGCAGCCTGCGGGAAGTGACAAGGTTTCTGCGGGAGAAAAAGCCGGAGAGCTATTTTGAGGTAGAAAGATGATCGACGCAAAGAAAGAATTGCAGTATCGGCTGGCAGTCAGGATGCTGGAGCATCTGGCGGAAATCGGCCTGCTGAGCGCGGAAGAACTGTCTTACGCCAAGAGACTGGCCAGAGAGAAATATTCCCCGCAGACTGTTTGGGAATAGTGCTGGATATTCTGCGGATCGTGTGGTAGCTTGTGTGTTGACAAAAAAGATACAGGGAAGTGAAAAACATGGCACAGGTAAAAATCATCGCGCCGCAGACGCGGGAAGCGGAACATCTGCGGGTGGCAGCCTACTGCCGGGTCAGTTCGGACTCCAAGGATCAGCTGCATTCCTACGCCGCCCAGATCCGCAATTATACGGAAGAGATCGCCCAGCATGACGGCTGGGAGCTGGTGGATGTGTATGCCGACGAAGGGCTGACCGGCACCCGGATGGATCAGCGGGATGACTTCAACCGCATGATGCGGGACTGCCGGGAGGGTAAGATCGATCGAATTCTGGTGAAGTCCGTATCCCGCTTCGCCCGGAATACCAGAGACTGCCTGTCCGCCCTACGGGAGTTATCCGCCATGGGCGTCAGCGTCCGGTTTGAAAAAGAAAATATCGACACGAAAACGCTCACCACCGAACTGATGGTGAGCGTTTCCGGTTCTCTTGCCCAGCAAGAATCCATCTCCATCTCCGCCAATCAGAAGATGAGCTATCAGCGGCGGATGGAGCGTGGGGAATTTATCACCTGCACCGCCCCTTACGGATACCGAATCGTAAATAAGAAAGACCTTGAGATCGTCCCGGAGGAAGCCGCCACGGTGCGCTGGATCTTCGACGCATACCTCAAGGGGCGCAGCTCCGGATGGATCGCGGAGCAGCTGACGGCGAAAGGCATCCCCTCCCAGTCCGGCGCGGAATGCTGGAGAGAAACGGGGATTCGATACCTGCTGACCAATGAAAAGTACATCGGAGACGCTCTGAGCCAGAAATCCTACAGCTGCGGTTTCCCCTTCGTGCAGAAACGAAATCACGGGGAACGCCTGCAATACTACACGGAGAACTCCCATCCAGCTATCATCGACCGAGACACCTTTGAGCGGGTGCAGGTACTGCTGCAAAAGAAAGCGCAGAAAGAGAAAAAGCGCAGAGAAAAAAGCCCCCTTGCCTTAAGAATCGTTTGCGGGAACTGCGGGACGGTGTTTCATCGCCGAAGCAGCCAGAACGGATATGTGACATGGGTCTGCCGAACCCACGACCGCCACGCCGCGGACTGCCCCGTGGGCCGCATCCCGGAAGCGGAGATCCATGCCGCCTTCCTGCGGATGTACCACAGGCTCAAAAGCAACGCGGACATCATTCTGGCCCCGGCCCTCCGGCAGCTGAACGCGCTGGACACGATCCTGCGGCAGAATCATCCGCAGATGTTGGCCATCAACCGGGCCATCGCGGAAGCAACAGAAGAAAGCCATAAGATCAGCACTCTGCGGGCCAATGGCCTGCTGGACGCGGATATCTGCGCCGCCCGCATGAATGCCATCAGCGCCAGACTGGCGCAGCTTCGCGGAGAATGGCGCAGGCTGACAGAGAACGAAGCGATAGACGAAACGATGGACGCGCTCCGCAAGGTGGAGCAGACGCTTCTCAACGGACCGGAACGGCTGGACGGCTTCGATGAAGAGCTGTTCGAACATCTGGTGGAGAAGATCATTGCAGAGTCTCAAAACCGTATCCGTTTCCGGCTTTACGGAGGCTTGGAACTGACAGAACAATGGGAGGTGGCGGCAAGATGATCAACCGCAAGGTGTTATACGGGTATCAGATCCAAAACGGCGCGTTGGAGATCGTGCCGGAGGAGCAGCGGACCGTCAGTATGGTCTTTACGCTCTACAACGCCGGGGCTTCCTATCAGGCCATCTCGGACGCCTTGAACCGGCAGAGTATTCCGTATTACTGGGAAGTGCCGCTCTGGAACAAGCATAAGGTAAAGCGCCTTTTGGAAAATCCCCGTTACACAGGTAAGGAGGGATACCCCATACTGGTGGAAGCGGATATTTTCCAAGCGGCGCAGGAAAAGACGGCGGAAAAGAATGCCAGGAAGCAGTCCCACGGAGAGAAGCCTGCCATTGCGCGGTTGACTCCATACTTCCGCTGCACCTGCGGCGGGAAGATGACCCGGCTGGGCGGCGGCTGGCAGAACAGCGGCAAGCTGTATCTGAGATGCGAAGGCTGCGGGAATACCGCGGTCATGGACATGGATGCGACGGTAAACGGGATCGTCCGTCAGTTCCGGAACCATGAACAGCCCAGCTGCACCGCCTACACGCCCTCTGCGGAGGTCATGCGGCTGGACAATGCCATCAACCGGGGGCTGGAGCAGCCAGACTCGCCGGAAGCGGTGATGGCGCTGATCCTGCAGGGCGCGGCAGCGCGGTATGCCTGCTGTCCAGAGCCGTCTGCCGAATCTGAGCCGTCAGATGGTCTGACAGAGGCGGATTGGAGACGCTTCCAACGAGCGGTTTCCCATATCACCATCTCACAGGATACCGAAGTAACTCTTATATTTACGGATAAAAAAGCGACAGGAAAGGACGAATGATCCATGGAAGCGACAGCAGCCACCTTAGAGCGGCGGGTGCGGGTGATCCCCGCAACCAGAAAACCGGAAGAACTGCACAGAGACCATGACGGAAAAATGCGCGTAGCGGCCTACTGCCGAGTCTCGACGGACAGCGAAGAGCAGCTCAACAGCTATGAGGCGCAAAAGACCTACTACAACCAGAAGATTCAGGACAGCCCGGACTGGGAGATGGCAGGGATCTATGCCGATGAGGGCATCTCCGGCACCAGCCTGAAAAAACGGACGCAGTTCAACAAGATGATCACCGCCTGCAAGCGGGGACACATCGACCTCATCATCACCAAGTCCCTCTCCCGCTTTGCCAGAAACACGGTGGATTGTCTGGATACGGTGCGGCTCCTGAAAGCAAACGGCATTGGGGTGTACTTCGAGAAGGAAAACATCAACACCCTCACGGAATCCAGCGAATTTCTCATCACCCTGTTCAGCGGCTTCGCCCAGGCGGAATCCGAGTCTCTCAGCAAGAATGTCGCATGGGGAAAGCAGAAGAGCGCGGAGGCGGGAAAGGTCACCTTCCAGTACAAAAAGATGCTGGGATACCGGAAGGGGGCGGACGGACAGCCGGAGATCGTACCGGAGGAAGCGGAGATCATCCGCCGCATTTACCATAGGTATCTGGACGGCTGCACCCTGGGACAGATCAAGCGGGAGCTGGACGAGGACGGTGTTCCCACCGCACAGGGTGTAGAGCGCTGGTCTCCCTCCATCATCCACAATATCCTGACCAATGAAAAGTACATCGGGGACGCCCTGCTGCAGAAAACCTATGTGACGGACTGCATCAACAAAAAGGTCAAAAAGAACCGTGGTGAACGCACGATGTACTATGTGGAGAACAGCCATCCGGCCATTGTCTCAAGGGACCTGTTCAATCAGGTGCAGCAGGAGATGACGCGCCGGTCCAGCAAGCGGAAGGTGCTGCAAAAGAGCGGAAAAACGGAACTTGGAAAATACTCCGGTAAATACGCGCTGACAGAACTGTTGGTGTGCGGCGAGTGCGGCTCCCCCTACAAGCGGGTAACGTGGGCCAGAAACGGGAAAAAGCGCATCGTGTGGCGCTGCGTCTCCCGGCTGGAGTTCGGTACAAAATACTGCCAGCACTCTCCGACACTGGATGAAGGCAAGCTGCACAGCGCCATCCTCGCGGCCATGAACGAGTACGCCGCCATCCGGCAGGAGGTCTGCCCCGATGTGCTGGCCATGGCGGAGGAAGCCAGGCAGGCGTTATCTCAGGCCGGTGCACGGCTGCTGCAGCTGAAGAAGCGTATGGATGCGGTGAGCCGGGAGCAAAGCGATGTGCTGGATCGGCTGCTCGTCAACATGGCCGATACCGAGCTGAATGCCAGAATGAAAGCTCTGACGGATGAGAAGGAATCCCTTAAGGCGCAGATCGCAGACGCGCAGCAGGCAGAGGTCGATCTGGAGGAACAGGCTGCCAGACGCCGGCAGATGTGGGACAGCATCATGGAATGCGCCGCGGGCTACACGGAATTTGACAATGAGCTCGTCCGGCAGGTCATCCAAAAAATCACGGTGGAGGATGCGGAAACCATCCGCATCCACTTCAGAGACTCGGACGAAGTGCTGGAACAGGAATTATAAAAAGAAATGGGGATGAAACCAATGGCAATTTTTCTAACAGGCGATACGCACGGCGACTTCAGCCGCTTCCGCCCGGAGGTCTTCTGGGAACAGGAATGCTTGGCCAAAGAGGATTATGTGATCATCTGCGGGGACTTTGGCGGTATCTGGGACGGCAGCGACACAGAGCAGAAGTGGCTGGACTGGCTGGAGACCAGGTCCTTTACCACGCTGTTCGTCAGCGGAAACCATGAAAACTATGATCTGCTCCGCAACTATCCAATCAGCCAATGGCACGGCGGCTTGGTACAGGCCATACGCCCCAGCGTCCTGCATCTGATGCGGGGCCAGCTTTATAACATCTGCGGAAAGCGGATATTTACCATGGGCGGCGCCAGCAGCCACGATATCCGGGACGGCATTCTGGAACCGGATAATCCGGACTATGAGCGAAAGCTGCGGCAGCTCAACGCCGCAGGCGCTCTCTACCGAGTCAATCACCGCTCCTGGTGGAAAGAGGAACTGCCCGGCGAGGACGAATACCGGACCGCAAGAGAAGCACTGGACAAAACGGGTTGGGACGTGGACTACATCATCACCCACTGCTGCCCCAGCAGTGTCCAGGACACCTTCAGTAGAGGATTGTACCAGCGAGATGCGCTGTCAGACTTCTTCGATGAGATTCGGGAACGCTGCAGATTCCAGTACTGGTTCTTCGGGCATTACCATGAGAACATGGTGGTGGAGAAAGAGTTCGTAATGCTCTATAAGCAGATTATCCGACTGAAATGATGAATGGAGGCGCACTGGCGATTGGCTAATG
>ENA-UEQK01000317-UEQK01000317.1-human-gut-metagenome-genome-assembly--contig:-NODE-317-length-35158-cov-11.268607_pt1 | contig 35158 bp, 32 predicted proteins | sample MGYA00242939_ERZ507942 | MGnify/ENA primary metagenome ERZ507942 (study PRJEB26167, sample SAMN06115485) | human gut metagenome | host: Homo sapiens | place: China:Chongqing | collected 2015-03-30... | reverse complement strand
GAAAATAATGACTGAGTTTTCGGATTTGAATCTATGCCCAATTAACAACCGTCAGGGAATTGTAATTGATGGTGAAGATTCAAAGGTTATTTGCAAAGACTAATTTGAAAATTTCAGTTTGCCTAACTGACAAATCCTTTCAGAAGAACAAAAAAATGCTCTTTTATACCTCCTGCCGGCGGACAGCTTCAGCGGACTGTCTGCCGCCGGCAGCTCTGCATACGCATGGAAAGACCCGGCCGATACGATCATCGGCCGGGTCAACTGTTTTACAGCCGTCCGACACCATGTGCCGGACGCTTTTTTCACTTATTCCGGGAAATCCCGGATCAGCAGCAGGTTTCCCTCCTTCACGGACACCACCGCCGTCTGGCCTGGCAGCACCTCATTGCTGGTGCCGTACTGGTAGTCGCAGCGGATTTCCCCGTTGTCCAGCGGGAATTTGCAGCCGGTCTCCGTGATCCCTCTGGCTGTGCCGGTGATGTTCACCAGCGAATAGAAGGGATATTTGTCCGAAATCTCCATCGGCTCTGAGCCAATCAGCTCCATCTCCGCATAGTCGTCCACCAGCAGGGCGCGTTTGCCCTGCTCCCGCAGCATGACCAGCAGGTAGACGTTCACCAGCGTGTGATCCAGCCGCCCGCCGGAGACGCCCACCAGCAAAAAGTCGTCAAAGCCCCGGCGCAGAGCCTCTTTTGCAGCATATACCGTGTCGGTATCGTCTTTTTTCACTGGCAAAACAATAGTTTCCCGATGGGTTTCCGGCTTTTCGTGGGAGTCGAAGTCTCCGATGATGAGATCCGGCTCTCTCTCCAGCCCTGCCTGATGCCGCAGGCCGCAGTCGCAGTAAATGAAAAAGTCATCGGGGCGGAAATAGCTTCGGACCCGTTCATACGTTCGGATCTCCGCGCCGCCGACAATCACGCAGCGTTTCATGTGTATCACATCCTTTGCCTGCTATCATACCCCGTTTTTTGCACCTCTGCAATCTTTTTGCGGATAAAAGCGCAAAAACCTGAAACCCTAATGACGTAACTGGAAAAGGAGTGATCGTATGGAAACAGGCATCCATAACACCTCTGAGATCGGGCGGCTGCGGAAAGTCATGCTGCACCGGCCCGGTCAGGAGCTGGAAAACCTTATGCCGGAATATCTGGAACGGCTGCTGTTTGACGATATCCCCTACCTGAAGGAAGCGCAGGCGGAGCATGACGCCTTCGCCCAGTGCCTGAGGGACGCAGGGGTGGAGGTGGTGTACCTCATGGATCTGGTGGTGAATTCCCTGACCTCCCCGGAGGTGCGGCAGGAACTCCTGACGCAGTTTCTGGACGAGGCGGGCCTGCCGGATGAAGCTGCGCGGGACGCCGTGGAGGAGTATCTCTCCGGCATGAACGACCGGGAAATGGTGGCGGCCATGATGGCTGGCATCCGCCGCAGCGACCTGCGGAAACAGGGCAGCCGGCTCAGCGACCATCTCTCCGCCGTGGACGAGGACTATCCCTTTGCCGTAGACCCCATGCCCAACCTCTATTTTACCCGCGACCCCTTTGCCACCATCGGCACCGGCGTGTCCATCCACCGGATGCACACCGTTACCCGGAACCGGGAGACACTGTTCGGCCGGTTCATCTTTGAGCATAACCCGTGGTACAAAAACGCACCCCGCTGGTATGACCGCAGCGCGTCCTCCTCACTGGAGGGGGGCGATATTCTGGTGCTGTCGCCCCAGGTGCTGGCGGTGGGCATTTCGGAACGGACGGAGGGGGACTCCATCGACCAGCTGGCGCAGACGGTGCTCTCCCAGAGCAGCACCTTCCGGAAGGTGCTGGCCTTCAACATTCCCAAGAGCCGCTCCTTCATGCATCTGGACACCGTGTTCACCATGGTGGATCGGGACAAGTTCACCGTTCACCCCAATATTCTGAGCGACATCACCGTGTTCGTCATGGAACTGGAGGAGGACGGCCGGATGCAGATCCGGCAGGAGAACGGACGGCTGGAGGATATTCTCAAAGAGCATCTGGGGCTTGCACAGGTAACGCTGATCCCCTGCGGGCAGGGGCACGCCATCGACGCCGCACGGGAACAGTGGAGCGACGGCAGCAACACGCTGGCCATCGCCCCCGGCGAGGTGGTGGTCTACACCCGGAACTATGTCACCAACCGGTCTCTGGAGGAGGCGGGGATCCGCATCCATGCCATCCCCAGCGCGGAACTGAGCCGGGGACGGGGCGGCCCCCGCTGCATGAGTATGCCGCTGATCCGGGATGACCCGTGATCTCCTTTTTCCGTGCGGAGCGGACAATCTGAATTCTGAATGGGAGGAACACCATCATGGCAATCAATCTGAAGGGCCGCAGCTTTCTGACGCTGGCTGATTTTACCCCGGCGGAGATCCGATACCTTCTGGATCTGGGACACGATCTAAAGGCCAAGCGCCGGGCAGGCGTCTGCGCGCCTACCATGCAGGGCAAGCACATTGTCCTGCTGTTTGAAAAGACCTCCACCCGCACCCGCTGCTCCTTTGAGGTGGCGGCAACGCAGGAGGGCGCTCACGTTACCTATCTGGACGCAGGCTCCTCCCAGATGGGTAAAAAAGAGTCGCTGGAGGACTCCGCCAAGGTGCTGGGACGGTTCTTTGACGGCATCGAGTACCGGGGCTATGACCAGCGCGTGGTGGAGGATCTGGCAAGGTGGTCCGGCGTGCCGGTGTGGAACGGCCTGACGGACGCCGACCATCCCACCCAGATCCTGGCGGATCTCATGACCATTGAGGAACACTGCAAAAAGCCCCTGAACAAAGTGAAAGTGGTGTTTCCCGGCGATGTGCGGAACAATATGTGCTATGCGTGGATGATGGGCGCCGCCAAGCTGGGAATGCACTTTGTGGCCATGGGGCCGGAGGAGCTGGCGCGGCAGATGGATCAGGCGGTGGTGAAATCCACCTTTGAAGAAGCCCGGAAAAACGGCGGCCTCATCGAGATCACCGACCATATGGGGGATCTGAAAGGCGCCGATGTGATCTACGGGGACGTGTGGGCCTCCATGGGCGAGGAAGCCCAGATCCCGGAGCGGGTGCGGCTGCTCTCCCCCTTCCGGGTGACGGAGGAGACACTGAAGGCCACGGAAAATCCTGATGTGCTGTACCTCCACTGCCTGCCCTCCTTTCACGATTTTGAAACGAAGATGGCCAAGGAGTGGCACGAAAAGGGCGTGGATATCCGGGAGGTCACGGACGAGGTGTTCCGCTCCCGCCACAGCGTGGTTTTCGACGAGGCGGAGAATCGGATGCACTCCATCAAGGCCGTGATGGTGGCCACCATCGGCGCATAAATCTGCCTGCAAGGAGGGAACGATCCCATGGAACAGCGCAAATTCCGAATGCCCACAGCCTACACCATCCTGTTCTGCCTGATTATTCTGGTGGCCGTCACCACATGGTTCATCCCGGCGGGCAGCTATGACTATCTGGACGGCGTTCCTGTCTCCGGCAGCTACCACGCCGTCGATCCTGCGCCGCAGGGCGCGGGGGCGGTGCTGAAAGCAGCCTTCAGCGGGTTTTACGATGCGGTGGACGTCTGCGTGTTCATCCTGATGGTCGGCGGCTTTCTGGGCGTTGTGATGAAAACCGGCGCCATTGATGCCGGGGTCAGCAACGTAATTGCCCGGCTTCAGGGAAAGGAGAGCTGGCTCATTGCCATCCTGATGGTGTTCTTCGGCCTCGGCGGCACCACCTATGGGATGTGGGAGGAGACCATGGCGTTCTTTCCCCTCCTGCTGCCGGTTTTCCTGGCGGCAGGCTATGACGCGGTGGTAGGGGTGGCGGTGATCCTGCTGGGGGCCGGAGCGGGGGTCATCGCCTCCACGGTGAACCCCTTTGCCACCGGCATCGCCGCAGGCTTTGCCGGAGTCTCGCTGGGGGACGGCATCCTCTGGCGGATCATCCAGTTTGTGATTTTTGAGGGGATCGCCATCTGGTATGTCTCCGCCTATGCCGCCAGAGTGAAAAAAGACCCCCGATACTCGGTAGTAGGCATCGGTGCAGGACGGCTCCACGCCGACGTAGGCCGCGTCCAGCCCCTGACGGGACGGCACATCGCCATCCTCATCGTCTTTGCCGCGACCTTCCTTGTGATGATTTACGGCGTTATCCCCTTTGACGAAATGGGCCTGCCTCTGCCGGTGCTGGGATGGTGGTTCCCGGAACTGTCCGCCCTGTTTCTGGTGGGCGGCATTGTGGTGGGGCTGATGGACCGTCTGGGGGAGGTGGAGCTGGCGGAGACCTTCGTCTCCGGCTGCACGGATCTTCTGGGCGTGGCGTTCATCATCGGCATCAGCCGGGGCATCACCGTGCTGATGAACGACGGCCGCATCACCGACACCATTCTTCACTGGGGGGAAACCGCCCTGTCCGGTCTGGGAGCCGTACCCTTTGTGGTGCTGGTGTATCTCATTTACCTGCCGCTGTCCGTGCTGATCCCCTCCTCCTCCGGGCTGGCAACCCTGTCCGTGCCGGTGGTGGCGCCGCTGGGGCAGTTTGCAGGCGTAGGCGGCGACGTGGTGGTCACGGCGTTTCAGTCCGCCTGCGGCCTTGTGAATCTGGTGACGCCCACTGCCGCTGTGGTGATGGGCGCGCTGGCGCTGGGACGGATCCCCTATGAAAAATGGCTGAAATTCGTGTGGAAGCTGATCCTGATCTTCCTGCTGCTGACGGTTCTGCTGCTGATTGCCGCCGCCGTGCTGTGACGATGCCTCGCTGCGTTTAAAAACTGCACCCCACTTGCAGATAGTATATCATACTGTCTGACAAGTGGGGTGCAGTGCAATTTGAGAGGGGGACGGGGCTTCCTCAGACCTTGGCGCAGGTCTGCATCCGATTGGCGATATAGGGCTGAACCTCGTCATAGGGAATATCCAGCGCGGCGGCCAGCTCACCGAAGAGCAGCTGCTCCGCCTGCTTCATGAACCGCTCGTCTACCATACCCAGACGGCGGTTCTGCGCTTCGGCCCTGCGCCGTTTCTGGTGAATGGACATGGTCAGCTCCATGAGGCTGCGGCAGCTGTGCCGCCGGAGGCTGGTCTGGTAATGCTGCGTCAGCGCCTGTGTGGTGGCCGCCGGGCAGACGGCGGGGCACAGGGTGGGGATGGAGTCGATCAGAGTCTCCGCGTCCTCGCGGGAGATCACCGGCCGCATAACGACCTTGTCGTTATCTACCGGCGTGTAGATCACGCCGCCCTGATACAGCGGCTTCAGTTGATAATACAGACGGCTCTGCTTTACGCCGTTTACATAGTCCTGACGCTGATCGATGGACAGGACCTGGCAAACGCCGGTGCTGCCGTAAACCAGAAGTTCTCCGGGCTGGAACATTTTAGGGGCCTCCTTTCCCAAACACCATCATTTTTCTTTTTCCGAAATCAGAAAATAGTTTACCATATTTTGGTTCAAAATGTAAGCGGTTATTCTTATTTTGCAGAAAAAATCTCCGTTTTTCTGAGAAAACGTGCCTGTTTTTGGGCAAAAATACGGTAATTTTAAAGATGGCCTTCCGGCAAAAAAGGAAGAAGCCTTCGCTTCTTCCTTTTTCTTTACAAATGTGCGATCAGATCGGCCACGATCCGGGCGGTCATACCCCAGATGACCCGGCCCTGCCAGACCCACACGGGGACCTCCACCCGCCCGGCAGCCCATGGGTAATCCCGCGGGATGCCCACGGTTTCATAGGGGAAATTATCCGGCACATGGGGCAGCAGATCGTAAGTATAGCGCTCCGGCGGCGTACTGCGGAAAAATTCCAGCGGCACGGTGTATACGTCGGCCACCTCAGCGGGAGCCGGACGCAAGGCGGCAAACCCGGCGGGGGAGACCAGTCCCGGCAGGGGACGCAGCAGGAAGCCCCGCTGGCTGCAAATGAAGTCCCCCTCCCCCAGCAGGTGTATTTCAGCCGGGGGGATGGCCAGTTCCTCCTCCGTCTCCCGGAGGGCGCAGTCCGCCGGCGTTTCGCCCGGCTCCATCCGACCGCCGGGAAAGCAGGTCTCTCCGGCCTGCCGCACGGCGGCGGAGCGGACTTCAAACAGCAGGTGCAGTCCGTCCGCCTGCTCCACCAGCGGGCAAAGGACTGCGTATTCATGACGCTTCCCCAGCAGGCCAGGGATATGGCCGCCGTAATAGCGGCGCAGCCGCTCCAGTTCTCCACTCATAGCAGCATGGTCAGGGCGCACTGGTGGTTGGTGATGTCCACACTGGGCAGGCTCGGCTCATACTCGCCGTCCAGCGACCACGGAAGCTCCTCATCGGTTTCCACATGGATGTTCGTCACATGGCGGAAGATCAGCCCGCCGGCATCATACTGCTGGTTCAGCAGCGCCCAGATCAGATTTTGCAGCTCCACAACGTTCTTGGGATTGGGAATCAGCAGCAGCTCGAAGCGGCCGTCGTCCAGCACCACCTCCTCGCCGTCCAGCTTCATCATGCCGGCAATGGAGGTGGAGTTGGCCACAGCGCCGAACAGGTAGTCGCCGTCCAGGGTTTCGCCGTCGGCAGTGATGCGGACGCTATAGGGCCGCAGGGTATTCAGATCCCGGATACCCTCCACCAGATACCCGAAATGTCCCAGCGCGTTTTTCATATCCTGAGAGGCGGCGTAGGAGGTGCGGGTAAACGCGCCGAAGGACGCCACATACACAAAGACCCGCCTCCCGAAGCAGCCGATATCCAGCTGCCGGGTCTGCCCGCGGACAATGGCCTCGGCGGCTTTGGCGGGATCGGAGGGGATCTTCAGGCTGGCGGCAAAGTCATTGGTGCTGCCCTGGGGCAGATAGCCCACCACCGGCGGGTGCGCCAGCGTCTGAAGACCGGAGATGACCTCGTTCAGTGTGCCGTCGCCGCCCACGGCTACCACCGTGTCATACGCGCCGCCGGCCTCCTCCGCAATGCGGCGGGCATCCCCGGCCGCAGCGGTGCGGCGGATGCTGAGGAGATACCCGGTGTCGCAGAACGCGGCCGCCGCATCGTAGAGCGGGCCGCGGGGCTTGCTGCGTCCGGCGCGGGGATTGACGATCATCAAAAGCTTCTTTTGGGGTTCCATATCCATGCCTCCGAAGAAAAATAAAAGCACTTCCCGCCTGAGGCGGTTACGAATGTTAACAGATGGTTAAAGTAGTATAGCACGGGCAAATGAGGATTGCAATTACGCGGGGCGGCGTGTAGAATAAAAGTATTGTAAAAAAACAGGCGGGAAGGCGGAAACAGATGAAAAACAAGGACGGAGCACTGCGCTGGGGACTGGCGATCTTTTTGACCGTGGCCGTAATTCTGCTGTTTTATGATACCCTGTTCGGCCACCGGGTATTACCGGCCTTCGGCAGCCAGCTGCTGGGCGCGCTCCAGCCGGTGATTATCGGCGGCGTGCTGGCCTACCTGCTGGCCCCGGTGATCGACTTCATCGAGCGGTGGCTGTTTCCCGGCAGGCTGGAATCCGCCCGCAGGGCAGGGCGTCTGATCTCCCACGGGGCGCGGGCTGTCAGTCTGGTGCTGACGTGGGCCATCATTGCGCTGCTGTGCTATGTGCTGGGCCATGTGCTGCTGCCGCAGCTGTATCAGAGCGTGGTACAGCTGTTTTCCAGTGTGGAGAGCTACTATAACACCATCAGCGGCTGGGTGGAGCATCTGCTGGAGAGCAACCCCACGGTGGAGGCATGGGTGGCGGCGCAGATGGACAAATTCTACGCGACGGCTACCGAGTGGCTGAAAAATGAAGTTCTGGCCCGGACGCAGATGCTGATGATCGCCGTTTCCGGCGGCGTGGTCAGCACGGTGAGCTTCCTGAAAAATCTGCTGGTGGGGGTCATTGTCTCCGTGTATTTCATGGCCACGAAGGAACGCTGCGCCGCTCATGCCCGGAAGATCACCTACAGTCTCTTTGCCGGAGATCAGGTCTACTGGATCTTCCGGGGCGCTAACAAGGCGGATCATATTTTCTCCGGTTTTGTCCGGGGCAAGCTGCTGGATTCCCTTATCATCGGGATTCTGTGCTTTATCGGCTGTTCCATCCTGAATATGCCCTACACGCCGCTGGTGTCCGTCTTTGTGGGCGTGACCAATATCATCCCCTTCTTCGGCCCGTTTCTGGGGGCCATTCCCAGCTTCTTCCTGATCCTGCTGGTCGATCCCATCAAGTCCCTGTACTTCCTGCTGTTCGTGCTGGCGCTCCAGCAGCTGGACGGCAACTTCATCGGCCCCAAAATTCTGGGCGACAGCACAGGGCTGCCCAGCCTGTGGGTCATCATCGCCATTCTGGTGGGCGGCAGCTTCTTCGGGGTGGCCGGGATGTTCTTCGGCGTGCCGGTGTGCGCCTGCCTGTACAATCTGGTGGCCTTTCTGGTAAACCGGCGGCTGGCGGAAAAGGATCTGCCGGTGGAATCGGAGCGCTATACGGCTCCTCTCCCCTCTGAGCAGACGCCGGACATTCCGAAAAAGAAGGAAAAAGCATAAAAAAGGCTTGCCTTTTACGGTACTTTCCTGTACAATACAGCCTTGCGGGGTTATCGTTAGAAAAATAACAAGCCCCGCAGGGCTGCTTTGCGGTTTGTCCGCAGCAGTTCCGCTGTTCTTTGGTATTTTCAGCGCCGTCCGGCACTGAGAATATGCGGGATGGGACGACCCCTGTTCCGCAGATACACTGACTCCCCGGAGCAGTGATATAAAAAGGAGCATTGCATATGAAAAAGAGAATCCTGACGCTTTTGGCAGCGGTCTGCCTTCTGAGCGCCGTACTCAGCGGATGCGGAGGCGGCAGCCAGACCGGAACGGCCGAAAACACCGACCAGAGCACCACCAGCACCCCGGCAGACGGCCCTGAGGCCCGCGCTGCGGCAGGCGAGCTGAACGTGGGTATCGCTCAGGATCTGGACAGCAGTCTTGACCCTCACAAAACCGTGAAGGCAGGAACCCGCGAAGTGATGTTCAACGTATTTGAGGGTCTTCTGAAACCCGACGCCAGCGGCAACCTGAATCCCGCCGTGGCGGAGAGCTACACGGTTTCTGACGACCATCTGCTTTATACCTTCAAGCTGCGTCCCGGCGTGAAGTTCCACAACGGGCAGGACGTGACGCCGGAGGACGTGATCTGGTCCTATCAGCGCTGCGCCGAGCCTGACAGCGCCGACATCATTCAGGTGGCGGCCTTTGCCGGCGTGGAGATGTATCAGGAGGGGGAGGACAGTGTCTGCTTCCGGCTGAAGGAACCCAACAACGAATTCACCTCCTATCTCACCACCGCCATTCTGCCCAGGGACTATACCGAGCAGGACACCCAGCCGGTGGGTACCGGCCCCTTTAAGTTCGTCTCCCGGACGGCGCAGGAGTCCGTGGTGCTGGAGCGGTTTGACGATTACTGGGGAACCAAGCCCGATCTGACCAAAGTCACCTACAAGATCATTGAAAATTCCGACAGCATCCTGCTGAGCCTCCAGAGCGGCGCGGTGGACGTGTTTGCCCACCTGACCACCACTCAGATCGCCCAGCTGGGAGACGGCTTCCATGTGGAGGAGGGCACCATGAATCTGGTACAGGCCCTGTACCTCAACAATGCGGAAAAGCCCTTTGACGATGTGCGGGTGCGGCAGGCCCTGTGCTATGCCATTGACCGCCAGCAGATTCTGGAGCTGGCCTTTGACGGCTACGGCACGCTGCTGGGTTCCAGTATGTACCCCGCCTTCAGCAAGTATTTTGACGACAGTCTCACCAACACCTACGAATACAACACGGAAAAGGCCAAGGCGCTGTTGGCGGAGGCCGGTTATCCCGACGGCTTTGAGATGACCATCACCGTCCCCAGCAACTATCAGCCCCATATGGATACCGCTCAGGTCATCGTGGAGCAGCTGAAGGCTGTGGGCATCAATGCCACCATTCAGCCCGTTACCTGGGAGAGCTGGGTGCAGGATACCTACTCCAACCGGCAGTTCCAGTCCACTGTGGTGGGCGTGGACGCCTCCAATATGACAGCCTCCGCCATGCTGAGCCGCTTTGTCTCCACCGCCGGCAACAACTTCATCAACTACAGCAATGATGACTATGACGCGCTGTATGCACAGGCGCAGGCCTGCTATGACGACGGGGCGCAGACCGATCTGTACAAGGAACTGGAAAAGAACCTGACGGACAACGCCGCCAACGTCTATATTCAGGATATGGCGGACTTCGTGGCGGTGCGGGACGGTCTGGAAGGCCCGGACTTCTACCCCATCTATGTGTTGGATCTTTCCACCTTTCACTACACGAAATAAGCAATGAACAGCGGATGTTTTTACACCGCTGACCCGGAAGGGAGATGACAGCCATGCGATACACAGCGCGGAAAATCCTGACGCTGCTGATCACCATGGTGGTCGTCTCCTTTCTGACGTTTGCGGCCTTTGATCTGATCTCCGGCGACCCGGCAGCCACCCTGCTGGGAACCCAGGCCACGCCGGAAAAGGTGGCGGCTCTCCGGGATGAGATGGGGCTGAACCGCCCCCTGCCGGTGCGGTACGGCGAGTGGCTTGCCGGCTTCTTTGCCGGCAATCTGGGAACGTCCTTCCAGTACCGCCAGCCGGTGCGGGAGCTGCTGGCCCCCAAGGTGATGGTGACGCTGTGCCTGAGCCTTGTGAGCTTTGTGCTGATTACCGTGGTATCCCTGCCGCTGGGACTGCTGTCCGCCAACGGGAAGCTGGAGGGGCTTCACACCGTCCTGAACCAGTTCTGCATGGCGGTGCCGCCCTTTTTCACCGGCATCCTCATTTCCTGGTTCTTCGGCATTGCCCTCCGGGCCTTTGTCCCCGGCGACTTTCCGGGGCTGGCGGAGAATCCGGGGAAATCTCTGGTGTACTTATTCTTTGCCGCCGTGTCCATTGCCATTCCAAGGGTCGCTATGACGGTGCGGATGCTCCGCAGCACCGTCATCAGCGAGATGAACAAGCCCTATGTCCGCACGGCCATCGCCCGCGGCAATGACCGGCATCAGGTGCTGTGGGGCCATGTGCTGAAAAATTCGCTGGTGCCAACCGTGACCTTTTTAGGACAGACCATGGCGGAGATCGTGGCAGGCAGCATTGTGGTAGAGCAGGTGTTCTCCATCCCCGGTCTGGGGCGGATGCTGGTGGCTTCCATTTCCAATCAGGACTACCCGGTGGTGGAGGCCATCGTGGTGATTCTGGCCTTCTGGGTGGTGCTCTCCGGCACGGCGGCGGATCTGGTCAACCGCTGCATTGATCCCCGGATGGGAGGGACGGCCAGATGAACAAGAGAAATTCCTACCTTGTGGCGGGGCTGGTCATGACCGGCGTCCTGACGGTACTGATCGTCATGGGCATTTTCTGGACGCCCTACGATCCCAATGCCATGGCGGCAGGCCCCAAGCTGTCCCCGCCGTCGCTGGCGCATCTCATGGGGACGGACACCTTCGGCCGGGACATCTTCAGCCGGGTTCTCAAGGGCGCTGGAACGACCTACGGCATCGCCCTGTGTACCGTGGCCATCGGCGCGGTGTGCGGCACGGTGCTGGGTGCCGTCACCGGCTATTTCGGCGGCATTGTGGACGATGTGCTCATGCGCCTGGGCGATGTGCTGACGGCGTTTCCCAGCATCCTGCTGGCGCTGGTGGTCATCAGCCTGCTGGGGCCGGGAAAAACGGGCAACGTCATCCTTGCGCTGGGGCTGGTGTTCATCCCCAGCTTTGCCCGGATGGCCCGCGGAACCTACGCCGGGCTTCGGGAGGTCAACTATGTAAAGAGCGCCCGGCTCATGGGTGCGTCCAGCGGGCGCATCCTGTGGCGGCACATCCTGCCCAACACATGGAGCGTGCTGCTGCCGGCGCTGACCATCGGGTTCAACAACGCCGTGCTGGCGGAAGCGTCCATGAGCTACCTCTGCATCGGCGTGACCCCGCCGGACGCGTCGCTGGGCTATATGCTTTCGGAAAGTCAGGGAATGTTCCTCAGCGCCCCGTGGTACGCCCTCGGCACCGGGCTGACCCTCGTCTGGATGATTTTCGGCGTGGGGCTGATCGGCGAGGGGTTACAGCGCCGGAACGGAGGTGGGATCTGATGCTGGAAATTCAGAACCTGCACGTGAAGTTCCACAGCCGGGAGCGGGAAGCGGTCAGCGGCGTGAGCCTGACCATCCGGAACGGCGAGATTCTGGGGCTGGTGGGCGAATCCGGCTCCGGGAAATCCGTGACGGCCATGAGCGTGGCGGGGCTGCTGCCCCGGAAGCAGTGCGACTATTCCGGCCAGATCCTGCTGGACGGACAGGAGCTGCTCCACGCGGAGCGGTCTGCCCTGCGGAAAATTCAGGGGGCGGACATCGGCGTGGTGTTTCAGGAGCCGCAAAGCTGCATGGATCCCCTGATGAAGATCGGCCCGCAGGTGGAGGAGACCCTGCGGATTCACACCGATCTTTCCAGAGCTGAACGGCAGAAGCGGGCGCTGGCAGCCATGGCGGAAGCGGAGCTGCCGGAGCCGGAGACGATTTACGGGAAGTATCCCCATGAGCTGTCCGGCGGAATGCTTCAGCGGGCCATGATCGCCGCAGCCATTGTGAACCGGCCCAAGCTGCTGCTGCTGGATGAGCCGACCACGGCGCTGGATGTGACCATTCAGGCTCAGATTCTGGAAATGCTGAAAAAGCTGAACCGGGAGAGCGGCGTGTCCATGCTGTTCATCTCCCACAATCTGAACGTGGTGCGGAAGCTGTGCCGCCGGGTGGCGGTAATGCAGAAGGGCGTTCTGGTGGAGGCCGGTGAGACCGATCAGGTCTTTTACCACCCCCAGCACCCCTATACGAAAAAGCTCATCGACGCCATCCCCACCCGGAATCGAAAGGAGGCGCAGCCGTGACGGACGAACTGGTACTTTCCCTCCGCGGCGTATCCGCCGGGTACCGGGAGGGCGGCATACTGGGCCGCAAGCGCTTTCATGAGGTGATCCACGATGTGTCCTTTGACGTTCACCGGGGGGAGATCCTGGGGCTGGTGGGAGAATCCGGCACCGGGAAGTCCACCCTGGCCAAGACAATCCTCGGCATGGTGAAGCCAGTTGCCGGTCAGGTGATCCACTATACAAAGCGCCCTCAGATGATCTTTCAGGACCCCTACAGCTCCCTGAACCCGGCCTATCCGGTGGAGTGGCTGCTGGAGGAGCCGCTGCGGATCTACGGAAAATACGACGCCCCGGAGCGGAAGCGCCGGGTGCGGGAGATGCTGGAGCGGGTGGAGCTGCCGGAGGAAGTGCTGAAAGCGAGACCCGCAGAGCTGTCCGGCGGCCAGCGGCAGCGGGTGTCCATTGCCGTGGCGCTGATCCAGCGGCCCCGCTTTCTCATTGCGGATGAGCCGGTCAGCGCACTGGACGTCACCATTCAGGCGCAGATCCTGAAGCTCCTCAGAGAGCTGCGGGACGAGCTGGATCTCAGCTATCTCTTCATCTCTCACGACCTGAACGTGGTCTATCAGCTGTGCGACGCCGCGCTGGTGATGAAGCAGGGCCGCGTTGTGGAGCAGGGGACGGTGGACGCTCTCTTCGATCATCCGCAGGATCCGTACACAAAACAGCTGCTGGCAGCGGCCGAATAACATTTTTATGTGTAAGGCGTCCTGCGGCGCCTTACACATCATCTTTTTGAGAGCCGCCGCTTCTGCGGGACGGCAATGGTGGAACCCATGAAAAACTTCTGGAAAACATATGAAAAACTGCACCTCTGGCTGGCGGCCAACGGCGTTCTGCTGGGGCTGTATTTTGTTCTGCGGCATCACCGGGGGCTGATGAACAGCTTTGCGGATCATGTCACCACGCCACTGAAAGCGGCGCTGGGGCGGCTGTGCGCCCTGACCAGCCTGTCGGTGATGGAACTGCTGTACGCGCTGGGGGCAGTGGGGGCTGTGGCCTATGCGGTCTGGAGTGTTGCCGCTGTCATAAAAGCGAAAGGCCGCCGCAGACAGCGGGCCTACAGCGCCGTTCTGCTGGCGGCGGACGTCTGCCTGACGGTTTACACCCTGTTCTGTCTCATGTGGGGCGTGAACTACTGGACGGACAGCTTCCGGGACTGTTCCGGCCTTGCGGCCCAGCCGGTGGCTGTGGAGGATCTGAAATCGGTGACGGCGTACTTTGCCCGGCAGCTGGCTGACACGGCGGACACAGTGCCGCGGGACGGGAACGGGATCTATGCCGTGCCGAAAGAGCAGATCCTGTCGGAGAGCAGGGCGGTCTACGGCGGCGTTACGGAGCTGTTCCCCTTTTTGCAGTTCCGGGATACCGGCGTCAAGGCGGTGCGCTGCTCCCGGATCATGAGCATCATGGGCTTCACGGGGGTGTATTTTGCCTGTGTGGGGGAGTCCAACGTGAATGTGGACAGCCCCGCCTGCCTGCTGCCCTCCACCATTGCCCATGAGCTGGCCCACCAGCGGGGCATCGCGTGGGAGCAGGAGTGCAATTTTCTGGGGGTGCTGGCCTCCGTTACCAGCGGGATGCCGGACTACGCCTATTCCGGCTGGCTGCTGGGCTTCATCCATCTGGGCAACGCCCTGTATGAAACGGACCCGGAGGCCTACCGGGCCATCCGCAGCACGCTGCCGCCGGAGGTCAACGCGGATCTGCTGGACAACAACGCCTACTGGGATCAGTTCCGGGACAATGTGGTGGAAAAGGTGACCGACACGGTGTATGACGCGGCGCTGAAATCCTACGGCGACGCCAACGGAATGCAGTCCTACAGCATGGTGGTAGAGCTGCTGGTGGCGTATTACAAGGATCGGATTTAACTGAAAAGCAGGCCGGGGAACAGATCATATCTGTTCCCCGGCCTGCTTTTTGCAGACTGCGGCGGAAAAAGCGGAACGGGCTGCATTGTCAGGTATTGTCCCGGCTGATAGGCTCCCGGATCAGCAGCCGCAGCAGAGCCTTGCCGTTGAAAGGAACCAGCGGATAGAGGTATCCCTTTCCAACCAGCGGCTTGGTGGTGCAGAGCAGAACGAAGATGCCCACCACCCCCAGACAGAATCCCCAGACGTCGAAGGCCGCTGTGACCAGCAGCAGCGCCACCCGCAGCAGCTTGAAGGCGTAGCCCAGCTCATAGCTGGGCTGGGCAAACCCCGCCACGGATACAAAGGCCATATATACCAGAACCTCCGGCCCCAGCCATCCGGCCTGTACGGCAAAATCTCCCAGCACCAGAGCGCCCAGCATGGAAAAGGAGTTGGAGAGGCTGTCCGGCGTGTTGAGGGAGGCCAGCTTCAGCACGTCGATGAGGAATTCCACCACCAGAAGCTGGCTCAGAAGGCTCAGGGACACCGGCTCCGGGGAGGAGAGAAAATCCAGCCACCCCGGCAGGCGGTCGGGCTGGCTGACCATGAGATACCACGCCGGTGTGATGAACAGGGACAGCAGGAATACCGTTACCCGCAGGATGCGGAGGTAGGTGCCGATGAGGGGCGGGAAGTAATAGTCGTTGGACTCCTGCGTAAAATCGAAAAAGCTGGTGGGCAGGATCATCACCGAGGGGGAGTTGTCCACCATCAGTACGATGCTGCCCTCCATGATGCTGGCGGCTGCGGCGTCCGGCCGCTCCGTGTAGCGAACCTTCGGGAAGGGGTTATACCACTGCTTGGGGCGGATGGCCTCCGCCAGACTTTCCTGGGCCATGGACAGAGACCGGACATCCAGTCCCAGCAGCTTGCCCCGGAGCTTCCGCAGCAGATCCTGATCCACTTTGTCGTCCAGATAGCAGAGGACGGCGTCGTTATGGGTGCGGGAACCCAGTTTATGCCCCTCCATGGTGAGATGGGTGTCCCGGATGCGGCGGCGCAGCAGCGCCATGTTGGGGACGACGGCTTCCACAAAGCCGTCGTGGCTGCCCCGGAGCACCTTGCCGTCCGGCGGCTCATCCACGCCCCGGCTGGGATAGCCCTTGGCGTCCATCAGCGCCGCCCCGGAAAGTCCTTCCACCACCAGCAGGGACTTCCCCAGAAACACGGAGGTCACGGCGTCGGACACGTCAAAGGTGACGTTGGATTCCGAAAAGGTAATGCAGCGGTCCAGAAATTCCTGCATTCGGGTCATCCCCTGCACCGTTTCCGGCTTCAGCGCCAGCCAGAAGGCCCCCATCCGCTCGATGATGCTGTCGCTGCCGAAGCCGTCCACCACCCAGAGCCGGGCCTGCCGCCCGCCGATCAGGTAGCTGCGGCTCACCATGTCGCAGCTGCGCTCCACGCCCAGAAGATCGTCCAGCACCCGGACGTTCTCTGCATAGTCGTTTGAAAATTTCTCCATGAGACTCCTCCATTTCTGGAGGTAGTATACGCCGCAGCACAGATTTTATGGCAAGAAGCACGTTTGAATGGATGTACGCTCAGAAATCGGCGTTCTTTCTGTTCCAATAGATGTAAAACGCAATATTGAGGGCGATCCCGACCACTGTGGATATGGGCGCTGCAAGGCCAATCTTTGTCAGGCTGGCATCCGGCTGAACGCTCATGCAATATGATAACGGCAGGCGCACCAGAAGCGACTGGACGATCCCCTGTATCATGACCCAAAGCGTCTGGTTGTTGCCGTTGAAAAACCCGACCATACTGAACAGCACCGCCGTGACGATCGTCTCAGGCGCGAAGCCTTTCAGATACTCAAAGCCTTTCTGCACAACCTCCGCGTCCGGCGAAAAGATTGCGGCAAGCGCGTCGCCTTTCAGAAGCACCAGCACAAATACGACGCAGCCGAATACCAGTCCCACACCGATGCCGGTGAACATCGACTTTTTGGCGCGCTGCTGATTTCCCGCCCCAACATTCTGCGCGACGAACGACGCCATGGACTGCATCAGTGCGCTGGGGATCAGCATGGCAAAGTTTACGATCTTGCTGGCAACGCCATAGCCGGAGGATGCGGTCAGCCCCAGGCGGTTAACGAACGCGCAGAGCGCCAGAAACGAAAGCTGCGTCAAAAACTCCTGCAATGCCAGCGGCAGGCCGATCCCAAGGAATTTTCCGCACTGCGGATTGATGCGAACGTCCTCGCTAGCAACAGAAAACGGCAGCTCCTTTTTCAGCAGGATCACAACCGCAAACAGAACGCTTACCGCCTGAGCAAAACCGTGGCAATCGCCGCACCGGCTGCGTCCATCCCAAATCCGGCGACCAGCAGCAGATCGCCCGCGACGTTTACAACGCAGGCCACCAGCACAAACAACAGTGGCGAACGGCTGTCGCCAAGCCCTCTGAAAATGGCGGAGAGGAGGTTGTATGCAACGATGAAAAAGATCCCGCCGCCGCAGATCCGAACGTAGCTTGCGGTGAGTTCAACCGCTTCCTCCGGAGCCTGTATTACAACAGCGATAGGCCGTGCAAAGCACACCAGCAGGACGAAAAGAACTGCCGAAACCATGCAGAATACCACTGCGGCTCCGCCGAGAACGGGGCCGATCTGCTTTTCGTTCTGTTCGCCGAGATAGCGTGCAATCAAAACCGTCACGCCCATGGCGAGCTGCGTGACCACAAATGTGACAAGATTCAGCACCTGACTGCCGGTGGAAACCGCCGACAATCCGGCGGTCGAGCCGAATTGACCGACAACCAGCAGGTCAACTGCGCCGTAGGCCGCTTGCAGGATCAGTGCGCCGAGGATTGGAAGCATGAAAAGCGATAGCTTTTTCAGAATACTGCCCTGTGTAAAATCGGCTTTATTCGTATGCAAGGGTAATCTTCCTCTCTGACATAACGCGGTAGAGCTTTTCAATCGTGCGGATCGTGCAGGCGGCATCGTCGTCCGAGAGGTCTGACAGAAGCGGCGCAAGCTGCGCGAAAAACTGTGCGTTGTAGGTTTCTGACAGCTTTTTGCCCGCATCCGTGATCGTGAGGTAGGTGATGCGTCCATCTTCTTCCGACGCTGCTTTTTGCAGGTAGCCGCCGGCCTCCATCTCCTTGACCGTCCGGGTCACGCCGGGACGGGGAATATCCAGTGTGTCGCTGATGTCGGACACCTTTACCCGTACACCGCGCTGTTCCAGATGTTCAATGGTGTCGAGATAGTGGATGTAGGAGGAAGTCACGCCCTTGAGGAGTACCGGAAGCAGTTCACGGACGCGTTTTGCCTGATAGCAGGCATCCAATAGCGCCTTGATGTTTTCAACCGTCATTAAAGGATTCCTTTCAGTTGCCATAAGTAATTATCTTTGGTAAGAGATATAGGCTTCTTGCTTCCTTGTTAACCCCCTCGAAAAGAAAAGCATCAAAAAAGCGGTATGTGCCGCCGAAGCACATACCGCTTTGGTCAGCAGCCTTAGTCTGGCGGCTGACATATGGTTTCTCTCTGGAAAACCGCTTTGCGGTCGGTTTTCCCATGGGCCTTTCTCTGTTATGCCTTCTTAGGACGCACAGCCCGGAAGATCAGCCCGATGACCAGTCCCAGAACGGCGGGAGCCACCCAGCCGAGACCGATGGCTGCAAAGGGCAGGACATTGCCCACCGCGGCGATCAGTCCGTCCGCGTGGAGCAGCGCCCGGACGCCCTCCGGCAGTGTCCGCAGGAGATCGTACAGCGCCGCCACCAGCGTCAGCCCGGTGACCCAGCAGTACACCGCCCGGTCGTGGTCAAAGAACCGGCCCAGCAGCGCCAGCAGGATCAGGGTGATCGCCAGCGGGTACAGGAACATCAGCACCGGCACCGCGTAGGTGATAATGGCGGTAAGCCCCACGTTGGCAAACAGGAAAGAAGCGCCGCAGAACACCAGCACCCACTGCCGGTAGGACAGCGCTTTGGGGAACATCCCCACAAAGGTTTCCGCGCAGCTGGTAATAAGACCCACCGCCGTTTTCAGGCAGGCAAGGGTCACGGCGGCAGCCAGCACCAGCAGACCGGCACGGCCCAGATAATGCTGGGCGATCTGGGCAAGGGCCGCGCCGCCGTTGGGGGCGGCTTCCAGCGCGCCCCGGCTCCAGGTGCCCATAACCGTGACCAGCAGGTAGATCACGCCCATCAGCAGGCAGCTGAAAATGCCGGAACGGACGGTGGTCATGGCAACGGCCTCCGCCTTTTCCACCCCCAGATCCCGGATCACCTGCACCACCACGATGCCAAAGGCCAGACTGGCCAGCGCATCCATGGTGTTGTAGCCCTCCAGAAAACCGGTGAAGAAGGGCTGGGCGGCATAGGCGCCCTGCGGCTCCACAGCGCCGATATGGGTCGTGGGATTCAGCATGGTCACAATGATCAGAATGGCCAGAAAGGCCAGAAAGCAGGGCGTCAGGATCTTGCCCACATAGGTGAGGATCTTGCCGGGACGCAGGGAGAAAAAGAGGGTTGCCGCAAAGAACAGCAGGGAAAACAGCAGCAGATACAGCCAGTCGTGGTCGCTGGCGGGCAGAACCTGCTCCAGCCCCACGGTGAAAGCGGTGGTGGCGCACCGGGGAATGGCAAAGAACGGGCCGATGGTCAGATACAGCGCACAGGTGAAGAAAAATGCATAGGGACGGCCTACCTTGCGGCTGAGGTCAAAGAGCCCGCTGCTGCGGCTGATGCCCAGCGCGGCTACACCCAGCAGAGGCAGTCCTACGCCCGTTACCAGAAATCCTACAATGGCGGGCCATACATTACGGCCGGCTACCTGCCCCATATATACAGGGAAGATCAGGTTCCCGGCGCCGAAGAACATACCGAACAGCATACTGGCTACGTAGACATACTCCTTAAAACTCAGCTTCTGCTTCATAGGTAGCGTTTCTCCTTTTTCATAGATTTTTCATTCTCCTTTTTGATTCCTCAGAATTTAAAAAATGCGGTCTCTTGCATGGAAAGAGACCGCTTTACTGCCGCGTGTTGTCTGGCAGCTTTTATATTGTACCATGCGCCGCCGCAAAAGGCAATCATAATTTGTCCATTTTTACCCTCCGCGCCGGAATCCTTGACAAAGCGCTGGATCCGCACTATACTGTTTTCCATCATCTCGGAAGAAAGGCGGCCGCGCAGTATGATGTATACCATGGGGATGCTGATGTGCAATACCGTCTTTGGTGCGTTCTGAGATCTCTCTCAAACGGGAAATTCCAAAGGCGGTTATGGTGCGTACCCATAACTGCTTTTTTATTTTACCCACAGGACGACAGGAGGATTTTATTATGTCAGGCATCGGAACCAAATGCGTACAGGCAGGCTACACCCCCGGCAACGGCGAACCCCGGCAGGTGCCGATCGTTCAGAGCACCACCTTCAAATACGCTTCCAGCAGCGACATGGGAAAGCTTTTTGATCTGGAGGCCAGCGGTTATTTCTACTCCCGGCTGCAAAATCCCACCAACGACACGGTGGCCGCCAAAATCGCGGCGCTGGAAGGCGGCACGGCGGCCATGCTCACCTCCTCCGGTCAGGCGGCCAACTTCTACGCCGTGTTCAACATCGCCTCCTGCGGGGATCATGTGGTGTCCTCCTCCAGCATTTACGGCGGCAGCTACAATCTCTTTGCCGTGACCATGAAGCGCATGGGCGTGGACTTCACCTTTGTGGAGCCGGACTGCACGCCGGAGGAACTGGACGCAGCCTTCCGTCCCAACACGAAGGCCGTTTTCGGCGAGACCATCGCCAATCCGGCGCTGACGGTGCTGGATATTGAAAAATTTGCCAGAGCCGCCCACAGCCACGGTGTCCCCCTGATTCTGGACAACACCTTTGCCACCCCTATCAACTGCCGTCCCTTTGAGTGGGGCGCGGACATCGTGACCCACTCCACCACCAAGTACATGGACGGCCACGCCAGCGCCGTGGGCGGCTGCATTGTGGATTCCGGCCGGTTTGACTGGACAAAGTACCCCGACAAGTTCCCCGGCCTGTGTACGCCGGATGAAAGCTACCACGGCGTCACCTACACGGAGCGCTTCGGTCTGGAGGGGGCTTACACCACCAAGGCCACTGCCCAGCTGATGCGGGATCTCGGCTCCATTCAGGCTCCCCAGAACGCCTATTACCTGAGTCTGGGGCTGGAAAGCCTCCACGTCCGCATGAAGCGCCACTGTGAGAACGCCCAGAAGGTGGCGGAGTTCCTCCAGCAGCATGAAAAGGTCGCCTGGGTGCAGTACTGCGGCCTGCCGGGGGACAAGTATTATGAGCTGGGCAAAAAGTACCTGCCCAACGGCTCCTGCGGCGTGGTGTCCTTCGGCGTGAAGGGCGGCCGCGCCGCCGCCGAAGCCTTCATGGGCCGGCTGAAAATTGCCGCCATTGAAACCCATGTGGCCGACGCCCGCACCTGCTGCCTGCACCCCGCCTCCTCCACCCACCGGCAGATGAACGCCGAGGAGCTGAAAGCCGCCGGGGTGCCGGAGGATCTGGTGCGCTACTCCTGCGGTCTGGAGGACGCGGAGGATCTGATCGCGGATCTGGCTCAGGCGTTGGACGCCTGAACCGGGTAATGCTTCAAGCAGAAAGGAAGTTATTTCGTGCCGATCAAAATTCCGGACGGATTGCCCGCTGCCAGAACGCTGGCCAGCGAAAACATCTTTGTCATGGGCGAGACGCGGGCCATCACGCAGGATATCCGTCCCCTGCACATTCTGGTGCTGAACCTGATGCCCACCAAAATTGAAACGGAGACCCAGCTCTCCCGTCTGCTGGGGAATACGCCCTTGCAGGTGGAGCTGGAATTCATCCACACCTCCAGCCATGAGTCCAAAAACACCTCCCGCGAGCATCTTTTTCAGTTCTATAAGGTGTTCGATGAAGTGAAGGATCGAAAGTTTGACGGCATGGTTATTACCGGCGCGCCGGTGGAGACCATGCCCTTCGAGGAGGTGGAATACTGGCCGGAGATCTGCCGGATCATGGAGTGGAGCAAGACCCATGTCTATTCCACCTTCCACATCTGCTGGGGGGCGCAGGCCGGGCTGTATTATCACTACGGCATCAAAAAGTACGCCCTGCCGGAGAAGCTCTTCGGCGTGTTTCCCCATGTGGTGGAGCGGCGCTCCTCCATGCTGATGCGGGGCTTTGACGACGTGTTTATGGTTCCCCACTCCCGCCATACCACCATCCGGCGGGAGGAAGTGGAGGCCTGTAAGGAACTGAAGCTGCTGGCCTCCTCCCCTCAGGCCGGGGTTTACGCCATGGCCACCGAGGGCGGACGGCAGATCTTCATCACCGGCCATTCCGAATACGACACCAACACCCTGCAAAAAGAGTACCTCCGGGACAAGGCGGCAGGTCTGCCCATTCACGTGCCGGAAAACTATTTTCCCAACGATGACGACACCCAGCCCCCTCAGGCCACCTGGCGCAGCCATGCCAATCTGCTGTATCAGAACTGGCTGAACTACTTTGTCTATCAGGAAACGCCTTACGACCTCCACTCCATTGGAAATGCATAAGCTGAATCCAAATGCGTTGAAACGCGAGAACCGTATGTACCGGGATCTGACACAGGGCAGCATCACAAAGGGACTGCTGCTCTTTGCCGCCCCCATGGTGGCGGGGAACCTGCTTCAGCAGCTCTACAACATCGCGGATACCCTGATCGTGGGGCAGGCGCTGGGCCGCAACGCGTTGGCGTCTGTCGGCTCCGCCTTTACCCTGATGACCTTTCTGACCTCCGTTTTCCTGGGGCTTTCCATGGGAGCCGGGGCGCTGTTTTCCATCTATCTGGGCCGCGGAAGCCGGGACGCTCTCCGCCGGGCGGTGGCCCATGCGTTCGTGCTGATCCTGCTGGTAACGCTGGTGCTGACGCTGGCGGTCTATCTGTTCATCGACCCTATCCTGCGCTTTTTGCAGATCCCGCAGGAGCTGTACGAGGCCATGCGGACGTATCTTCTCATCATCTTTGCGGGGCTGGCCGCCACGTTCCTTTACAACTTCTTTGCCTGCCTGCTGCGGGCGGCGGGAAACTCCGTGGCGCCCCTCTGGTTTCTGGGCGCGGCGGCGCTGCTGAACATCGGGCTGGATCTGCTGTTTGTACTGGGGGTTGGCTGGGGCGTAGCAGGCGCTGCTGCCGCCACAGTCATTGCCCAGTATGTCTCCGGCATCGGCCTGCTGGCCTATACTGTGCTGCGCTGCCGGGAACTGCTGCCCTTGCGGACTGACCTCCGCTGGGACGGCCGTATTCTGCGGGAGATTCTGGATCTCTCCCTGCTGACCTGCGCCCAGCAGTCCGCCATGAATTTCGGCATCCTGCTGGTGCAGCGGCTGGTGGACAGCTTCGGCCCCGTCATCATGGCGGCCTTTGCCGCCGCCGTGAAGATCGACGCCTTTGCCTATCTCCCGGTGCAGGATTTCGGCAACGCCTTTTCCACCTTCATTGCCCAGAACTACGGCGCCGGACAGACGGAGCGTCTGCGGCAGGGACTGCGGCAGGCTACGCTGGTCAGCGTCTGCTTTTCCTGCGCGATCTCGGCGCTGGTGGTGCTGTTGGCCCAGCCGCTGATGCGGATCTTCGTGCAGGCAGGGGAGACGGAAGTCCTCGCCGCCGGGGTGCAGTATCTGCGGATCGAGGGCGCTTTCTACGCAGGCATCGGCTGCCTGTTCCTGCTCTATGGCTTCTACCGGGCGGTCAAGCGCCCCGGCATGAGCGTCGTCCTGACGGTGATCTCTCTGGGGACCCGCGTGGCGCTGGCCTATGCGCTGGCAGGGCCGGCAGGCCCGTGGGGCATCTGGGCCGCTATTCCCATCGGCTGGTTTCTGGCCGACGCCGTGGGATACGGGTATTACTTCCGCCGCCGCACCCGGCTTCTGGCGGAAACGCCCTGACGATTTTCCCTTGCCGCCGCATCCGTTCCGTGGTAAAATTCTGATCTGTACGATTTACCCGTTGGAACGAAAGGACCTGTCATGAACCAGAAAGAACTCAACGAGATCCGGCGGCGCTTCAAGCTGGATCGGAACAGTATTTCAAAAATTTTCGGCTGCTATGTCAACAGCAACAAGGAGATCATCTCCTGGATCGACGCCTCCATGGGCCTGATGCAGCAGGAGGAGCAGGAGATGTATCTGGGCCTTTTGAAAAAGGCCCTTTCCGGTGCGCTGGGCAAGAACCTTGTGGACATCGTATTCTCCACCCAGCAGGTGGCGGACAGCGACGAACACCGGCTCTTACAGACCATGCGGCAGACGGAGCTGAAAGACCCCGGCTCCCGGGAGACCTTCTGCCGCCGCCTGATCGACGCACTGGACATGGGCGAGACCAACTACCTCATCCTGCTGGCCGCCGATACCTACGACGTTCCCCACAAGAGCAAGGACGATGAGTTTCAGGCGGACGCCGGGGACACGGTCTACCGCTATTTCGTCTGCGCCGTCTGCCCGGTGAAGGCCCCCACGCTGGAACTGCGGTACGACCACGACCTGAACGAATTCCACCCCGGCTCCACCGGCCACATTGCCCTGGCGCCGGAGCTGGGCTTCCTGTACCCCGCCTTTGACAACCGGTCTGCCAACATCTATAATCTGCTGTTCTACGCCAAGAACCCGGCGGAGCTGCATCAGGAGGTCATCGACGCCCTGTTCCGCGTGGAGCCGCCCATGTCCGCAGCGGAGCAGAAAAACATCTTCGACACGGCACTGACGGAAGCGCTGGACAAGGATTGCAGCTACGACGTGGTGCAGTCCGTCCATGAGCAGATCCGGGCCAGAATCGAGGATCACAAGGAGACCCACGACCCGGAGCCGCTGGAGCTGACCGTTTCCGACGTGGGCGTGATCCTCGCCAACAGCGGCGTGGACGCCGGGAAGGTGGAGGCGTTCAAGGAAAACTGCGAAAAGCAGTACGGCGAAAACGCCGTGCTGAACCCGGTGAATATCATCGAAAGCCGCAAGTTTGAAATCACCACCCCGGAGGTGAAGATCACCATCGCCCCGGAGAACAGCTACATGATCGAAACGCGGGTCATCGACGGCCGCAAGTACCTGCTGATCCCCGCTGACGACAGCGTGGAGGTCAACGGCATCGGCGTCAGCATTGCCATGCCCCATGCGCCGGAGGAACCCGCCCAGCCCTGACGGGGGATTCCGCCCGCAGGCCGTTCTGAAACCATCGCCCCCGCAGTTCAGCCCATAGCTGAACTGCGGGGGCCTTTTTCGCCTGTTTTCCGCGCAAAAAGCACCGGCACTGCCGTTCTCTGCGGCAGCGCCGGTGTTGCTTTTCATGACCGGGGTTTACTTGGAAGCGCGGTACAGGAAGGTCACGATCTGACCGCGGGTGCAGGTGTTGTTGGGCATCAGCGCTCCGCCGTTGCCCTGAACGATCCCGTTGGCCAGCGCCCAGTTCATGGCGGACACGGCGTAGCCGGGCAGGGATGCGGCATCGCTGAAGCCGGAGACCAGCTCCTGAAGCGTCACGGCTTCCAGACCGTTGGCAATCGCGCTGCGGAACAGGAAGGTCACAGCCTGTGCGCGGGTGCAGGGTGCGTCGGGGCCGAAGGTGGTAGCGGTGGTGCCGTTGGTGATGCCGTTCTCCACAGCCCACAGCACAGCCTTGGCGTAGTATGCGTCAGCGGCAACGTCCGTGAAGGGGTTCACCGTCGTCTTGGGAGTGGGAGAACCGGCTGCACGCCACAGGAAGGTCACGATCTGGCCGCGGGTGCAGGCAGCGTTGGGGCTGAAGGTGGTAGCGGTGGTGCCGTTGGTCACGCCGTTCTCCACGGCCCACTTCACGGCGTCCGCGCAGTAGGAATCGGAGGAGACATCCGCAAAGGAGACGGTGGTCTGGGTCTTGCTGAAGGCTGCGGTCACGGTGACATTGGCGGCAGGCATGGTGAAGGTGTACTTGCCATTGCCGTTGTCCGTCACCTTGACGGTGTCGCCGCCGGCGGTCTTGACCGTAACGCCGCTCACTGCATAGCCGCTGTTGGCGGAAGCGGTGACGGTGACGGCATCGCCCTTTTCAGCCCGCTTGGGAGACGCGGTGACGGTGCCGTTCTGGCTGTCCTCAACGGTGACGGAATAGGTTCTGGAGGAAGAGCTGCCGGAGGAAGAACCGCCGGAGGTGCTGCGCTCCGCATTCACAGGGATATCCGCAGAGACCGTGCTGTTGTCAATGGTGATCTGATAGTTCTGGGTATATCTGGCCATGCCGGGTTCATAGGCATAAATGACCAGTGCCAGCGTATGGCCTGCCTCCACCTCATAGACGGTGGACTGGAGATAAATGGTATAATCCTGATAGGTCTTGCCGTCCAGAGCCACTCTGGTATCAGCGGTGCGGGAATCAAAACCGGCGCCGGGGTTGCAGAGATCCATCCAGCCGCGGGAAATGATCTTATAGGTCACAGGGCTGGTTTTCAACTTTGTGAGGTCATAGTTGGGGAGACCGCCGCCCATCCAGGCGCCGCCAGAAGCTATCGGATCCTTGGCAACATAGCTGGAACGAGGAGCAATATTAAAGGCAGGGAAGGTTTCGCCTTTGGGTGCGATATCCACCAGCATGGCGCTGACCATCAGCGCGTCACGCTCCTCGATGGGTGTCCCATTGTCATCGGTATTTTCAGTCAAAGCGCTGAAATTTACTGCAACGGTGCCCTTGATGGTCGTGTCCTTTTCAACCGCCTGGGTATACATCACGCTGCCAGCGGTAGAACCGGCGGTAAACTCGCTCTGCCAGTTGGAAGAGTTGACGCCAAGATCGGCATAATTGCTGTTGATGGTAGTGGTCTCGCTGTCTGCATTGGCCTCGAAAATCATGCTGCTGGCAGTATCCCAACTGTCGTAGGTATTCCAGACGTTGGTATCATGGCTGCTCTGGGCGGTAACGGCGGCCATGTCCTCAGCGCCGTTTTCAACACCGTACAGGTAGTGGCTGAACCAGCGGTTCAGGATCTCGTCATAGCTGGAATCGCCGATGTCGAACACCAGATTGCCTGCGGGATAGGTAGGAGTCAGATGAGCGTCCTGATGCAGCAGGAGCTTCACGTTCTCACCGGCTTTGGTGAAAGCGTTGTACATCAGCTGGAACTCCTTGGTGCGAACGTTGTAGTCGTTCAGGCCGTGAACGATCAGCGCGGAGCAGTTGATCTGGGAGGGGCCGGTGATGCCGATGGGGCCGGTTTGAGTGGTATCCACCGTATAGTCGCGGATATTCCAGTGGCCGCCGGTCTCGCCGTAGTTGCCGTTCAGGGCAAGTTGATCGTTTGAAATCTGCCCCAGATAAGCCTTGTAATCCTCGGAGATCGTATTCCAGTCGGCCTCATCCAGCTTCCGGCCAGCGCAGTAGTAAGCCAAAATCTGAGAGTAAGCGGGGTTGGTGCCTGTGGAAATGCCCTGAGAGTTGGTATACTCATACCAGCTGGCGATGCCGGCCACGGGGACGATGGTCTTAAGACCCTTGACGCCGGTGGTGGCCAGGCCAAACTGGGTGGTTCCGGCGTAGGAACGGCCGGTCATGCCCACGCTGCCGTTGGACCAGTCCGCCTTGATGGTGTTAGTGGCGTTGAGGTCGGTGTAGGCCACCCGATCACCGGTGAGCCACTCGATGACGCACTTGAAAGCGTCGATCTCCAGATCGGTGCCGCAGGTCTCAAAGCCCTCGGAGCCTTTGGTACCCAAGCCGCCGCACTCTACCACGGCATAGCCACGGACCAGATAATAGTCGTACCAGTCCAAGTCCTCGTAGTCCATCATGTTCTCATAGGGATTGTAGTAGTACCAATCGGCGGAGTTGGCGTTGGCGGCATGAGCCATCGTGCCGATCTCATTAGTCCTCACCCGAGGGGCTGGCTGGCTGTAAAGGGAGTCCACATCATAGCCGTCGGCAGAAGTCTCTGCCCTGCCCCAAGTGGTACAGCCGGTGATGTAAGGACGGGCCTCGTAGATGGTAGCAGCCTCGTAGTCGCCCTCCGCAGCAGCGCGGGGCACCTGCACCAGAGCCTTCACCAGATCCAGCTTGCCGTCGCCGTCGGTATCGTAGTTGGTCTCCACATAGACGCAGTAACGGATGATGTCGCTTGTATCATTGCTGTATCCCTCTTCCACAGCGCCGGTGGTAAAGGGGAAGATGGGCTGAGCCATGCCGTTGACAAACAGAGGCGCATGTGCGCTGCCGTCTTCCAGTGCATCAACCAGTGCCTTGTAGCCCTCGCTGTCAACAAGATTGCTCAGGACGTCCCGCGTGCAGACCTCGTCTGCATCGTGATCGTCCTTATCCAGCATTCCAAGGCTGTCGGCCAGAGCCACGCAGTCAGAATCGCTGCCCAGCTGGCTGTCTTTCATGCCAGCCACGTTGAACAGCGTCCGCAGAGCCTGACCCAGATTCACAATCGCATTGCTTGCGGAGTCCTCCACGCCGTAGGCGGCGAGGTCCGCATAGGTCACGGGGGCGTCGTTGTCCGTTTCCCCGATGGCGTATGCCGGTGCGGCAACAGACAGGGTCAGGGCCGCCGTCAGCAGGAACGCCAGAAATCTCTTTCTGATCATGCTTACACCACTTTCTTTCTCTTTCAGTTTTACCGCTTTGCGGAGCAGAGCCGGGTGTAAACGCCGTGCTGCTGAACGGGGATATCACCTGTGGGCTTTTGCTTGCCGGAAATGGCGGTTTTGAAGTTATTTTAGGCACGCTCTGGCAGGTTTTTCAAGGAAAATTTAGCAGAGAATTTGCATTTTATCACTTTGAACCATTAAAGGGTCGATCTTTGAAAATATTTTGCAATTTCCCACAAACGCATTCATTTTTTCTGATAGCGCTTTCATTTTAGAAGTGATAGCTATTATCTGGCACAGTTTTTAAAACCATAAGCAAACGTTATGATAATTACATTGGCTTCCCTCGCAGGCCCCGTTTTTGCCGCGAAAAAAGCAGCGGTTTCTCTGCCGAAACCGCTGCTTTTATGAATGTGTCAGGATGTGCTGCCGCGCCGGATTTCCCCCTGCCGCAATTCGATGATCCGGGCGTTCAGGGCTTCCAGATCTGCCCGGTCATGGGTCACCAGCAGCACCGGCGTTGTCTCCGCCCTGCGGGCGATGCACTCTGCCCCACGGCGGCGGTTCTCCGCGTCCAGCCCGGCAAACGGCTCGTCCAGTGCAATGGCATCTGCGTCTGCCAGCAGCGCACGGGCCAGCGCCAGCCGGCGCTTCATGCCGCCGGACCATTCCCGCACCGGCCTGCCCTCCGCATCGGAAAGCCCCAATTCCGCCAGCAGCCGCCGGGCGGCCGCCTCGTCCCAGCCGCTTCCCAGCGCAAAGCGGAGGTTTCCCATGGCGTCCAGCCCGTCCAGCAGGCGATCCTCCTGAAAAACGGCGCTCCAGCGGACGCCGGTTCCCAGCAGCTCCCCGCTGTCCGGGCGCTCCAGTCCCAGCAGGATCCGCAGCAGCGTGGTCTTACCTGCTCCGGAGGGCGCCCACAGGGCCGTCACCCCCGGTTCTATAGTGAAGGAGACGTTTTGCAGCACCGGGCGGCCATGATAGGATTTGCTTATATTCCGAAGTTCCATCAGCCGCCCGCCTTTCTCGCCGCCCGGTCCGTCAGGAACAGGAACAGCCGCTCAAACAGCACGGACACCGCCACAATGGTCACAGTCCACGCAAACAGATCCGGCGTCTGGAAGTACACCTTGGCGGTGTACAGCCGCTCCCCGACGGAGCCGGCAGGCAGGCCGATGACCTCCGCCGCCGCCCCGGCTTTCCAGCAAAGCCCCAGTCCCAGAGAAACTGCCGTGCGGAAATAGGGCATGATCTGGGGCAGGTAGATGTACCGCAGCCGCCGGGAAAACGGCACCCGGAACACCCGCGCCATTTCCAGCAGCTGCCCATCCGTGCGGCGGATCCCTTCCAGCACGTTCAGATACACCGGCGGAAACACCATCAGCGCCGAAATGAACAGGGACAGGCTGCGGCTGTTGAGCCATACCAGCGCCAGAATGATAAAGGAGGCCACCGGCACCGCCTTGATAACCGCCACCAGCGGCGCCAGCAGCTCCCCCACGCCGTTTTTCCACGCTGCCAGCGCCGCCAGCAGCACCGCCAGCAGGGTGGAAAGCAGAAACCCGCCGAAGATCCGGGCGGCAGACCAGCCCACCGTCTGCCAGAAAGCAGCCGTGACAGCCAGCTGCCCCAGCCGGTACAGGACGGCGGCAGGGGACGCCAGCAGCAGGCTTCCGTGGGGATAGGCGCGGGCCAGCCCCATGGCTGCCAGCTGCCACACCGCCAGCCAGAAGATCACCGCCCACAGGCGGATTTTTGAGGTTTTTTTCCCCATTGGCGGCTCCTTTCCGTTCCGGGATTCAAATTACGGCAGAGCGCTGCTCTGCCGTAATGGTTGGGTTATCTTTATGCGCCGTAGTAGAAATCGTCGGCAGGCAGCGCGCCGCCCACGGAGGAAGGCTCCGCGTCCGCCAGCACCTGCAAATAGCCGGAGAGCTTTTCTTTCATCTCGCTGCCGGTGATGCAGACGATGTTGCAGTAGGGCAGCGCCTTTTCCGCCACAGGCGCGGCTTCCACAATGCCGTATTCGGAGATCAGCTGGGCGGCGTCCGCGTTATTGGCGTTGACCCACTCCACGCTGGCTTCATACTCTGCAAGGAACGCGTCTACCGCGCCGGGATTGGCCTCCACCACATCCCGCCGGGCCACAATGACTCCGGTGATGAGGCCGGAGCCATTATCCAGCGCATCCCACTCCGCCGTCAGATCCAGCGCCATCCGCAGACCCTCAATCTTGGTCTGGGCCACGGTGACAAAGGGCTGGGGCAGCAGGGCGATGGTGGCCTGTCCGCTGGCCAGCGCCGCCACACATTCGCTGTGCTCGCTCTTCCAGTCGATGGTCACATCGTGATCCGGGTCAATGCCGTTCTCGCTGAGCAGATACCGCAGGGCGTATTCCGGGGTGCTGCCCTTACCGGCGGCCACGATGGTCTGGCCCTTCAGATCCGCCATGGACTGCACGGTTTCGCCGTTCTCCACGATATACAGCACACCAAGGGTGTTCACCGCCAGAACCTCCACGGCCCCCTCGGTCTTGCCGTACAGCACGGCGGCCAGATTGGCAGGCACGCAGGCCATGTCCAGATCCCCCTTGATGAGGGCGGGGGTCACCTCGTCGGCGGAACCGGCCAGGGTGAATTCGTAGGTATTGCCGGTGGATACCACATTCTCCTTGCCCTCCATCATCTCATTGGCCGTGTCGCTCAGACTCATCAGTTCCACCAGGCCCATGGCGGTGGGGCCTTTCAGCGCTGCGATTCTGAATTCCGCCGGAGTGAATTCCGGGGTCTCAGGGACTTCCGCAGGTTCTTCGCTCTGTGCGGGTTCTTCCGGCTGCGCGGGTTCCTCCGCTTTCTGGCCGCAGGCGGCCAGAGACAGCGTCAGAGCCAGAGACAGGCCCAGTGTCAGCATTTTTTTCTTCCAGTTCATACGTTTTCTTCCTTTCATACGCTCCCTGCCGGGGCATAGACGGTCTTGGCGGTGACGCCCTCCAGACGGCCCAGCTTGCCGGACAGGGCGGAGATGACGTCGCCGGGGGCGTCCATGGCCACACTGATGATGTTCACACCCTTTTCCCGATAGGGTACGCCCATCCGGCCGATGATATGCGGCCCGTACTGATGCAGCAGCTCATTGAGCACCGTAACCGGAGCGCCCTCCCGGACAATGATGGCAATGACGGCCACCCGCGTTTCCACAGCTTCCACAGCGGTCTCTCCTTCTCATAAAGTAATACATCCCCCCTGCCGTTCAGCAGAGGGGATGACAAATGTATAACGATTTTGTCCTTCCTCATCTTTCGGTTCGGAGCATCCTCACCGGCAGAACGGTATCGGGGTGGTGTCGCCGGGCAGAACTACTTTCCGGAGACAAGAGCAACATAGCATATCCGGCCGCATCTGTCAAGCCGGACGCGGAAATAGCCCGTTTATCTGCACTTGACGGAATGAATCCTGCTGATTTTGCCGGATCGCGTGGGTTCAGACATCAAAAGGAGGAAAAATCTGCTGCACAATGTGGGAAAGCCGGAACATTCTGCCGGCGGGTTCCGTCCATATATACAGACAAGTTGGATTTTAAGGAGGCATGGAACATGAAGAAGTTAGCAGCAGCGATTCTCAGCCTTGCGCTGGTTTTCTCATTGACGGGCTGCGGGGCAGCAGCTCCAGCCGGCACAGGTTCTTCCGCACCGTATGCCGGAGCGCCCAAAATTGTGTTAGACGGTCACGATTATTTTGCAGCGGATTTGACCATTCTGGATGAACTGCCGGAGGGGTATCTTTATGCCGGTGAACTGACTGACGAAGAAAAAGAATATGCCGCCATCGACGGCAGTCAGTATTATACTCCTGAGGGATCGGAAACGCCGGATGACTTTTATGTATATCAGGAATGCGGAACAAGAATCAGCGACACAGAGGTGGACAACACCCAAAGGCAGTGGGCCTATGTGAAATGGAGCAGACGCTGACCCGTTCCTTGTCCGCTGCCGTGACGGAACCGAAATGCATACAGCGCCGCCCGAAGCCGGGCGGCGCTGTCGTGTGAAGAAAAGTGGCATCTTTTTTCGGTTTTCCGATGCGGCCCCATCCGCGCGGAAAACAGGTTGGAGACTTGCAGGATCTCCGGGAAAAAGGAAAGATAGAAAAGAAAGATAGGAAATAGGAAGATAAGGTTTAGGAAAGATAGGAAATAAGGAAAGAAAAATAGAGGTGTATTCCCGTGGCTTATTCCGCCAGCTGCTTGCCCATGGCACGGCAGGCTTCCAGCGTGCTGTCGTCAGGTGTTTCCTGACAGGTGATGCTGTCGCAGACGAGGTTGATCCCGGCGTCGTTGCAGTCCTTTTCCCAGGTCCGCATCCACTCGCCGTCGCCCCAGCCGAAAGAGCCGAAGAGGGCAACCTTTTTGCCGCCCAGGCTGTTCTTGCAGGCGGAGAACATAGGCTCGAACTCCATCTCCTCCAGCACTTCAGAACCCATGGCCGGGCAGCCGAAGGCCACCGCGTCCACGCCGCTGAAGGTAGAAGCGTCCACCTGAGCAGGCTCCAGAAGCACAGCCTCCGCGCCCGCATTCTTCATGCCCTCCAGAACGGCTTCCGCCATCTGCTTGGTGTTGCCGGTGCCGCTCCAATAAATCACAGCAGTCTTTTTCATGTTGAACATTCTCCTTTCTTGAGAGATATCCGGCGGCCCGAAAGCCGCGGCATTTGGTATATCAGACCGCGACGGCAAGCTGTCCGATGCCGGAACCGGCCCGCCAAAGCTCGCAGTAGATATCGGTGCATTTGCGGTATCTGGCAAACAGGCGCTGTGCCTGCTCCACGTCGCCGTAGACCTTCCAGAGTCCCGCGCATTTGTAGTTGACGGCTCGGTTTTCGATGAAACCCAGCACGTCCTGAGGCGGATAGCTGAGAAACAGCCCTACCTCATGAGGGAATCCGCCCCCGGAGCGAAAGCGCCGCGCCAGATACGCCACGCACTGCTCGCTGCCCTTGTTCGGATATCCGGCCTTCGCCAGCAGCGTCTCCGCCATCTGATCCTTCAGATCCTTTCGCAGTTCGGAGGGGCGGTAGAGGTACAGCAGAGCCTTTCTGTCCTGATAGCGCAGCGGCAGCAGCCGCAGCCCCTTGGGTACCAGAATCCGATTCAGATCCCGGATCTCTGCCGTCAGGCCGGGCAGGCTGTCAAAGGGAACCGGGAAAATCGTGCCGGTCTTGATGCCGGCCAGCGTCGGCGCACATTGCCGCACCAGATTTTCCTCAGACATACAGCGCGCTCCTTCCGGCCCGGTCAGGTTCCGCGGCACAGGCAGGCACCGGTGTGAAAAGCGCCCGCCCGCGCTGTGGACGCCCAAAGTTAGAGGGCCTTAACTTTTGAAGAGGAAAGGGGGGCTTAACCTCTTTGACTGTATCCTATCAGAATTTCCCTGCCGCATCTGCTCCAAAACGATGGATCCGGCTCCAAAACGATAAAAAAACCCAATTTTCTGGCAGGATCGCGCGGAAAAGCCCGCCTCTGAAGCGGCAGACCGCAGCAGCCGTCAGGCGGTATCAGCAGGCCGTCCCCCGCTTTCCCTGCGGGGCGCAGCTGTCGTAAGCCTCACCTGCCCGGTATTCCCGGGGAGACACGCCCACCACGTCCCGGAAAGCCTTGGCGAACTTGCTGGCATTGTCATAGCCGAACTGGCCCGCAATATCCAGCACTGTCCGATCCGTATCCCGCAGCAGCTCTGCCGCTCCCCACATCCGCTGGGAGCGGACATAAGCCGCCGGGGACATCCCATAGACTCCGGCAAAGCTGGCCTTCACCTGCGCTTCGGAGACGCCGAACCGGTGGGATAATTCCCGCAGGGTCACGGTCTGATCCGGTTCCGCCAGCAGGCAGGCGCGCACCTGCTCCGCCAGTGTCACCTGCGAAGCGGTACAGCCATGAACCGGCTGCGCGGCTGGCTCTAACGTGCTGAGAAACAGCAGCAGCTCCAGCAGCTTCACTTTCAGGTATCCCTTGCGGATGTCCTCCGGCACGGCGTAAAGCTCCGAAAAGACGTGCTTCACCCGCCGAGAGGACCGGGCGGCAAAGACAGCGCCGCCGGGACACAGCTTTTCCATCAGCGCCGCCGGACGCACTTCCACATCGCTGAGGATACAGGACAGACATTCCGGCGCATCCGCCGGATCAATCACCACCGCGATCCCATGGTAATGCCCGGTGGGAAAGCGGCTGCCCTGAGGCAGCGAGGAAGCCCGCGCCACCACCAGATCTCCCGGCGTCAGATAGAAATAGCGGCCATTCTGCCGGTACTCCACCCGCCCTTCCAGACAATGATGGATCTCCAGACGTTCACCCGAACCGCCCCGCGCCTCCCGGCAGGAGCGGGCGTGAATATCCCGGTAAATCAGTTCCATTCCCGGAAACACCGAATACAGGATCTCAGCAGCCTCTCCTCCTGTGGCGTCCAGATGGATCATCCGGGGCGCATCGTTCTTGCAGACCGTCTCCAAGCAGGGGCGGGTTTCCGTGGATGGCGCAATGGGTAGCATGGCAGGGACTCCTTTCAACGCAGGTACGTTAGTTAGATTACCTTAACCAAAGCATAGCACATCTTTTGCCGCCGCGCAAGTTCACCGGCCCATAAAAGTATTTCCCGCAGGCGGTCGATTTCCGACATCCCGCTAAAGCAAGGCTTAATAGTGACAAGTAACTATTTTGTCGCAGAGAACGGTGTGACCCGAAGGTCACGCCGTTTTTCTGTGT
>ENA-UEQK01000304-UEQK01000304.1-human-gut-metagenome-genome-assembly--contig:-NODE-304-length-36104-cov-9.400866_pt1 | contig 36104 bp, 30 predicted proteins | sample MGYA00242939_ERZ507942 | MGnify/ENA primary metagenome ERZ507942 (study PRJEB26167, sample SAMN06115485) | human gut metagenome | host: Homo sapiens | place: China:Chongqing | collected 2015-03-30... | reverse complement strand
AGCTGAATCCAGGCATGAAAGTAAAAGTAAGTCCTGCTGTAGAAGACAAAAAAACGGAGGAAAAAGATACGATCGGATAATTTCACTCCCGAATACGAATTCCCCTATGGAGGAAAATTTACGCATTCAAAAAAACAATAGACATTATGAAAGTTAGTTTCTTTATAGACAGACCGGTATTTTCAGCTGTCATCTCCATATTAATAGTCATTGTCGGTATCATCGGTCTCACGATGCTACCCATTGACCAATATCCGCAGATTACCCCGCCGGTAGTGAAAATCAGCGCATCCTATCCGGGTGCCAGTGCCCTGACAGTATCACAAGCAGTAGCCACTCCTATAGAACAGGAATTGAACGGTACTCCAGGAATGCTTTACATGGAATCAAACAGTTCCAATTCGGGAGGTTTTTCAGCCACCGTCACTTTTGATATCTCGGCAGATCCCGATCTGGCGGCAGTAGAAATACAGAACCGTATCAAGTTAGCAGAATCACGTCTTCCAGCAGAAGTTATACAAAATGGTATTTCGGTAGAGAAACAGGCTGCCAGTCAATTGCTGACCCTATGCCTTACCTCTACCGACCCGAAATTCGATGAAATATACCTTAGCAACTTTGCTACTCTGAATGTACTGGACCTAATCCGCCGTATCCCTGGCGTAGGACGTGTTTCAAACATCGGAAGCCGATATTACGCCATGCAAATTTGGGTACAGCCCGACAAACTGGCCAATTTCGGTCTGACCGTAGCCGATCTGCAGAATGCACTGAAAGACCAAAATCGGGAATCAGCAGCCGGTGTACTGGGACAACAACCCGTACAAGGATTAGACGTAACCATTCCCATCACTACTCAGGGACGTCTATCTACTGTAAGCCAGTTTGAGGAAATCGTAGTCCGTGCCAATGCCGATGGTTCCATCATCCGTTTACGTGATGTGGCCCGCATCTCACTCGAAGCACAATCATACAATACCGAGAGTGCCATTAACAAAGAAAATGCAGCGGTATTGGCCATCTATATGTTACCGGGAGCCAACGCTATGGAAGTAGCAAAAAGCGTGAAAGAAGCTATGGAGGAAATCAGCAAGAATTTCCCCGAAGGAATGAGTTACGAGATACCTTTCGATATGACCACATATATTTCGGAATCTATTCATGAAGTGTACAAAACACTGTTTGAAGCCCTGATACTGGTTATTATCGTAGTATACCTTTCACTCCAAAGCTGGCGTGCAACAGTTATCCCACTAGTTGCCGTACCTATCTCACTGATTGGAACTTTCGGATTCATGTTGATTTTCGGATTCTCGCTTAATATCCTGACCCTGTTGGGGTTGGTACTTGCCATCGGTATTGTGGTGGACGATGCTATCGTGGTAGTAGAGAATGTGGAGCGTATCATGGAAGAGGAGAAACTATCTCCCTACCAAGCTACCAAGAAAGCTATGGAAGGACTTACAGGAGCCATTATCGCCACTTCTTTGGTACTGGCAGCAGTATTTGTTCCCGTAAGTTTTCTAGGTGGAATTACCGGACAACTTTATCGCCAGTTTACGGTAACCATCGTAGTATCCGTATTGCTGTCTACGGTAGTAGCTTTGACATTGAGTCCAGTCATGTGTTCGCTTATCCTGAAACCGGAAGATCCGAACAAGAAAAAGAATATCGTATTCCGCCGTATCAATGAGTGGCTGGCTATCGGCAATCATAAATATGTAGGGCTTATCAAACACATTGTGAAACACCCGCGTCGGGTACTGAGCACATTCGGCATGGTATTGATCGCCATCCTGTTAATCCATCGCATTATTCCCACCAGCTTCCTCCCCATCGAAGACCAAGGGTATTTTAAAATAGAGTTGGAGCTACCCGAAGGTGCAACGTTGGAACGTACACGTATCGTAACAGAACGTGCTGTGGAATACCTGATGAAAAATCCGGCAGTGGAATATGTGCAAAGCGTGGCGGGAAGCAGTCCGCGTGTAGGAACCAGTCAGGCACGAAGTGAACTGACTGTCATCTTAAAACCTTGGGAGGAACGTGACTCGCAAACTATTGACAATATTATGGCACAGGTAAAAAAAGACATGTCACAATACCCCGAATGCAAGGTATATCTTTCCACCCCTCCCGTTATTCCGGGATTAGGCAGTTCGGGCGGGTTCGAAATGCAATTGGAAGCACGTGGAGATGCCACTTTCGAAAATTTGGTACAAGCTACGGATACATTGATGTATTATGCATCAAAACGTAAGGAATTATCAGGTTTATCTTCGGCTTTACAAGCGGATATCCCCCAACTTTATTTTGATGTAGACCGTGACAAAGTAAAATTCTCAGGAGTACCTTTAGCCGATGTATTCTCGACTATGAAAGCTTATACAGGTTCGGTATATGTAAACGATTTCAATATGTTTAACCGCATCTACCGTGTATATATTCAAGCAGAAGCACCCTACCGGGAACATAAGGAGAATATCAACCTGTTTTTTGTACGGGGTACAGACAATGCCATGATACCGCTCACCTCGCTGGGTACCACTTCGTATACCACTGGTCCGGGCAGCATCAAACGTTTTAATATGTTCAACAGTTCTGTGATTCTCGGTGAGGCCGCAGACGGTTACAGTTCAGGACAGGCTATGGAAATTATCGAACAAATAGCCCGCGAACACCTACCGGAAAATATCGGTGTAGAATGGAGCGGACTATCCTTCCAGGAAAAACAGGCAGGTGGACAGACCGGCATGGTGCTGGCATTAGTGTTCATGTTCGTATTTTTGTTCCTTGCTGCCTTATACGAAAGCTGGATGGTACCGGTTGCAGTATTACTCTCTTTGCCTGTAGCCGCATTAGGTGCTTATCTAGGTGTATGGGGCTGTGGACTGGAGAATGATGTCTATTTCCAGATCGGATTGGTGATGCTGGTAGGACTAGCCGCCAAAAATGCAATTCTTATTGTAGAGTTTGCCAAAGAACAAGTAGACAAAGGAGTAGATGTAGTACAAGCTGCACTTCATGCTTCACAGCTCCGTTTCCGACCTATTTTGATGACTTCATTGGCATTCATCTTAGGTATGTTACCTATGGTCATTGCCAGCGGGCCAGGTTCAGCCAGCCGTCAGGCTATTGGTACAGGTGTATTCTTCGGAATGATCTTTGCTGTAACTGTGGGAATTTTGTTAGTACCTTTCTTCTTTGTACTGATATACAAGATGAAAGCGAAGATGAAACAAAAATAAGGATATAAAAAGATGAAAGAAATGATGAAACATACATTATTATATATAGCCGTATCAGGAATGACTTTGCTGACTTCTTGCCAATTAGGTAAGCACTACACACGTCCCGACTTACATCTTCCCCAACAATTAGATACATTACGACAACAGGATACATTATCTATAGCCGATATGCAATGGTGGGAAATCTATACGGACACAACCTTGCAAAGCCTGATAGAAAAGACGTTGGATAACAACAAAGACATGAAAATAGCTGCGGCACGTGTAAAAGAACTTGCCGCAATGAAGCGCATAGACTTTGCCAACCTTTTCCCCCAACTGAACGGAAGCGCTTATGCCCAAAAAGAAGGAAGTAATTATGGTGGTGACAACTATAAAAATGACCCCGAACTGGGTGGTAAACTTACCGTGACTTGGGAATTAGACTTATGGGGTAACCTGCGTTGGGCAAAAGACAAAAGCATAGCACAATTTCTGGGAAGCATCGAGGCGCAACGTGCCTTGAAAATGAGTATTGTGTCCGAAGTGGCACAAGCCTATTTTGAATTGGTCGCATTAGACAATGAGCTGAACATCGTTCGTCAAACACTCTATGCCCGTAAAGAAGGAGTACGCCTGGCAAAGCTTCGTTTTGAAGGAGGACTGACTTCAGAAACTTCTTATCAACAGGCACAAGTGGAGTATGCACGTACCGCAACCTTAGTTCCTGAACTGGAAAGGAAAATTTCATTGAAAGAAAATGATATCGCATTCCTGGCAGGCGAATACCCGCACCGCATACAGCGTTCCATTCTGCCCGAAGAGGTAAAACTACCTGAAACATTACCAGTAGGTCTACCCTCCACTCTGTTGGAACGTCGTCCCGATGTACGCGAAGCAGAACAGAAATTAATAGCAGCCAATGCCAGTGTAGGTATTGCCTATACCAATATGTTCCCACGACTCAGCCTCACAGCACAATATGGCGTAGAAAGTGAAGAATTCTCTGATTTCTTTAAATCACCCATTCATTATATCAGTGGCAATCTTCTAACTCCTCTCTTCGCCATGGGAAAATACAGAGCAACCCTAAAGGCTAAGAAAGCCGCATACGAACAGGAATGCTACAGCTATGAAAAATCAGTGCTGACTGCATTCAAAGAGGCCCGCAATGCCATTGTGGACTTCAATAAGATAAAAGATATCTACGAATCGCGTCTGCAACTGGAACGTTCCTCTAAAGCAACAATGGAACTGGCCCAATTGCAATACATCAATGGAGTAATAGGCTATTTGGATGTATTGGATGCACAACGTAGCTATTTCGATGCACAAATAGGATTAAGTAATGCAATAAGAGACAAACAAATTACATTAGTAAAATTGTATAAAGCATTAGGGGGTGGATGGTAACCATCCCCTCTTAATTTGATTTTCCTTTATCCGGAAAATCAAATTAAGATATATGCCTGATAAGACGTATTGTTCTCTACCGGTGTAAGTGACAAATAACCCGACTTCACTTTTCCATTTTCCAGATATAAAGGATGCTTTTCTTGAAGCGCAAGATGAGAATGCCATGCCTCACCGGGCTTTGCATAATATTCTATAACATACCGTCCCTGCCCGCCATCACACACATAGTTATCATATATCAAACGTGCTACCACTCCCATATTCATACGAAGATTTATTTCCACACACGGATGAATGGCATACCCGCCGTTTTGGGTACGGCATATCATCATATCCACCCCCAGATAGCCTTCGTAACTCCCTTTGATCACTTCCGCCAATTCCACCTGTAACGCCCTCCCAACCTGATGTAAGATTTCCGCAGAAACATATGTGGATATCCTCGCTTCAATAACCCGATCCGCAGCCAACAAGTTTTCTTTATAAACACCTCTCTTGTCTGTTTCGAATAAAGAATACCCTATAAAATGTACCTGTCCCCACTCGTCTGCAAAAAACTCCATGGCAAAATCCAAAAGCTTATCATAAAAAGGTTCTCCTATCACCTCATGCTGAGTGGTAAGTATGTGTCGAATCCACCCTTCCAGAGGGATGGTAAAACTACCTGAAACATATTGTATCCCTCTCCCACTACCAGACCATGGAGCTTTTAACAAAGCACGAGGATGAGACAACACAAAAGCCTTCACTTCCTCTGTTGATGACAATACAAAAGCCTCCCCCAATGTGGGAATATTCCCACCTATATGCCTACAAAGGCGTCGTAACACTTTTACAGCCGTCTGACGTCCGGATATTTGACGGATACGCTTCATACGCTCTACTGAAGGATATGCTGTATCAGGAAATCCAGCTTCCTGCAAACGACGCACCAAAGACGGATTCCATCCCCAAGGAATCACTTTATTATAAATGGGGAGGAATTCTGAAGTCCAATTGACCGAAGGCGGCAAAAAAGATTGTCTTTCCATTGTTTTCATACGCAGAGCAGAATCCAGCCACACAGTTCCTCCCTGTTCTGCATACCATGCAGGCAACACGGACAGCTCGGCCGCCATTCGCCGGGCACTGGCAGGTGCCATATAATAAGGATCACCACAAGCCAATGCCATATCATTTTCCGGATTGAATAAATAAAGCGCTTCCATTTCCGGACACAAAGATAAATGTTTTAGAGTACAAACCATTTCTCTTGTTCGTCTTTTAGTTGAAAAAAAATAATATTTTGCTATCTCCAGTTTGCAATTTGAATTAGTATTGCTATATTTGCAACCGATAAAAAAGCAACCATGGAAACCTTTTACAGAACACACAGTTATCTGGTGGAACATACAAATGCTCCTGTTCGCCGGGACTTGATGGACGAAATAGACTGGAACGACAGACTGATCGGCATCAAGGGTACTCGTGGCGTAGGAAAAACGACTTTCCTCCTGCAATATGCAAAAGAAAAGTTCGGAACGGATCACTCATGTCTGTTCATCAACATGAATAACTTTTACTTCTCTAAATATACGTTAGTGGAGTTTGCCGCAGAATTCGTAAAACGAGGAGGAAAAGTTTTGTTGATAGACCAAGTGTTCAAGTATCCCGAATGGAGCCACGACCTGCGTGCTTGCTATGAAATGTTTCCTACTCTGAAGATTATATTCACCGGATCATCCGTGATGCGACTGAAAGAAGAAAATCCAGAACTGAGCGGCATTGTCAAGGTATACTACCTGAGAGGTTTCTCATTCCGCGAATACCTGAATCTGCAAAGCGGTAATTGTTTCCGTGCCTATACCTTACAAGAAATTTTGGAGAATCACGAACAGATAGCGAAAACCATCCTGCGCAACGTGAAGCCGTTGGATTATTTTCAAGACTATCTGCATCACGGTTTCTACCCATTCTTTCTGGAAAAACGTAACTTTTCGGAGAATCTGCTAAAAACCATGAATATGATGATAGAAGTAGATATACTTCTTATCAAACAAATTGAGCTGAAATATCTTTCAAAGATAAAAAAATTACTATATTTGCTAGCTGTGGACGGACCCGTTGCTCCGAACGTCAGCCAGCTGGCCACGGAGATTCAAACTTCACGTGCCACGGTGATGAATTACATTAAGTATCTGGCAGATGCGCGTCTTATCAATATGGTTTATCCCAAGGGAGAGGAATTTCCCAAGAAACCTTCCAAACTGATGATGCACAACACCAACCTGATGTACTCCATTTATCCGGTAAAGGTCGAAGAACAGGATGTTCTGGATACATTTTTCATGAATACCCTGTATAAGGACCATAAACTATATAAAGGCGATAAAGGCACTTCATTTATGGTAGACAACGGACTGCATTTCCGTATTTGCGCAGAAGGGTGCAAGTTCAAAAATAATCCAAACGTGTATTATGCCCTACACAAATTGGAATTAGGACACGGAAATATGATCCCATTATGGCTTTTCGGCTTTTTATATTAAGAGATAGAGAATAAATTTTATTACCTAATAATTAGTAATTGTATGACTAAACAAAAAAAATTCATCACTTGTGATGGTAACCAGGCAGCAGCACATATCTCGTATATGTTCTCTGAAGTAGCTGCTATCTATCCCATCACTCCGTCGTCTACTATGGCTGAATACGTGGACGAATGGGCTGCCGCAGGTCGTAAAAACATCTTCGGCGAAACAGTTTTGGTACAGGAAATGCAGTCAGAAGGCGGAGCGGCAGGTGCTGTTCACGGTTCTCTTCAGGCAGGTGCGTTGACTACCACTTACACTGCATCTCAGGGATTGTTGCTGATGATCCCCAACATGTACAAAATTGCCGGTGAATTCCTGCCTTGCGTATTCCACGTATCGGCCCGTACATTGGCTTCACACGCATTGTGTATCTTCGGCGACCACCAGGACGTCATGTCTTGTCGCCAGACAGGTTTCGCCATGTTGTGCGAAGGTTCTGTACAGGAAGTTATGGACATGGCTGCCGTAGCTCACCTTGCTACTATCAAATCACGCGTGCCATTCGTTAACTTCTTCGACGGTTTCCGTACTTCTCACGAAATCCAAAAGATTGAAATGCTGGAAAACGAAGATCTGGCAGGTCTGATCGACCAACAGGCTTTGGCTGAATTCCGTCAACGCGCGTTGAATCCTAACAACCCTGTTGCACGCGGTATGGCTGAAAACCCCGATCACTTCTTCCAGCACAGAGAATCTTGCAATAACTTCTATGAAGCTGTTCCGGCTATCGTAGAAGAATACATGAACGAAATCAGCAAAATCACAGGCCGTCCTCATGGTTTGTTCGATTACTATGGTGCTGAAGACGCTGAACGCGTAATTATCGCAATGGGTTCTGTTACAGAAGCTGCCCGCGAAGCTATCGACTACTTGATGAGCAAAGGTGAAAAAGTAGGTTTGGTTTCTGTACACTTATACCGTCCGTTCTCTGCTAAACATTTCTTGGCTGCTGTACCTAAGACTGCCAAGACTATCGCTGTTCTTGACCGTACTAAAGAACCGGGAGCAAACGGTGAACCTTTGTATCTGGATGTTAAAGACTGCTTCTATGGAACAGAAAACGCCCCGGTTATCGTAGGCGGTCGTTACGGTTTAGGTTCTAAAGACACTACTCCGGCTCAAATCATCGCTGTATTCAAGAATTTGGCTCTGCCAATGCCGAAAAACCACTTCACTGTGGGTATCGTAGACGATGTAACTTTCACTTCTCTTCCCCAGGAAGAAGAAATCGCATTGGGCGGTGAAGGCATGTTCGAAGCTAAATTCTACGGATTAGGTGCTGACGGTACTGTAGGTGCCAACAAGAACTCTGTGAAGATTATTGGTGACAACACCGACAAGCACTGCCAGGCTTATTTCTCATACGACTCTAAGAAATCAGGTGGTTTCACTTGCTCTCACCTCCGTTTCGGTGATACTCCTATCCGTTCTACTTACTTGGTAAATACTCCGAACTTCGTAGCTTGCCACGTACAGGCTTATCTGCACATGTACGATGTAACCCGTGGTTTGCGTAAGAACGGTTCTTTCTTGCTGAACACTATCTGGGAAGGTGAAGAACTGGCAAAGAACCTGCCTAACAAAGTGAAGAAATACTTCGCTCAGAACAATATCACTGTTTACTACATCAATGCAACTCAGATTGCTCAGGAAATCGGTTTGGGCAACCGTACCAATACCATCCTGCAATCAGCATTCTTCCGTATCACAGGCGTTATTCCTGTTGACTTGGCTGTAGAACAGATGAAGAAATTCATCGTTAAGTCTTATGGCAAGAAGGGTGAAGACGTGGTGAACAAGAACTATGCTGCCGTAGACCGTGGTGGTGAATACAAACAATTGACAGTTGATCCGGCTTGGGCTAATCTGGAAGTTGAAGCTCCTGCTGCTAACAATGACCCTGCATTCATCAACGAAGTAGTTCGTCCTATCAACGCTCAGGATGGTGACTTGTTGCCGGTATCTGCATTCAAAGGCATCGAAGACGGTACTTGGGAACAAGGTACTGCTCAATACGAAAAACGTGGTGTAGCTGCATTCGTACCTGAATGGAATGCTGAAAACTGTATCCAGTGTAACAAGTGTGCATATGTTTGTCCTCATGCTTCCATCCGTCCGTTCGTACTTGACGCTGAAGAACAGAAGGGTGCAGACTTCGAGACATTGAAAGCTGTAGGTAAACAATTTGACGGAATGACATTCCGCATCCAGGTTGACGTGCTTGACTGTCTGGGTTGTGGTAACTGTGCCGATGTTTGTCCGGGCAATCCGAAGAAGGGAGGCAAGGCTCTTACAATGAAACATTTGGAAAGCCAGTTGTCTCAAGCAGCCAATTGGGAATACTGCGCTAAGAACGTGAAGAGCAAACAACATTTGGTAGATATCAAAGCCAATGTGAAGAACTCTCAGTTCGCTACTCCGTTGTTTGAATTCTCTGGAGCTTGTTCAGGTTGTGGTGAAACTCCGTATGTGAAACTGATTTCCCAGTTATTCGGTGACCGTGAAATGGTTGCTAACGCTACCGGATGTTCTTCTATCTACTCCGGTTCTGTTCCTTCAACTCCTTATACTAAGAACGAAAAGGGTCAAGGTCCTGCTTGGGCTAACTCATTGTTCGAAGATTTCTGCGAATTCGGTTTAGGTATGACTTTGGCTGACAAGAAACTTCGTGCACGTATCGAAGCTGCTATGAAGGATGCTATCGCCAGTGATACTTGTCCAGCAGAATACAAAGAAGCATTCCAGGAATGGATTGATGGTAAGGACGATGCAGACAAGAGCAAACCGCTGCCGGTATTCCCGGGGCGTGCCGTGCTTGATCTCGCGGAAGGTCTTTGTAAAATAGCTCAGGTCGGTAAATCCGCACTCGGCCCCGATCTCGCCGGTGCGCAGGCGGGTGGTCAGCAGCAGCCCGGCGGCTTTTTCAATGCGGTACTGTTTCACATACTGGATGGGCGTGGTACCCAGCAGCTGCCGGAAACTGCGCAGGCAGGCGCTTTCGCTCAGGGCCACACTGTCCGCAATGCGTTCCACGGTCAGTTCCTCGGCATAGTGTTCCTCCACAAAACGCAGCATCTGTTTCATGCGCTGGGCCGCCACCTGCTCCTGCCGGGAGCTGCGGCACTCGCCCACCGGGCAGTGGGCCGCGAGGGTGTGCAGCGCCGCCGAAAGCAGATACCGAACCCGGTTCTCGTAGTCGTCCGGTTCTTCGTCCACAGCGTGCCAGGCCTCCCACAGCCGGGCCAGAACTTCCGCCTGCCAGGGCTCCCCCTTGCTCAGCAGAAAATAGGACGGTACACCGGGCTGCAGCAGCGGCCGGATGAGCTTTTGCCAGTAGATGGTGTCCATCCCGCCCACGAGCCGCGGGTGGAACACCCCGCTGCGCAGCGCTGAGGGACCTTCTGCCGCAAATTCCACCGCATGGAGCACGCCGGAGTTGATGAACACGCCCTCGCCTTCCGCCAGACAGATGCGCTTTTTGTCCACGCCCACGGTCACGGTGCCCTCGTAGGCGAGGATATACTCAAAATCCTCATGCCAGTGCCACGGCACCGAATAGCAGGTAAGCCGTTCTTCGTAGCACGCAATCGGGAACAGTGCGCTGCCGTGCTGCACCAGCTCCCGCCCCTGCGGTGTGGATGGGATGCCGCAATTCAATGCCAGAGCCATCTATGGGTTCCTTTCCGGGTTTTCAACATTGCCGGTCCTTCTGCGCCGGTTTTGTCATAAAAAACGACCGTTTTTCTTCTAACACCCTGTGACATTGTGTGATATTATGATAACAGCAACGCACAAGAGGCATTGCAAGTATAGCATGCTTGTGGGAGGAACTCAAGCATATGGTCTCGCTTCTTTTGCCCATCATTTACATTGCTTTTATCAGTCTGGGCCTGCCGGATTCCCTGCTGGGGTCGGCCTGGCCCACCATGTACCCGGAGCTGGGGGTCCCGGTGTCCTGCGCGGGCATCCTTTCCATGATCATCTCGCTGGGCACCATCCTTTCCAGCCTGCAGAGCGACCGGCTGACCCGGACCCTCGGCACCGGCAGGGTCACGGCCATCAGCGTGGGCATGACCGCCGCAGCGCTGTTCGGGTTTTCCATCTCCACACAGTTCTGGATGCTCTGCCTCTGGGCCATCCCCTACGGGCTGGGTGCCGGCAGCGTGGACGCAGCCCTGAACAACTACGTTGCCCTGCACTACAGAAGCCGCCATATGAGCTGGCTGCACTGCATGTGGGGCATCGGCACCATGGTGAGCCCCATGGTCATGGGCGCGGCGCTGACCCATGGAATGCACTGGACGGTCGGCTACCGGGCCATTGCCCTGTTCCAGGTCCTGCTCACCGTGGTGCTGGTGGTCAGCCTGCCCCTGTGGAAGGAGCGTCGCACGGAGAGCGGCACCGAAGAAACCGCCCCGCAGGCACTGAGCTTGCGGCAGGTGTTTGCCCTGCCGGGCGCCCGGGAAGTGATGCTCTGTTTCTTCTGCTACTGTGCTCTGGAAACCACCGCCGGGCTGTGGGCCAGCAGCTATCTGACCCTGAGCCGCAGAGTGGCTGCCGAGACTGCCGCCAGCTTTGCCAGCCTGTTCTATTTTGGCATCACCGCCGGACGAGCAGCCTGTGGCTTCATCACCATGAAATTCAACGACACCCAGATGATCCGCATGGGTCAGATCATTCTGGCCGTGGGCGTAGCTGCCCTGCTGATCCCCGGCCCGCAGGCCCTTGCACTGGCCGGTCTTGTGCTGGTGGGGCTGGGCTGCGCGCCCATCTACCCCAGCATCATCCACTCCACGCCGGACCACTTCGGGGCAGACAAGTCACAGGCCGTCATCGGCATCCAGATGGCCAGCGCCTATGTGGGCAACCTGACCATGCCGCCGCTGTTCGGCCTGCTGGCCAACAACATCACCCCGGCCCTGTTCCCCTTCTACCTGCTGGCGCTGCTGGTGCTCATGGTTTGCATGCACGAGCAGCTGGTGCGCAAGACCCGCCGCAGCTGATTTTTGCCATTCTCCTTTTCGTATACAGCAAAAGGCTCCCTGTCCGGTTTCCCGGGCGGGGAGCCTGCTGTTTTCGGGCCAATTACAGGATGCGGCGGCTGATGGCATTGGCCACGGCAAACAGGTCGTCCTGTCCAATGAAGCCGAACTTTGCCTCGTGCTCATCCGCAAAGCATACGGTCAGCTGTGAGGCCTGCAGCGGGTCACCGAAGCCGGCGGTCTGGATGCCGAAGTGCAGCACCTTGCGGTAGGGCAGTACGAAGATCTCCTGCCGGGTGCCGGTCACGCCCTGCATATCCACCAGGATGATGCGGTGAGTGGTAAAAACCACCTGATCCCGCACCGTCTTGTAGGCTCCCACAACGGTCTCGCCGTCCAGCAGCAGCTTCTGTGCATTTTTGCAGATGTCCTTTTCCGGAATGCGGACAAGGTTCTGCATGGGTTTGTCCCGAAATTCCATGGTCAACGCCCCTTTCTGTTTGCTTCATTGTAGCACGCGCCGCCCGGCTTTACAATACGCCCTCTCGCCTTTTGACACCGGATGTGGTATACTGACACCCGGAAGAACGACATCAAATGGAAATGAGGCCCGACTTATGGAGATCATCATTCATCAGGCGATCCTGCATGTGCTGGACACCACGCTGGACGCCCCTGTGCTCAGCGGCAGCGGCATGGAAATGACCGCCGAAAAAACCGCCTACCTGCAAAACCACATCGAAAAGCTGCTGGCCAGCGACGAGATCCGCCAGTGCCGCCCACTGCCGGACTCCGCCTTCCGCAACGAGCTGGAACACAACGGCGACTTTGTGGACCTGTCCTGCCGCATTGCGGGGGTGCTGTTTGACTACATGCATGCCCACACCACCATCCCCGGGGCAGACCTTGCGGTGGTGGATTTCACCCGCGACGGTGAACCCTGGCTGGGCATCCTGAAGCTGAACTATAAGAACGGCTACACCCACTACACCGAGACTGTGGAGGGTGCCCCGGTCAACTCCATCATCCAGCAGCGGGCCTGCCTGCCGACCCAGAGCGGCAAGGTGGAAGAAGGTGCGCTCGTCAACCTGCAGGACTACTCCATGCGCCTGCTGGAAAAGAAGTACGACATCGACGGCCACAAGGAGTTCTACCTTTCTACGGTCGTGTTCCAGTACACCCAGGCCGAACCGGAAAAGAAAAAGCTGAAGGCTATTCAGGAAGCCGCTGCGCAGGCCGTGATGGACGCCTACCAGGATGAACCCCACGCCGAGGCACAGGTCGCCATGCTCATTGCGAACCAGGCCGCCGACAACGACAACCAGGTCTCGGTGGAGCAGGTGCGCCGCCAGCTGGCCGAGGAATACCCGCTGGCCGCTGTCCCCTTTGACGACTACGTGGAGAAAAGCGATGTCATTGAGCAGTTCGAGCAGCCTGTCACCGTGACGCCCGCCCGCATCCGCCGGATGGAGAGCCGCAGCATCCACACCGCCAGCGGCATCGAGGTGAAGATCCCCACCGAGATCCTGTCCTCCGAGTCGGAAGTGGAGTTCCTCCATGACCCCGACGGCAGCGTCTCGCTGCTCATCAAGAATGTGATTTTGTGAAAGAGGCCCTCTCCGTCATTGCTTTGCAATGCCACCTCTCCCAAAGGGCGAGGCCGCGAGCAAAAGCAAACCGGCGAGGGTTTCATTTTTTCTCTTGCCAAATCCCCTGTTTTGTGCTATACCTTTTCTTGTATTCATGCTTGTATTTATGTAGCCGGGAGGAATTTGAAAATGGAACTGGCACTTATCTGCGCGCAGCAGGTCATCGTGTTGTTTTTGCTCATCGGGGCGGGCGCGGCCGCCATCAAGACCGGTGTGCTGAAGCCGGAAGGGCGGCAGACCCTCTCGAACCTGCTGGTCTACCTGGTCGTTCCGGCCATGATCGTCCACTCCTATATGATGGACTTCAGCGAGGAGATCCTGCACAACCTGCTGGCCGCGTTCGGGCTGAGTGTTCTGGCCATCCTCATCGGCACTGTGCTGACGCTGGCCCTGACTGCCCGGCAGAAAGACCGCCGGGCCCCCATCTTCCGGTTCGCATCGGTCTTCTCCAACGCAGCCTATATGGGCTTCCCGCTTATTTCGGTGCTGTTTGGGTCGGAGGGGCTGCTCTACGCCAGCGCCTACGTGACCGTGTTCAATATCCTGCTCTGGACCATGGGCTACGGCATGGTCAGCGGCAGTTCCAGCCTGAAGGAAGTGACCCGCAGCCTGCTGCGCACCCCGGTGCTGTATGCGATGGTGGTGGGCCTCGCCGTCTACCTGCTGCAGATCCCGGTGCCCGCCCTCATCGCCCAGCCGCTGGAACTGCTGAGCAACATGAACACCCCGCTTTCCATGCTCATCACCGGCATCCTCATCGCCACGGGCGACCTGAAGCAGATCGTCTGCGACCGGCACATCTGGAAACTGGCCGGGCTGCGGATGCTGGTCATCCCGGCAGTGTGTCTGGCGGCCTTTGCGGCGCTGGGTCTGCTGCGCTTCGGCATGAGCGCACAGGTGGTGCTGCTGTTGGAGTGCTGCCCTGCCGCTGCGATCACCTCGGTGTTCGCCGTTCAGTTCGGCCACGATGAGCAGTTCGCTGCCGGATGCGTGGTCCTCACCACTCTGCTCAGCATCGTCACCCTGCCCCTGTGCGCACTGGTGCTGACGGCGCTGATGTAACACGCGACGCAAAAAGGAACCGCTGCGTTTTGAACGCACAGCGGTTCCTTTTTTGTTTCCCATTATACCAGCGGCATGATGTTTTCCGGCTCCGCCCGGAGGAAGGCCGGGGTTTCCGGCGGGGGTGAGGAGAGAGTCGTTTTGGAGACCTTCCACCACAGCTTTGCGCTGCCATCCACCGAGGTGCAGATGACATTCCAGTCGAACGGATTCTCGCTCGAAGCGCCCACACGCACCGGCAGCCGGTTGTCGCTGTCCGCTGCGGCGGGCACGAGGTCATGGGCACGGATGCCCACGGCGGTGCAGTTTTCCGGCACCGGGAGCGCCACGGCAAGCTCCTGCTCCCAGCCGGTGAGATGCACCCGGTGCGCGTCCACCCGGACGCAGGGCAGGATGTTCTTGCAGCCGGTCAGGCGGGCGGCGGTCAGGCGGCGGGGGTCTGCAAAGACCTCTCTGGTCGTGCCGGCCCGGAGCACCTCGCCGCCGTCCATGACGATCATCTCGCGGCAGAGACGGTAGGCCTCGTCGCGGTTGTGAGTCACGAGCAGAGCCGTGCCGTCAAACCCGGCCAGCAGGCTGCCCACTTCGCCCTCCACTTCCTCGCGGAGGTAGCTGTCCAGTGCGCTGAACGGCTCGTCCAGCATCAGGATGCGGGGCTTGCCCGCCAGAATGCGGGCCAGTGCAGCGCGCTGCTGCTGCCCGCCCGAAAGCTCACTGGGCAGGCGGTGGGCCAGTTCCTCCAGCCGCATGGCGCGCAGGGCCTCCGCACAGGCCGCTTTGCGGGCGGCGGGGTCCTTCTCCTTTTTCAGCGCGCAGAGGATGTTCTGCTCCACCGTCATATTCGGGAACAGCGCGTAGTTCTGGAACAGCAGGCCCACGTTCCTCTGCTGCGGGGGCAGGTCGATGCCCTGCTCGCTGTCGAACAGGACGCGGCCATCCAGCACGATGCGGCCGCTGTCAGGTCTGACGATGCCCGCAATGCAGCGTAGGGTCATGCTTTTGCCGCAGCCGGATGCGCCGAGGATGGCGGCGGTGGTATTGCCCGCTGTGAACTCCGTGCGAAGGGTGAAGCCGTCGAACCGTTTGGTGATCTTGACATCCAAACTCATGTGTGCTTCCCTCCCTGCTTCTGTTTGCGTTCCAGCAGGTTGACCGCCAGCAGCACCACTGCCGAGATGACGATGTCCACCAGCACCCACTGCATCGCTCCCCTCTCATCGTTGGTGCGCCAGAGCTGATACACCGTGGTCGCGATGGTGGCCGTTTTGCCGGGGGTGTAGCCTGCGATCATGCTGGTCGCGCCGTACTCGCCCAGCGCGCGGGCAAAGGCCAGCACCGTTCCGGCCAGGATGCCCTGACGGCAATAGGGCATCCGCACCCGCCAGAAGATCCAGGTATTGGAAAGCCCCAGCGTCTGCGCAGACCAGGCCAGCGTCTCGTCGAAGCTCTCGAACGCGCCGCGGGCCGTGCGGTACATCAGCGGGAAGGCCACCACGATGGAGGCAAAGATGGCGCTGTACCAGTTCATGACCAGCTTGACGCCGAAATGCTCCAGAAAGAAGAGGCCCAGCGGCCGCTTGGCACCGAACAGCAGCAGCAGGAAATAACCCACGACCGTGGGCGGCAGGACCATGGGCAGGGTGAGCACCACGTCCAGCACACCTTTGAGCACACGGGGCAGCTTTGCGATATAATAGGCGGCAAAAATGCCGAGGAAGAACACCGCTGCGCAGCTGATGAGCGCAATGCGCAGGCTATTCCATAAAGGATACCAGTCCACTTGCTTTCACCTCCCTATTTCGTTTCACAGCAGGGCCCTGCTGTTTCCGGCGTCCGGGACCTCCTTCGGCCAGTCACAGCCTGCCCGGCCTGCCAAGGGCTCCCCTATCAGGGGAACTGGCGAGTAAATGCGAGACTGAGCGGTTTACAGTGCGGTGAAGCCGACGCTCTCGAAAACTTCGCCTGCCGCAGAGGTCTGCAGATACTCCAGGAACTTCCGGGCAGCAACGGCGTTGGGGGCAGCCTTCAGGACGGCAGCTGGGTAGATGACCTGACCGCACATTTCCTTCGTGGCCTCATCCACGACCTTCAGACCGGCGCTGAAGGCATCGGTGCAGTAGACGACACCGGCATCCACGCTGGCCTCGCTGACCTGAGTGGTGACTTCCTTGACGTTGGAGCCGTAGGTGATGACACCGGCCGCAGCCAGAGCAGCTTCGTCCAGCTCGTAGCAGGCCAGGATCTTCTGGGTGTACTGGCCCACCGGCACATCGCTGTTGCCCATGCAGAACAGGATGTCCTCAGCCTTCAGGTGCTCGGCCAGAGAATCGAAGCTGTCGATGCCCTTGTCGGCATTTTCAGGGACGCACAGGACGACCTTATTTTCCAGCAGATCCACGCGGGAATCGCTGTCCACGAAATCCAGACCCTCGGTGTTCACCTCAGCGGAAGCGGTGCTGTCCAGCTGGTTCATCTGCTTCTGACCTGCCGAAAGGAACAGGTCACAGTCTGCGCCCTCCTGGATCTGGGTCTTCAGGGTGCCGGAGGAGTCAAAGTTGAAGCGGAAGGTCACGCCGGGGTTCTCCGCCGAATAGGTCTCGGCGATGGCGTTCAGCGTCTCGGTCAGGGACGCTGCAGCGAAGACGATCAGCTCGACGGACTCGCCCGAAGCAGCCTCCGAAGAGGCGGCGGCAGAGCCTGCCACGGAGGAAACGGAGCTGCTGGAGCCGCCGCAGGCGGTCAGGGCAGCAGATGCGGACGCGATGCCGGCAGCGCACAGGAAGCCGCGGCGGGAGATCTGGGTATTCATGATCCTTTCTCCTTACGTTGTTCTCATAGAGTTATCGTTTACAGCGTCTCCCGCAGGGCGGGGCTGTAAAGGCCGCATTACTTCCGGGCACACTCGCCGTCCAGCCCGGCGGCGATGCGGATGCCGTGTTCGAGGCTGGGCAGGATGTACTCCAGATTCTCCTGCACGGCCTTGGGGCTGCCCGGCAGATTGACGATGAGGGTCTTGCCGCGCAGGACGCTGGCTGCGCGGCTGAGCATCCCACGCGGGGTGATGCTCAGGCTGTGGTACCGCATGGCCTCGGCGATGCCGGGGGCGCTGCGGGTGGCCACAGCATAGGTTGCCTCCGGGGTGATGTCGCGCGGGGAGAAACCGGTGCCGCCGGTGGTCAAGATCAGGTTCACCTGTCGGCCGTCGGCCAGCCGGATGAGCTGGGCCTTCAGCGCCTTGGCCTCATCGGGCAGGATCATGGTCTCCTCCACTTTGTACCCGGCGGCGTTCAGCATCTCCACGATGAGCGGGCCGCTCTTGTCCTCCCGCTCGCCGCGGGCGCCTTTGTCCGACAGGGTGATGACGGCTGCACGCAGCGGTGGGTCTTCTTCCGGGGGCAACAGGATCATCTCGTCGCCCACATGGAGCGTGCCGCCGTGGAGTACACGGGCGAACACTCCCTCGTGGGGCATGATGCACTCGCCGGTCTGCTGTTTGATGACGCAGTCGTTGTGGCATTCCTTGCCGATCTGGGTCATCTCCAGCACGACCTCACCGACCTGAAAGCGGCTGGTGACGGGCAGATTGCGGAAATCGAACCCCTCCACGACGAGGTTTTCGCCAAAGGCACCGTAATCGACCCAGATCTTCTTGCGGAAGTTCTCGATCTTTTCGGCGCTGAGCAGGCTGACCTGACGGTGCCAGTTTCCGCCGTGGGCGTCGGTCTCAATGCCCCATTCCGGGGTCAGGGTGGCTTCGGGCACCTCGGTCTTGACGGTGCCGCGCTTCGGGCTGGTGCAAATGGCCAGGATCTTTCCCATATTATCCTCCGATCCGATACATCCCGCGTGTAGCCGGGACATCCTGTTTCAATTCAAAGTGGTGCTCCTGGGGCTTTTCCCAGATGGTGGTGCGGATGGCGCTGAGCAGCTCTTCGTCCGACGCGCCGCTGCGCAGGAGCGTTTTCAGGTCGCAGCCCGCCTCGCTGGCAAGGCAGGGCCGCAGAAAGCCCTGGCTCGTGAGCCGGACCCGGTTGCAGGAAGCGCAGAACTTGCCGTGCACGGCCGCAATGAAGCCCACGCTCCCCTGCCAGCCCGGCGCGGTATAGTAGACTGCCGGGCCGTCGCCGATGCCTGCCGTTTCCTGACGGGAAAGCGGGGCCAGCTCCGGCCAGCGCTTCCGGAAGCGGGCCAGCAGGTCCGGCCCGGAGATACAGGGCATCGCGGCCCCATAGCCGATGGGCATCATCTCGATGAAGCGCACCTGTAAAGGCTTTGTCTCCGCCAGAGCGGCCAGCGCTTCCAGCTCTCCCTCGTTGACGCCCACCTGCGGCACGCAGTTCAGCTTGACGGGCAGGCCGCTTTCCAGCGCGGCCCGGATGCCCGCCATCACGTCCGCAAAGGCGTCCCGCGCGGTGATGCGGGCGAACACTTCCGGCGAAAGGGTGTCCAGGCTGATGTTCACGCTGTCCAGCCCGGCGGCAAGCAGGGCGGGCAGCTGCTGCGCCAGCAGCACCCCATTGGTGGTCATGGTGACACGGCGGATGCCGGGGATGGCTTTCAGCTGCGCCACCAGATGGTCCACGCCTTTTCGGACCAGCGGCTCGCCGCCGGTGACGCGGACCGTATCCACCCCGCACTGCGCAAACAGTGCAGCAAGGCGGAGAAATTCTTCGTATGTCAGGATATCTTCCCGTTCCAGTTTCTCCACACCGTCCGGCATACAGTAGCGGCAGCGCAGGTTGCACAGGTCAGTGACTGAGAGGCGCAGATAGTGGATCGTGCGGCCTTTTGCATCAAACATAGCCGCCCTCCGCCCGGATGTACAGGCCGCTCTTGCCGCCGCTCTTCTTTTCCAGATGGATCTCGCCCAGCTCCATCCCCTTATCCACAGCCTTGCACATATCGTAGATGGTCAGCAGCGCGGTGGAAACACCGGTCAGGGCCTCCATCTCCACGCCGGTGACGCCGCTGGTCTTGACGGTGCAGCGGGCCTCCACAGCCCGGCGCTCCGGCAGCAGTTCGAACTCGATCTGTACCTTGGTCAGCGGCAGCGGATGGCACAGCGGGATCAGCTCGCTGGTGCGCTTGGTGGCCATGATGCCGGCCACGCGGGCCACGCCCAGCACGTCGCCTTTTTTCACCGTGCCGTTCTGCACGGCGGCAAAGGCATCTTCGTTCATGGTAATGATGCCGTGGGCCGTGGCCTCGCGGGAGGTGACAGGCTTGCCGCTCACATCCACCATCACCGCATTGCCCTCGGCATCGAAATGGGTCAGTTTATTTTCTGTTGTATTCATAAAATTCACGTTATCCTTCGTGTAGCCTTTCACAACGGAGCTGGTTCAGCAGTGCCCGAACCCGCAGTTGGGCCAGGTGCAGGTGCCGCAGCCCAGGCAGAGGCCGCCCTCCCCCAGGCGGGCGATGTCCTCGGCGGTGATGGGATCATCGGCCAGCAGACGAGGCAGCAGCAGATCGAAAATGGTCCGCTTGGCGTACATCACGCAGCCCGGCAGGCCGCAGACAGGCACACCGTCCAGATAGCTGACCAGGAACATGGCACCGGGCAGCACCGGCGCACCGTAGCTGATGATGTCAGCCCCGGTGTTTCGGATGGCCAGCGGGGTGCGGTCGTCGGGGTCCACGCTCATGCCGCCGGTGGTGAAGATCAGCTCGCAGCCCGCCGCCTTTGCTTCCAGAATGGCCGCCGTAATGCCCGCCGGGTCGTCGTCGCAGACCTTGTGGAAGACCATCTCGCAGCCGTACTCCGCCAGCTTGCGTTCCAGGATGGGGGTGAATTTATCCTCGATGCGGCCCTTGAAGACCTCACTGCCCGTGGTGATGACCGCAAACTTCTTCTGGTGGAAGGGCAGGACGTTCAGGATGGGCTTGTCCCCCGCTGCTTTCTGCATGGCATCCATCTTTTCCTGCTCGATGACCAGCGGGATGATGCGGGTACCGGCCAGTTTGGCTCCTTTTTTCACCGGCATGTCGCCGTGGATGGTGGCGATCATCATCTGCGGGGTGCGGTTGACGGCCAGCAAAGCGGCACGGTCGATCTTGAGCAGGCCGTCGCAGTCGGCGATCAGCTCGATCTTGCCCTCCTTCGGCTCGGTGCCGTGGATGTTCCTGCCCGCAGCGGCCCGATAGAGCAGCGCGGCGGCTTCGTCCTCGTGGAGGATGCCGGGCGTCTTTTCCCAGACGTACAGGTTCTCCTTGCCGATGCTCAGCAGCACCGGGATATCCTCCGGCTGGACGATATGGCCCTTGCGGAAGCGGGGGCCTTTGAACTCGCCCGGAAGGATCTGGGTGATATCGTGGCAGAGCACCTGCCCTGCGGCGTCTTCGGTACGGATCAGTTTCATAATCGCTTTCCTCTCTTCCTCACAGCGACGGCATCTGGGCTGCGATCCAGTCGGCCAGTGCCTCCGGCTCATCCAGTGCAAAATCCGCGCCCGGCACATCGCCCACGACGGCCAGCGGCTCAAAGGAAGCCGGCTCATTGGAGATGGCGCTGCGCACGACTTCGATCTTGGGCCAGCCGCTCTCCTTGAAGCCCTCCATCAGCACCAGATCATAGCCATGGCGCTCGAACAGAGCCAGCAGATCCTGCTCGGTGAGGCGGAACGCTTCCGTGAGCAGATAGCGCTGCCCGGAAAAGACAGCCACGCCCTCGGCTCCGGCTTCGCGCAGGCGGAAGCTGTCGGTGCCGGGGACATCGGGGGTGAAATCGTGGCCGTCGTGTTTGATGACGCCCACCTTCAGCCCCCGCGCCCGCAGCAGCGGGATGAGCTTTTCCAAAAGGGTGGTCTTGCCGCTGTTGTGCACCCCGCTGACGGCAAGCACCGCCGGGTGTTTCAGGCTCAGCTCTGCGGCCAGAGCCTCTTTGCGTTCAGTATACAAAGGAAAGCACCTCCACTTCCTCGCCCGGCTCCACCGGGCCGCTGCCAGCAGGCAGCTCCACCAAAGAATTGCAGCCGATCATGGCCGACAGGCTGCCGGACGAATGGGCCTCGGTGTTGCCCTCGCCGGGGATGGCAACGGTGCCGCCCGATGCTCTGGCCCGCAGGTAGCGGTTCCCCTTGCTGGGCTTGGAAAAGCCGGTGGTCAGGGTGCGGCGGGTGCGGGGCAGGATGCAGGCTTCCTCCTGCCGCCCGGCAGCCCGCAGCAGGGCCGGGACGGCGTATTGTTCCAGAGTGGCTGCGGCTGCAAAGGGGTTGCCCGACAGGCAGAACACGAGTTTTCCCTCGACCTCTGCGGCCAGCATCGGGCTGCCGGGCTTCTGGGCGACCCCCGCAAAAATGCTTCGGGTACCCAGCATTTCCAGCACTACAGGCAGATAATCCTTCTGCCCGACCGACACGCCGCCGCTGGTGATGACGGCATCGCACCCGGTGAGCAATTCTTCCAGCTCGGCGGCGATGCGGGCCGGGTCGTCCGAGCAGTGGCGGCGGCGGACGACGAAACCCAGCTGGCGCAGGCGGGCCGCATTCTGGATGCCGTTGGCGTCGTAGATCTTGCCGGGCACCCAAGACTCTCCGGGGGCCAGAAGCTCGCTGCCGGTGGCCAGCACACCGATGGTGAGCGGCTTGTACACCGGCACTTCGGCATAACCCTGCCCGGCCAGCACACCGAGGTGGGCAGGCGTGAGCACCGTGCCCGCTTCGGCGACCAGCGCTCCGGCGGCGATGTCCTCGCCCCGGAAGACCACGTTCGCGTTGTGGGAAAGTTCGGCGTAGATGCGCACGGTCTCTTCCCCGCCGTCGGTCTGCTCCTGCATCAGGACGCAGTCGGCCCCGGCGGGCAGCGGCGCACCGGTCATGATGCGGGCCGCGCAGCCGGCAGGCAGCTCTGCCGTGGGGGCATCCCCGGCATAGAGCTTCATCACCACCGGCAGGGCTTTGGGGGTCATCTCCCCGGCCCCGGCGGTGTCGGCGCTGTGCAGCGCATAGCCGTCCAGCGGGCTCCGGTCAAAGGGGGGCTGGTCCATCCGGGCGCAGAGCGGCGCAGCGGCGATCCGTCCGCAGGCCTCGTCCAGCCCGACATTCTCGACCGCAGGCCGGGGCAGTGCCGCCGCGGCATCCAGCACACGGCGCAGCGCCTCGACAGGCGCACAAAAAGGCTGTTTCATCGAAAAATATCCTCCATTTTATCCCGCAGAGAGCCGCCGTCCGCTATGGCCCGGACAGCATGCCCCTTGCGGGTTCCATCGTTTTCAAACGGCAGGTAAAAAATGCGGGGACGTCTTGACCGAAAATCAAAACGCCCCCGCAGAAAACACGACGCACACCCCGCGCGGCTGTTTGCAGACAGCTGTGCCGGGCGGGACTCGCTCCGCGCGGGCTGTTGCAGCAGCCGTGCGCAGGGCAGACCCCGGTGTCGGGTCGATGGGAGGAGTTCTTTTTTTCAAATTGCAGCGTTTCTTCTGCGGGAAGGCGGCCGGGTTTCCCCTGCCACCCTTGAATGCCGGTCTGCGGTGCAGGCCCTTAGCATTGCGGCGCGGCGTCAGTGCCCTGCGGGTTTAGACGCCTTTGCTCAAAGAAGCTCTTATACCCTATTCAGTTTTGATCTGGAATGTTTAATCGCAGAACTCATCCACGTCGCTGATGGCTTTGGCGTAGCGGCGGGTGAGATACTGGGTGGAAAAGAGGAACCGCTCGTTCTGGTTGTTGGTCAGCTCCTCGATGTCCGCAAACTCCGGCCTGCCCTGCATGGTCTTCCAGGTCTGCTCGATCTCGTCCGGCGCAAGGCCGTAGGGGGAGCGCTGGAAGTAGCGCAGCGGGGTAGCGCTGGGGTAGATGCGGGCATTGAACCGCACCATCTCCGCGAACATCACACACAGGTCCCGGTCCTCGATGAGCTGCGCGATCATCGCGTAATTGTCGCTCATGTTGGCGCTGGAATAGTAGTAAGTGTCCTTGGCACCGGTGCGGGAGACGATGTCCTCACACTGGGGGTCCTGCGGCATCTGGGCCAGCAGCTCATCGGCGTTTTCCACCTCCGAGGTCAGCTGGGCATGTGCCGTGACCAGCGCGGCCGCTGAGCGGGAGCGGATGTACCCTGCCAGCTGCTGCGCCGGGGTCAGCTCCGGCAGCTCCGGAGCCGTTTTGGTGGGCTGGTCTGCGTAGGGGTCGTTCTCCGCATCGGGGGCAGCGGCCAGAAAGTCCAGCAGCTCCGGCTTGGCGTCGGCCGCGTCGGTGCCTTCCGGCACAGCGGGGGTCTCAGCGGCTTCGGGCGCGGCCTCGGCGGCCTGCTGCTTTGCAGCCAGCTCGCTGGTCTCGCGCTCCACCACAGCCATCACGTCCTCGCCCGCCTTGGCGGCGCTTCCATCGAACGTGCTGCCCGTCTCTTTCAGGCGGCGGGCGGTCTCGCTGGCGGCGTCGATGCTGAACACCTCCGCCTTGGGCTTTTTCTTTGCGGCCATCTCCGCCTTCTGCAGATCCAGCACGACCTGTTCGGGGTCGGCTGCGCCATCCACAGTGGTGGTATAGCCGGGTTTGCGTCTGCCAAACAACATGGCAAATTTCCTCGTTTCTGTGGGATTTTACTCAGCGGCCTCGGTGGTCTGGGCATAAATGCCGCGCTTTTCGAGGTCGTCGGCCATATCGGCCAGGTCGAACTTCTCCAGAGTCTCGCGGGTGGGCACACCGGTGGTCAGATCCCAGCCAAAGATATTGTAGAACAGATCCTTGGCCTTTTCCATATCCGCGCGGTCCAGCTTGGTGGTGCCGGCCTCGAATGCCTTGAAATCCGGCTCCTTGTCGAAGACCCAGTCGCAGATCGCATCGTGCTCCTGGCGCAGGTTTGCACTGCCGCAGTTGTTCTGGAAGCTGATGGCGGTCATGGCGCGGAGCATCTGGGTGATGCGCTCGCCGGCCTCCTGCAGGCCTGCCTGGGTGTAGGTCTCGCCGGTAACAGCAGTCATAAAGTCTGCCTGCAGATCCAGGTCGCCGTGGTACTCACGCTCCTTGGAGGGAGACTGGGTCATGGGCCACATCCAGTTGCAGAGAGTAGCAGAGTCGTGGAAGTTCTTATCGTTGACGCAGTAAGCCGCCAGCTTTGCCTTGTTCTCGTTGATGGGGGTGTAGCTCTTGGCCTTGTCGTAGCAGCCCTCGCCGAAGAAGTCTTCCATGACCTTCTTGGTCACTTCATACGGAGCGCCGGAACCGGTCTCGCAGACGATCTCGTGGATCATGCAGTCACGGTTGTAAACGAGGTTGTACAGCATACCCACCTGCCATGCCTCAGCAGGGCCGTGGTGGTTGGGGAAGCCGTTGTAGATCAGGTTGGAGTTGGTTGCACCATCGTCGCGGTCCAGCCAGCTCTTGGGCAGGCCGAACTTTTCCATCATAGCCAGCGTACCCTTGGCGATGACCGACAGGTCGCCCTCGCCGTAGGCCATGCGGCGGATGAGCTCGACCTCCCAGCGGGGGTCACCGGCCTTCTCCCAGGACCAGGGCAGCGAATCGTACTCTTCCTCGCTGATGTACTGGGTGGCCTCCTCGCGGGGCATCCGCAGGATCCACAGCAGATCGCGGTTCAGGTTGCCGTAGTTGTCCCACAAGCCCATATCGTCCACAGCGTGAGCCCAGGCCAGATTGATGACCATGGTGCCGTCGCCCTCGTACTTGAAGTCATGGACGCCGTCCGGGTACACGCGGGTGCCGTACAGCACGGGCATGCAGGTGTTGGAGTTGTGGGTGGGCAGGTCGTAATCGGCCAGCGGGTCCACATCGTACTCGGTGTAGCAGCGGATGGGGCAGGAAGAGCAGCCGCCGTTCTTCACGGTGTACTCCGCAGCCGGTGCGCCGAAGTCAAAGTAGCCCTTGAAGCAGCGCAGCGCCACCTTGTTGATGTCGTTGTAGGGCTGCTCGCCGGTGTCCACGGGGCCGCCGGGGGCCTTTTTCCACATGCGGCCGGGTGCGCCGGACCAGCGGTTCTTGCCGGAGGTGGCGCTGTACTCCGCCCAGCTCTGGGGCTGTGCGGGCACGTTGTGGTTGTTGTTGCCGCCGATCAGGTTGCCCATCATGTAGTTGGACAGTTCCAGCACCTTCTTGGGGTCTGCGACCTTGACACTGCCGGTGCCGCGGATGACCAGGCCCTTGAGCTTCTTGTTGCCCAGCGCAGCGCCCAGGCCTGCACCGGCAGAGTTGCCGAAGCTGGTGTTCAGGGTGGAGTAGTCCACCAGGTTCTCACCGGCAGGGCCGATGGAGGCGGACTCGAACTCGCGGCCGTTCTGCTCGATCAGCCACTTGTTGGAGGCAAAGGTGCCCTTGCCCCAGATCGCGCTGGCATCCTCCAGAGAGACGTCGCCGTCCTCGATGCGCAGGTAGACGGGCTTTTCGGAGATGCCGCTGATGATGATGCCGTCGTAGCCGGCATACTTCAGCATGGGGCCGATGTGGCCGCCCATGTGGCCGTCAATGATGGACTTGCCCTTGGACCAGGTGGAACGGAAGGTCACGTTCATGCGGCCGGAGCAGGGCACACCGGAGCCGGTCAGAGGGCCGACACCGAAGATGACCAGTGCCTTTTCGTCATAGGGGTCGAGGTCCATGGGAGCCTCGTCGTACATGATGCGGTAGGCCATGCCCATACCGCCGATGTATTTATGGTATTGGGTGTCATCCTCCGTCGTGATCTCGCCGGTGGTCAGATTGACACGCAGGAGCTTGCCTGCCCAGCCATAAGATTCAGCCATTGTTTTTCCTCCTTACAGGTCCATGTAGGCAGCCTGTGCTGCGCTGGTGACGGCGTCCCAATCCACGATGGACAGAGCGCCGGACGGGCAGCCTGCGACGCAGGCACCGCAGGCGATGCACTTGGACGACTTGCCGGTCTCCGGGTTGACGGTGGGCATGTGCCAGGGGCAGGCCTCGTGGCAGGCACCGCAGCCGATGCACTTGTCGGTATCCACGACGCGGATGCCCTGATCGTTGGTGGTGATGGCCTTCTGCGGGCAGGCGTTGCCGCAGGCAGGGTCCTCACACTGGCGGCAGGTGTCCGGGAAGTAGACCCAGCAGTTGTCCGTGCCGGAGAGCAGGCCGTTGCCGGCGCCATCCAGATTGAGGCGGCGCTGGATCTTGACGCGGCTGATGTAGGAAGAGCAGACGCCGTCGTTGGTCAGGGTGCAGTTGATCTCGCAGCGCTGGCAGCCGGTGCACAGGTCTGCGTTGACGACCAGCAGGCCCTGGGGCAGCGCCCAGGTCGCCACTGCGCCGGCATCGACCTGCTGCTGCGAGCAGCCGAACAGCGACAGCATGGATGCGGAAAGGCTCAGCCCTGCAAGGCTTTTGCCCGAAATTTTCATGAATTGACGGCGGGTCATATCCGCTGTCAGGAAATCGGTTTTTGCCATAGGTTCCATTCCTCCGTGAAGTTACTCTGCGCTGAGCACTTCGGTCACATAGAAATAACTGTTGTTGACGATGTTCGTCACGGCGGTCGAGGTGATCGTTGCACCCGTCAGTGCATCCACCTCGGTCAGGTCGGCGCTGGCGGCACCGGCGTCCTCACCGGAAGTCGTCAGTTCGGCCTGTTCCAGACGGTAGGCCGCCTGTTTTTCTGCCGACCAATCTGCAAAGGGCGATGCCTGGTCCTCGCCGTCCTGTGCGCTCTTGCTCAGGCCTGCCGCATAGAGCTTGCGGCGTGCCACAGCCTCAGCGCTGGAATCCAGCGGAGGTGCCAGCTCGTCGTCCAGCGGCTGGCCGTTCAGAGCCGAGAGCGTGAGGCCCGCCTCGTACATCTTACGGGTGGCCTCGGCCTCCGGGGAAGCATCGCTGACCCTCCAGTTGGCCGGGTCAAAATCCTCTGCGGGGGCTTCTGTTTCGCTGCTGCCTGCGGCGGCATAGCTCGTGCCGGTGGCCGGGTCGGTCACCGTGTAAGCCTTGCCTGCCAGCGCGAAAGGAGCTGCGCCCTGGTACTGGGACGTGAACTCCGGGTCTACGCACTGGCCACCGAGGGTGTCGGTCTCGCCCTGCGCCAGGATGGCAACGCTCTGCACATTGCCCGTGCTGTCAAGGGTCACGCCTGCCTCTACGTCGCTCTGGAAGCCCTTCTGGGCGCCCACCACATAATAGGTGTTCTCGTCCAGCTGGTACACCGCGCGGATGCCATAGGTAGCGGCGTCGGCATCTGCCAGGGGCAGAAGGGTGCCTGCCACCGTGGTGCGGGCACTCATCAACCCATGCAGACCCAGCGCCATTGCCAGTGTGGCCGCGCCCATGGCGGCATAGCCCGGCAGCCGTCTGCGCCACAACGGCTGCGGCGCATGATTTGCCTGCTTCATTGTTTCACCTGCCTATTCTTATCGTCATGCACGGAGAGCTTCCATGCACGAAAAACAGCCGCTCAGCCTGCTGCAACAGTGCCGAGCGGTATCTTCGTTATAAGAATAACATCATCCGCACAGGTTAGTCAACGCATACCCGCTGGATTTTCCAGATTTTTATGGAATCTTCACGGAATTCTTGCGTGAAATTCGTTCTTCTTTTGGATGAACAGCCTCAATCCGTATTCTTCCGCCAGCTCCACCGACTGAACGGTGGGCATCGTCTTGCTGACAAGGGCGGGAACACCGGCGCGGATGGCCTTGCGCACCATATCCACCGGCACCCGGCCGCTGGTGTAAAGGACGCACTCCCCCAGCGGCACTCCGTCCGCCAGTGCGCAGCCGACGGCTTTGTCGAGCGCATTGTGACGGCCCAGATCCTCGCACTGGTACAGGATGCGGCCCGCCCGCAGCAGAAAACAGCTGTGCACGGCGCGGGTGGCGCGGTAGAGCGGCAGTTCCCCGCCCATGGCTGCGGCCAGCATCCCGACCCAGGCCTCCGGCACTTCCAACTGCGGCACCGGGGCCAGCGGACGAAGGGCCACCGGAGAGGCCACGGTCAGGTTGTCGGTGCAGCAGCTCGGCACCTCCTGCCCGGCGGCGGGGGCCGCGGCCAGCGGGTGGGTCAGGTGGACGCTGACCTTGAGTCCCTCGGCGCAGACGGCCACCTGCTCGACCTCGTCGGCGGAGGCGATCCACCCTTCGGTCAGCAGGCGGCCCAGCGCCAGCTGCGGCAGAAGCTCCGGGGTGCACACCACCCGGAACGCCGTCTGCTCGTTGACGAGGAGGGCTGCGGCGTGTTCGACGGCCAGCAGCCGTTCCCCGCCCCGCGGCAGGCGGACCAGCTCGGCCCCCGGCCGGCTCCCAAAACGGTCTACGATCTTCATCCGCTCACTCCCCGATGTAGGCAAAGCGGGGCTGGACTCTGCCGTCCCGCTCCACGGTCTCGCACCACATAGCCGCCGGGCGCACCCAGAGGTCGTGGTCTCCATAGAGGGTGCGGTAGACCACCAGTTCTTCTTCGGTCTCGCTGTGGTGTGCCATGCCCAGCACTTCGTATTCCCGGCCCTTGAAATGCCGGTAGCGGCCGGGCCTGATCTCATAATGGAATTCCATCCCGTTTTCCTCCTGCTGATGTTTTTCTTATTGTATCATGATTCCGCTCCGCTGAAAAGATGCCAGAAAAATCGCCTCAAATTTTGGGCGAAACGGTCGGGAAGCGTCGCTTTCTTTTGCCGTTTTTTGTGGTATACTACTTATAAATATATAACGTTCTGAAAAAACGGATCTTTCAACCGAGGTGAGATCTTATTGAGCCGTTCCAACTGCACCCTGCGGCAGGCAAATGCCGCTTACCGGGCGCTTCGGCAGGAAACACAGGCCCTCGTCCGGCGGGCCGAAACTGCCCTCATCACCGCCATCGTACTGTATAAGCTCCTCACCGAGCTTGTGTTCCTCCCCGCCATGCGGGGCATCTGGAGCCTGACGCTCCGCGTTTCGCCGGTGAACTACCTGACGAACACCAACGCGCACCAGATCTTTACGGCCCCCAGCATTCTGGGCGGCATCGCGCTCATCGCCATTCTGGTGGCGCTCTGGAACCTGTATGAATTTTCCATCGTGCTGCACGGGCTGGACCGGGCCCGCCGGGGGGAGCCTTCCGGTCTGCCCGCCCTGTTCCGGGTCTCCCTCGCGGACATCCGCCACGTGCTGCACCCGAAAAACTGGCCCATCCTGCTCTACTGTGTGCTCCTCATCCCGTTCACGGACATGTACGTCACCGCCAGCTACATCACCCAGCTGGCCGTGCCCGAATATATTCTGGGCGTCATCCGGGCAAAGCCGGGCATTCTGGCGCTGTATGGGGCAGGCATTCTGGCCGTTGTGCTGCTGACCGTCTTCTTTGCTCTGGTGCTGCCCCTGTTCATGCTGGAACGCAAATCGTTCGGCTCCGCCGTAAAAGAGAGCTGCCGCTGTGTGAAGCAGCGGTTCTGCGAAGTCCTGACTGCGCTGGCCCGGTGGAACATCGGAGTGCTGCTGCGCACCGGCCTGCTCTTTGCGCTGGCCGCTGCCCTGCTGTACGGCATCGCGGCGCTGGTAGGGCTGGAAAGCACCCGTGCCATGCTGCTGCTCTCCCGCGCACTGCAGCTGGTGGAGCTGCCCTTCTTCGGCTTTCTGCTGGACTGCCGGGTCACCGTGGCCCAGTGCACCATCCTCGGTCTGCTCTACTTCCGGATACAGGGCCGGCCCCAGCCGGACGTGCAGCCGGGCGATAAGCCCGCCCGCCGCAGCGGCCGCCTGCTGCTGACGGCTCTTGTGGCAGGCGTCACCCTCGCGAGCTGCGCCACCACGGTCTATCTGCTCAGCCTGCCCCAGGACGACGCCCTGCTCTCGGCGGTGGGCGGTGTGACGCCCCTTGTCACCTACCACCGCGGCGACTGCTCCATTGCCCCGGAAAACACCATCCCCGCTTTCCGGTCTGCCATCCGGAAGGGCGGCGACCGCATCGAGCTGGATGTCCAGATGAGCCGGGACGGCGTGGTGGTCGTGACCCACGACACCAGCCTGAAGCGCTGCACCGGCAAAAACGCCAAGGTGTATGACCTGACCTTTGCGGAGATCGAAGCGCTGGACGCGGGCCGCTGGTTCAGCGCCCGCTTTGCCGGGACGCGCATCCCCTCGTTTGAGGAAGTGCTGCAGCTCTGTCAGGGCCGCATCGACCTGAACGTGGAGATCAAGCCCAGCGCCGCCACCCCGACGCTGGAAGCCGAGACCGTCCGTCTGCTTCGGGCCTACGGTTTCGAGGGGCACTGCGTCATCACCTCGCAGAGCTATGAGACGCTGCACAAAGTCAAGGAGCTGGCCCCGGATATCCCCACCGGCTACATTCTGGCGCTGGGCGTCGGCAACTACTACGACCTGCCGGATGCCGACTTTTTCAGCGTGGAGCATACGTTCATCACCTCCGGCATGGTCAATCAGATCCACCTGCGCGGCAAGACCATCTCGGCCTGGACCATCGCCCAGGAGGACGATGCCCGCCACATGATGGAGCTGGGCGCAGACGACCTCATCACCGACAAGCCTGACCTGGTGCATGAGCTGCTGCGCCAGAACGCCGAGATGGATACCACCCTGCTCTCGCTCCGCGATGCGATCCAGGGCTGGTTCTTCCCCGCCCCGGACGAAGAAGTTTCGGACGAGGCGGAGGATGTCATCGAAGATGTCATCGAGGACCCGGAAGAGTTCCTGGATGCCGCATGATCCCAGCCAAAAGGAGGCCCGCTATCCTGCTCATCCAGCTGGGCCTGAATGAAAGGAACCCCCTCTTCCGCCGAAAACGCAGAAGAGGGGGTTCCTGTTTTGTTCAGATTCCCTGCCGGGCAGGGGTGGTGGTCACTGGCTCAGCTGCTCTTTGTGGTACTGCAGCATATAGAGCTGATAGTACCGGCCGTGGTTGGCCAGAAGCTGCTGATGGGTGCCCTGCTCCAGAATCTTGCCGTGGGAGAGGACGATGATGTTGTCCGCATGCTGGATGGTGGACAGACGGTGTGCCACGATGAGCATGGTGCCGACGGTGCGCATTTTTTCCAGCGAGTCCTGGATGAGCAGCTCGGTCTCAGTGTCGATGTTGGCGGTGGCCTCGTCCAGGATCATCACGCTGGGCTTGTGGATGATGGTGCGGGCAAAGCTGAGCAGCTGGCGCTGACCGGCCGAGAAGTTGTTGCCGCGCTCGCGGACTTCCTCGTCCAAGCCGTGGTCGAGCTTTGCGATGAACTTGTCGGCGTTGACGTAGCGGCAGACCTCCAGGATCTCGTCGTCCGAAATGCCCTCTTCCCGCAGGACGATGTTGCTGCGAATGGTGCCGGAGAAGAGGAACACATCTTGCAGCATCTGGCCGAAGTGGCGGCGCAGCGAGGAAATTTTAATTTTCCGGATGTCGATGCCGTCGATCAGGATCTCACCCTTCTGGAACTCGTAGTTGCGGCAGATGAGGGACAGGATCGTGCTCTTGCCGGAGCCGGTGGAGCCGACGAAGGCGACGGTCTCGCGGGGGTCAACGTGGAAGGAGACGCCCTGCAGCACCCACTCGCCGGGGACATAGCTGAACCAGACGTCGCGGAACTCGATCTCGCCCTTCACCTCGTCCAGCTCGATGGCATCAGGGGCATCCACCATCTTCGGCTGCAGGTCCATGATGGAGAAGACCTTCTCCGACGAGGCCAGCGCCGATTGCAGCCAGTTGAACTGCTCGGCCAGGTTCTGGATGGGGGTGAAGAACTTGGAGATGTACATATAAAAGGTAACGACCGTGCCGCTGGAAAGGGTCTGGCCCAGAAAGCGGACGTTGTTCAGGTGGCCCATGCCGCCCAGATAGAACAGGCAGAGGATGGAGCTGATGTAGAGCATATACACCAGCGGACGGAACACACTGAACACGAAGATCTGCTCCTGATTGGCCCGGGCCAGATTCTGGCTCTTTTTGCGGAAGTCCGCCATCTTCTCGTCCTCCCGGCCAAAGATCTGGGTGACCTTGATGCCGGACAGGTTCTCGGAAAGATAGGTGTTGATATCGGTGGTCGCGTTCTTGAGCTTGCGGTTGGCCCGGCGGGAGAACTTGCGGAAGATGACCGTGAAGAGCACGATGAAGGGCACAAAGCAGAGCACCATCAGGGTCAGCTCGTAGTTCAGGCAGATCATCGCGGTGAGGATGCCCAGGATGACGAAGCAGTTCTTAGTCAGCTGCACCAGCAGATTGGTGAACATCATCGAGATGGCGTTGGTGTCGTTGGTCACACGGGTGACCAGCTTGCCCACGGGGATCTCGTTCAGCTGCTCATGGGAAAGGGACTCGATGTGGGTGAAGAGGTCCTCGCGCAGGTCTGAAATGATGCGCTGGCCCACCCGCTGTAAGATCACGGCCTGCAAATAGGTGCTGGCCATCGAAAAGACCAGCACGCCCGCATACACGGCCACCCCCGCAAAGAGGGCGTTCAGCTCAAACTCGCCGACGACCAGCTCTTCGATGGAGCCGACGATAAGGGGCGAAACGATGTCGTAGGCGATGGAGAAGAGCATCAGAAAGCCCACGAGGACGAACCGGCCCAGATAGGGCCGGGCATACCCGGCCAAGCGGCGCAGGATCTCACCGTCGTCCATGTTGCGCTCGAAGCCCATAGAGGTCTTCTTATCCTTCACGCCGACATAGGCAGCGATGAGCAGCGCGGTGATAACGCCGATGACCGCGCCCACCAGCAAAAGCGGATTCCAGCTCATGCCTCGTCACCTCCCGTTTCGTCTTCCAGCCGCTGCAGATCGACCATGCGGCGGTATTCCCCGCAGGAGGCATAGAGTGCGTCGTGGGGGCCAACGGCCTCGACGCAGCCGTCTTCGAGGAAGATGATCTTATCCAGCCGCTCCACCGTGGAAATGCGATGGGCGATGAGCAGGGTGGTCTTCCCTGCCCGGCTGGCCTTCAGGTTGTCCAGAATGATCTTCTCCGTCCGGGTATCCACCGCCGAGACGGAGTCGTCCAGAATGAGGATGGGCGCATCCTTCAGCAGGGCGCGCGCAATGGAGATGCGCTGCTTCTGCCCGCCGGAAACGGTGACGCCGCGTTCGCCGAGGACGGTCTCGTAGCCGTCCTTGAAGTCCACGATGTTGTCCCGCACATCGGCCAGGCTGGCGGCCCGCTCGATGTCCTCCTGGGTGGCGTCATCCACGCCGAATGCGATGTTGTGGGCGATGGTGTCTGAGAAGAGGAAGTTCTCCTGCGGCACATAGGCGCAGGCATTGCGCACCGAGTGGATGGACACGCGGTTCACATCCTGCCCGTCCACGAAGAGGGTGCCGTCCGGCACATTGTAGGTGCGGAGCAGCAGGTCCACCAGCGCGGTCTTGCCCGCACCGGTCTTGCCCACGATGCCCACGCTCTCGCCGGGTTCAATTTTGAAGGAAATGTTCTTGAGCACGTCGAACTCGCCGTCCGGGTAGCGGAAGGTCAGGTCCCGGAACTCGATGGCGCCCTTCGGGTCCTTCAGGTCGGGCACACCGGGGCGGTCGGCCACATCGATGGGGGCATCCAGCAGCTCGGTGATCCGGTTGAGGGACGCCTTGCCGCGGGAAGTCTTCTCGATGAGCATGGACACGGCCATGATGGGCCAGACGATGGCTTCGAAGTAGCCGATGTACTCCACGAGCTGGCCTGCATTGAACCGGCCGCAGTAGACCAGATAGCCGCCGTAGCCCAGGATGATGCAGATGACCGACTCGACGAAGAGGGTCACGAGGACTTCCAGCAGGGTGGCGATCTTGGTGTAGGTGACGTTGATCTCCTCGTTCTCCTTGTTCAGCTTCCGGAAGGCCAGCAGCTCTTTCAGCTCTTTGACGAAAGCCTTGATGACTGCGATGCCGGAGAAGTTCTCCTGTGCAAAGTCGGAGAGATCCGAGAAGGCCTGCTGGCGTTCCTCCCAGCGCCGGGTCATCACCTGGCTCATCAGCGTACCGATGACGAACATCATGAGGGCCGGGATGAGGGCGAGCATCGTCAGCCGGACGTCCATCCTCATTTTTCACAGTAGAATCTCCATTGGGCGGTTCACTTTTTCTTGCCCTGTGACACAAATTTGCATATACTTATTTTATCAAATAACATCAGGAGAAACCCATGATCTATTTAAAAAATCCCCTGTGCCTTGGCATGGAAGAATCAGAATATAAAGAAATGCTCGCTCTGGGCGGTATGCGCCAGAAAAATTTTGAAAAAAATGAAGTGATTTTGTCTGCCGGATGCACCACGCACGAGATCGGGCTGGTGCTGTCCGGAAGCGTTAATATTGAAAATCTCGACCTGTGGGGCAGCAAAAGCATTTTGAGCAACATCGGTGCCGGACAGGTTTTCGGGGAAACTTATGCATTTTCCCACGAAACACTGATGGTCGATGCGGTTGCTGCCCAGCAGACCGATATTCTATTCTGGAATCTGGATATTCTCGTCCACACGCCGCATCCCGCAAGCACCTGGCAGCCAAAATTTATCCGGAATCTGCTACAGATCTCCCTGCGCAAAAATCTCGCGCTCTCCCAGCGGATTTTCTGTACGACACCGAAAACGATCCGCGGGCGGCTGCTTGTCTATCTGTCAAACCAGGCGGCAAAAGCCGGCAGCAATCATTTTAAGATTCCGTTTGACCGACAGGGGCTGGCGGACTATCTGAATGTCGACCGCAGTGCGCTTTCCAAAGAGCTTGGCAAAATGCGGGACGAAGGAATTCTGACCACCCGGAAAAATGCGTTTACCCTGTACGGATTGTCTCATGAGCCGCTCCTTTATGTTTCATTTTCAAAGGCCTTTCACTAATAATACAAACGAAAAATCGGAAAGGTTACAAAAAAAGGAACCCTGTCCGGATATCTTTCCGGACAGGATTCCTTTTTATTATGTTCTCCTACTCTGCCAGCTTAAACCTGCCAACCAGATTTTTCAGTCCTTCCGACTGTGCGGAAAGCTCCTGGCTTGTTGCAGAAGTCTCTTCCGCAGCTGCGGAGTTGCTCTGTACGACACTGGAAATCTGCTCGATTCCCTGCTCGATCTGCTTTAACATATCTGCCTGCTCGGTAGAACTCTCGCTGGCGCCCTTTGCCGCATTCGCAAAATCATTCATGGATTCAAGAATCTTATTTAATGCAGCAACCGTCTTTTCTGTAATCTGGTTTCCGTTTTCAATTTCCTGCAGAGATTTTTCAATCAGATCGCGAGTATTGACTGCCGCCTGTGCACTATCACCCGCCAGCATACCCATCTGGTCACCTTTCACACGGTCGAAACCTTTTCCGGCTCCAGACAGTCCGCGGAAGATGTTACC
>ENA-UEQK01000298-UEQK01000298.1-human-gut-metagenome-genome-assembly--contig:-NODE-298-length-36531-cov-14.575191_pt1 | contig 36531 bp, 36 predicted proteins | sample MGYA00242939_ERZ507942 | MGnify/ENA primary metagenome ERZ507942 (study PRJEB26167, sample SAMN06115485) | human gut metagenome | host: Homo sapiens | place: China:Chongqing | collected 2015-03-30... | reverse complement strand
CGGACAGCAAACGCTGTCCGCCCCCTTGCAAGATATGGTGTCAACTTGTGTCCCTATGAACATTACCCGAACCCATACGGAGGTTTTTTATGCTGTCAGGCACAGCGGCTGGCTACCGAATAGCAGTCAGGCAAGGTGGAAGCCGACAGCCAATGTGCCAAAAAGAAACAGTACAACAATGGCGGTCTGTGTATATGGATGGATCAGTGTATCTCGCCCCCAAAAACGGGGAGAGTCTATCATGTGCATACTATATTGGCGCCTTTTTCCCCTGGGAATCCTGCAAAACAAAAAAATCCGCACCAGACTCAGCAGCAATAAAAGGACTTCACAACATACGCCGCCCCATGCACTAACATCAGGATTGAACTCTTCTATGTACCAAGCCACGAGAAGTCCGCCACAGGGGATCAGGATTCCCAAAATATCCACAATCCTTTGCTTCGCAAATGGATCATCCTTTCTGCCAGTCATATCAAAACCTCCCACTTTACCACACCGATCCGTTCAATGATATCACGGCAGCATCACCTGGTCAAGCACGGGAGCAGCAGACTTCTCAACCGCGGCATATTCTATTTTTTTGAATTTTCACTTGACGCGAACGCTTGTTCGATGTATGATTATGGCATTGAAAGAACATCTGTTCGATTGGAGGGTTTATGATGACTGGATGGGGCTTCTTTTTTACATTGATGGGCGTGACTACGCTGGCGGCTCAGGTATTCCGTGTGGTGGACTATATTGAGCGGCCTGCCCGGCATCCCCGCCGGAGCGCCGCCCGGTAAGCCATGGATGTTCTCAGCAAGCTGGAGATCCTGACAGACGCCGCCAAATACGACGCAGCCTGCACCTCCAGCGGCAGCCGCCGGGGATTCAAACAGGGGTGGATCGGCAACACGTCCTCGTCTATCGCCGGGTGCTGCCACACATTCTCCGCTGACGGGCGGTGCGTGACTCTTTTAAAAGTACTGATGAGCAACTGCTGCGTCTACGACTGCGCCTACTGCGTCAACCGCCGCAGCAATGACACCCGCCGGGCCGCCTTCACGCCGGAGGAGCTGGCGGATCTTACCATCAATTTCTTCCGGCGGAATTATATCGAGGGGCTGTTTCTCTCCTCCGGCGTCCTGCGGAACCCGGACTATACCATGGAGCAGATGATCCGGGCCATTCGAATCCTGCGGGAGACGTACCGCTTCAACGGATACATTCACGCCAAGGCTATTCCCGGCGCCGCCCCGGAGCTGGTGGAACAGCTGGGACTGCTGGTGGACCGGCTCAGCTGCAATATCGAGCTGCCCTCCGAAGCGGGACTGCGGACACTGGCCCCCGAAAAAACCAAAACCGCGATTCTGGCCCCTATGCGGCAAATCCAGAACCGCAGGATTCAGAACAAAGAGGAACTGGTGAAATACCGCCACACGCCGAAGTTCGCTCCGGCAGGCCAAAGCACACAGATGATCGTAGGGGCCACGCCGGACAGCGATCTGCATATCCTGCGATTGACTCAGGGGCTTTATGACCGATATCAGCTGAAGCGGGTGTTCTTTTCCGCCTATGTGCCGGTGGTGGAAAATGCACTCCTTCCCGCCAGAGGAACCAAGCCGCCCCTGCTGCGGGAGCATCGGCTCTATCAGGCGGACTGGCTTCTGCGCTTTTACGGCTTCCGGGCCGAGGAGCTGCTGGATGAAAAGACCCCCTCCTTCGATCCCCGGCTGGATCCCAAATGCTGCTGGGCCTTGCGGCACCCTGAATTCTTCCCGGTGGAGGTAAACCGGGCCGACTATGAGGCGCTGCTGCGGGTTCCCGGTCTGGGTGTCGTTTCCGCCCGCCGGATCCTGACCGCCCGGCGCTCCGGCCCCCTGCGGGTGGAAAACCTGCCGAAGCTGGGCGTTGTCATGAAGCGGGCGCAGTATTTTCTGACGGCCAACGGCCAGATGGCGGACGGGCTGCGTTTCACGCAGGACAGCCTGCTCCGAAACCTCATCGCCGCAGAGCAGTCGCAGCTGCCCCAGCCGGAATTGCAGCAGCTGTCCCTGTTCGATTCCGCCGGATCGCTGCGGGAGGCCACCCCATGAATGAAATGGTCTACCTTTACGACGGCAGCTTTGAAGGGCTGCTCTGCTGCATTTTTGACAGTTATGCCAACAAGGAAATCCTCACCGCCATTTTCAGCGATGAGGATTTTGCGCCAACGTTATTTCCCACCCGCACGGTCTCCACAGACGTCGGACACGCCGGCCGGGTGCTTCGCAAAATTCACAAACTCTCCCCTTACGCAGAAGAGCTGCTGCGCCGGGGCTACCTCACCTGCATGGACGAGAAAGAGATCCGTCTCTACCGTCTGGTGGTGAAGCTTTTGCGGGATGGCGCCGGTTTTCTGCGTGATTTCTCCAACGAAACCCTGCACCCTGTGGCAGCGGCCGTCCGGCATCTCAACGGAGAGGCCCATCTGCTGAAAGGGTTTATCCGTTTTTCGGAGTTGGGTGGTGTTTTAGGCAGCGAGATCGAACCTAAAAACCGGGTCCTCCCTGTTTTACGCAGTCACTTCTGCTCCCGCTATCAGAACGAAAAATTTTTCATTTACGACCGCACCCACCACGAGGCGCTGTTCTATGCCGCCGGAAAGGCTGTGATCCGTCCGCTGGCGGATTTTCAGATGGCTCCGCCGGATGAAGCGGAGGCCAACTACCGGCTGCTGTGGAAGCGGTTTTACGACACCATTGCCATCAAGGAGCGGGAAAATCCCAAGCTGCGGATGAGCAATATGCCCAAGCGTTACTGGAATACCATGACGGAATTTCAGGACGCATCCTATTTTACGCCGGCAGCATCTTCCGCAGCCGTTCCAGCCCCCGGCGCTCCAGCCGGGAGATCTGTACCTGAGACACCCCCAACACACGGGCTGTCCGCTCCTGCGTCAGCCCCTTGAAATAGCGGAGCAGGATGGTCATCCGCTCTTTTTCCGGCAGCTGGTTCACCGCTTCCCGCAGGGCGATCCGCTCCACCAGCGCGTCTTCCGGCGCTTCCGTCCCCAGGATCCCCTCAAGGGCCAGCCCCTCCGCCGTTTCCCGCTGTAAGGAATCCGGCGTTTCCGTGGCCAGATCAATCTGGGCGATCTCCTCCGGCGTCCAGCCGGTTCGCTCCGCCAGCTCGGAAAGAGACGGCTCCCGCCCCAGCTCCTGCCGCAGCCGCTCCCGGAGGGTGTAGAGCGTCAAGGACTGCTCCCGGACGCTGCGGCCCACCTTGATCGCGCCGTCATCCCGGAGAAAACGCCGGATCTCTCCGGCAATTTTGGGAACGGCATAGGTGGAAAAGCAGGTTCCGTAAGCAAAATCGAACCCTTTTACCGCTTTCAGAAAACCAAGGCAGCCAAGCTGATACAGATCGTCCGGCTCCACACCCCGGCCATAGTAGCGGCGCACCACGCTCCAGATCAGCCCGTTGTTTTCCAGCACTGCCTGCTCGCAGGCATCCCGGTCCCCCTCCTGAGCAGCCCGCAGCAGTTCCAGCGCAGCACTCATCGCTTCACGCGCGGGGCGATCCGCTTCTTCATCACCACCGTAGTCCCCCGCCCCGCTGTGGAACGTACCGTCAGGCTGTCCATGAAGCTCTCCATAATGGTAAAGCCCATGCCGCTCCGCTCATCGCCGCCAGTGGTAAACATGGGCTGCCGGGCTTTATCAATATCAGGAATGCCCCGGCCATAATCCCGCACCGTCAGCTCCAGCACGTTCCCCTCGCAGATCCGGGCCTTAACCACCACCTTTCCAATGCTATCCGGGTAAGCGTGGACAATGGCATTGGTGGCCGCTTCGGAAACCGCTGTCTTGATGTCCTCCAATTCATTGAGCGTGGGGTCCATCTGGGCCGCAAAGCACGCCACCGCGGAGCGGGCAAAGCCCTCGTTGCTGCTCTGGCTGGGGAATTGCAGGGTCACTTCATTTTCCGCTTTCGTTTTCATTATGTAAACCTCCTGTTCACTTGATGGAAACCAGCCGCCCGATCCCGGCGGCATCCAGAACCCGTTTGGCCTGTGCCGGTATGTTCCGGATCACCACGCTGCCCTCCAGCAGCTGCATCCGCTGCTGGGAGCGGAGTATCAGGGCAATCCCGGAGCTGTCCATAAATGTCACCCCGGAAAAATCCAGAATCAGCAGTCTGGGAAGCGCCGCGTCAATGGCCATTTCCACGTCTTTCAGCGCATTCCGCGCACCATGATGATCGATTTCTCCGCTGAGTTCCAGCAGCAGTTCCCGCTCGTTGTCCCGCGCTCGTATTTCCATAGTATTCCCTCTTTTGTCGAATTTTATCCGCAGCAGTCCTTAATCCGTCTGCTTTGCAGTCGGATCTGCACAGGCGGCTGCTTTTGCTGTCCGTCCGCTGATGCCGGGAATCCATCTGAAAAAGCCGTGCAAAGGCGTTTTCAGCTTTTTCTACGGTGATAGTAGCATAGACCCGGCCAGCATTCTGTCGAAGTGCGGTTCCCGTCAAACTTTTTTATGTAAAGCAATGTCAACCGCTCTTCTCAAGGAAAAATCTGCGGTCTTTTCCACTGGACCGGACTTTCTCCTGTATAGCAGCCACATGGCAGGAACGGTCGGTTCATACCTCTTTCAGTCGGAAAAAATATTCCGGCAGGGAAAGCCCATGCTTTTGCCAACTGCCGCTGCCGAATCCAGACTGCTCATTAGATAACAAAAGGAACCATGCGATGCATGGTTCCTTTTATTGCAGCGTGTCGAAAAGCTTTTTCGACACGCTGCTGCAAGTTTTTCTGCACTTTTAGTTTTTCTGCACTTTTCAAGTAGAGAAAAACTTATGATTGAAAACGAAAGACACCCCTCCTGGGTTTCTTTCGTAACTATCTTCCTTCCCGCCGCGCAACATTTCCGTGTTGATCGCCAGTTGCTAACACAAGGAACCATGCGGTGCATGGTTCCTTGTGTTTATCACATATTCCCGACGCGCAGGCGTTTTTGCCCTGCGCTGCCGTCTTTGAAATGAAGTGCTGCGGTTCCAAGGTATCTATGCGGTGCAAGCCGTTCTGAACAGTGCCTGCGATTTTTAGGAGAGCGTCCTTTCGCGGAGGATCAGACAGCCTTGTTCAACGGTTTCCAAGCGGGATCAATATTCCGCTTCGCCGGTATAGACCAGCCTGGCATCGCCGGTCAGGGTGATCTTCTCGTCCGTGTAGTTCACCACCAGATCGCCGCCGGCGGCCCGGACAGTCACATCCCGGCCCTTTTCGCACATACCGTTGGCCACGGCCGCCACCACGGCGGCACAGGCGCCGGTGCCGCAGGCCATGGTCTCCCCGCTGCCCCGCTCCCAGACCCGCATCTTGATGGTGCTGGGATTCACCACGCGGATGAACTCCGTGTTGATCCGCTCCGGGAAATAGGGCGCGTGTTCAAACCGGGGGCCGATGAAATCCACATCCACATCGTCCACCCGCGGGCAGAACACCACGCAGTGGGGGTTGCCCACATCCACGCAGGTGATATTGAAGGACTGGCCGCCGATGAACACCGGGTAATCCACCACGGTCTTTTCCGGGATGGTGAAACGGAGGGCCTCTGCATCCAGCGTAGCCTGCCCCATATCCACGCAGGCGGAAGTCACCTTGCCGTTCGTGGTGTAAAGGTGGACCTCCCGGACACCGCTTCCCGTCTCGATCAGCAGGTCTTCCTTTTTTACAATGCCGTAGTCATACAGATACTTGCCCATGCACCGCAGCGCGTTGCCCGCCATGGTGCCCTCGCTGCCGTCGGCGTTGAACATCCGCATTTTCGCATCCGCAATGCCGGAGGGCTCCATGAGGATAATGCCGTCGGCGCCGATGCCGTAATGCCGGTCGCAGAAGGTGACGCACAGGGACTCCGGGCAGGTGATCTCGCCATGGAAGTTCTCCAGAAAGATATAGTCGTTGCCGCAGGTCTGCATCTTGGCAAACTTCAGCTTCTGGCGCTCCGTCCGCAGATGGCAGATGTCGATCAGCTCCGTGTTGTGCTGGTTGTAGCGGCTGGCCAGAATGTCCGTCAGGGCATTGGCGGTATCCAGAGACGTCAGGCACGGGATCCCCAGCTGGACGCAGCGGTGATTCAGGTGGATAAAGTCCTTGATATAGGTGGGTTCCGTGGAGCCGGTGAGGATCACATAGTCGATCCGGCCATTTTCCAGCAGCTGGAACACCCGGTTGTCCTTGCCCAGCTTGCCCACGATCTCCACATCCGTGCCGAGGCGGGAAATTTCTCTGGCCGTGCCGTCGGTGGCGTAGAGCTTGTAGCCCATTTCGTCCAGCTTCCGGGCGATGTTGACGATTTCCGGCTGATCCCGGTGGTTGACGGAGATCAGAACGCCGCCGCGGGTGGCCTTTTCCACCTTATAGCCGGCGGAAACCAGGCCCTTGAACAGCGCCTCCTGCATATTCTTGCCAAGGCCCAGCACCTCGCCGGTGGATTTCATTTCCGGGGAGAGGGCGGCATTGGCATCGGTGATCTTCTCGAAGGAGAACACCGGCACCTTCACCGCCACATAAGGCGGCTGGCGGTACAGGCCGGTGCCGTACCCCAGAGAGGCCAGCGGCTGGCCCACCATGACGCGGGTAGCCAGATCCACCATGGGAACGCCTGTGACCTTGGAAATGTACGGCACGGTACGGCTGGCTCTGGGGTTCACCTCAATGACATACAGCTCATTCTGGTAAATGAGGTACTGGATATTGATCAGGCCATGGGTTCCCAGAGACAGCGCCAGCTTTTCCGAACAGTCCACAATGATTTTCAGCATCTTGTCACCGATGGAGAAGGGCGGGTAAACGGCGATGGAGTCGCCGGAGTGAACGCCGGTGCGCTCGATGTGCTGCATGATGCCGGGGATCAGAACGTCCTTGCCGTCGGAAATGACGTCCACTTCCAGCTCCTTGCCCATAAGGTACTGATCCACCAGCACCGGGTTTTCGATCTTGCCGGAGAGGATGACCTCCATATAAGTCCGCACGTCCTCGTCGTTATGGGCGATGACCATATTCTGGCCGCCGATGACATAGCTGGGCCGCAGCAGCACGGGATACCCCAGCTCATGGGCAGCGTCCAACGCCTCCTGCATCCCGGTGATGCCCCGTCCCTGAGGCCGCTTGATGGAAAACCGCTCCAGCAACTCGTCGAACCGCTCCCGGTCCTCCGCCATGTCGATGGACTCGGCAGAGGTTCCCAGAATGGGAATCCCGTGGCTGTCCAGGAATTTGGTGAGCTTGATGGCCGTCTGGCCGCCGAAGGCCACCACGACGCCTACCGGCTTCTCCACCTCGATGATGTGCATCACATCCTCCGGGAACAGCGGCTCGAAGTACAGGCGGTCGGCGGTATCGTAGTCAGTGGAAACCGTTTCCGGGTTGTTGTTGACAATGACCACCTCATAGCCCAGCTCCTTCAGCGTCCAGACACAGTGGACGGAGGAGTAGTCAAACTCGATGCCCTGTCCGATGCGGATGGGGCCGGAACCCAGCACCATAATGACCGGCTTGCCGCTGCGGGGGAAGGTGCGGGATTCGCAGAACCGGTCAAAAGAGGAGTAGAAATAGGGGGTCTCCGCGTCAAACTCCGCGCCGCAGGTGTCCACCATCTTGTAGACGGCGGTCTTGCTGTCACAGGGCAGGGCTTCCGCGCCGGACAGCCGCTTGAGAGTCTCGTCAGGGTAGCCCAGCTTCTTGCCGGTCTCATAATGCTCCGGGGTGAGGCCGTCCGCTTCCAGCGCCTTCTCAAAGTCAGCCATTTTTTTCAGCTTGGCAAGGAACCAGCGGTCAATGCGGGTGATGCTGAAAATCTCGTCGATGGAGGTGCCGGATTTCAGGGCTTCAAAAATGGTGAACAGCCGGTGGTCATCCACCCGGCGGAGCCGCTCCCAGATGGGGGCGTGATCCTCCGGGTCCTTTTTGCGGTTCAGGCTGTCCAGCCCCACTTCCGCGCCCCGGACGGCCTTCATCAGCGCCATTTCAAAGCTGGGGGCAATGGCCATGACTTCGCCGGTGGCCTTCATCTGGGTTCCCAGCTTCCGGCTGGCATCGGCAAACTTGTCAAAGGGCCACTTGGGCATTTTCACCACGATGTAGTCCAGCGTCGGCTCAAAGCAGGCGCAGGTCTTGCCGGTGATGTCGTTTTTGATCTCGTCCAGCGTGTAGCCCAGCGCGATCTTCGTGGTGATCTTGGCGATGGGATAGCCGGTAGCCTTGGAGGCCAGCGCCGAAGAACGGGACACGCGGGGGTTCACCTCGATAACGGCGTACTCAAAGCTGTCGGGATTCAGCGCCAGCTGCACGTTGCAGCCGCCCACGATGCCCAGATGGGTGATGATGTCCAGAGACGCCTTGCGGAGCATCTGGAACTCCTTGTCCGCCAGCGTCTGGGTGGGGGCTACCACGATGGAGTCGCCGGTATGGACGCCCACCGGGTCGAAGTTTTCCATGGAGCAGACGGCGATCACATTGCCCACGCCGTCCCGCATGGTCTCAAACTCGATTTCCTTCCAGCCGAAGATGGCCCGCTCCACCAGAATCTGCGTGATGGGGGAGGCATCCAGACCGGTCTGGGCGATGATCCGCAGCTCTGCCTCATTGGCTGCCGCGCCGCCGCCGGCGCCGCCCAGCGTAAAGGCGGGGCGGACGATCACCGGGTAGCCGATGCGGTCGGCTACCGCCAGCGCGTCCTCCACCGTTTCGGCAATGTCCGAGGCAATTACCGGCTGGCCGATCTCCGCCATGGCTTCCTTGAAAAGTTCCCGGTCCTCGGCGCGGGAGATGGCTTTCGCATCCGTTCCCAGCAGACGGACGCCCTGCTCGGCAAGAAATCCCTCCTTATCCAGCTGCATGGCCAGCGTCAGGCCGGTCTGGCCGCCCAGCCCTGCCAGAATGGAGTCGGGCTTCTCCTTTTTGATGATGCGCTTGATGGTTTCCGTGGTCAGCGGCTCCAGATAGATCTCGTCCGCCATGGCCTGATCGGTCATGATGGTGGCGGGGTTGGAGTTGCACAGCACCACGTTCACGCCGGCTTCCTTCAGAATGCGGCAGGCCTGCGCGCCGGCATAGTCGAACTCGGCGGCCTGTCCGATGACAATGGGGCCGGAGCCGATGACGAGAACTTTTTTGATCCGTTTATCCAGAGGCATTACAGCTCTCCCCCTTTCATCAAATCCACAAACCGGTCAAAGAGGAAGGATGTATCCTTGGGGCCGGTGCAGGCTTCCGGGTGGAACTGGACGGTAAACGCCTTCAGCTCCGGGTAGTCGATGCCCTCGCAGGTGCCGTCGTTGGCATTGGCAAAGCGAACCCTGCCCAGCTTCACCGTGTCGCTGTCCACGGCATAGCCGTGGTTCTGGCTGGTGATATAGGTGCGGACGCCCTCCATATCCCGGACAGGCTGGTTCACCCCCCGATGGCCGTACTTCAGCTTGTAGGTGCTGCCGCCTGCGGCCAGCGCCGTCAGCTGGTGGCCAAGGCAGATCCCGAACATGGGAACCTTCCCCAGCAGCTTTCGGATCTGTTCGATCTGGTACACGTTTTCCGCCGGGTCGCCGGGGCCGTTGGAGAGCATGACGCCGTCCGGGTCCGCCGCCAGAATTTCCTCCGCAGAGGTGCCGGCAGGCAGAACGGTAACGGTGCAGCCCCGCTTTTGCAGCTCCCTGACGATGTTGCGCTTGGCGCCGTAATCCAGAAGGGAAACGCGGAAGCGCTCCTCCCCTTCCGCCGGATGGACGGAGGCCTCCCGGCAGGAAACGGCCTCCACCACGCCGGTGACGGCGTAGGTCTCAATGGGGGTCAGGTCGGTGGGGACTTCATCGCAGATCGCCGCGTTCATCACGCCGTGTTCCCGGATGATGCGGGTCAGCTCACGGGTATCCACGCCGTACAGTCCCGGCACGCCCTGCTCCTTCAGGAAGGTATCCAGATCGCAGTCCGTGCGGAAATTGGAGGGCGCGTTGCACTGCTCCCGCACCACATAGCCCCTGACGCAGCAGGCGCCTTCAAAATCTTCCCGGATGATACCGTAGTTGCCGATGAGGGGGTAGGTCTGCATGACGATCTGCCCGGCATAGCTGGGATCCGTCAAGGTCTCGATATAGCCGCACATACCCGTGGTGAACACCAGCTCGCCCACGGTATCCGTCTCCGCGCCGAAGCGCACGCCCTCAAACACCCGGCCATCCTGTAAAATCAAATAGCCTTTTTTCATGGGATTCTCCTTCTCTGGAACTTACTTGCCCGCTTCCGTCTCGCAATAGATGCAGCGGTAAATATGCTTAGTTCGATCCGTCAGCACAAACTCCTGAGGCAGTTCCTGCTCCACAGAGGTGATGCAGCGGGGATTCTTGCACTTCAGTACGCCCCGGATCCGCTCCGGCAGCTTCAGCCCCCGCTTTTCTATCAGCTTGCCGTCATGGATGATGTTGACCGTGATGGTGGGATCCACATAGCCGATGAGATCCCAGTCCAGCTCCATCTCCCGGTCGATCTTGATGATGTCCTTCCGGCCCAGCTTGCCGCTGGTGACGTTTTTCAGGATGGCCACCGTGCAGTCCAGCCTGTCCAGCCCCAGAATGTTGTACAGCTCCATGGCCTTGCCGGCGCTGATATGGTCGATGACAATGCCGTTCTGAATGGAATCAATAATCATGTCCGTTCTCTCCTCTCACTGAATGCCCAGCAGCTTCATAATCAGCGCCATACGGATATAGCGGCCGTTCTGAGCCTGCCGGAAATAGCTGGCCCGCGGGTCGCTGTCCACCGCCACGGAAATCTCGTTCACACGGGGCAGCGGATGCAGGATCCGCAGATCCGCCTTGGCGTTGGCCAGCTTGTCCGGGGTGAGGATGTAGCTGTCTTTCAAGCGGAGGTAATCCTCCTCGTTGAAGAAGCGCTCCTTCTGGACGCGGGTCATGTACAGGATATCCAGCTCCGGCATGACCGCTTCCAGCGAGGTGGACTGGGTATAGGGGATGTTGTTGGCCTTGATATACTGCTCCTTGACATAGCGGGGCAGCTTCAGCTCCTCCGGGGAGATCAGCACAAAGCGGATACCGGTATAACGGCTCATGGCCGCCACCAGAGAGTGGACGGTGCGGCCGAATTTCAGGTCGCCGCACAGGCCGATGGTCAGGTTGTCGAAATGGCCCTTTTCCTTATAGATGGTCATCAGATCCGTCAGGGTCTGGGTGGGGTGGTTGTGGCCGCCGTCACCGGCGTTGATCACCGGCACCAGAGAGTGCATGGAAGCCACCAGCGGCGCGCCCTCCTTGGGGTGGCGCATGGCGATGATGTCGCAGTAGGCGCTGACCACCCGGATGGTATCCGCCACGCTCTCGCCCTTGCTGGCGGAGGAGCTGTTGGCGGAGGAGAAGCCCAGAACCTGTCCGCCCAGCGACAGCATGGCGCTCTCAAAGCTCAGGCGGGTGCGGGTAGAGGGTTCAAAGAACAGCGTCGCCAGGATCTTGCCGTCGCACTTGTGGGCGTATGCGGCAGGATTCGCCATAATGTCGCAGCCCTTTTTCACCAGCTCGTCGATCTCCTGGGTGGACAGCTGCATAATATCGATCAAATTTTCCATATTAGTCCTTTCCTCCATGAATCCAACTTTCGTCAGACGGGTCATCCCGGAATTTCAGCAGACGGGCCACATCCTCCTGAGAGATATAGCCCTCCTCCGCGCCGACCTGCGCGATGGTGTCCAGATTGCTGAGGCTTACATTCTTCACACCGGCGGCGGCCATCCGCTCGATGCCCTTCTTCATGCCGTAGGTAAAGATGCTGACCACGCCCAGCACCTCGGCCCCCGCTTCCCGCAGGGCTTCCACGGTTTCCAGCACACTGCCGCCGGTGGAGATCAGATCCTCGACGACCACCACCTTCTCGCCCTTGTCCAGACGGCCCTCGATGCGGTTCTGGCGGCCGTGATCCTTGTTGCCGGAACGGACGTAGCCCATGGGCAGGCCCAGCAGATGGGCGGCGATGGCGGCGTGGGCAATGCCTGCGGTGGCGGTTCCCATCAGGACTTCCGCCTCCGGGTACTCCCGCTTCACGGTATCGGCAATGGCCTGCTCCACCTCGTTCCGGGCTTCCGGCGCCGTCAGGATCAGGCGGTTATCGCAGTAAATGGGGCTTTTGATGCCGCTGGCCCATGTAAACGGCTCCTGCGGGCGGAGAAATACCGCTTTGATCTCCAGCAGCCGTCTGGCTACGCGCACTTGAATGCTGTCCATAGTTTGTTCTCCTTTATATCCACAATTTTGTCTGTTCTCTTCCGAATCAGCCCACGAACTCCGCCACACAGCGGCGGTAGGCGGCTACGGGGTCCTCCGCCTGGGTGATGGGACGGCCCACCACGATATAGTCGGAGCCAAGCTCCTTTGCTCTGGCCGGGGTAGTGACCCGCTTCTGATCGCCTGCATCCCCGCCGGCAAAGCGCACACCGGGCGTGACCGTCAGGAAGTTCCTGCCGCAGCGCTCATGGATGCTGCCGGCCTCCAGCGGGGAGCATACCACGCCGTCCAGCCCCACGATGGAGGCAATCTCCGCATAGTGGAGGACTACCTCCTCCATGGGCTTTTCGATCCACAGCTCCTTTTCCAGCATATCCTGATCCGTAGAGGTCAGCTGAGTCACGGCGATCAGCAGCGGCCGGGTTCCGTCCGGCCGGGTCAGACCTGCCAGCGCAGCGGACATCATGGCGCCGGTACCGGCAGCGTGGACATTCACAATGTCCACATCCAGCGCGGACAGGGCCGCCATGGCCTTTTTGACAGTGTTGGGAATGTCATGGAGCTTGAGATCCAGAAAGATCTTGTGTCCCCGCGCCCGGATCTCCCGGACAACAGAGGGGCCTTCCGCATAGAACAGCTCCATGCCGATCTTCACAAAGGGCTTTTCCTCCGTAAACTGATCCAGAAAAGCCAGCGTCTTTTCCCGGCCGTCGAAATCCAGCGCAACGATAACGTCCTTACCCATGATGTGCTCCTCCTATAATCTCCGTCAGATTTTCCACGCCGTACCGCGCCATGGCGGCAGGCAGTTCTTCCACGATATGTTTGCAGGCAAAAGGCTCTGTCAGGTTGGCGGCCCCCACGCCGACAGCCGTGGCGCCTGCCAGTATCAGCTCGATGACGTCCTCCGCCGTGGTGACGCCGCCCATGCCCACAATGGGGATGGACACCGCTTCATAGACCTGATAGACCATCCGCACCGCCAGCGGGAACATTCCCGGCCCGGACATACCGCCGGTGCCATTGGCCAGCAGCGGTCTGCGGCGCTTGAGGTCGATCCGCATCCCCGGCAGGGTGTTGATGAGGCTGACGCCGTCGGCCCCCGCATCCTCGCAGGCCCTCGCCACCGCGGCGATATCCGCCGCCGTGGGGGACAGCTTCAGAATGATGGGCTTTTTCGTCACCGCCCGGACAGCCTTTGTCACCTCTGCGGCGGCCTTTGGGTCTGCGCCGAAGGCCGCGCCGCCGCCGTGGACATTGGGGCAGGAGATATTCACCTCCAGCCAGCCCACCTGGGCCTGTGCGTCCAGCTTTTCGCAGACCTCGGCGTATTCCTCCACGGAAAAGCCGCTGACATTGGCCATGACCGGCTTGTGAAACACCTTTTTCAGCCGGGGCAGCTCCTCTGCAATGACGGCGTCCACGCCGGGGTTTTGCAGCCCCACGGCGTTCAGCAGACCGCCTGCGTACTCCGCGATACGGGGCGTGGGATTGCCGAACCGGGGCTCCCTCGTGGTCCCTTTGAAGGAGAAGGTTCCCAGCAGGTTGATATCGTACAGCTCCGCAAATTCATAGCCGTACCCGAAGGTGCCGCTGGCGGGGATGATGGGGTTGTCCAGCGTCAGGCCGCAGAGAGTCACCTGTGTATTCACCATATGATCTCCTCCTTTTCCAGCACCGGGCCGTCCTTGCAGATCCGCTTATTGCCGTATTTCGTCTTGCAGGAGCAGCCCATGCAGGCGCCGAAGCCACAGCCCATCCGCTCCTCAAAGCTGAACTGGCCGGAGGTCGTGCAGGCGCCGTATACCGCTTTCAGCATCGGCTCCGGGCCGCAGGTATAAAGATAGGTAGAATCCGATACGGCGGCCATGCCGTCCGTCACCAGACCGCGGAGGCCGGCGCTGCCGTCCGCCGTGGCAAGAATGATTTCCGCACCCAAGGCCCGGAACTCCTCCGCCAGAAAGATCTCCGAAGCGCGGTTGAAGCCCAGCACGGCGGTGACGCGCTTGCCTTGGGCGACCAGCCGCTTGGCAAGGCCGTACAGCGGTGGGATGCCCACGCCGCCGCCCACCAGCAGCGGGCGCTCCCCGCTGCGGGACACATCGAAGCCATTGCCAAGGCCCGTCAGCACATCCAGCACCGTACCGGGCGCCATGTGGGTCATCATCTCCGTGCCGCGGCCCAGCACCTTATAAATCAGGGTCACTTCCCCATCCGTCCAGTCGCACACGGAGATGGGACGGCGGAGGAAAAAGCCGGAAAGCTTCAGATTCACAAACTGCCCCGGCGCGGTGATGGCGGTGGTATCCCCGGTCAGCCGCAGGCGGTAGATGCCATCAGCCAGGCGTTTGTTTTCAACGACTGTTAAGTTTGTTTGCTTCACAGAGTTTCTCCTTTCGGCAGATGGTCTGCATCGTACCACGCAATCGTTTCACCCGTTGATGTCAGCAGGCAGCGCCCCTCGACGGTCCACCCTGTAAAGGGAGTTGCCTTGCCAGCGGACAGGAAGTCTGCCGGGTCGATCTGATAGGCGCTGTTCAGGTCGAATACCGTAAATCCCGTGTCCTGCGGGATGCCGAACCGGCGGCAGGGATTGTCATGCAGCAGCTCCATCAGGCGTTTCATGGAAATGATGCCGGTCTTTACCAGACCAGTATACACCAGAGGAAACGCCGTTTCCAGTCCCACAATGCCCATGGCGCTCTTTTCCAGTCCCCGGCTTTTTTCCTCCGGGCTGTGGGGGGCGTGGTCTGTTGCGATCATGTCGATGGTGCCGTCCGCCAGCCCTTCCAGCAGGGCTTCCCGGTCGGCCTTGTCCCGGAGGGGCGGGTTCATCTTGAAGCGGCCGTCCTCCTGCAAGCAGGAATCGTCCAGCAGCAGGTAATGCGGGCCGGTCTCACAGGTGACGTTCAGCCCCTCCGCCTTGGCCTTGCGGATCAGCGCCACGCTCTCCTTCGTGGAAATATGGCAGACGTGGTAGCCGCAGCCGGTTTCCCGCACCAGCTCCAGATCCCGCTGAATGGGCCGCCATTCGCTCTCGGAGCAGATGCCCCGGTGGCCATGGGCTTTGGCATAAGCGCCGTCGTGGATATAGCCGCCGTGCAGCAGGCTGTTGTCCTCGCAATGCGCCACGATCAGCTTGCCCAGCGCCTTGGCACGCTTCATGGCCTCCCGCATCCTGTCCGGGTTCTGGACGCCCTTGCCGTCATCGGAGAAAGCTACTACATAGGGGGCCATGGCTTCCAGATCCGCCAGCGTCTCCCCCTTTTCCCCCTGCGTAATCGCGCCGTAGGGCAGGACCCGCACCACCGCGTCTTTTTCGATGGCATTCAGCTCCGGCCGGAGGTTTTCCAGACTGTCCGGCACTGGGTTCAGGTTCGGCATGGCGCACACCACGGTATAGCCGCCGTGGGCCGCCGCCAGAGATCCGCTGCGGATGGTTTCCTTATAAGAAAAACCCGGCTCCCGAAGATGCACATGAACATCAACGAAACCGGGTAGAACCACGAAAGAAGAAGCATCGACACAAATAGGAGAAACACCACCGCCCAAAGAAACGGAAACATCGCTGCGGGAGAAAACACCGTTCCGGAACACCTGCGCATTTTTGAATACCATCACCACGAGGATCGCTCCTTTCCAAAAATCTCTAAACTTTCGATAGGATACCATGGGCCGCGTCTCCTGTCAAGAGTCTTTTTGTACAAGAGGTATGACCTTTTCCCTGTGCAGTTTGGCTGTCCGGCATTTTGACGGAATTTGACGGATTTCCGCGGGTTTTCTGGTTCACTCCTGCAAAAAAAGGACGCCCTGCCTTTCGGCAGGGCGTCCTTCGGTCTCTGTAGTTTTGTCAGGCCATGGCCTTGGCGGATTCCTCCAGCTTGGCGATCAGCTCCTGATACTTGGCAACCTTCTCCCGTTCGGCATTCACCACGTTTTCGGGCGCGTGGGCCACAAACTTCTCGTTTGCCAGCTTGCCCTCGGTGATCCGCAGGCCGTTGCGGGCCTTTTCCAGCTCCCTGACGATGCGCTCCCGCTCCGCCGCCAGATCCACCAGCTCGCTGAGGGGCAGGTAGGCGGTGGCGTCATGGGTCACCACGCTGATCTGGCCGGTGACGTCCGCCGGAGCCGTCTCCGGGAAGGAGACCTCGCTGGCGTAGGCCAGACGCTGGATGAAGTGCAGTCCCTGCCGGTAAGGCTCCGGCTGGGCGGTGACGATCTGCATCTCCGCCTTTTTGGAGGGAGGAACGTTCATCTCCGCCCGGCGGGCGCGGATGGCCCGGATCAGGTCCATAACGGCCTCCATGGCGTTCTCCTCCGCCGGGAAGTTCAGCGCTTCGCTGTACTCCGGCCACTGGGACATCATCAGGATGTCCTCTGCGCCGCCGCACTTGGGCAGGGCCTGATAGATCTCCTCAGTGATGAAGGGCATGAAGGGGTGCAGCAGCTTCAGAAGGGTCACCAGCACATAGCACAGCACGTTCTGCGCCGTGAGCTTGGCGGCGTCGTCCGCGCCGTTGAGGCGGGTCTTGGTCAGCTCGATATACCAGTCGCAGTAGGTGTCCCAGATGAAGTCATAGACCTTGGCAGAGGCCACGCCGATCTCGAAGCTGTCCAGATTTTCGGTGACTTCCTTCACCAGACGGTTCAGCTTGCTCAGCACCCACTTGTCCTCCCGCTCCAGCTTGTCGGCGGCGGGCAGCTCATAGTGGTCGATGGAGAGGTTCATCATCACGAAACGGCTGGCGTTCCAGATCTTATTGGCAAAGTTCCGCATGGCCTCGCACTTTTCCGTGTAGAACCGGGTGTCGTTGCCGGGGGAGTTACCGGTGATGAGGTTGAAGCGCAGGGCGTCCGCGCCGTACTTCTCCGCCATTTCCAGCGGGTCGATGCCGTTGCCCAGAGACTTGGACATCTTGCGGCCCTTGTCATCCCGGACAAGGCCGTGGATCAGCACGGTGTGGAAGGGGATCTTCTTCATCTGCTCGCAGCCGGAGAAGATCATCCGGGCCACCCAGAAGAAGATGATATCATAGCCCGTGACCATGACGCTGGTGGGATACCAGTAATTCAGATCATCGGTCTGCTCCGGCCAGCCCAAGGTGGAGAAGGGCCACAGAGCGGAGGAGAACCAGGTGTCCAGCACATCCTCTTCCCGCGTCAGATGGGTGCTGCCGCACTTTTCGCAGACAGTGGGATCCTCCCGCTTCACGTTGATATGGCCGCAGTCGTCGCAGGTCCACGCGGGGATCTGGTGGCCCCACCACAGCTGGCGGGAAATGCACCAGTCATGGCAGTTTTCCATCCAGTTGGTGTAGGTCTTGGAGAACCGCTCCGGGACGAACTTCACTTCGCCCTCGTTCACCACCCGCAGGGCTTCCTTGGCCAGCGGCTCCATCTTCACGAACCACTGGGCGGAGATCAGCGGCTCCACATCGTTATGGCAGCGGTAGCAGGTGCCTACGTTGTGGCTGTAAGGCTCCACCTTCACCAGATAGCCCTGCTCCTCCAGATCCTTTACGATGGCCTTGCGGCACTCATAGCGGTCCATGCCGTTGTAAGGGCCGCCGTTTTCGTTGATTTTGCCGTCGTCGGCGATGACGCGGATGACCTCCAGATTGTGGCGCAGGCCCACCTCGAAGTCGTTGGGGTCGTGGGCGGGGGTCATCTTCACCGCGCCCGTGCCGAAGCCAATCTCGCAGTATTCGTCGCCCACAATGGGGATCTCCCGGTTCATGATGGGCAGGATGCACTTTTTGCCAATGAGGTGCTTGAACTTTTCATCATTGGGGTTCACGGCCACGCCGGTATCGCCCATCATGGTTTCGGGACGGGTGGTAGCTACCACGATGTCGCCGCTGCCGTCCGCCAGAGGATAGCGGATATACCACAGGTGGCCGGGCTTGTCCACATACTCCACCTCGGCGTCGGACAGGGCGGTGACGCAATGGGGACACCAGTTGATGATCCGGCTGCCCTTGTAGATGAGGCCCTTGTCATACAGCTCGCAGAAGGTCTCCCGGACGGCCTTGGAGCAGCCCTCGTCCATGGTAAAGCGGGCGCGGCTCCAGTCGCAGGAAACGCCCATCTTCTTCTGCTGCTGGACGATGCGGTTGCCGTATTCCTCCTTCCACTTCCAGACCCGCTCCAGGAACTTCTCCCGGCCCAGGTCATAGCGGGTCTTGCCCTCCTTGACCCGCAGCTCTTCCTCCACCTTGATCTGGGTGGCGATGCCGGCGTGGTCGGTGCCGGGGACCCAGAGGGCGGCGTAGCCCTGCATCCGCTTGAAGCGGGTCAGGATGTCCTGCAGGGTGCAGTCCAGCGCGTGACCCATGTGGAGCTGGCCTGTGACGTTGGGGGGCGGCATGACGATGGAGAAGGGCTTCTTCTTGGAGTCCTCCACGCCCTTGAAGCAGTCATGATCCTCCCACATCTGATAGATGCGGGACTCCACCTGCTGGGGCTCATACACCTTTGGCAGTTCTTTGTTCATTGAAACTCTCCTTTATTTCACGGTCTTACCAGATTTTGAAAACAAAACGCCCTGAGCCATAAGGCTCAGGGCGAACAAAAGTCCGTGGTACCACCTGGATTCCACGCAAAGCGCGTGACACTTACCGTCTGTAACGGGACACCCGTCCGGCTTACTGGATTTCAGCACGACCGCTCCGCGGTGACTTCACTGACCGTCCGGTAGGGCTTGCACCGTCCGCCCTCTCTCTTGACCGTTAAAATCAGCTACTACTCCGCTTCTCAGCGTTTGAACGGAATTCATTATACGATAGCTTTTGTGCTTTGTCAACCTAAGAAAGCCGCAGAATTTCCTTTTTCAGCCGTTGGATGATGCGCTTTTCCAGCCGGGAGATGTAGCTTTGAGAAATCCCCAGCCGGTCGGCCACCTCCTTCTGGGTCTGCTCCTTTCCTCCGCCCAAGCCGAACCGCAGAGTGATGATCTCCCGCTCCCGTGGTGAAAGGGTATCCAGCGCCGACGCCAGCAGGCACAGGTCCACATCGTCCTCCAGAGGCCGCATGACCACATCCGCTTCGGTACCCAGCACGTCGGAGAGCAGCAGTTCGTTGCCGTCATAGTCCGTGTTCAGCGGCTCGTCGAAGGAGACCTCCACCCGCCGTCCTGCGTTTTTCCGCAGAAACATCAATATTTCGTTTTCGATGCACCGGGAGGCGTAGGTTGCCAGCTTGATATTCTTGTCCGTCCGGTAGGTGCCCACGGCCTTGATGAGACCGATCGTGCCGATGGAAATGAGATCCTCGATGTTGATGCCCGTATTCTCGAACCGGCGGGCGATGTACACCACCAAACGCAGGTTATGCTCGATCAGCTCCTGTCGGGCTGCCTCCTCTCCCAAGCGGTTCAGCAGCTCCGTCTCTCGCTCCCGGCTCAGCGGCGGTGGAAGCGTATCGCTGCCGCCGATATAATGCAGCTCCGGCTCCCGGCACAATCCCAGACGGCACAGCAGCCGCCGCAGCCATTCTCTCATGATTCCTTCTCCCTTCCCCGCCCCATAAAGCGGTATATCCGCCCCCCAGCTCCGTATCCGTCAGGGCGATCCGCAAATTTGGATAACAAACGCCGCCGATCTCCGTCCAATCGCTGCTCACGCTGACCAGCAGCCCGCCTCCCGCCGCCGTCCGCATCGGCAAAAGCTGGGGACGCAGCTTCGGAAAGCGTTGGCGCAATAAAGGTAACGCCTCCGCTGGTGAGCGGTGCTGAATGACCGCCGCAAGCTGCGGAAACCGGGACAGCTCCGCCGTCAGCACCGGTTCCCCGGCGGTGTCCCGCAGGCTGTTGCCCGTGTCCAGCAATGCGGTGAGGGCCACCGTTTGCCCCAGCAGGCACACCGTCACCGGCAGACACTCCCCCCGGATACCGTGGGCGGCCGCCGCCCGAAAGATCACCGTCAGCAGCAGGTAGACCCCTGACGCAGAAAGCAGCAGGGTTTTCCCGTTGACATTCGTATAGAAAATTCCCCGGGCGTTGGGAATGTGCTGCCCCGCCAACAGTCCGAGGGCCAGAACCGTCCCCGCCAAGGCGCAGGCGATGGCGACGGTCAGCAGCGTCAGCCGGAGAAAATGGGTCTCCCGGCCAAAGGCGATGAGCGCCAGCAGCAGCCCCACGCCTGCCTTTACCAGCGTTTCCGTGAGAAAGCCCCCGCCGGGAAGGAACACCGCCGCAGCATACAGCCCGCCCAGCACTCCGCAGAGTAGGTAGCGCCGGCGGCGCAGAGGGATCCCCGCCAGCCGTGCCGTAGAGAGAAACAGCAGGTAGTCCAGCAGGGCGTTGAACAGAAACACGCTGTCCAGATACACCACCGTCATACGCTCTCCCCCCTCTCACAAGGAGATTATAAGCCGGGCCGTTCCGAAAAAAGGTCGAAAGAAAGCCCGGCGGACAAGAAAGCCGTCCGCCGGGCAAACGAGGCGCTTTATACCATCAGCAGCGCGCTGATACCGGTAGCCGCCAAACCAAAGACCAATACGCCCACCAGAATCAGGGCAATGATACGGGTCCGCTTCGGAGTCATTTCGGGGTTCCTCCTTTAACTTCCCCGCTGGCGGGGAGAATTTTTTTGATGCTCTTTTCTACCTTGGACCGTGGCAGCATCAGCTCATGACCGCAGCCAAGGCACTTCAGCTTGATGTCCATGCCCACCCGGGTGATCTCCCATTGCTTGGAGCCGCAGGGGTGGGTCTTTTTCAATTCTACAACGTCTTTTATATGCAGATCCATAAAAGGGCCTCCTGTCACCGCTGCGGCGAAGCCGCATAAGGTGGAATATCAAAGAAAAGGATGTGATCCGTATGCCGGAAAACAGAGGTTACTTACCGGAAGGGCTGTCCGCCCCGCCGCTATACACGCCGGAAATGCTGCGCCGCGCCGTGAGCGATGACACCGTACTGGAGGGGACCGTCCAGCGGTGCGATGGGGACCTGAACCTGTACTTACAGCTTGGGAGCACTTTCGCGAAAATTCCCAGAGAGGAAGTCACCGCTCCGTGGATCAGCGGTGCAGACCGGGAGATCGCCGTTTTATCAAGGGTCGGAAAGCAGGTCTGTTTTACGGTGGAATCCCTCTCCGCCGACGCGAAAGGCGCGCCGACGGCCCTGCTCTCCCGCCGGAAGGTCCAGGAACAGGCTATGGAGGAAATGCGCCGCGGTCTGAAGCCGGGAGCCGTGGTGGTGGGAAAGGTGGTGCGCATGGAGCCCTTCGGGGCCTTCGTGGACATTGGCCGGGGCATCGTGGCTCTGCTGCCCACGGAGTACATCTCCGCCGCCCGCATCCGCCATCCCAACGAGCGGTTCCGGGTAGGGCAGAAAATTCTGGCAGTGGTCAAGGTCTTTGACCGGGAAAACCGGCGGATCACCCTGACCCACAAGGAGCTGTTAGGCACCTGGCTGGAAAACGCCAGCCGCTTTTCCGAGGGGGACACGGTGCGGGGCACTGTCCGGGGTGTTATGGACTATGGCTGCTTTGTGGAACTGGCCCCCAACCTCTCCGGCCTCACCGACCAGCGGGAGGATCTGCGGGAGGGGGACGGGGTCTCCGTCACCATCCGCTCCATCCGCCCGGAGCGCATGAAGATCAAATTGCAGGTCATTGAAGTGCTGCCGCCTACGGAGCCGCCGGAAACGCTGCCCTACTGGATCACCGACGGGGTACTGGATCGCTGGGTTTACTCCCCCGCCAACTGTGAGCGGTCCCCGGTGGTCACGGAATTCACTGAGATTCCTTGATCTTCTCCCAATAGTTTTTCGCGGCCTGCTCGGTCTTGTTGTCGCCGTAGTGATAATAGCGGGCGTTTTTGATGGCGTCCGGCAAATACTGCTGGCGAACCCAGTGGTGGCCGTAGTTATGGGGGTACTTGTAGCCCTGTTCCCGCTCCAATCCGGCGGAATCAGCGTGGACATTCTGCAGCTCCCGGGGCACGTCGCCCCCCCGGCCCGCCTTCACATCCGCCCACGCGGACATGATGCCGGTGCAGACGCTGTTGGACTTGGGGGCCGTGGCAAGCAGGATGGCGGCCTGTGCCAAGGGGAGCTGTGCCTCCGGCAGGCCAAGCTGCATAGCGGTATCCACGCAGGACTTTACAATGGTGATGGCCTGGGGATAGGCGAGACCCACGTCCTCACTGGCGGCGCACAGCAACCGGCGGCAGGGGGTGATGAGATCCCCGGCCTCCAGAAAGCGGGCCAGATAGTGCAGCGCCGCGTCCGGGTCGCTGCCCCTGATGGACTTGTGGAGAGCGGAGGCGGCGTCATACATGGCGTCGCCGCCCCGGTCATACCGCATGGCGCTGCGCTGGGACAGCGCCTTGGCATCCGCCTCCGTCAGCAGCAGCGTTCCGTCCTTGGGAACTGCCGCCTCACAGAGCAGTTCCACGGCATTGATAGACTTCCGCACATCGCCGCCGCAGCCCTGAGCCACCAGGTCTGGCACACCGGCCTCCCAGGTGAGGGGCAGGGGCGTCCGGTCCTTCATGATCTCCAAGGCCCGGAGCACCGCCGGACGGATCTCCGCCGCCGGAACGGCCTTGAATTCAAACACGCTGCTGCGGGACAGCAGGGCGTTGTACACGTAGAAAAACGGATTCTCCGTGGTGGAGGCGATCAGGGTCAGGGACCCGTTCTCCATAAATTCCAGCAGGCTCTGCTGCTGCTTTTTGTTGAAATACTGGATCTCATCCAGATACAGCAGGATGCCGCCGGGGGCCAGAAGTGTCCCCACATCCGCAATGATATCCTTCACGTCCTGTAAGGACGCCGTGGTAGCGTTCAGGCGGTACAGGGTCTTATGGGTCTTTTCCGCGATGATGTTGGCCACGGTGGTCTTGCCGGTGCCGGAGGGACCGTAGAACACCATGTTGGCGTCAGTCCCGGCGTCGATCAGGCGGCGCAGAACACCGCCGGGCGCCAGCAGGTGCCGCTGACCCACAACTTCATCCAGAGTTTTCGGACGGATCTCGTCCGCTAAGGGCCGGTGCATAGCGTCCCTCCCTTCTATCAAATGCTGAAATTGTATTATAGCATAACTGCCCGGAAAATGCTATGATTTTTTCTCTTTCATTCCCACAGAATTCGTGATAAAATAACACCATTCTTATACATAGGAGGTGCGCCATGCGGTACAAGGCGTCCACCCTGCGGATCATCGAAAAATTGAAGGAGCTGTACCCGGAGGGGCTGTGTTCTCTGCAATACGAGAAGGACTACGAGCTGTTGTTCGCTGTGCGGCTGTCCGCCCAGTGCACCGACGCCCGGGTAAATCTGGTGACACCGGCGCTGTTCGCCCGGTTCCCCACACTGGAAGCCTTCGCCGCAGCGGACCCCAGGGAGGTAGGCGAATACATCCACTCCTGTGGGTTCTACAATGGAAAATCCAAGGATCTGGTAGCCTGCGCCCAGCAGCTTTTGGAGCGGTTCGACGGAAAGGTCCCCGACAATATGGAGGATCTCACCTCCCTCCCCGGCGTGGGACGGAAAACCGCCAATCTGATTTTGGGGGACGTGTACGGCCAGCCCTCCTATGTGTGCGACACCCACTGTATCCGCATCACCGGGCGGCTGGGCATCACCGACGGGTCCAAGGACCCGGTGAAGGTGGAGCAGCAGCTTCGCAAGGCCATCCCCCCGGCAGAATCCGGGCCTTTCTGCCACCGGATGGTGCTTTTCGGCCGGGATGTGTGCACCGCCCGCTCCCCTAAATGCGAGGATTGCCCCTTAAAAGCGGACTGCGCTCAGGGGAAAAAGCTGAAATGATGTAAAAATGTGTCTGCGATTTTCGCAGGCACATTTTTTTCGCGCCGTTCATATACTGGTCTGAGACTGAGAGCATGGGAGGACACAGCCATGGATGAAAACGCCAGACGGATGATGGAGCAGTTGAAGGCCGACCCCGCCGCCCTTCGACAGCTTATGCAGTCCCGCGATGGGCAGGCGCTCATGCAGGCGCTGACCCGGCCGGACAACGGTGCGGGGCTTCAGCGGGCCATGCAGGCTGCCATGCGGGGGGATACGAACGTCATGGCGGAGCTGGTGGGGCGGGTGGCCCAAAGCCCGGAGGGCGCGGCTTTGATGGAGCGCGTCAGCCAGCGGCTCCAGAAATAAGGAGGGAGGTCCGGCCTCATGGCGGAGTTTGACGACAAGCTGAATAGTCTCCTCTCCAACCCGGAGGCCATGGACCAGATCATGAAAATGGCCCAATCCCTCATGGGAAACGGCGGTGGGACGGAGCAGCCTCCCCCCGCCGCGCCGCCCTCCGGTGAAACAGGAAGCGCAGCGCAGAACGGCGGCCTTCCGTTTCAGCAGAGCGGCCCCGCCAGTGGAGGGACGGCACAGGACCGGGGGCAGCCTGTCCCGGAAAGCCGAAACCCATCTCCCAGCGGGCCGGTGGTGAGCGGTCAGCCGGGGTCTGGCCCGGGTTTTCTCTCCGGACTGGGTGATCTGGACCCCAAGGCCATCGCCTCCCTCCTGCCGGTCCTCCGGGAGCTGGGAGAGGCCCAGAACAGCAACGCCCGCCAGCTTTTGTTCGCACTGCGGCCCTATCTGAAGCCGGAGCGCCAGGATAAAGTGGAGCGGGCATTGCAGCTGGCCCGGCTGTTCCGGGTGGGGAAAAAGTTCCTACTGAGGGGGGATGGCCATGTATAACCGCTATATCCGCCGGGATGACGGCACCTATACCAAGGTGGCGGAACCGGAGCCGCCCCGGCAGGAAACGGCTGATCACGGATCGCAGCCCCCTCCCCCGCCGCCAGACGATCCCAATGAATCCGGCCCCCGATCCGGCGGCCCGCCGCCGTCCTTCGGCGGTGCGGAGGGCCTTGCCGGGTACCTGCGGCAGATACTGGACCATCTGCATCTGGATCGGGTGGACGCCGGGGATCTGCTGCTGTTGGGTCTGCTGTACTTTCTGTTCCGGGAAAAGGCGGACGAGGAACTGCTGGTGGCCTTGGGCCTGCTGCTGATTTTATAAACGTAAAACACCGTACCTGACTTGCGTCAGGTACGGTTTTGTTCAGACCAGCAGCTCCTGCCAGTCCGCGTATTCCAGATGATGGGCGTCCGCCAAGGCCCGCAGCGTTTCTTCGGCGTCTAAGGGGGCGCACCACGCCATACCGCAGTCCGCCGTCAGCTCCCGGGGAGTGGGGATCAAGCGGCCAGGGAGGTTCTGCGCCTTGCAGAGCGCTTCCATGGCCATGGCTGCTGCCGTGGTGTGGAACGTCACCACCAGTTTCAGGGTTTTGGGTCTCATTCCGCCAGCTCCTTTACCGCCCGGATCGCCGTGTCGATCTCATGTTCCGTGTTGAACCAGCCGAAGCTGAACCGCACGGCTCCCTGGCGCTCCGTGCCCAAGGCCCGGTGCATCCGGGGGGCACAGTGGGCACCGGGGCGGGTGGCAATGCCGTAGTCCTGCGCCAGCGCGTCCGACACCTCGCCGGAATCGTAGTCCCGGATATTCAGCGCCACCACCGCCGTCCGGGGAGCGGTAAAATCGCCGTAGACCGTTACGCCGGGGATGACGGAAACCCCCTCATAAAACCGTCGCATGAGGGCTTCCTCTTTCTCCCGGATGGTCTCCATGCCCACCGCCCGGATATAGTCCAGTGAGGCGGACAGCCCGGCGATGCCGTGGCCGTTGAGGGTCCCCGCCTCCAACCGTGTAGGCAGCTGCTCCGGCTGGGCGGGGTTGTAGGTCTGGACACCGGTGCCCCCCACCTTCCAAGGCCGGAGGGCAATCCCCTCCCGGATACACAGCCCGCCGGTGCCCTGAGGACCCATCAGGGACTTGTGCCCGGTGAAACAAAGCAGGTCGATCTGCTGGGCCTCCATGTCGATAGGCAGGACTCCCGCCGTTTGGGAGGCGTCCACAAGAAAGATCAGACCGTGGGCATAGGCGATGGCCCCCACCCGGCCAATATCCACGGCGTTTCCTGTGAGGTTGGAGGCATGGGTGCAGACGATGGCCCGCGTCTCCGGGCGGATCAGCCGCTCAAAATCGCCGTAGTCGATCCGCCCCTGCCGGTCAGCCGGGACAAAGCTGAGAGACACGCTCCGCTCCGCCTCCAGCCGGTACAGAGGACGCAGCACGGAATTATGCTCCAGATCCGTGGCGATCACATGGTCGCCGGGGTCCAGCAGGCCGCAGATGGCCATGTTCAGGGCCTCCGTGGAGTTGGCGGTGAACACCACATGGTCAGGCCGGGGACAGTTGAAGAATGTTGCCAGCTTTTCTCTCGTGCCGTAGATCATCCGGGAGGCAGAAAGGCTCCCCTCGTGGGTGCCACGGGCACTGTTGCCCAAGGTGGTCATAGCCGACACCACCGCGTCGATCACCGGCTGGGGCTTCTGGCGGGTGGTGGCGGCGTTGTCCAGATAGATCATGGCTTGATGACTTTCCCGGCGGCGGCCAGCGTCTCCGCGATGGCGTACATATTGGTGATGCTGCCCACGGCCAGGGTCTCTTTCAGCTTGTAGAAGTCCAGACAGGTGCCGCAGGTACGGATCTCCACGCCCTGCGCCTCCATGAACTTCAGATCCTCCAAAGAATCGGACCCCGCGCAGGTAAGGTATGCGCCGGAATTGTAGAACAGGATGGTCTTAGGCAGCGTAGGCAGCTGGCTGACGGCGTACAAAAAGCCCTTCATCAGCGCCTTACCCAACGTCTCCTCCCCATTGCCCATGCAGTTGGAGCCGACGGCCACCACCAGATCCCCACGGGCATCCGGGGCGCAGACGGTCTCCTCCGCGGGCTGTACCGGGGCGGACACCTCCATGGTGACGGAGAACCGCTTCTCTCCGGTCTTTTCCGCCCGGACGGGCAGCTGGCAGCTGGCCGCCAGCTTGCTGAGGTTCTGGACCGCCGCCTCATTGTCCACCAGGATTTCCAGTGTATCAGGGGTTTGCAGCTCTGCCAGAGCCTTCTTCGCCATCACAACGGGAATGGGGCACTGCTTGCCCAGCGCATCTACAACAACAGACATGGAACACAACTCCTTTAATTCAGATTTTCAAGTTCAGTGTAGCACGATACTGCGTGATTCGCAAGAAAAAACAACGGGATACGGCAAAACCCCCGCCGAAACCTCGGCGGGGGCGAATTCTGTCAGACGATCTCAAGGGTATGCTCCGTTTGGGCGACCACCGCACCTACAATGGCGCTGTCCGGGTCTCGCTCCCGCAGAGCCGCGAGCAAGGCCCCGGCGTCCTCCATAGGGAGGGCCACCAGCAATCCGCCGGAGGTCTGGGGATCGGAGATCAGGTCCACACGGGCCTGCTGGACGCTCTCCGCCACGGTCAGGCGGGGCTTCACATAGTCCAGATTCCGGTAGGCTCCGGCGGGGATGATCCCCATTTCCGCGAATTCCAGCGCCCCCGGAAATAAGGGGAGCCGCCGGCTGTAAAGGCGGATGGTCACGCCGCTGCCTCGGGCCATTTCATCGGCGTGGCCCAGAAGTCCGAAGCCGGTGACGTCCGTACAGGCGTGGATCTCCTGGCATTTGGACACGGCCTCCGCTGCGTGGGCGTTCAGCCGGGCCATGGAGCGAACCAGACGGTCGTACTGCTCCGGCTCCAGCAGGTCTGCCTTGGCAGCGGTGGTCAGGACGCCGGTGCCGAGGGGCTTGGTCAAAACCAGCGCGTCTCCCGGTCTGGCGCCCACGTTCCGCAGGGCCTTGTCCGGGTGGACATAGCCGGTGACGCACAGGCCGTATTTCGGCTCATCGTCCTGAATGGTGTGGCCACCGGCGATGACGCAGCCCGCCTCCACAGCCTTCTGGTGGCCGCCCTCTAAAATTTTCCGGATGGTCTCCTGAGAGAGACAGCCGGGGACGCACAGCAGGTTCATCGCCACGGCAGGCCGTCCCCCCATGGCATACACGTCACTGAGGGCGTTAGCCGCGGCGATCTGGCCGAACCAGAAGGGGTCATCCACAATAGGGGTGAAGAAATCCACGGTATGAATAGCGGCGATCTCGTCGGTGATGCGGTAAACACAGGCGTCGTCGCTGGTGTCAAAGCCCACTAACAGGTTGGGGTCAACCCGGTTGGGAAGGTCTTTCAGAATGTTCGATAGGACACCCGGCCCTAATTTTGCCGCTCAACCCGCTGATGGGGTCAGCTGCGTCAGACGAGGCTCCTGATCCATGATGCTCCCTCCCTTCCCGGTATCTGGCCGTGGGCTTCACGGTCAGGAAAAGTATAGCACAGTTCCCGCCGTTTGGCAATTCGCCCGTGCTGGACTTTTTTGCAATCCTATGGTAACATACTTCAACAAAAACAGATGAGGTTCGCGGGCAGCCGCGAAGGATGGGAGCAGCTATGGGTATTGTGGTGTTGGGCGCCGTTTTCGTGGATATTAAGGGTTATCCCGCCAATGTATATATTCCCGGTGGGCGAAACGCCGGACGGGTGGAGATCGTCCACGGCGGCGTCAGCCGGAATCTGGTGGAGGACATTGCCAACGTGGAGCTGCGGCCCACCTTCGTCAGTCTGGTGGACACCACCGGCACCGGAGCGGACGTGATCCGCAAGCTGCAGGACCACAAGGTCAACACGGACTACATCCGGGCCGTGCCTGACGGTATGGGTACCTGGCTGGCCGTTTTCGACAACGGCGGCGACGTGGTGGCCTCCATTTCCAAGCGGCCGGACCTGCGGCCTATTGTGGACATTTTGGACGATCACGGAGACGAGATCTTCCGCAATGCCGACAGCATTGCCTTGGAGATCGACTGCGACAAGGAGATCGTAAAGGCGGTCTTTTACTACGCGGAAAAATACCGCAAGCCGGTATTTGCCGCTGTGTCCAACATGAGTATCGCCGTGGAACGGCGGGACTTTCTGCGCTTCTGCTCCTGCTTCGTGTGCAACCAGCAGGAGGCGGGAATTCTGTTCTCAGAGGACTATGACAGCAAGACCCCGGAGGAGCTGCGGGACATTCTGGCCCACCACGTACAGGCGGCGGAGATCCCCCGGATGGTAGTGACCATGGGGGCCCAAGGAGCGGTCTACGCCATGCAGGACGGTTCCTGCGGCATCTGCCCCGCCAGAAAGGTGGACGTGAAGGACACCACCGGCGCGGGGGACGCCTTCTTCGCCGGGATCACCATGGGCCTGACCTACGGGAAAACCATGGATGAAGCCTGCGAGATCGGCACCCGGCTGTCTGCGTCGGTGATCTGCACATCGGAAAACGTGTGTCCCCGGTTCCTGCCCAGCGAATTCGGGCTGGAACCCGGCAGAGCCGCCGGAGAGCAGCTGACCTTTGATATATAAAGTTTTCGGAACAAAAGAGGAGAACGCCATGAACATCAGAACAGCGACATTGAACGATCTGGACGCGGTAACTGCCGTGGAGGCTGCCTGCTTCCCGGCGGCGGAGGCCGCCTCAAAAAAGGAATTTGCAGAGCGGCTGCGGTATTACGGCAGCCACTTCTGGCTCATGCTGGACGGCGAAAAGCTCATCGGCTTTGTAGACGGCATGGTGACGGACCAGTCCGACCTGACCGACGATCTCTATGCGCAGGCCCACGCTCACAACGAGCAGGGCGGCTGGCAGATGATCTTCGGCGTCAACACATTGCCGAAATACCGGCGTCAGGGCGTGGCGGCCGCTTTGCTGGAACGCGCCATCTCCGATGCAAGAACTCAGGGCCGGAAGGGTCTGGTGCTGACCTGTAAGGATAAGCTGGTGCATTACTACGCCAAGTTCGGCTTTGTCAGCGAGGGCGTGTCCGGCTCCACCCACGGCAGTGCGGTGTGGTACCAGATGCGGCTGACCTTCTGAGTCATCAAAAGCAGATGCAAAACCCCGCCGGGAGAAATTCTCCCGGCGGGGTTATTGTTCAGTCAGACTTCTTTTATCGGCGGATAAACTGGATATTCATGTCCACCCGGCCGTTGATCCCGGCCACGGCACGGGTGCTGGAGAACTGCCAGTAGTCCATGTGATACACCAGCGTGGGGCACAGCTTCTCGGACTTTTCGCTCTTGTACTCAGGATACCAGCTCAGGTAGTCCGCCAGAGCGCCCTGATCGTACTTCATGTAGGTCACATACGTACCGCCGTAGACCATGGGGGTATACCCCGCGTCCTTGATCCGCTGGCAGAAGGCCACAGCGCAGGCGGTAGCCATTTCCGGGGATGTGCCGTAGACCCGGTAGGTGGAATCGTGCATCTCCCAGTCGTAAGCCACGGGGCCGTTGATGTCCAGCCCGTCCAGCAGACTGATGACGTAATCTGCCTCCTCGATGGCCTCCTCCACGGTGACAGCCTGTGCGAAGAAGTACACGCCGGTCTCCAGCCCCGCCCGCATAGCGCCCCGGATGTTCTGCTCGTAGTATTTGTCGGTGTTCAGGCTGCCGGTGCCGGTGCCCCGGAAGCCCACCCGGACCATGGCGAAGTCGATGTTGTCATCCGCCACGGCGTCCCAGTCGATCTCCCCCTGGAAGGAGGAAACGTCGATGCCGTACCGGGTGCGGAACTCGCCGCCCAGATATTCCAGCCGCCGCTGGGTTTCATTTTCTTCACCCGTCCAGATGAAATCCACGTCGGAGAACACGTTCAGCGGACGGTCCCGGTAAATGGGCACGGTCTTGCCGCCGTATTCAAGGGTGCGGTCCAGCGTGGCACCGGGCTTGTAGACCTCGGAAGGCTTGGTAGCCGTGCTCTCCGGCGTGATCTGCGGCGCTTCAAAGCGCACCTCGCCGGTGCCGTAATTGCGGATATTGCCCTGGATCACGCAGTCCACCAAGGTCACATCCTTCGTAACGCCGGGAGCTAAGATCAGATCGCCGCCGATCTGGATGCCCTTCAGCGTCGCGCCGTCCGCCGCGCTGATGAGCAGGCTGCCGGAAACATCCTCCGTCACGGTGGTGGTCTCCTTCACCAGCGTATCCACCATGTTGCTGAGGATATTGATCAGTTCCGCCCGGGTGATGGGGTCCGTGGGCCGGAAGGTACCGGCGGCGGAATCCGTCAGATACCCGCGAGCCTCAAACTCTCCCACATAGGCCATCGCGTACTCCGCGATCTGGTCCGTATCCGTATAATCCGGTGCGGCGGTCTCCGGTGCGATCCGGAAGGCGCGGCCGATCATAGCCACCGCCTGCTGCCGGGTGATGGTGCTGGAGGGCAGCGCTGCGCCCTGATTGCCCAGATAGATGCCGGAGGCGTGGAGCTTCAGGATGGCGTCCTCCCAGTAGGTCCCGGTGGTATCCGAGAAGGTGTCCGCAGGAGAGGCGTTCTGAAAATGGAGAAAACGGTCCAGAATTCCCGCAAAAGCGCCGCGTGTGATGGATTTATCCGGACGGAACGTACCATCGTCATATCCCTGAATGATCCCATACTCCCCGGACCACTTATTGATGGCGGACTCCGCCCAGTGTCCGTCCGTATCCGCAAACGCGTTGGCCGTCATGACGGTGCAGCCCACCGCCAGAGCCGCCGCTGTCAGCCACTTTCCAAAATGCCGCTTCATAGCTGCTCCTTTCTGTCAAAACCAGTCGAATTTATACTGAAAAAACGCCACGGCCCTATGGGCCGTGGTGTTATGTCGCCCTACGGGCACATTATAGCGAAATCGGAGACATGGGTCAATATTCTGTCGGAAATTTCTCCCGGAAAATTATGTAAAGTTTCAGAAAGTGTTCCCCCCCTCTCCCCGGAAAAAGCACCCGGCTTCACCTATGCGCTCTTTCCCTCTTGCAATGCGCAAACAGGCATGGTAGCATGGAGTTGATCCCGAAAACCGGCACAGAGACCCAAATTGTCGATCAAACCGCTTTGCGGCTTTCGCTGCGGTAGGAACCGAATCAGGAGGGAAACGCTATAGCATTGCTTGTATTCGCCATTTTGAACGTTATGTGCTGCTATTTTTGCTATTTCGTCGGCACGCAAAAGGGATACAACGGGCCGCTTTGTGCTTTTGCCGGGTTATTTGGCAGTTTTCTTGCGTGTCTGATCCTGCTTCTGATGCCCGATAAAGCCAGTGACACATTTAACAGCGCCGCCTATAACCGGGAAGTATCTGAACTGAGACAGCAGGTAAAGGATCTGCAGAAGAGGATCACTGAATTGGAGCACAGCGCGGCGCCGGCAGATCAGCCGAAAGCGGCGGTCCATACGGAGCAAGCAAAGCACGAGCCGATCACTGAGATCAGCAAGCCGGTTCGGTTCCCCACCCGAACATCGGACACGGTCATTTGTCTTGGCTGCGGGAAGCGGCAACAGGGAAATCGGAACAGCTGCTACGCCTGCGGGCTGTCATTCCACTACGAGGATGAACAAAAACCGTAACGGTCCCGGTTCGAGATACAATGGAAAAATTCAAAAAACGGCGGAGACCATTCAAAATGGTCCCCGCTGTTTTTTGCATTCTCTAACAATTTCCGTTTGGAACACTGCTGCTCAAAAGGTGAAAAATTGCAAAGCACGAATCATTCCACCGTCACGCTTTTGGCCAGATTCCGGGGCTTATCAATATCGCAGCCTTCCCACAAAAGCTGCGCTTTTGCGGGAACCCTATGATTTGACTCAAATCGTCCGGAATGAATCCGCCCGATTTCAAGATTTTGCGCTATGCGCAAAATGCTTGTGCGCCGCACTTGCGGCGAGCCAGCGCGGCTGTATCCGGTTCGGAAACGGGTTTATTCCACCGTCACGCTTTTGGCCAAATTCCGGGGCTTATCAATATCGCAGCCGCGCTGGAGAGCCACATAATAGGCAAAGAGCTGCAAGGGCACCACGCCCAAAGAGGGCTGTACAACCGGGTGGGTCTCCGGCACAGCTATGACGCTGTCCGCCGTGTGGGCCATTTTCTCCTTGAAGGGCTCCGTGGCCAGCGCCAGCACCTCGGCTCCACGGGCCTTTACCTCCACCACGTTGCTCATGGCCTTGTCAAAGAGCGGTTCGTAGGTGCCCAGGGCCACCACCAGCGTTCCCGGCTCGATGAGGGAAATGGTGCCGTGCTTCAGCTCGCCGGAGGCATACGCCTCGGAATGGATGTAGCTGATCTCCTTCAGCTTCAGGGAGCCTTCCAGCCCCATAGCGTAGTCCAAATTCCGGCCGATGAAGAAGATGGAATCGTGGTTGAAGTACCGGGAGGCGAAATACTTCACATCCTCGATGCTTGCCAGCACCCGTTCCAGCTTTTCCGGCAGGACTTCCAGCTCGTGAAGAATGGTATCGTACTCCGTTTTCTCAATGGTACCCAGCAGATCGCCCAGATACAGGGCAATGAGGTCCATCAGGACCAGCTGAGTGGAGTAAGCCTTCGTGGTAGCCACGGCGATCTCCGGACCGGCCCAGGTATAGAGCACATCGTCCGCTTCACGGGCGATGGAGGAGCCTACCACATTCACCACCGCCAGCGTCCGGCCGCCGCGCCGCTTGGTCTCCCGCAGGGCGGCCATAGTATCCAGCGTCTCACCGGACTGGCTGATGAAAATGACCAGAGAATGATCGTCCACCAACGGGTCGCAGTAGCGGAATTCCGAGGCCAGACACACCTCCACCGGGCGGCGGAGCAGGCGCTCCCAGTTGTACTTGCTGACCATGCCCACATGGTAGCTGGATCCGCAGGCCACGATGAAAATACGGCTGACGCCCTGGATGTATTCCTTCGTCAGGCGCAGATCGTCCAGCACCACCCGGCCCTCCCGGACCCTGGGGGAGACGGTTTTCCGGACGGCCTCCGGCTGCTCGAAGATCTCCTTGAGCATGAAGTGGGGGTAGCCGCCCTTTTCCGCGGCGGAAACGTCCCAGTCGATGTGGCTGTGGGGCTTATCGATGGGGTCCATCTCGTCATTGAAAAGGTTGACGCCCTCCGCCGTCAGCACGGCGATCTCGCCGTCCTCCATGTAAATAACATCGCGGGTATGGCTGATGACGGCAGTCACGTCGGAGGCAATGAAATTCTCGTTTTCACCGCAGCCGATGATAAGGGGGCTGTCCTTCCGGGCGGCGATCAGGGCGTTTGGATAGTCGGCACAGATGATGCCGAAAGCATAGGAGCCTTCGATCCGCCGCAGGACACGGCCCACGGCCTCCAGCATATTATGACACTCGTTATAGTGGAATTCCAGCAGCTGAGCCGCCACCTCGGTGTCCGTTTCAGACTTGAACGTAACGCCGTGACGCAAAAGCTGCTGCTTGATCTCCATATAGTTTTCGATGATGCCGTTATGGACCATGGCGATCCGGCCATCCTCACTGACATGGGGATGGGCGTTGATGTCATTGGGCTCTCCATGGGTAGCCCAGCGGGTATGGCCGATGCCCAGCGTTCCCTCCACATCGGCACCGCCGTGGATCATATCTGACAGCACTTGAAGGCGGCCCTTGGACTTATAGACCTGAAGCCCCTTTGTCTCGGACCGCACCGCCACACCGGCGGAATCGTAACCCCGGTATTCCATCCGGGCCAGTCCGTCCAGCAAAATCGGGGCCGCCTGCTGATGGCCCACATAACCAATAATTCCACACATGGGTAAAAAATCCTCCTGAAAATTCATTCAAAAGGACAAACGCGCAGAGATTTGTCTCTTTCTCCGCAGTCAGATTCCTTCTGTTCCGGGGTCGCCCCCGTATTTGTAGAACCTGTCACATGGCTGCGGCCACGGAGGGGCACCCGCCGAAGTTTCGATACTCCCCTCTCCTCGTTATCCCGGAACTCCGCTTCTATGAAGTCATTTTCCGGGCGCATGGCGCTGTTGATGGGCGCTGCCCATAGCCTCCTTTCGTTTCTGCGGCTTTTATGAAAGAACTGAGGCTGCGCAGACCGCCGCCCCAGCTCAGTCAACTCATTTCTTTGCGATGATATGGTCCTTGTCCTTATAGACATGGCTGGCCGGGATGACGCCCCGGACACAGGACGTGGGGTACACATTGGAATCCGGGCCGATGACGGTGCCGGGGTTCAGGACGCTGTTGCAGCCGACCTCTACCCGGTCGCCCAGCATGGCGCCCACCTTTTTACGGCCGGTCTCCACCTGCTCCGCGCCGTCCTTTACCACCACCAGAAGCTTGTCGCTCTTGACATTGGAGGTGATGGAGCCGGCGCCCATGTGGGACTTATAGCCAAGGATAGAATCCCCCACATAGTTGTAATGAGGCACCTGCACATTGTCGAACAGGATCACGTTTTTCAGCTCCGTGGAGTTGCCCACCACGCAGTCGTTGCCCACCAGTGCGCTGCCCCGGATAAAGGCGCACTGACGGACCTCCGTCCGGTGGCCGATGATGCAGGGGCCGTGGAGATAGGCGGTCTTGAATACGGTGGCATCCTTGGCTACCCACACATCCTCCAAAATATTGCCGTCCCAGTCCCTGGGGTGGACATATTCCTCCTCCGGCAGGTGCCTGCCGATCTCCAGGATCCAATCGGAGATCCCGGCCAGGGCCTCCCAGGGGTAGGTAAACTCCTTCAGATATGCCCCGGCCAGAGAATGGCTCAGGTCATACAGGTCATGAACTGTCAGCATCACTTCTTCACCTCGATGAGATGGCCGCTCTGCTCCATGGCGGCGATGATGCGGTCCACCTGCTTTTCACATTTCTCCGGACTTCCGGCCTCCGCCATGACCCGCAGTACCGGCTCCGTGCCGCTCTTGCGCAGCAGCACCCGGCCGGAATCTCCCAACTCCTCGGTGCACGCATCCACCGCGGCCTGCACGGCGGCGTCTGCCAGAGTGCCGTCCTTGTCGTCCACCCGGACGTTTTTCAGCACCTGGGGATACATGGTAACGCCTGCGGCCAGCACGCTGAGGGGCAGCTGGGTGTCGATCATCACCTGCATCAGCATCAGGGCGGTAATCAGGCCGTCGCCGGTGTGGGCGTACTTCCGGAAGATGATGTGGCCGGACTGCTCGCCGCCCAGGCCAAAATCGTTTTCCTTCATGTTCTCATAGACATAGCGGTCGCCCACAGCGGTCTTTTCATAGCGGAGCCCCGCCTTGTCCAGGGCCTTGTAAAGGCCGAAGTTGCTCATCACTGTGGTGACCACGGTGTCCCCGGGCAGCTGGCCCCGGTCCTTGAGATACTTGGCGCAGATATACATAATCTTGTCGCCGTTCAGGACCCGGCCCCGCTCATCCACGGCCAGGCACCGGTCCGCGTCGCCGTCAAAGGCGAAACCCACGTCCAGGTGGTGCTCCCGGACATAGAGCTGAAGCCCCTCGATATGGGTGGAGCCGCAGCCCATGTTGATATTCACGCCGTCCGGCTGGTCGTTGATGTCATAGGTCTTGACTCCCAGGGCGTCA